>JACXTT010003286.1_pt1 | contig 25045 bp, 21 predicted proteins | sample 9270951 | NCBI WGS metagenome assembly JACXTT01 (sample SAMN15532306, study PRJNA645909) | rock metagenome | isolation source: weathered quartz diorite | place: Puerto Rico | collected 2017-06-21
GGCGGGCACACACCTGTTGACGAGGCCGATGCGAACCGACGCGGTGACCAGCCCCGATCCGATGAGACCGTTCGCCGGACCGTAGCTGGCCACAAGCAGCCCAACCCCACCTCTGGAAAGCATTCCGGCGCCCACGCGCTGCGGCTCCTGTGTCGAAAAGCCGAACAGGCGCGCAAACACGCCGCAGCCGATCGCCTTGGCCACGATGGCGACAAGCACGAGGGCAACAGTGAACATCGCGCGCGGCCCGAGCTCCCGTCCGTTCGCCTCGAGACCGATGCTGATGAAGAAGAGCGGAACGAAAATCGAGTACGTGAGCGGGTGAATACCGGCGTCAATCTCCTTCTTGAACTCTGTCTGCGCGATGAGCACGCCGGCCAGGTACGAACCAGTAATAGCCGCAACGGCCCCCACATACTCGGCGGCCCACGCGTACATGAACATGATGACGAGGCCGGCCGACAGAACGGCCTGGCTGACGCCGAGTGTCGATGCCCATCGCAGCACGGGCGGTAACAGACGACGGGCAACGATGGCCGCCGTGAAGTACAGCGTGACGCGCACGATGACGATCCCGAGCGCCGTCCAATCGAACGTCGTCCCCGTACTCGACGTTTTCGCGAGCGCGACCACAAGCGAGAGCACGATGATCCCCATCACGTCGTCGATGACCGCAGCGCCGAGGATCGTCGAGCCCTCGCGGGTCCGCAGCGCGCCAATCTCGAGTAACGTCTGCGCTGAAATACTGACGCTGGTCGCCGTCAGGATGGCGCCGATGAAAATTCCTTCCCAGTACAACGGCAATCCGAACGCAACGGCTGTCATCGCGCCGAAGATCATCGGCAGCATCACGCCGCCGAACGCCGACCAGAATGCCACCTTGCCGACGTGGCGCATCATCACCAGATCGGTCTCGAGACCTGCGACAAACATCAGGAGCAGGACGCCAACCTGCGCAAGGTCGCGGACGAGATCGATCAGCGGCGCGCCCGCGGTTCCGGGTGAAGAGGCAAACACCGGCCACGCGAGAACGTTCAGCAGCGTCGGGCCAAGCAAAAGGCCGATGAGGATCTCGCCAAACACCGACGGCTGATGCAGCCGGTTGGCGAATGCCCCGGCGGTTTTCGCCGCAGCGACGACAAGCGTCAAGAGGAGGACAACCTGAAGTGAGTGAGTCAGGGGATGCTCCTGTAGGGCGGACCTAATTGTAGGGGCCGACCTTAAGGTCGGCCCCTACAAGCCTACAAGGTTGCGGGCACGAGGGCAGGGACTGGAGACCTGCCCCCGCGCCGCTCACCGCCTGCCGGACCGCGAGCCGGCTCCGGCGGATTACCGATGGGCAGGCACGACGCTCATCGGCAATGTCAGTGTTCTGCGCGAACTGGCGTGAGTGCCGGCGCTCCTTCCGGCTTCTTGGCCGCGACGGCGGCCACGCCGCCCATCGGAGTTCCAGGTCCGAGGACGAAGTCGGGATACGCAAGTGCGCCCATCTCCGGAATGTCGAGGCCTTCGAGCTCGACGTCTGCCGGCACACGATTGCCGATCGTCGCGTCTACCAGCTTGAAGAACAGATAGAACGACGCGAACACGAACACGAAGCAGGTCACGACGCCGACACATTCAGCGACGAACTGTGAGGGTGCGCCATAGAACAACCCCTTCACCGTTCCTGGAACGCCGTTCCATCCATCGCCATACAAGCCGTCGGCAAACAGCCCCAATGAGAGGACACCCCAGGCACCGCAGGTGCCATGTACCGAGATGGCACCGACCGGATCATCGACCTTTAGTGTGCGCTCGATAAAGTACACCGACAGGACGACCAGCACCCCTGCGATGCCACCGATGATGACTGCGGATACGCTGTTGACGAACGCGCACGGCGCGGTGATGGCGACAAGCCCTGCTAGCAAGCCATTGGCGAGCATGCTCGGGTCGGGCTTGCCGTACCGTATCCAGACATAAAGCATCGCGCAGAACGCGCCGGCCGCACTCGCCAGCATGGTATTCGTTGCGACGACGCCGATGCGCAGATCGCCGCCGGCGAGCGTCGATCCGGGATTGAACCCGAACCAGCCGAACGCCAGGATGAACGTCCCCGCCAGCGCCATCGGAATATCGTGGCCAGGCATCGGCATCGGCTCACCGGTTTTCGAAAACTTGCCGATGCGGGGCCCGAGCACGATCGCACCCGCGAGCGCCGCGACGCCACCGACCATGTGGACCACCGAGGAACCAGCGAAGTCGACGTGGCCATGCCCGAGGCCGAACTCCTTACCGAGCGTCGCGAGCCAGCCGCCGCCCCAGACCCAGTTCGCGAAGAGCGGATAGACGAACATCGCCATGAAAAAGCCGAAGACGCAGAACGCCGAGAACTTCCAGCGCTCCGCCATCGCACCGGTCGGGATCGTCGCCGCCGTGTCCATGAACACCATCTGGAAGAGGAATAGCGTGAAGATGCCGACGTCGTAGGTGTCTCCGCTCAGGAAGAAGCCCTTGAGGCCGAGCAGGCCCCACGGATGACCACCAAGGTTGATGACGAATTCATGATTCAGGGTCGGAGTGCCCCCGAGCACGGCGACGGCGCCGACACCTCCCATCTGCAGTGCATAACCGCAAATCCAGTAGCCAAGCATGCCTATCGCGTACACCATGAAATTCATCGACATGGTGTGCGCTGCGTTCTTCGCGCGGGTGAACCCCGTTTCGACCATCGCGAAACCGGCCTGCATGAACATGACGAGGAATCCGGTCACCAGCGTCCAGACGACATTGATGGCGATCTTGTTGTGACCAACCGTATCCATCACCTCGCCGAGAGTCGGATTCTTGGGGTCCTTGACGGTGACGTCGGCGGCCGTTCCGGTTGCCGATCCGTTGGGATCGTTCTTCGGCGCGGGCTGACCAATGGCGCCCTGCGCATAGACCGGCTGCGACACGAAGCTGCCCGCGATGCAACCAAGAAGCGCTATCAGGGCAACGTTGCAGAGAAGGTTCGCGCGTCTCTTCATCTCCAGTCCTTTCTTCGTGTAAGGAATGCGCCCGCGGCGACCACGGGCTTGCGAGACGCTGAGCAAATGGGACGCCATCGGAACGGTTGCGCGATTTGCGCGAATTTGCTTGGAGATCGACGTGTTTCGGTAGAAACGTGGCCATCGACAAAAGCAACAACTCTGTGGATCACGCATGCCGATGGCGACATCTATGGAGCGTGCGATCGAGCACGTCGACATCGTTCCCCGGCAATTGCGACAAAAATGGATCGGGATCAGGAACCGATCCCACATCGATGTCACGATCAATGGGATTGCCGCTGGCCACCTCGCGCGCGACCTTCGCGGTGCACACCGGCGGATACCTTCATCGGCGTAGCAGCGCCGAAGCCGTCCGTCACAAATGTTTGTGTGAAACGTCGCTTCCGACAAAAAAGTTCTGACGCAGTCGCGCTCTACGCGCCGGGGGGCTGGTCAGCTCGTGCCGCTGATCTGTCCCCGCCTGATGGCGGAATGGCGCCTGGTGTCCCGCATCCCGATGTACACCAGCAGCGATCCCGCGATGACCGCCGTCAGGTAGTAGTAGAACCACCGCTCGTGTCCGATTGACTTGAACGACAAGGCAATCGACTCCGCAGGACCTCCGAAGATCGACACGGCGATGGCGTAGGGCAGGCCCACGCCAAGGGCGCGAATGTGGGTTGGGAACAGTTCGGCTTTGACAACCGCATTGATCGATGTGTAGCCGGCCACAATCAACCATGCGCCGCAGATCAACAGAAACGCGGTCATGCCGCTCTTGGTCGTCTGCAGCGCATCGAGCAGCGGAATCGTCAGCAGCGTTCCCATCACGCCAAACCAGATCAGCAGCGGCTTCCGTCCGATGCGGTCGGAAATCGCGCCGTAGGTGGGTTGAAGGATCAGCGCGAAGATCAGCGACGCGCCGGTCACGACCGTCGTCTGCATGTCGGTCAGCCCGACCGACAACTTGAGAAATTTCTGCATGTAGGTCGTGTACGTGTAGAACGCGGTCGTGCCGCCCATCGTGAGGCCGATCACGATCAGGACCTCGCGTGGATACTGCATCAACGCGCGCAGGGACGGCTGTTTCTTCGCCGCCGACGACTGTGTGGCGGTGAACTCCTCGGTCTCGTGCAGATTGCGCCGCATCGCCAGTGCGGTCAGCGCCAGCGCCGCGCCGACAAGAAATGGAATACGCCATCCCCACGCCCTCAACTGCGCGGGCGTGAGAAACAACTGCTGCAGGAGAAGCAGGACGAGAATCGCGCAGAGCTGCCCGCCGATCAGCGTGACGTACTGGAAGCTCGAATAGAATCCGCGATGTTTTTCGTCGGCGACTTCGCTCAGGTACGTTGCGCTCGCACCGTACTCACCGCCGAGACTCAATCCCTGCACGATGCGCGCAACGCCGAGCATGACCGGCGCCATGACGCCGATCGATGCATAGGTCGGCGTCACCGCGATCAGCAGCGAACCGAAGCACATGAGCAGCACCGACGCCATCAGCGCGCGCCGTCGCCCGTAGTGATCGGCCATGTAGCCGAAGAGCCATCCGCCGATCGGCCGAACGATGAAGCCGCCGGCGAACAACACCGCCGCGTTCAATTGCTGGACGACCGGATCGGTGCCCGGAAAGAATGACGCGGCGAAGTACAGGGCAAACGCGGTGTAGGCGTAGAAGTCGTACCACTCGACGAGGTTGCCAATAGAGCCGATGAAAATCGCCTTGATGCGACGGCGCATGTCCGCCGCGGTATCGGCCGCAACCACTGTCGGGCCGGCGTGGGCGCTTATGACTGTTGATGCCATGGGACCGTCATTCTAGTCCCTAGTCCGCCTTGCTCCGCTCCCTGGCGACGCCTGTTTCGCGCTCGAAGCGTTTGGCGATGATCCAGCAGAGTGACGCCCAGAAAAACCCGAACATCCAGCCGGCGATGACATCGGTCGGATAGTGAACGCCGAGATAGACCCGACTGACGCCGACGAGCAGCGTCAGGAATATGGCCATCCCAATACAGTAGATCTTCGTCAGCCGCCGTTCGGCGAGCTGCATCAGGATGGCGCCGAGCGTCAGATAGATGATCGCCGACTCCATCGCGTGGCCGCTCGGAAAACTGGTCGTCCCGCTCACGTCGCGGAGGTGCGGAACAATCTCCGGCCGCGGCCGAAGGAAGAGGTTCTTGAGAACGACATTGAGAACGTCGCCGCTTGCGGCCGTTGCCATCACGACGACAGCAGTGTGGTAGCGCGCCTGCAGGAGGAGAAAGCCGACGACCGACAGCACGACCAGCCAGAGCACCGTCGGTCCACCGAGCGCCGTCAGATCCAGTACGACGCCCTGCAGCCATCGTGGGCCGATGGGTCGTGACGGATCATCCGCTGTGCGCAGCGCTCTGAGGATCGTGGTATCGACCGACGTCGTATCGCCTTCCATCACCTCTGACGCGAGCGCGAGAAATCCCCATAACAACAGACAGACGCCGACACCAACGAGCAGCCACGTGATCTCGTGGCGTTCGAGTTTGCGCAGTTGAAACCATCGGCGCGTCATCGTGGGCGTCGCCATCATCGCGTTATATACAATTTGAAAACCGGAATGGAACTCAACTTGGTGATGCTCGGCCCTCCGGGCGCCGGGAAGGGCACGCAGGCACGCCAGCTCCGCAGGAAATGGAACATTCCGCATATCTCGACCGGCGCCATGCTTCGCGAGGCAGTCCAGGCGGGGACCCCTCTCGGCCGCGCAGTTGCCGTCATCATGGAAAGCGGCGACCTCATCAGTGACGACATGATCACGCGCGTCGTCGCCGACCGTCTCTCGCAGTCGGATACGAGCACCGGATTTCTGCTCGATGGTTATCCACGCACGATCCCACAGGCGGAGTCACTCGACCGACTGATCGCCGGCCGGGCGCCGCTCATCATTGTCGACATCGTGCTGAGCGAGGCCGAAGTCGTCCGCCGTCTTGCATCGCGGATGGTGTGCGCCGAGTGCGGCGCCAATGCGGTTGGCGAAGGACCCGCGTGCCACGACTGTGGTGGCGCGCTCGTGCCGCGCGCCGACGATCGCGAACAGGTCGTGCTCAACCGTCTGAAGGTGTACCGCGAGCAGACCGAGCCGCTGATCTCGTACTACGGTGGCCGTCCGACCTATTGCCGTATTGATGGGGCGCGGTTGCCCGACGACGTGACAACCGACATCATCGCGGCCGTGGAGCATCACACATGATTCAGGTCGTGAGACTTGGTACACCCCGCACGCGCGGTGAAGGGCTTCGCCTCGGCACCGTGCGGCTGCTGCCGCGCGGCGTGAGAAAACAGGATTACGCAAGAAAGAACTTCTTCGACGTGTGGCTGCCGGAGGTGGCGCCGAGCCGTGAATTGGTTGCGTATGCGCAGGCGCAGCCGTGGACCGACGCGCGCTGGGCCGCGTACGTGAAGCGGTATCTCCGCGAGATGGCACGGCCGGAGGCGCAGCGCGTCATCGCAGCGTTGGGAGCATTCGGGAAGCAGACGAATTTCGCGATTGGCTGTTATTGCGAGAATCCCTGGCGGTGCCACCGGTCACTGCTCGGCGAGCTGTTGTGCGCGCATGGCGCGAAGGTCGCTATCCCGCGTTCCGCATCCCCGCGGCAACCCCGTTCACGGTCACGACGAACGCGTCGCGTAGGGGGTCGTCGGCCTCGCCACACCGCATCCGGCGCAGCACCTCGATCTGGACGAGATTGATCGGATCCACGTACGGGTTCCGCACGTTGATCGACCGTCGAAGGACCTGATTTTCTTCGAGCAGATCTTCGTGCCCGCTGACCTCCAGCGTCGCGCGAATGGCGCGACGGAGGCGATCGCGCAAGTCGGCGCCGAGCGGGTGCAGGTGGTCGGGCGCCAGCCGGCGTTCGTACTCCGCGGCAATCCGCGCGTCGGTCTTCGCCAGCACCATCGCGGTCAGATCCATCACCGAGCGGAAGTGCGGCCACTCGCGATGCATGTGCTGGAGCACGTCGTGTTCGCCACGCGCGAACGCGCGCTCGAGCGCCTCCTCGGTCCCCAGCCAGGCGCCGAGGATCAGGCGCGTCTGCGTCCAGGCAACTGCCAGGGAATCGCACGCAGCGTGTCGATGCCGCCGCTCTTCTTCCGCCGCGCTGCTGATAGATATTCTTCCCATCACCTGGGCGAGCCAATTGCTCGCGCTTATGACGTGCATCGTCCAAGGCCCACGCGGCTCAAGCTCTTTTCATACGTTGGCAAGTATCACTATTCATTGCGTTTCTCGACGCGCGGACGCAGGCGCGCGTTCGAATTGCCGGAACTTGCGACTGCTGCCATCGGGCAAATGCAGCGTACCTGCGCCATCGAGCTGTTTCTGGTTATTGCGTACTGCGTCATGCCGGATCACGTTCACATAGTTCTCCAAGGTATGACCGAGACGTCGGATCTGCGCCGATGCGCAAAGCTTCTGAAGCAGCACGTCGAACACGTCGCGCGGAGACGGTTCCATGTTCGTGGTCTGTGGCAAGAGGGCTACTACGACCGCGTCCTGAGGTCGCGCTATGCGGTCGAGGCTGCAGTGAGGTACGTCCTCGAGAACCCTGTGCGAGCTGGGCTCGCGAAACGAGTCGGGGAGTATCCCTTTGGCGGCGACTATCACCGGTAGCGCGAACCTTTACGGTTCGCGCCACAGTACAATCCGCGCGATTTCTGGTCGGACAACCGGTAAGATCCGCGTCATGAGAATTCTTGCGTTCGTCTCATGCCTGGTCGCGGCGCCGGGCCTGGCTGGCGCCGCAACCTGCGACAGTCTTGCGGCCTCGCTGAAACTGACGAACGCGAAGGTCAGTGCCGCGACAGCCGTGACTGCCGGACAGTTCACACCGGCGGCATCGCCTGGTGCAGAGGCGCCGAAACCCATCACCGGACTGCCCGCGTTCTGTCGCATACAGCTCACGTTAACACCCTCGTCCGATTCGGACATCAAGAGCGAGCTGTGGCTGCCGCTCAACGGATGGAACGGTAAGTTCCAGCAGGTTGGCAACGGCGCCTGGGCCGGGTCGATTCAGTACGGCGCGCTCGCCGAGGCGCTGAAGCGGGGCTGCGCGGCAGCGTCAACCGACGCGGGTCACACGGGGGGTGATGCGAGCTTTGCGATGGGTCATCCCGAGAAGCTCAAGGACTTCGGTTATCGCGCGGTCCACGAAACAGCGGTGCAGAGCAAGCAGACGATCACGAACTTCTATGGGATGGCGCCGCGACTGTCGTACTTCAACGGCTGTTCCGGCGGTGGACGCATGGCGTTTCAGGAGGCGCAGCGCTTCCCCGCGGACTTCGATGCGATCCTCGCGGGTGCGCCTGGCTACAACCGGGTGAACCAAAGCGTCTGGATGCTGATGAACGCAAAAGCGACGCTCGACAACCCCGCGAGCTTCATCCCGCCCGAGAAGTACGCGGTGTTGCATCGTGCGGCGCTCGACGCGTGCGATGCGCAGGACGGACTGAAGGACGGTCTCATCAGCGAGCCTCTGAGCTGCCATGTCGATCCCGGCGTCCTCCAATGTGGTGGAGGCCGGGTCCTTTCGGACCCGGCAAATTGTTTGACGGCGCCGCAGGTCGAGGCCGCACGCAAGCTCTATGCGGGTGTAACGAATCCCAGGACGGGCGAACGGATCTTTCCGCGCCTCGAGCCTGGCAGCGAGTTGAGCTGGGGCGGACCGGCGGGCGGCCCGGAGCCGCTCGCGGTCGGCGCTGATCTCTTCAAGTTCGTCGTCTTCAAGGACCCGAAGTGGGACTTCCGCAAGTTCGATCTCGCGCGCGACTACGATGCCGTGCACAAGATCGACAGCCTCGATCTGAGTCCGACCTCGCCGGACGTCAAGGCCTTCGTCGCGCGCGGAGGCAAGCTGCTGATTTACCAAGGGTGGGCCGATCAGAACGTGGCGCCCCAGTCGACGGTTGACTACTACAACAACGTCGTCAGGACGATCGGCCAGAAGCAGGTGGATGAATCGGTCCGACTGTTCTTCGCGCCCGGAATGGCGCATTGCGGCGGCGGAGAAGGGCCGAACGTCTTCGACGCGCTGACGTCACTCGAGCAATGGCGCGAGCAAGGCAAGGCGCCTGCCTCGATCCTCGCGACGCATTCCACCAACGGCAAGGTCGATCGCAGCCGGCCGCTCTGCCCATTCCCGCAGGTCGCGCTCTACAAGGGAAGCGGAAGCGTCGATGATGCTGCGAACTTCGCCTGCGGAAGCGCGAAGGGCGATGTTCGAAGTACGAAGTAAGTGTGAGGTGCAGGCCGGGTCCTTTCGGACCCGGCAGATCCGTATGAAGCTCCTATTAACCGCCGTCGCGTTCACATTCGCTCCCGTCATCGCCTCGGCGCAGGACTGTAATCGCGTCGCGGCGACGCTGAAACTCACGAACGCGAAAGTAACCGCGGCAACCGTGGTGCCCGCCGGATCGTTCGCGCCGCCGGCCGAAGGAACGGCCGCGCCGCGGCCGATCACAGGGTTGCCGGCGTTTTGCCGCGTGCAGCTCACGCTGACGCCATCGGCAGATTCGGATATCAGGACCGAGGTGTGGATGCCGCTGACCGGCTGGAACGGCAAGTTTCAGCAGGTCGGCAACGGCGCGTTCGCTGGCTCCATTCAGTACGGCGCGCTCGGCGAGGCGCTCAAGCGTGGCTACGCGGCCGCTTCGACGGATACGGGTCACACCGGCCAGGGCGCGACGTGGGCCGCGGGGCATCCCGAGAAAATCATCGATTGGGGTTATCGGTCCGAGCATCTGACCGCGGTCGACAGCAAGCAGGCGATCACGAATTTCTACGGAGCCGGGCCAAAGCTCTCGTACTTCACCGGCTGCTCGGGCGGCGGACGCATGGCGTTCCAGGAAGCGCAGCGCTACCCCGCCGACTTCGACGCCATTCTGGCCGGTGCGCCCGCCTACGACCGCGGCAACGAAGCGTTCGGCTTCATGGCGAAGTGGCAGGCGACACACGACACGCCAGAAAGCCGCATCCCGACGACGAAGTACCCGGCGATTCACCGGGCAGCTCTCGATGCATGCGACGCGCTCGACGGATTGAAGGACGGGCTGATCGGGGATGTCCTCAGCTGCCGCTTCGATCCGGCGGTGCTTCAGTGTCGTGGAGGCCGGGTCCTTTCGGACCCGGCTGATCCTTCATGCCTGACGACGCCGCAGGTCGAGGCGGTGCGCAAGCTGTACGCGGGCGCGCGGCATCCGAAAACCGGCGAGCTGATTTTTCCAGGATTCGAGCCTGGAAGCGAGTTGCAGTGGACGGCGGTGACCGGCGGCAACGAACCGCTCGACGTCGGCTACGACGTCTTCAAGTACATCCTCCTGCAGGATCCGAACTGGGATCCGAAGACGTTCGATCTCGCGAAGGACTACGACCGCATTCACATGCTCGATAACTCGGCGCTCAGTCCCAGCAATCCGGATCTGAAGGCGTTCGCATCGGGCGGAGGCAAGCTCCTCATCTACCAGGGATGGGCCGATCCGAATGTGTCGCCACGCTCACCGCTCATGTACTACGACCGCGTCGTCAAGACGATCGGCAAGAAGGCGGTGGATGATTCCATCCGTCTCTTCTACGCGCCGGGCATGGGGCACTGCGGCGGCGGCGAAGGACCGAACGTCTTTGACGCGCTGACCGCGCTCGAGCAGTGGCGCGAGCAGGGAAAGGCGCCTGCCTCCATCCTCGCGACACATTCGACCAACGGCAAAGTGGACCGGACGCGTCCTCTGTGCCCCTATCCGCAGATTGCGGTTTACAAGGGAACCGGCAGCATCGACCAGGCCGACAACTTTTACTGTGCGGAGAAATCCAATGTTCCTGCATCTAAATAAGAAGCACCTTCTCACCGCGGCCCTCATCGTGATTTGCTCGACCGCCGCATCCACCCAGAGCCTGCGCTGGACGAAGGCCGCGCCCTTCCCCGAGCCGGACGAAGAGCTCTACGGGATCACCGTGAACGGGAAGATGTACGTGCTCGGCGGCTTCGGAACCGCGCGTGGCAAGAACTACGAATACGACCCCGCCGCGGACAAATGGACGAAGAAGGCAGCCATGCCGCGCCCGGCTCATCACCAGTCGATGGTCGAATACCAGGGAAAGATTTACGTCTTCGGCGGGTTCGTCGCGCCGATGTCCGGGCCGCAGGGCGGCTGGGAGCCAATCGACAACGCGTGGGTCTACGATCCGGCGGCCGATTCATGGCGGAATCTCGCACCGATGCCGATCAAGCGCGGATCCGCCGCCGCCAACATCGTCAACGGCAAGGTGTACGTGATGGGCGGCGCGACAACTGCTGACGGCTCGAAAGACGTCGCGATCAGCAACGCGACAACCGCCAACAACGTGACGCGGAACGATATCTACGACATCGCGAGCAATACCTGGTCGAGCGGCGCGCCGATGGCGCTCCCCCGAAACCACATGTTCTCGGGAACGGTCAACGGGAAGATTTACATCATCGGTGGCCGCATCGGGCACGCCTTCGTCGCTGCGTCACAGAACACGGACATCGTCGAGCAATACGACCCGGCGACCAACACGTGGGGGGCGCAGATGGCGAAGATGCCGACGGCTCGCAGCGGCGGCGGCTGGGGGACCTATGGCGGCAAGATTTATGTCGCCGGCGGCGAAGTGGCGACCAACTCGCTTGTGGGCGCGTTCCGTGCTGTCGAGGCGTTCGATCCGGCAACCAACAGCTGGTCGATCATGCCGTCGATGCCGATGCCGCGTCATGGTGTGGCGGGCGCGATGATCGGCAACAAGTTCCATCTCGTCAGCGGAATGATCACGTCCGCGGCTGCCGGCGCCGGACAGGACCGCACGGTGGAAGTCCACGTCGCGCAGCACGACATCCTGGAGCTGCCAGGTGGAGGCACGAACTAAGTGGAAAAGTGAAAAAGTTGAAAAGTGGAAAGGTAAGTTCAAAGTTCACTTTTCAACTTTTTCCACCTGCTTACAACAACGTTGTCCGCACTTTGAATTTTGCAGCTTGAATTACGACTAGAGTGCACGGCGCTTCCTGCGGGCGCGTGCCGCGACATGGCGGACCCAACTCTGCTGTGCGATCTGGCATGCAAACGCACCGACTGCTCTGGCTGGCGGCGATCGGCTTACTGACGCTTGCTCTCGCGCAATGCGGTGGAGGTTCATCGACGCCGACATCACCATCTCCGTCGCCGTCACCCTCTCCAACACCGACACCATCGCCGAGCCCGTCACCCGGCGGCGGTGCGCTCTCCATCAGTCCGCAAACGATTCAGAGCCAGGGACAGCCGCAGGCCACAGTGACGCTTGCCAGCACGGCGCCCGCCGGCGGCGCGCTGGTCCTGCTGTCGAGCAACGACACGTCGACGGCGAGAGTTCCAGCCAGCGTCACGGTTCCCGCGGGTGCGCGCAGCATCACGTTCATGATCGATACGTCGACGGTCATCTCCAACACCAGCGTCATCATCACCGCGACGTATGCCGGCTCATCGATGTCGGCCACACTGATCGTCACCCCCGCTGGACAAGGGGGGCTCGGTCCCACCTTCTCGGTCCGCTCCCGCACACGGGGAGCCGGCGCCTGTGCGGTTGACACGGATACGAGGGAACTCGAGTGCGTGCTCGACGCCAGCGGCTCGCAAGGCGGCATCAACGCGTACCTGTGGACGTACACAATGGGGTCGATGACGCTGCGGCACACGGCGCCTGCCGGCAACCCGGCCAGCAGCCCGCAGGGCACAGGCTGCCCCTTCTATCAGCAGGGAACCGGCGGCGACGGCCCGAACGGCGAGCGGTACCTGAACATGACTGTGACGCTGCAGCTGCGTGACGCCAACGGGACGCTCAGCGGCATCGTGCAGCAGGCCGTGAAGGTGTATCCGAATATGCAGTGCGGATTCTCGTACTAAGTGGAAAACGTTCAAGAAGTGGAAAAGTAGAGAAGTAAGTTCTAAGTAGGCTTGCTCAAATAGCAACGCCGTACTTTCAACTTACTTTTCCACTTTTCAAGTTTTCCACTTTTCCACTTATATCTTGATCTTTCTAACCGTCTGAGAGTTGTCCTCGAGGAACGACTTCTTGTTCTCGAGCTCCTGCGCGGTTGGCTGAATCTTCCCAGCAGCATCGATTGCGCGCGACACGACCGTGTGCTCACCCGGTGAAAGACTGTTGATGGTGTAGTTGAAGAATTTCCAGCCGTATTTCTCTTTCGCCGTTGACGAATCCAGTGTCGCCGCCTGCCAGGGTCCCTCGTCGACGCGCACCTCCACAGCCTTCAACGGCGTGCCGTCATTGAGTACCACACCCAGAACCTTGTAATGCGAGCCGTCGGTGCTGATGCGGGCGATGTACGACTTCAGCTGCATGTGAGTGATGGCGGTTTCCACCCATTTCATCTCTCCGTCGATCATCTCGCCCTTCAGCGTCCGGTACCATCGCGCCTGGAACTTGCCGAGGTATGCGTCTTCCTGCGCGTGAATCTCCGAGAGCCATTTCACGTTGTTCACGCCGTACCAACCGGGTACGAGCAGGCGAAGGGGCATGCCCTGATGAATCGTCAGCGGTTCGCCGTTCAACGCCCAGACGAGCATCGGTTCCGACGACAGCGCTTTCTCCCGCGTCAGTGCACGACCGAACTGCTGCTGCACTTTGAACATCTGCGTCCGCCACTCGACGTCTTCCTCGCCTCGATCGGCGCCGAAGAACACGAACTCGCGCGCTTCGGATTTCACGCCAGCCTTGTCGAGGACCGTCTTCAGTGGAACACCCGTCCAGCGCGCGTTGCTCGATAGCCCCTGCACCGGTCCACGGTTGCCGGAACACTCGAAGCCCGCGATGAACTCCCGGCTTCCAAGCTTGCGCAGATCATCCAGCGATAGCGAGAGCGGACGATCAACGAGCCCTGAGACGCGCAACGTATGGGTCGCGACGTCCACCTTGGGATGACCGTAATGCTGGGTCGTGAAGAACTGATCTTTCGGCGTGAACGGACCGTCGATCGTGCGGGGGTCGATGATGCGGCGATCGGGCGCCGGGTTGGTGACCACGCGCTCTGGAAAGTCGAGAAACGGAACCACCGTCTCACTCTGCGCGAGCGCGGGCAGCACCCATTCAGGGAGGCCGACGATACCGAGGCCCGCAAGCGCAAGGCCGGTCCGGACGACGTCGCGGCGCGTGATGTGCTGTGTCATGCGGCCGAAGATATCACGAGACCCCCATCTGCTTTCGAAGCTCGTGATCGATCGCCTGCATGAACGCGTCGGTCGTCAGAAACGGATGGTCCTGGCGAATGAGCATCGCAAGATCCTTGGTCATCCGGCCGGACTCGACGACTTCCACACACACTTTTTCGAGTGTTTCCGCAAATGCCACGACGTCGGGTGTGTCATCGAACTTGCCGCGATACTGAAGCCCCCGCGTCCAGGCGTAGATCGACGCAATCGGATTGGTGGATGTCGGTTTGCCCTGCTGGTGCAGCCGGTAGTGACGCGTCACGGTGCCGTGGGCGGCTTCTGCTTCCACCGCTTGGCCGTCGGGTGACATCAGCACCGATGTCATCAGGCCGAGCGACCCGTAGCCCTGCGCGACCGTGTCGGATTGCACGTCTCCGTCGTAGTTCTTGCAGGCCCACAGGTAGCCGCCGTTCCATTTGAGGCTGGCCGCGACCATGTCGTCGATCAGGCGATGTTCGTAGGTCAACCCTTGCGCCTCGAACCGGGTCTTGAAGTCGGCGTCGAAAATGCGCTGGAACGTGTTCTTGAACGTTCCGTCGTAGACCTTGAGGATGGTGTTCTTGGTCGACAGATATACCGGGTAGTTGCGGCCAAGCGCGTAGGCGAAGCACGCCCGCGCGAAGCCTTCGATTGAGGAGTCGAGGTTGAACATCCCCATCGCGACCCCTCCACCTTTCGTCTTGATCACCTCGCGCTCGATCGGCTCGCCGCCGTTGGCGGGCGTCCAGCTGATCGTGATCGTGCCCGCGCCCGGATAGTGGAAATCCTGCGCGCGATACTGGTCGCCGAACCCGTGGCGCGCGACGACGACCGGCTTGTCCCAGTGCGGCACGACCCGCGGGACGTTGCGGCAGATGATGGGCTCGCGGAAGATCGTCCCGTCAAGGATGTTGCGGATGGTGCCGTTGGGCGACCGCCACATCTGCTTGAGGTTGAATTCCTTCACCCGCGCCTCGTCCGGCGTAATGGTGGCGCACTTGACGCCGACGCCGTACTGACGGGTCGCGTTCGCCGCATCGATCGTGATTTGATCACCCGTGCCGTCGCGCGACTCGATTCCAAGGTCGAAATATTTCAGGTCGACGTCGAGGTACGGAAGGATGAGCGTCTCGCGGATTTTCTGCCAGATGATCCGCGTCATCTCGTCCCCGTCCATTTCGACGACGGGGGTCTTCACCTTGATTTTGGCCATTCACTCTCCCCGGAAAATCGCCCACGAAGAAGACTTCAACCGTGGTTGACACTCTTGGTGTTCTCGAGCTCAGAACAAACCTCGAATTCTAGATCGGAATCGATGTAGATTTGAGCGAAGAAAGAAGTCTATGACGAGATCTGCCGTGCTCCTGACGCTCGTCGCAACATTCGTCATCTCGACGTCCATCGCGGTCGACGCGCAACGTGGAGGAGGCGGTGCCGGTAGCGGACGTGTCGGCGGCGGCGCCCGCGGCGGCAATGCCGGCGCAGTGACTCCACCCGCGACTGGCCGAGGCGGTGTTGTCGCAGGCCGAGGTGGATTCCAGATTCGTGGACGGATCAACGTGCCGCCGGCATTGCCGTCGATCAACCGTCCATCGTTCCCGATCGACGGTCTCAACCGCCCTGCCTTCCCTCTCAGCGGACCGCTCGGTTTTGGTCCGACGCGGCGTTCGCCCTTCGATGCGCGTCGTGGAACCTACACCCGGCTTCAACCATTTGTTGGCATCCCGTACGGCTATGGGGGCTACGGGTACGGTTATGACGTTCCGGCGTATGGCGATTCGTACGTGCCCGAGAGCACCTACGACAAACTCTATCGGACACCCGAGCCGCCGATCACCGAGGGAGCGCTGGTGCTCGATGTCACGCCGCTGACCGCGATGGTTTTTGTGGACAGCGGGTATGTCGGCAACGTCGAGGATCTGCAGACGCGAGGCATCACACTCTCTGCCGGCCGTCATTGGCTGGATCTCGAGGCGCCGAACTACGACAGGAAAACCATCGAGGTGACCATCCGTGCCGGCGAGCCGCTCCGGTATCGCTTTGACATGACGCCGACACGACGCGCGGACTTCATTGCCGCGCCACCGCCGCCGCCGCAAACCATGTACATGATCGCCGGTTGCTATGCGGGGAACAGGCCGCCGGTAGCCGCGAACCTGCCGAGCGGCTGTGATATCGCGAAGGTGCGAGTCATTCGGCCGCAAGGCGGACCGGTGCGACAAGTGCGATAGGTGCAATAGGTGCGAATGGTGCCTACGTGTCGACCTTCGAGATCAGATGTGAAACCGCGACAGATGTTCGCGGAATTCATGTCGTGAACAGCGCTGCATTTGAAAGAAGGTTGGAAGCCGATCTCGTCGATGTGTTACGCCGATCCGCGGAGCCGATCGTTTCCCTGGTCGCCCACCGCGAGGGACAAATCGTCGGACACATTCTGTTCTCGCCGGTGACCCTCTCCGGACAACCCGAAGCAAAGATTATGGGGCTCGCGCCGATGGCAGTTCTTCCGGGCGAACAGCGGCGTGGCATCGGCTCGGCGCTCGTGCGCGAAGGGCTCACACGTTGTAGCGAGCTTGGATATGGCGCCGTCGTCGTCGTGGGTCACCGCGACTACTATCCGCGATTCGGTTTCAAAGCAGGGGCGATCTTCAATCTGAAATCCGAATACGACGTCCCCGATGACGTGTTCATGGCGTTAGAACTGACGCCGAATTATCTGCAGGGCAAAGCAGGAATGATTCACTACCACTCTGCGTTTCGCACGTGATCGGCCCGCATCAGCACCTATTGCACCTGTTGCACCCTTCGCACCTATCGCACTTATTGCACGCTTCGCACTATTCGCACACTCACCGCGTCGTCGGTTTCGCGAACCTTGTCGCCTCGATCCGAACGTTCGGCTGGACGGTGTTGAGCGTGTAGACATTTCGTCCGTCAAGCCAGCTCATCGTCCACTTGAACGGCATCTTGACGCCGGTGTTCCCCACATCTCGATAGTCGCTGTAGTCCACGCGCGTGACGATGCGGCCAACGGGTGAGGGGCCGTAGCGCAGCAGGCGAACGAGCAGACCCGTCTGCGCGTCGAAGGCCAGCGTCGCCACGCCGACCGTTCCAAGATTGCCCTGAATGACATTGACGCGGCGGTCGTTGATTTCGGTACCGAAACCCGAGCGCCAGTTGCGAATCGCGCCCTTGATTTGTGACGGGAAGAACAACTGCGCCTGCAGTTTCAGACCGTCCAATTCGACGCCCGTCAGCGCGATGAACGGGAAGGGTCTATCGGTCGGCGGCGCCGCATACCAGGCCTGACGGCCGTCGTTCGTCGTGATATGCGCGCCGGAGGCGGGGTGGCCTGCCGTGTAGTACTGCCCCATCGAGTTCATGGCGACCTCGAGCGGTGTCTCCTCCGAATCGTCATAACCGCGATAGGTGCCCGTCCCCGTGAAGCTCGTGAACGCCGCGGCCTTCTGCGCGCCGCCGATGGCCGCGATGTACTTATCGAGGATTGAATCGGCGCTCGGCTGACCAGCGGCCTGGGCGATCGGGTCTCCGGGTTCGTCGGGCGGCGGCGTGCCATAGAGCTGATCGATGCTCGGCATCACATTGGGATTGGTGACGCCGCGATGACAGGTGTTGCACGTCACCATTTGCCGGCCACCGAAGTTGTCCGTGTTGATCTTCTGCATCATGGTGACCATGGTGCGCGCGCGCCGCTTGAGCGGAGTGTCGTCGGCGTACTTGCCCCAGTCGCCGCCGCTGTCGTAGGTGTGGCAGTCGGTGCAGTTGAGGCCAAGTGACGACGAGAAGAAGCCCATCGTGCCCATGAACTGATCGACGGGAATCCCCTTCAGCACCTGGATGTTCTTGAACACTTCCTCGGCATTGGGAACCCTGTCCGCCTGCGCCTGACCAGCGATCATGACAACGCTCAACGTCCACGTTGCGGCCGTTGCTGCAACCGCCCCGACTCCTGTGTGTCTCGCTCTCACCTGCATCCCTCGCTCCTGCATCACTTCTTGCCCGCCGCCGATTCAGCCGCGTAAATACTCTTGACCGCCGCAGTTTCGCTGGCCGACGGAATCATCTCCATGAAATCCGTATTGGCAGGGACGAGCGTCAGCTTCAACTTGTCGCGTGCCGTCCACGGCCTCGTGTATGCCTTCGGATCGTTGATGACGACCGTCAGCTCCATCGTGTTACGGTCCACGCGGTGATAGCGCTCTTCCACCTTGAGCTCATCGCTGTGCGGATTGCCGGCGTTGTCCAGCCACGTCCGCTCGTCGGCGCCGTTGCTGTTGACGACAAACGTGGAGTCATCTTCCCAGTGGCCGACTGAATAGCCGTACCACCGGGGATCCGGGTTCGCAGGCAGCTGGCGCCCGTCGGTCCAGATCACGCGCCAGCGCTTCTCGAACATGTAGAGCATCAGCACCTTGTTCGGCAACTGCAGGACTTCGAACGGGCGGAGCTCGAAGAGCAGGTTTCGCGGAAACCCCCCGGGATCGGCGAGGGTGGAAAGCGGGTCGTTGATTTGATCCGCGGGCACCATGCGCGCGCCGTCACCCGAATGATGTGTCTTCCCCACCATCTCGCCCCACGCGGTGAGCGGCGATGTCTGCATGCCGCGCGCGCCAATGCCGCCCCCGCCGGCATCCCAGATGCCGCCGATGTCGCGCGTCGGAGCAGGTCCCGGTGGTCCGCTCGCGGCCGCCCCCTGCGGGCCGCCAGGATTGTTCCAGGGGAGATTCTGAGCGACCACACCCGCCGCTCCCATCACGACGATGACGCCGGCGATCACGAGGCGTTTCATGAATCCTCTCGCATATCAGGCTGATACCTGGACCACGCCTGAAACCTGATACCTGATACCTGGAACCTGATACCTGTTATCTGTTGTTCGTCCGATCGCTTATGTTCTTCCGGAAGTCCATCACCTCGGTCGGCGAACAGATCATTTCCAGCATGTCGAAGTTTGCCGGCGCGAGCGTCAGCGGCATCTTGTTGCGCGGAGTCCAGGGCCGCGTGTACGCCTTTGGGTCATCGACGGTGACCGTCAGCTCCAGCAGGTCGTGGTTCACGCGGTGATAGCGCTCCTCGACTTTCAATTCGCTGCTGTGCGGGTTGCCTGAATTATCAAGCCATGTGCGCTCGTCGGTCCCGACAGTATTCACCACGAACGTGTAGTCGTCCTCCCAGCGTCCGACCGAATAGCCGTACCACCGTGGATCCGGATCCTTTGGCAGCGAGCGGCCATCAGTCCAGATCACTCGCCACCGCTTCTCGAACATATAGAGAATCAGGATCTGGTTCGGCGTCTGCACGATCTGAAAGGGGCGCGTTTCGTACATGACGAGACGCGGGAACCCTGCCGGATCGCAGACGGTCGAGAGTGGATCGTTGATCTCCGCCTCGTACACGGCTCGAGGTCCGTTGCCTGGCTTATAGCTGGCCGCCTTCTGCTTTGCCCAGTCTGTCCATGGGGCGCTCTCATGGCCGGGGCCAGCGATCCCGACGCCTCCGGCATCCCAGATGCCGCTGATGTCGCGCCTGGGCGGTGGAGCCGCATTGGTCTTCGGCGCATTGATCGCCGAATCCGGCAAGCCGGCACGATTCCAGTCCTGTGCGCCGGCGACCGCAGAGACCGCGAACACCAGCACGCACGCGCACCACGTTTTCATCGGGATACAGCTCATTGCGCGGGCGGCGCCGCGCTCGGTGGTGGACCCATTGCCGTCAACGTGCTGCCATCAGGAAGCACGACGCTGCGAAGCCGGCCGATCGGTGCGCCGTTTTTCACCGGCTGCAGATTGACAGTGACGGCGTCGCCAACCTTGAACGAGCTGCGCGCCCAGCCACGCTTGGTCATGTCGGTCGGATTGCTGACTTCAACCGCCCAGTTGCGGACCGTGCCGGTCTCGTCCATGGCGTCGAACTTCAGGAAACAGTGCGGATTGGCCCAGATCCAATCGGTGACCGTTCCCTTCAGCGTGACGTCTCTGCTCGTGTCGAAGCTCGCCGTCCCGTGGTGTGCGCCGACTGGAGCGCTCATGATGACGACGAAAGAGAAAATGAATATCGCCCCTATGCGGGCGGCCTCGCCAGCCACGATTCCAGCAGCGAACGATCCGATTCGAGACATGACAAATCCTTTCACGTGAAAAGAGTCAGTTCGGTGTTCGTGGCCGTGCACGCTACTGCACGATCACCGCTGCGTCAAGCGTCTGGTGCCAACGTTGCTCTATCGGGGTACCAACAAGGAGCTTCCCCGATGGCTTCGCAACTGAGTGCGCGTCACAGCGCGCGCATCGTCATTCTTCTCGTCGCGGTTCTTCTCCTGCTCTGGGCGTCAGTCGATGCCCGCGCGCAGGGGAAAGGCAACAACGCGAATTCAACCTCCACGAGCGGCAACTCGAGCTGGGAGCAGGCGATCGCCGCTTTGCAGGCGAAGGTGGATCAGCAGGCTACGACGATCGCGCAACTGCAAGCGGCGCTTGCATCGGAAACGTCAACACGTCAGGCCTCCGATGCCACGCTGCAGACCAGCATCGACAGCCAGGCGGCCGCACAAGCTTCGGCTCATACGACGCTGCAGTCGAACATCAACGCGCAGGCGGCGATGCGCCAGAAGGGCGACGCCGATACCCTGGTCGCGGCAAAGCAGTACGCCGACAGCGTCTCGGGCGGTTCATCAGAGCTCGCAGCCGCGAAGCAATACGCCGACAGCGTCGTTCAGAGTGAAGCGGTGGCGAGACAGGCCGCTGACAGCACGCTGCAGGTAAACCTCAATGCGGAAGTCTCGGCCCGCACGGGAGCGGACACGACACTGCAAAACAACATTTCCAACGAAGCCGCGGCCCGACAGGCGGCAGATGCCACGCTGCAGGCGAACGTCAGCGCGGAAGCCACGGCACGGCAACAAGGCGACGCCAACACGTTGCTGGAAGCAACGCAGTACGCCGACGGCTTAGGCGGTGGCGCAGCACTCGCGGCTGAGATCGCAGCCCGCCAAGCCGCTGATTCGTCATTGCAAACCAGCATCAGCAGCGAAGCAGCGGCACGGCAGGCAGCCGACACGACGCTGCAAGACAACATCAACGCCGGGACAACGGCACGCCAGCAGGGCGATGTCGATACGCTGGCGGCGGCAAAACTGTACGCGGATAGCGTTGCCGGCAATGAGGCCGCCGCACGGCAAGCCGCCGACACGACGCTCCAGAACAACATCAACAACGAAGCGAACGCCCGCCAGCAGGGTGACGCTGCGGCGTTGACCTCGGCGAACATGTATGCCGACGCGGTGATTGCCGTCGAGGCCGCGGCACGCCAGGGCGGCGACGTGACGCTTCAGAACAACATTAATTCGATTCAGCTCAACGGCGGTGGCGGCGGCAGCGTGCCTCCGCAGCTGCTGGCTCTCGCGCAGCATCTCAGCGTTCAGGAGGGGCCGCTGAACGGTCTCGCGGGCCCGCACGTCATCCTGACGGGAGTGAACCTCCACATTCGCAACGGAGCACCGCTGCCGTGGGTTCCGCCACTTCCGACTTTCCACACGAAGTCGTATCAGGCCAACGGCCTCGGCAATCTCATCATCGGATACGACGATGATTTCGGCTTCGACTACTCAGGCGCACGCACGGGGTCGCATAACCTCGTCGTTGGAGACGGCCATGGGTTCGACTCGAGCGGCGGTTTCCTCGCCGGGTACTACAACTACGCCGGCGCCAATGCTGCTACCGTCAGCGGCGGTTATGGGAACTTCACGTTGAATCTCGGCGCGAGCATCAGCGGCGGCTCGTGGAACTACGCCTTCGGTCAGTTCTCGAGCGTCAGCGGCGGCTACTCCGGTGTTGCCAACGGTGACGCCAGCTCCGTCAGCGGTGGGCTGACCAATCAGGCCAACGCGAGCTATTCGAGCGTGACGGGCGGCGAGTCGAACTCCGCCAACGGGTTCATCTCGAGCGTGCACGGCGGCAACAGCAACACCGCAGAAGGCGACCACTCGAGCGTGCTCGGAGGCTTCAACCAGACTGCCGTCGGCGCCAACTCGACGGTCCCGTAGCGCTCGAAACGTTCGGATCGTTTGGGTCGTTCGGATCGTTCCCGGATCGTTCGGGACGTTCCGAATGACCCAACCCCGCCACTTTCCCCTTTAGAGTTACACTCCATGCATTCTGCGTTCGGCCCGCGCGGCCTGGAGGGAGTTATGCGACGTTTTTCGACCCAATCAATAGCCTCGACATTCGTGTTCGCGGTGATCTGTGGTGGACTCGTGTTCGCGCAGCAGCCGGCGCAGGGACAGCGCGCGGCAGGCGGCACAGGAGGAGCGCGCTCATCGACCGCCCCCGCCGCGTTCAAGGTGGAATGGGTCCAGCCGCAGGGCCAGACGGGACAGGTCCCGATCGTTCAGGGGAACGTCGCTGACGCGAACGTCGAAGTCCGCTGGTACGGTGAGGCCGCCAAGAAGCTGCTCACGTCAGGGACGCCGGGAAGCGAGACGACGCCGTTCAGCGCATGGTCCGGCGAGTGCGACGGTCCGTTCGCGATTACGTTCAAGCCGAAGAACAACATGCTCGACATGTCGGGCCTCGGCAGAATCCGATGGGTCGTCAAGACCTCCGGATTCCATGCTGTTCGCCCGGTCGTGAAGCTCGCCGACGGAACGATGCTCGTCGGGGATCATGCCGATACGTCGGTGCCGATGCTGGCCACTCGGGAGTTCGTCCTCTCCGACGTCCGCTGGATCCGTCTCGACCCGATGCGCGTCGTCACGGTGAACGGCGGCCGAGGCGCGGGGCCGGCGAACCCGAACAACGAAATCTGGGTCGTCAATCCCGATCTGACGAAGGTGGATGAAGTCGGCTTCGCCGATCTGATGCCGGGCAGCGGTCATGGCACCGGCGGATACATTCACCTCGGCACCATCGAGGTCTTCGGAAAAGCGATTCCGCGCGCCACGGCGACCGCGTCCAATCGATAGTACGTAGGGGCCGCCTTTAGGCGGCCCATCCTCAATAGATCTTCCTCGTCTGGATAAAGGTCTCCGGCGTGCCATCGGCGGGATTCACGAAGTGAATGTCCTTCGGATCCCGTCGCGGCGTGTCCACCGCCAGAAACACGAGCGGCTGCCGATCGAGCAGCGTGATGGCGTGGACCGTGCCCTTCTTGAAGAAGATCAACTGCCCGGCGTTCGCCTCGAACCAGTCCGTGTCGCCAATCTTGAACATGCCGCGGCCGGAGACGACGAACAGATATTCATCGCAGGTCTTGTGGTAGTGGGCGGGCACGTCCACGTAAATCCGAAACACGCGGCAACTCGCCTCCTGCTCGTCGGTGAGGCGCGTGTCGATCAACATCGTCTCCGCGCTCGCCGGAAACTTGTTCGCGATCGCGTTGATGTCAAACACTCCGCTCATATCTGCTCCGCCCGTGTCGGACAGTGGGCAGCAGGCCGTGGGCGGTGGGCAGTGAGAACACGGTTCTTACTGCCGCCTGCCGCCTGCCGCCTGCCCACTATGAATCGTTGATCGCGCGCTGACCTGGCCCACCAGGAACAATGCAGCGCACATGACAACGCTGACTCCGCTGGTGAGCAGTCCCCATCTCAGCGAACGCGACTCCAGTGTGAAGTCGATGCGGTGGGTGCCGGGTGGAACGACAACGCCCTGCAGCGTCACATCGGTGCGGTAGATCGGCACCTCGGAACCGTCGACGAGAGCGCGCCAGCCCGGATACGCATTCTCGCTCAGGATAAGGAATCCGCCTCCCTGGCTCGTGACGCGCACGCCGATGTCGCCATCGCCGATGCGGACGACGCTCACCGCAGATGTACCCGGCGAAAAATTCACGGTCGGCGGAACGGGCGAGGAGTCGACCACTGCCGTCAGGCGCGCGTCGAAGGGAGTGCCATCGGCAAATCGGGATGTTTTCACCGCCCGAATGGCCTCGGGCTCCGGCGCCGGCGTCACGCTCTCGACCATCCACGCACGCGGGAGCGCGCGGCGGTTCTCGAAGACCGTCACGTCGGTCTCCCCGGCGACGTCCTCGTCGGTGCCGCGATCGGTCTGCCGCGAAGTCCGGAAGCGCATCGCCTCGACCCATCGTTCGCTGCCGTCCAGCCAGTGCCGCCGCTCGCGGTCAGCCAATTGCGACGCATTCACGATGACGTATTTCACGGCGAGCAGGTCGAGCGTCTGGTCCTCGGCTGCCAGCACCGCAGGCCGCACCTCCCCGTTGGTGCCCATCGTCGCGAGCCGCGAGAGCCGGTCGATCAGCATGGCGCCGTAGCCACCGGCAATCGGGATCCGCCACGCCCGTGCGAAGGTCGCCGGCAGCACCTCGTCCACCTGCGTGCCGCCGATGGCCAGCGCACGCGCATGCGTCGGCTCGAGCGCCTGGCCAATCGCTCGCGCGTGAACGCTGGGCTGCGTCTGCTCTGCAGTCAGCGCGAAATATTCGATGCCGTCAGGCTTGATGTCGTACGGCAGCGCATTGAGCAGATCGATGATGAGAACGACCATGAGCGCGAGGTATGACGCCGGCGACGGGCGCTTCAGCACCCACGTGAGGCCGGCGATCGCCGACGCAAGCATGACGAACTGAAGCCAGACGCCAACTGTCAGCAGCGACAACACGCCCGGACCTGGTTCTCCGTGCGGCCCCTCCAGCGGAAACGCAGCCGGAAATGCGCGGGTCAACAGCGCGCCGGCGAGCATCGCCACTCCCACGACAATCAGCGCAACGCGCACGGCGCGCAGCGGCACCTCGCGGCGCTGCACGGCCGCGAGGCCAAAGCCAGCGAGAAC
>JACXTT010003287.1_pt1 | contig 25040 bp, 26 predicted proteins | sample 9270951 | NCBI WGS metagenome assembly JACXTT01 (sample SAMN15532306, study PRJNA645909) | rock metagenome | isolation source: weathered quartz diorite | place: Puerto Rico | collected 2017-06-21
CTGGCGGCGATCGGCCTCAGCTCGGTCTCGTTCGCGCTCAGCCTGGGGACGACGCTGTACTACGGGTACGGCTGGTACTTTCGCGCGGCCGCCCTTGCGGTCGCCGTGCTGGCGACGCTCGCGGTCCTGCGGCGGCGCCGCGCCTGCACGCTGCCCGGCGCGCGCCGTCAGTTACCGCTCTTCGTGTCGGTCGGCGTCGCGATGGTCGTCGTTTACGCCGTGCTCTACGCACTCACCGCCTGGCTCGCGCGCCTGGCTGCGACCTGAGCCGGGCTGCGATCCGCGGAGGCGGGGACCGTGAGCGCGTGGATCATTCCCATTCGGCTCGAGCCCGTCGAGTGTCACATCCATGCCGATCGGCGCCTGGCTTTTCAGGTCTTGACCGCCTTCGGCGCCAAGCAGGAGGATGGCGGCGCCTCGCGGGTGCTTGCCGACGAGGGCCATCGCAAGCTCGTGGAATTCGTGACGCTAATCCCGTCCGCACGGCACGGGAGCAGGACGTATCGAACGGTGGAGTGGGTCACCCTTCGGGAGCCCGAGGAGATCCGGTTCGACGGGATCGAAGGCCCGCTGGCACTCCTCCGCGATCGGTTCGTGCTGCTCGATGAGGACGGATGCACCCGGTTTCGTTACGAGAGCACGATCGGGCTGCGGGGCTCGGTCGTCGGCTGGCTGGTCGGCCTCTGTCGCGTTCGACCCACCCTCCAGCGTTTCATGCGACAGCATTCGCGACGATTGAAGGCGACCATCGAGAACCGCTCAAGTCAGAGCCGTGTCTACCCGTTTCGGACGTGCCGCAGCGCGGGAGACTAGGTTCGGCTCGACGATCTTCGTCGGAAGGGCGACGTCGAGCCGCGCTCATGCAGGTGCGCGTCCCGTCCCGTGATCCAGCCGGGCACCGAGCGCGCGCATGGCCGGCGATGAAATCGTAGACCTGAATTTCTGCAAGGTCGTTCGCCGTCCCGTTTCGAGAATCGGTGTCAAACCAGCGTAGGTCTCCTTTAAAGGAGAGGGCCTTTGATATCGGCGACGGCGGGCCCTTGGATCAGGCGGTGATGAGATCGACCTCGAAGACAAGGCTGTTCGATATCGGTGATTGCGGGCCGCAGCCCGGCAGCGAACCAGTCGGCCTTGCCCGCTTGATAGCGATGGACGTTCGCGAAGCCGAGGCCAACGAGCCGCGACGCGGCCCGAGCGCTCATGTCTCACTGGGAGTCGTGACAGTACGTGATGACCGGTCGGTTTGCGTCGAGCTTTTGGCAGTCTCTCGATTCAGGGTCTTCAGCGGGATATTGATGGCGCCAGGGATGTGCTCGGGCCCGTACTCTCTCACGGCGAGGACATCCACGAGCTGGGCGCCCTGCTCGATTAGTTGCTGTACGACATGACGGTCAATCACTGCGGGCATGTATGCCTCCTGCTGCTGATTCAGCGCGTCGGGGCCAAACTCTTCAGCGCCGCGCGGAAACCGAGGTGATCCACGGCTTCGATCATCTGCGGGACGGTCACCGCTGCCGGGTCGAACGTCACAACGGCTTCCTTGCTCCTAAGGCTCACATCGGCGCGACTCACGCCCTTCAGCCCTTCCAGGGCCTTCTTCACCCCCACGGGGCAGGCACCTCAGGTCATCCCGTCCACGGTAAGGACCACCGTCGAGGTCGCGGCCGCTGCGGGGTACGCAAGAACCAGCAGGCAGAGCATAGCGGCAAGAACCGAGTCCCGTCGAGTCATCGCATCCCTCCCATGGTGTGGCCGGTGTGGGACTGGTCCCTGCTCATGACGCGGGCCAGCAGATCCGAGGTGAACTCAGGGAAACGATCCAACACGATCGTCGTGGTAACGACGAAACCCGCCAGGATCAGCAGCGCGAGCGTAGTGCGGCTGCCCGCCATCCGGCACGCCAGCGCGTCGCAGCGTCGTCGCTCGCGTAGGAACAAGATGAAGCTCGCGGTAACGCCGATGATCCCGGCCGGGACGAGGAGCCAACGGTACCGCATCGTCGTCGCCATGAACGCCCCGCTCCCGAGTCCGAGCACGATTACAGTCAGAGGGAGCAGACAACAGAGCGACGCGAGCGCGGCCCCGACCCACGCAACCACACCAGCCGTGAGTGTTGTAACCCTCATGATGCACTCCTACGTTTCTTCCGCAGCGAACGCCCCATACTCGAACGTCAGCCGGTACGTCCGGCCGCAGCATCGGATCGTGTCTCCCGGCTTCACATCCTCCGGGAGTGTCACGATCTCGTCGCACTTGGGGCAACTGACTCTGTAGGCGAGCGCCGCGGACCACTGACCGTTCTCCTCACGGACGCGCAGGGCCTGCCCCGCGCAGTTCGGGCACTCCATCAGATCACCCGAACGTGATCCCTCGGGCAGCTCGACGGGCGCGCCACAATCGGGGCAACGCGCGACGGGCATCAGCAAATTCCCAAGAGCCGCCGTAACTTCCCACGGTCGAACCCGACCACGACCTCGTCGTCCACCGTGATGACGGGTACGGCCATGCGGCCGGTTCGGGCGCGCAATTCCTCGCGGGCCTCTACGTCCTCTGCGACGTTCTTGGCCTTGAACTCGATGCCGTGGGACGAAAGAAACTCTTTCGCCGCGTGGCACGACTGTCAGGTTGAGGACCAGTAGACGGTAATCTGCCGAGTCGTCACGTTAGTCTCCGGCGAGTAGGCCACCGAAGATCCAGCGGCCGAGTTGAAAGGCGTCCGCCACAGCTGCGCCGGCGCCCTCGTGCGTCGGGTTTGCGTCTCGCCAGGCTCTGAGATGTTCTTCCGACCGGAAGAAGTTGATGGTTGTTCAGAGCGAGTCGAACGCCTTGCAGCCGTCATCGCCGCGCTTTCCGAACCACACCATCACCCCCTCAGCCTCTGGGCCCACGCCGTGGGGCGTCGCCGTGAACTTGAATGGGTGGCTGCAGTGATGGCAGGACGACTCGATCTCGACAGGTTCGCCGACCATCGGCGCGAAGCCGAGGGCGTCCGTCGCGCAACAGGCGTAGCGTTGCCGTCCGCGCGAAAGCCGCACAAGGAACGGCGTTGGCAGGGCCGAGAACGGATAGGCGAGGTCGATCTGGCCAGCGCGGACCCGAATGATGTCCTCATCATCCAATGTGACCAGCGCCGACTCCACTTCGGCATCCGGCGCGGCCCGAGTGATGTCAGCCACCGGAATCGGTCCCCCATCCCGAAGGAAGATCTGGAGAATCAGTTGCACGAGAGGTTGCTGGCGGGCGGCCCGGCGAGCAGCCTGTCTCTCCAGCGAATTGAGCGCCTTCAACTGCTCAGCCGTCAGGATCACGAGATTCGCCAAATCGTGCCTCCCTTTGCCCCTGAGAAGAGCGTAAAGTCTGTAGTAACTCCAGACTCAAGAGCTATTTTTAAGAGGGGAACGGGCGTGGTGGAGACAGGGCGAATCGCCATCGGCCAGTTGTCGAAGCACACGGGAACCAATGTCGAGACCATCCGCTACTACGAGCGGGTCGGGTTACTGGCCGCTCCGGCTCGGAGCTCGGGAGGTTACCGCTTGTACCGGACCGAGCACCTCAAACGGCTCAGCTTCGTCCGCCGTGCCCGTGCGCTTGGGTTCTCTATCGACGAGGTCCGCAAGTTGCTTCGGCTGGCTGATGAACGGCAGCGCCCGTGCGCTGAGGTTCGCGTCGTCGCAGACGCGCATCTGAAGGACGTGAGGGCCAAGATTGCAGACCTTCGCCGCATGGAGCGCGTCTTGAAAGCCACCGTCGCGAGATGTGCGTCAGGGCAGGGGGCTCACTGCCCCATGATCGACGCCCTCTACCGGGACGATTCTGTTCGCGCGTCGTGAATGTCACGTTCGACCACTTGTTCTGGAATTGCTTACAAGCTCGACGGCGCTCAAGGGTGGTGGGTCAGATCTCAGACGGAGTGTTACCCAGGCACTCGAACGCGCATTTCCTCTCCGGGCAGTGAGCTGCTTTTGGATATGTAAGAGCAGAGTGGTGCAGAACGTCGAAGGATCGCGACAGATACCGCCACCGACTGAATTGGTTAGCCCAGTAGGCGTTTTTCGAGCCCGCACATATTTAGCTATATTAGTATGCGCGGGATGCGCAGGGTGCTCGTGCTCCAACACGTTCCGTACGAGGGCCACAGCTACATCGCCGACTACACGCGCAAGCACGGCATCGACTCCGATGTCGTCAGGTTGTGGGAGCCCTACGCCTTGCCTGACGTCTCGCGGTATGCGGCGCTCATCATCATGGGCGGCCCGATGGGCGTGTACGAAGACTTTGCGTCCAAAGACGACGAGGTGACCCTGATCAAAGCGGCCATGGGCGCGATTCCAACCTTGGGGATCTGCCTCGGCGGCCAGCTCATCGCTCATGCGCTTGGCGCACGCGTGTATCCTAACCAGATCGACGCGAGGCCCGCGAAAGAGATCGGCTACTACACCGTTCAGTTGACGCCGGAAGGTTCGGCGAATCGTCTCTTCAAGGGGTTCGATCGGGACGTGCGTGTTCTGCAATGGCACGGTGATGCGTTCGATCTGCCGCGCGGCGCATCGCTCCTGGCGACCTCCCCGTTGTGTCGGAATCAAGCTTTCGCCTACGAGAATGCTTACGGACTTCTCTTCCATCTGGAGCTCACCCCAGCGATGGTCCAGGGGCTCGTGGATGTCAATGGCGAATGGACGCACGAAGGCTTCGATCTCGATGAAGAAAGGCTTGCTCGGGAAGCTCGGGACCTCGCGCCGCTCATGAAGAGCCAGTGCTATCGGCTTCTGGACAACTTTTTCGACGAGCGGACAGTCGCGCATCCACGGGGGATGCGATGAGACCAGCTCCGAGGTGAGGCAGCGAGCGCAGTCGGCCCGACCGTGGATCTAGGCTGTCGCGTCCGTCGAACCACCCTCCCGAGTGCTTTCAAGAACCCGACCTTCGCACCGCGGACGAACTGGGCCTGAAGATCGGCCGTGGCGAAGTTCTCGTTGTCCTCAAGCACCGTGTAGGCGGCCTCAGCCCGCTCCATGGCGACAACGTTCAAGCGGAACTTCCGCCGGAGAGTTGTCGGCGGGTCATTCAAAACTGTAAGCGCCGCGCGGGGATTGCATCGACCGTTGGGTCCCCGACCCAAAGGTGAATTCGTCGATTTTGGGGTGTCCTCATGGGCAGCGCCGGAGGAGATGGTCACAACGGCCAATCTCCTATAATGGCGAGCGGACTATCTAAAACGCTGCGTCTACCGCACAAGGAGAGGCGCGTGTACTTCAGCCATATCAAGCTTGAGAACTGGCGCAACTTCCTTTCGGTCGACGTCGAGCTTCAACGACGCGCCTTCATTGTTGGACCGAATGCCTCCGGGAAGTCCAATTTCCTCGACGCGTTCAGGTTTCTCCGCGAGGTAGCCGACCCGCAGGGGGGATTCCAGCGCGCCGTTGCGCAGCGGCGAGGCGTATCGCAGATCCGGTCCCTTCACGCGAGACGCTACCCCAACATTGTTATCGACGTAGTGATGATTCTCGACGGAATCCCATGGAACTACCGGATTGAGTTCACGCAGGACAATCAGCGTCGGCCGGTGATCGCGAGAGAACTAGTAAGGCACGGCAAGACTGTCATCATTGACCGTCCAGATGACGATGACAAAGGCGACCCGAGTCGTTTGACGCAGACGTACCTAGAACAAGTTAACGCCAATCGTCGCTTCCGTGACATCAGCGATTTCTTTTCGCAGATCCGTTACCTTCACCTCGTCCCTCAGCTCGTTAGAGATCCTGAGCGGTCAGTCGGGCGGCTTCGCGATCCATTTGGCGGAGACTTTCTGGAACAGTTGGCGCGAACACCGAAGGGAACATTGGAGTCAAGACTCCGGCGGATCACACAAGCGCTTACCGTTGCTGTGCCACAACTCAAAAAGCTCGAGCTGGATAGGGATGTCAGAGGTGTCCCGCATGTAAAGGGCCTGTATGAGCACTGGCGACCCAACGCTGGCTGGCAGACGGAAGCCCAGTTCTCGGATGGCACCCTGCGCTTGCTAGGACTGTTGTGGGTTCTGTTGGACGGCAGCGCACCGTTACTGCTTGAGGAGCCCGAGCTGTCACTACATACCGGAGTTATTCGGCAGATCCCGCGCATGATAGCGCGACTCGGTCGTAAGTCTGGCCGCCAGGTTTTGCTGAGCACCCATTCGCCTGATTTGTTGGCCGACGAAGGTATATCGCCAGAAGAAATACTACTTCTTGAACCGTCGGCAGAGGGCACAACGCTTTCAATCGCGAAGCATGACAAAGAGGTCGCTCGGCTGCTCGAGAGCGGAGCTTCAATCGCCGAGACTGTGATCCCGCGAACGGCGCCGAAGCATGCGATGCAACTGTCTCTGTTCGGCGAATAGACGTGATCCCGATTCTGGTTGAAGGGGACCCCGACGTTCCAATCGCCCAGCGCCTTCTTGAGCTTGTGAATTTTGAGATCAGCCATGTATACGGACTACGAGGTAAGAACTGGCTGGACGGCAAACTGCATGCATACAATGCAGCTGCGCGGTATGCGAAATGGTTCGCGATGCGGGACCTGAACGGTGATGCCCCATGCGCAGGCGCTCTTGTGGCTGCGCTCGTGCCGAAACGCTCCACCGGTCTCTGCTTTCGACTGCCCGTCCGCGCATCGGAGGCATGGCTACTCGCGGATCGCGATCGAATTGCTGATTTCCTGAGTGTCCGTATCGGACTCTTACCTGGAGACCCCGATGGTCTGGCTGACCCAAAGCGGGAACTTGTCAATCTAGCTCGGCGCTCTCGAAGCCGGGCAATTCGGGAAGACTTCGTGCCCGATGTAAGGACCACGGCCCGTGTTGGTCCCGGTTACACCGCACGCGTAATTGAATTCGCACTAACACACTGGAGGCCCAGAACCGCTGCAACAAACAGCGCAAGCCTGAGGAAATGTATCGCCGCAATCGAGAGCTGGTCCAAGGCATAAGCGGACGGAATGGGGACGGATGATTCAGGTGCGTCCGGTGTGGAGAACCTCTTCGAATTCGATGTCGTTCTCGGCGGCGTCGTTCTTGCCCGCCTGCGGGAAATTGATCAAAAAGCCGCGAGAAATTCCGAGCATACGTAGGTAGGTCTGAAGCTGTCGGCGCTCTTTTTCACCCACACCCATGATGGCCTTCAACTCAATCACGATCTTTTCTGCGCAGTCATCCACGATGAGATCCGGTTCGCCCTCGCCAACGTAGTGGTCCTTGTAAAACACCGGCACGACCCGCTGAGGCTCATAGTGGACGCGGCGGAGTCGCAACTCCACCTCAAACGCTCGTTGGCACACGACTTCATCGAATCCGCTGCCGAGCAGCCCGTAAATATCCTGGGCCAGTTTTCGCCACTCATCGACCGACATAGAGCTACGCTCCGGAGCGGCCCTGGCTGCCGTTCACCGCCCCGGCGTTCAAATGTACGATCCCGGGATCGGTGTTTTTGACCACGTAGACTGTGGCCACCTCGCCTCGCCGCCGGGCGAAGACGCAGAGGCCCGCGTCTTCGACGTCTTGAATTCGTGAAGTGCACTGGTTATAAAGGCGTATACGGTCGCCGGGCCCAACTAGGTTGCTCAAGAGATCGGCCTGATCCGTTAGGTCCTCTAAGAACGATGCGACAAGGTCAACCTTCTCAATATCAATCTCACCGTGGTCGAAGCGATAAAGTATCGCGCCGCACACGAGGTCGAAGAGGTCACGTCCCGTCTGAATCCGACGCATAAGCATCGAATCGGAAGCGGCAGTGGGACGAGCCACCCTCGCCTGGACTAACTCGGCTACATCGATCTCAAAGGCATTCGCGAGCGCCTTCAGCGTATCGGGCGAGGCTCGGTGGCCGTTCTCGACACGTTGCACGGTTCTCACGGTGATGTCTGAGGCAATGGCGAGTTCTTCCTGCGTCCACGCCCGTTTGGTGCGCAGCGCTTTGATCCGATCCGCGTATGCGGTCGTTATCATTGCTTAGCCTCCAGTGCGATGGTAAGCGAACGCGCGCGCCTTATACAACGTCAGCAACACGACAGAAGGTCGCATTGATCGCTGTCGGGCTGGTGTCGTAATGCGGGTCGGCGGCTTGTGAGGCCAGACCTGCCGAAATGGAGGGAAGACTCCCCGACTTCTTTCCGAGAACTGGCCCCAACTTGTCCCAACGAGCCCCAACGACAGGGCTGGCCAAGTTCAGATTTCTCGTGGGCTTCGTTGGGGGCTGTTGGCGGGCGTCTGGGGCTGAGTCCCCCTCATAACCCAACGGTCCCTTGAATCTGATTGAACGGCGGGAGAGGCTTGAAATCACCGCTCAGTTTTTAGTCCCGCATCCCGCGATGTTTACTCAACATCGCGCAAGTATTCTCGATCTTTACGAAAGCGCGTGGCGGACGGCAAACACGGGTTCGAATCCCGTTGGGGCCACCACAGACAGGCTAGTTTGAAGCGCCTCGCCATTGATAAGGCGCTCGATGCACAGCGCGCCCCGGAATGGTCTGCTCCCCGATTGAACTAGACACCGGTCTGGCTATCCTGCGACGGCAGCATGGGAGGGCCCCATGGGCGCGGTTCCACGGAAGTCGGACGGGCGGAGAGTGTTCAACACGGAGTTCAAGCGGACAGCGGTCCAGCGGATACTGACCGGCGAGAAGACGGTCGCCGAGCTTAGCCGCGAGCTCGACATCGCGCCCAGCGTGATCCGCAACTGGAAGCGCTTCGCCGAGGCCGGGGCGACGACAGCGGTGCAGGCCAGTGAGGATGTGGTCCCCGCCAGCCACCTGCGCGAAGCCTACGCCAAGATTCGCGAGCTCGAGCGGCTGCTGGGCAAGAAGCCGATGGAGATCGAGATCCTGCAGGCGGCCCAGGACGTCGTAAAAAACAGTCCCTGGTTGCGCAAAGGATCCGGGCGGTGACCCAGCATCCCGTGGCCGCGATCTGTCGGACCCTGCGGATCGCGCGTCAGACGGCGTACCACCGGTTGCGGCCACGGCCGGCGGGTTTCTACCGTCGCGCCAACGATGAGACCGTCCTGCAGCAGATCCGGGCGGTGACGAACAGCCGCGCCACGTCCGGGTCCCGCCGAGTGTGGGCGATGGTCAACCGGACCTTCCGCGCCGGCTACAACCGCAAGCGCATCCGGCGACTCATGCGTATGCACGACTTGATGCTGCCGCCGCGGGTGCACCGCCGGCACGGCCGGCCGCATCTCGGCCAGGTGCAACAGCCGGTGTCCAACCAGCGCTGGTGCTCGGATGTCTTTCTGATTCCCTGCTGGAGCGGCGAGGTCCTCTCGGTGGCCTTCGCGATCGACTGTCACGATCGCGAGGTCTTCGCGACGGCGTCGCCGCGCCCGCTCACGGGCGCGGACATTCGCACGCTCATGGACAAGGCCCTGTGGGCACGCTTCGGCGAGGCGGCCCTGAAGGCGCCCCACGCCATTCAGTGGCTCTCCGACAACGGCCCGCCCTACACGGCGACGGCCAGTGTGCTCTACGCGCACGAGCTGGGCCTGGTGCCGATCACGACGCCAGCGTACAGCCCTGAGAGCAACGGCCTCGCCGAGGCGTTTGTGCACACGTTCAAACGTGACTACGTCAACGGCGCCGAGCTCCGCGATGCGGAGGCCGTCCTCGCGCAGCTCGGCCAGTGGCTCGAGGACTACAACCGCCAAGCGCCCCATTCGGCGCTCGGCATGCGGCCGCCCGCCGAATACCGGGCGACGCTCGAACTCATGCCCCCATCTGTCTAGCGAAGTGGGGAGCGGACCATGGGCGGTTGCCGGTCCCCTTGCCCTAACTGACGGGTTCGCCTAGCCTGTCCCCGGCCGATTCATAGGAGGCAAGGGGAGGCCGATGCGCCGGGGTCCAAAGCCCGCCAAGTCCAAGGAAGCCAAGCCCCCTGTTGCCCAGTCGCCCACGATTGACAAGGCGAGGATCAGCGACCTAGAGAAGCGGCTGACGGAGGCACTCGAACAGCAGACCGCGACAGCCAACATCCTGCGCGTGATTAGCCGTGCCCCCGCAGGCCTAGGGCTTGTCTTGGATGCCGTCTTGAAAATCGGCATCCGACTGTGCGAGGCGCAGTTCGCGAACGTCTTTCTGTACAACGGAGAAACGTTCGAATTGGCATTGGCGCACGGCGCACCGCTTGCTTGGGAACGGCGTCTGCGACAGGGCGGGCCGCTCCGCTTCCGTCCGCCCTTCTTCCGGCCCGAGGGCCCATGGCGAGTGCTCCACGTCCCCGATCTAAAGACCGCCGCCCCATATCGCGAGCGCGAACCCATCTGGGTGCAGGCCGTAGAAGAGGGCGGTGTTCGGACCTTCCTGGCCGTTCCTTTAGTCAAGGAGGACCGCTTCCTCGGAACGTTGATGATCTATCGTCAAGACGTTCAACTGTTCACTGACAAGCAGATCGGCTTGCTCGAAACCTTCGCCGACCAAGCTGTTATCGCCATCGAGAATGTGCGGCTGTTCACGGAGCTTCAGGAGAAGAACGAAGCGCTGACACAGGCCCATGCTCAGGTGAGCGAGTCGCTGGAGCAGCAGACGGCGACCAGCGAAATCCTGCGCGTCATTTCCAGCTCGCCCACCGATCTTCAGCCGGTGTTCGACGCGATCATCGCGAGCGCCGTAAAGCTGTGCGAAGCATACAGCGGAATCCTCGTGCGGGTCGAAGATGGGTTCATCCATAGGGTCGCTGGCATTGGTCCTCATCGGGAGTCGCCGGAGTCAGTCCGGCGCTCTTTTCCGCGACCGCTCGACCCCACAACTGCGCTGGGCCAGGCGATCCTCGAACGCCGTGTTAATCAATTGCCGGATACCGAGAGCTCGACGGCCGCGCCAGTGGTGAGAGATGCTGCACGCGCGGTTGGCTTTCGTGCAGAACTGTCAGTCCCCATGATTCGTGACGGGGAGCCGATCGGCGGGATCGCAGTTACGCGACGCAATCCGGGCCCGTTCTCCCCCGCTGAAGTCCAACTGCTCCAAACCTTCGCTGATCAAGCGGTGATTGCCATCGAGAACGTCCGCTTGTTCAAGGAGCTGGAAGCGGCAAACCGCGAACTAGCCGCAGCCAGCCAGCACAAGTCCGAGTTCCTGGCGAACATGTCCCACGAGTTGCGCACGCCGCTGAATGCGATCATCGGCTTTTCCGAGGTGCTGTCAGAGAAAATGTTCGGCGAGCTGAACGAGAAGCAAGAGGAGTATTCGAAGGACATTCACGCCTCGGGGCAGCACCTCTTGTCCCTGATCAACGATATCCTCGACCTCTCCAAGATCGAGGCCGGGCGGATGGAGCTCGAGCTCACCGACTTCCATCTCCCTACAGCACTAGATAGCGCTCTGACCCTGGTCCGAGAGCGGGCGGGGCGACGTTCAATCGCACTCCACACAAACATCGATAACCGGCTAGGCCAGATCCAGGCGGATGAGCGGAAGGTCCGACAGGTCGTGCTGAACTTATTGTCCAATGCGATCAAGTTCACGCCTGAGGGCGGGCGGATCGAAGTCGGGGCAGTGCCAAAGGATGGTTTCGTGGAGGTCTCGGTCAGCGACACTGGCGTCGGTATCGCCCCGGAGGATCAGGAGAAGGTCTTCGAGGAGTTCCGGCAGGTGGGGACGCCAGACAAGAAGGTGGAGGGCACGGGGTTAGGGCTGACCCTGTGCCGCAAGTTCGTCGAGCTGCATGGGGGCCGGATCTGGGTGAAGAGCGAACTGGGGGCCGGCTCGATCTTCAAGTTCACCATCCCAATGCATCGAGAGGACTCAAGAGGCCGCAATGCATCCGTTTGACCTCAGCGGGCGAGTCGCGCTCGTAACCGGTGGGAATCGAGGGATCGGTCGGGCCATCACTCTCGCGCTGGCGAATGCTGGCGCATACGTTGCGATCGCCGCACGCGATGCAAACAGAACAACGGAGGTGGTGGCCGAACTCGAAGCGCTCGGCAGGCGTGCGCTTGGAATGACCTGCGACGTCACCCTCTCGGCGGATATCGCCACGACAGTGGCCCGCGTTCACGAGATGTTCGGTCGCCTGGACATTCTCGTCAACAACGCTGGTCGCGGCGGCCGCGCCCCGGTCGAGGAATATCCAGAGCCACTCTGGGATCAGGTCATGGCAGTGAACGTCAAAGCCCCGCTCCTCTTCGCGCAGGCGACATATCCGATCATGAAGAAGCAAGGCGGCGGCAAAATCATCAATGTGTCGTCACCGGCCGCGTATTACGGCATGCCGGGCTCGGCCGCCTATGGAGCGAGCAAGGCGGCGCTTAACAACCTGACGCTCCAGCTCGCGGTGTCGTGGGCCAAGGACAACATTCAAGTCAACGCACTGCTGCCCGGCATGACGGTTACCGAGTTGACGGAGTGGCGGAAGCAACAACCTGGTATGTACGAGCGCTGGGAACAGCGCATTCCGGCCGGCCGCTGGGCCCAGCCCGAGGACATTGCCGCCACGGCGGTCTTTCTCGCGTCGGCCGGGGCGAATTACCTGACCGGTCAGCTCATCGTGGTCGATGGCGGAACAACGGTTGCCGCGATATGAGTCGTGGGAGGCGGGCCGCACTAGTTCATTCGGCCCCCAGATCACGACGGCGCGGGTGATCTTTTCAAGGCTGACGCTCATGCCCCCGCTGGTGTGACCCCTAGTCGATCAGGTTCGCGGCGCGCCACCGGGTGCGACCCATTTCGGAGGTCCTCAGGCCGTGCAGGGCGATAGGTGATGTCCACTAGTTCGTACGCTTGGAGTCGCGACTCCAAGCCGTTCGCGACACATCCGCACCAAAGAAGAGCTGACCGGCGAGCTCGTAATTCGTCGTCATCACTGTGATGTGTTGGGACGCCGTACGGATATCGCGCAGACAACGTTCGAGCTGGGTCGAGGCGTACACGGAGGCAGCGCCGCCGGCTCGATACACGAGATCCACAGCGTGCAATGCCTGAGTGACTGCCTGGGTTGCGGACAACCAGAGCAAGCCACGGTCGTGCCAGCTCAAGCGCTCGCCCCGCTGCGCAATCGCCCAAGCCGATCGAAGGGATTCGAAAAGCAAGGCGCGCCCCGCTCGCAAGAAGCCCTCTGCTTCCCCGAGTTGCGACTGGGCCACGGCGCTATCCCGGAGCAGTCCCTGGGAGTACGACGGCTTCTTTACCCCTCCCAGGCGTTTGAACGCGTCGAGCGCGTGTCTCGCAATGCCGAGCGAGACACTGGCAATCATCGTGGCGAACATGGCGATCGAGGGCATGTTGTAGAGAGGCCCCGGTTCGACAGGCGGATCGGCAAACGAGACCGCGCGGCTCGCCCGCACGAAAACGTCCTTGACTTCGAAGTCATGACTGCCGGTCCCTCGCAGGCCGCCGACGTCCCAGGTGTCCACCACCGTCGCGTCCTCGCGCGGCAGGAACATCATCTTTGCTTCTCCCGTGGCAGCACCGCCGCGTTCAACGATCTGGCAGCCACCCATGAGCCACCGGCTGTGCATGATCCCGCTGGCGAACGGCCACCGGCCGGTGACTCGATAGCCGTCTTCGGCCTGGACCGCGGTTCCGCTGGGGCGAAACTGTCCCGCGAGCACGACGTCGCGGTCGGCATAGATCTCCGCCGCGCCCGCGCGAGGCAGCAGCCCGCCGAAGAGACCGTTGCATGCGCCAATCATTGCGCACCAGCCGACGGCCCCGTCGCGGATCGAGAGCTCTTCGACCACCTCACAGGTGGTCATCGGATCGAGCTCGTCGCCGCCGAGGGAACGCGGGACCAGCATGCGAAATGCACCAGCGTCGATGAGCGCACGGGCGACCGCTTTCGGGAGCAGGCGATCGCGTTCGATCGCCTCGAGGTGTTCGTCGATGATCGGTGCGATTGATCGTACGGCGTTAAGAGTCGAAGCATTCAGCTCATTCAGTGCGGCCTGAGTAGCCATGCCGGATCCCCTCCGCTACACCGTGCTGTAGAAGCGGCTTCGATAGGTCTTCGGACTAACCCCAAGGGCGCGATGGAATGCCAGTCGCATAGACTCTGCGGTGCCGAACCCGCAGGCGGCGGCGATCTCCGGAATGCTGCGTGCGCTCTCTTCCAGGAGACGGCGGCCGGCCTCGAGGCGCACACGCTCGACGAAACGACCAGGCGTCGTGCCAATCTCACGGACAAACACACGACAGAAGTTCCGAGGGCTCATCGCTGCGTGGCGAGCGAGGGCGTCCACCGACAGATCGGCGCCGGGATGGTCGACAATCCACATCTGAAGATCGCGCAGCGGGTCGCGCTCGGCGATCTGGGCAGAGAGCTGGACGCTGAATTGTGCCTGGCCGCCTGGCCGCTTCAGGAAGAAGCTGCCGTTTCGCCACGCCAAGCGCGATGCGGCGGCCGACGTCTTCTTCCACGAGCACCAGGGCGAGATCTAGGCCGGCGCTGGCACCGACGCCGGTATAAATCGCGCCGTCACGGATGTAGACCGGGTCGCGCTCCACGTGAACCTTCGGGAATAGCCGCATCAGCTCATCGCAAAACAGCCAGTGGCTGGTCGCTTGCCGACCGTCCAGGAGCCCGGCCGCAGCGAGCAAGAACGTGCCGGTACAGAGGCCGACCAGACGGCGCATCCTCGATGCCTCGCGGGACAGCCACGCGACGAGCTCGTCATCTTGCGTCGCTTCGGCTGGCGTGTCCGTGCCGGTGATGATCAACGTGTCGATCGGGCCACGAATGTCGTGATACGAACGCTCGGCCTTGATACAGAGCCCTGGCCAGCTTCGGACAATCGGCGCGGGCGATACCACTTCGATGGCGTAGCCAGGATCCGATGAACCCGCCTCGGCAAGAAGAATGTTGGCGGCGTAGAAGACGTCGAGTGTTCCACCGATTTCCATGACTTCGGCACAGGGCATCGCGATCATCACGACTCGCCGCGGGGTCATGAAGGCCCTCCTTCCGCCGGCTCCGCCGGCTCGTGGGCCCTTCTTTTCTCATAGTGCAGTAGTGGCATCAAGGACAATGAGCCCAAGGATCTTGCCACTAATGACCCGGGCGTTGCTTCGGCCTGTCGAGGTTTACGGCGAGAACACTCGCACTCGGCGGTCAGCGACGTTTGATCAGCGTGGTCGTGTGGGCGATGGGAGTAAGTCGACGCCCGCAACCACGAACGACGAGCGGTTAGCCGATGCGCGAGCCGCTAACCCCTTTCCTTTACCCACCCAGGGAATTCGAGAATGCTCACGTTAGCGAGTTCATCTCTGTTTCCGCCTGCTCCAGCCAGTACGTCATCCCATCTCGCGATACATCGTCGTCGCGGTGGTGAGATGCTTGTGCGCCTGCTCACGCTGGCCCGTGCGCCGGTAGAGCTTGCCAAGGCCGAGGTGGCAGTGCGCGACGAGGGGGCGCATGCCGCGCGGCTCGGCCAGAGTGAGGGCGTGGCGGTAGTGGGCTTCCCCGGTATCAGCATCGAATCTGTCGGGATGGGTCGCGATGTCGCCGAGCAGGTGAAGCGCGGGGGCCAGGAACGTGGCCTGAGCCGGCGACGATTCGACTGTGCGATCGGCCAGGCGCTGCGCTTCGTCGAGCCGGCCGAGCAGCAGAGCGGCGCGACCCAGCGCGTGATAGGCGCCGCCCTGCCAGGCGAGGACTCCGCGCGCCGCGCGCTGCTCGAGGAGTTGCTCACCTTCCTGCAGTCGGTGCAACGCTTCGCTCGCGGCGCCGTGTTGCGCCTGTACCCAGGCGGCGGAGCTGATCGCGAGCGCGAGGATCTGACCGACGTTTCCCGTGATCGCTGCGATCGCGCGCTCGATCCGTGAGTGCGCCTTGGCCCAGTCGCCTTCGACAAGACGGAAATCGCAGGCGAAGAAATGGGCCCAACCGATCGCGTATGCATGGGTCGCCTCGGCGAACTGGACCATCTCAGCTTCGCACTGGGCCGCCGCGCGAAATCTCCCAAGCTGGGCGAGGCTCACCACGATATAGGCACGCTCGCTGACTGATGCCGGTCGGCCAAGTATGAAAGACTCATGGGCGAGGTCGCCGAGCGCTCTCAAGGTGTCGGTGGCCACCTCGATGACCTGCTCGTACTCGCCCCGGCAGTAGTGGACCTGCTCGAGAGCGTTCGCAGCGAAGGCTCGAAGCGTCACGTCACCGCGTGCGCGCGCGATGTCGAGCGTGCGTGTTCCATACGTGAGCGCCTCGTCGAACTCGCCGAGGTTGCAGTGAGTGGTCGCCCTTCGCGCCCAGACGCGCCCACGCCGTTCGTCGTCGTTCAGCGTGTCGACGAAGGTTTCGGCTTCGCGTACCCGTTGCAGCGCGTGCCGCCCTTCCCCGAGCACGACCAGCGCCTCGCGCAACGCGAGTCGGATGTCAACGGCCTGCTCGAGGGTCGACCGGCTCTCCGGCAGCGTCTGGAGAACGTCCAGGGCTTGCTCGAACCAGACCCGGGCATCTTGAAGTGCCCATTGCGCCGCTGCCTTTATCCCGGCTTGCCGGAGATAGCGCAAAGCTCTCTCCCGCACCTCGCCCCGGACGGCGTGATGGGCGAGCCGCTCCACGTGCTCATCGAGGTGCTCAACATAGAGGTGCTCCATCGCCTCGACAATGCGGGCGTGGAGCGCGGCGCGACGATCGTGGATGAGCCCTCCGTATGTCACCTCGTGGGTTAGCGCGTGTTTGAAGGTGTACTCGACCTCCGGGAAGAGCCGCGCTTCGTAGAGAAACTCCGCCGCCTGCAGCCGTGCGAGCGATTGCCGAACGCTCTCCTCCGGCTCCTCGGCGACCGCCTGCAGCAACGGGTACGACACGTCTTTGCCGACCACCGCCGCCGCCTGCAGCAGGCGCTTGTCTTCAGGGGCGAGCCGGTCGATGCGGGCGGCGAGAATGGCTTGCGCCGTGGCAGGCAACTCCAGGGTTCGAATCGGCCCCGCGAGTCGATAGGTTCCACGCTCGCCGATCAGCGCCCGGGCTTCGACCAGCGTCCGCACGCTCTCCTCGAGGAAGAACGGGTTGCCCTGCGTCCGCTCGATCAGCAGGCGCTCGAGGTCTGCGAGTCCAGGGCCCGTCCCCAGGAGCGCCTCCAGCAGCTCTCCTGCGTTTGCCGCTGGCAGCGTGTCGAGCCGAACCTGCTGGTAGTAGGTCTTGCTCCCCCAGCCGTGCCCGTACTCCGGCCGGTAGTTCGTCAGCAGGAGCAGTCGCGCTGTCGGCAAGCTCTCGACCAGTAGGTCGAGCCACGCCTGGGTCTCTCCATCGATCCAATGCAGGTCCTCGACCACCAGCAGCACCGGCTGCACTTGGCTCTCACGCACGAGAAGCCGCTTCAGCGCTTCCAGCGTTTGCCGCCTGCGCTGAGCGGGATCGAGCTTCGTCCACTCTGGGTCCTCGACCGCGACGTCGAGCAGCGACAGGAACGCCGGCAGCGTTGGCTCCAGCGCGCGGTCCAGCGACAGGAGCTTGCCCGTCACCTTCTCGCGCATCTTCCGGCCATCGTCGCGAGGCTCGATCCCGAAGTAGCTGCGCAAGAGCTCGATGACGGGGAAGTACGTCGTCGCCTTACCGTAGGACACCGAGGCGGCCTCGAGCACGAGCCATCCGTGGCTGCGATGCGAGTGGGTGAACTCCCAGACTAGGCGTGACTTACCGACCCCCGGCTCACCGACCACCGCAACGAGCTGGCCGTGGCCCTCGCCCGCTCGCCCCAGCGCCTGCCGGAGCAGTTCGATCTCTGCGTCGCGTCCCACGAAGCGCGTCAGCCCTCGCGAGGCAGCGGCGTGCAGACGGCTGCGCACTGGGCTCGCGCCCACCAACTCGAAGATCCCGATCGGTGTGGCCAGCCCCTTCACCGGCACCGCGCCACGTGAGGTCACCTGCACGAAGCCCTCGGCCAGGGCCAGCGTCTCAGGAGTCAACAAGATGCTTCCCGGCTGGGCCATCTGCTCCATCCGCGCGGCCAGGTGCGTGCTTTGCCCTACCGCCGTGTAGTCCATGTGGAGATCCGAGCCGATCGCCCGCACGACGACCTCGCCCGAGTTCAGGCCGACGCGGATCTGGATCGGTACCCCGAAGCTGCGAAACACGCCCTCGGCGTAACGCTTCACTGATTCCTGCATCCGCAGCGCTGCGTAGCACGCACGGACCGCGTGGTCCTCATGAGCCAGCGGCGCACCGAACAGCGCCATGATGCCGTCGCCCATCACCTGGTTGACGGTCCCCTCGTAGCGGTGGACGGCCTCCATCATGTGCTCGAGCACCGGATCGAGGAGCTTGCGCGCGTCTTCGGGGTCGCGATCGGCCAACAACTCCATCGACCCTTTGAGGTCGGCGAACAGGACTGTGACTTGTTTGCGCTCGCCTTCAAGGGCGCTCTTGGAGGTGAGGATCTTCTCGGCGAGGTGCTTGGGGGTGTGGGACTCGGGCGAGGTGAACTTCGCCGCCGCCGCGGCCGGAGGCGTCATGGCCACTGGTTGGCCGCATTTCTTGCAGAACTTCGCGCTGAGCTGATTGGCCGTACCGCAGCCGGGGCAAGCCATTTCCAGCCGCGTCCCACACTCTTGGCAAAACACGGCATCAACGGGGTTCTCGTGCTGGCACCGGGGACACTTCACGCTCAATCCTCCCAATTCCGGTCAGTGAAGGCGAACAGTGCGCCGAGCGTAGCCGGCGGGTCACGAATGGTCAACAATGCTGCTGCGAGTCCCCCTGTGATGCGGCGCGGCTATGCATCGAGACTCAGGCGGAGTACCATTCGGGCCCCAATGGTTCGGAGGCTCGAGGAGGATCAGCTATGCCCATGTACGAGTACTACTGTGACAAGTGCGACCGCGAAGTGACGCTCACCCTGACGATCAGCGAACACGAGAAGGGACCGATCAAGTGCCCCAGGTGTGGCGGGAAGGCTCTGCGACCATTGCTCAGCACCTTCATGTCGCAGACATCGAAGAAATCCTAATTCCGATCGCCGGACCGCGAATACTGCGAGCGTCGAGTCACCCTTGGCGCTCGTGGTGTCTTGGGGGGCTGACGATTGGAATCCCGAAGGTTGATACGATGGGCTAGTGACGTGGTTAGGAACTATCTCCTATAACGCAATCACGTCCCACTGCTCTACAGAGAGAGAAAGCATCCCACCTGGCCGCCTCGGTCACCCACGCGTCCCGATCGTCGTAGCTTACTACACAGCCTCCTTCAGCTCTCCATCCGGCGTGAGCAGAACCGCATCGAGAGCGTGGATCCGATCTCGGCATCAGCTCCCCGGCAAAACTCCGATCTGTCGGAGCAGGTGCGCATTGTCGAAGTAGACCCAGGCGTGGCCGACCTTGTTATTCTTCACTTCCATGATGGTGCAACCGTGATTGCTCGCCTTGCGCCCGGTCGCCGGAATGTCGGCCAGGGGGCCGAGGTGGGTTCCGCGAGAGCGCCAGCGGACCACCACATGGCTGTCGCCAGCGGCAAGGATCTGCTCGATATCCAGATGGAGATCGGGGAACGCGGTCACGTAGACCTTAAAGAACTGACGCGCGCCTTCATGTCCAGCGAACGGTGCCGGGAAGGCGTCCGATTCCCAGGTGGTCTTCGTGTCCAGCCGCTTGAGGAAGGCTTCCACATCGTGCGCATTCCACGCAGCAAACAGCTCCCGAGCGATATGGAGGTTGTCCTGTCCAGCCATGGTCTCCTCCTTTGGGCTCGATAGACTCAAGTGAGAGCTTGTAACTCTTCTGCCTGCTCCAGCCAGTACGTCATCCCCATCTCCCGGTACATCGTCGTCGCGGTGGTGAGGTGCTCTTGCGCCTCCTCGCGCTTGCCCGTGCGGCGGTAGAGCTTGCCGAGGCCGAGGTGGCAGTGGGCGACGAGGGGGCGCATTCCGCGTGGCTCGGCAAGAGCCAACGCGTGGCGGTAGTAGGCCTCGGCGCGTTCTGCATCGAATCGGTTTGGATAGGTCGCGATGTCGCCGAGCAAGTGTAGCGCGTGGGCCATGAACCCGGGTTGACGCGAAGAGGAATCGACCGCGCGTTCGCCCAGGCTTTGTGCGTAGTCGAGGCGGCCGAGCAGCAGACTGGCGCGACCCAGCCAGTGATAAGTCCAACCGCGATTGGAGGTATGTCCGCTGGCTTCCTGATGCTCGAGGAGCTGCTCGCCTTCGCGGAGACGGATCACCGCCTCGGTCGCTTCGCCGACCTGCGCCAGTGCCCAGGCGGACAAGGCGACCGCGAGCGGGAGCAGGAGGCCGGCGTTCCCGGTCCGGAACATTGCGAGCCCGCGTTCGATCGGGAATTGGGCTTCCGCCCATTCTCCCTTGAGGAGGTGGAGTGTACCCGCCACGCCCTGGGCCTGACCGACGGTGAACGGATGACGCGTCAGCTCGGCGAGTCGGATCATCTCTGCTACATGCTCCGCCGCCTCAGCGAATCTGCCGAGCAGGGAAAGGTTTATGATCAGAAACATCCGATCGGGGAACGGTCCCGGCGCGTAGCGTCCCAAAGACTCGCGGACCCAGTCGGAAGGGAACGCGATGAGGTTGTCATTGGCAAGCTCCGCCGCCCTTTCGTACTCACCCAGGAAATAGTTCGCCTGCGCCAGATTGGTCGTGGTAGTGATGCGGAGTCGCAGGTCCCCGAGGCGCCGGGCGATCTCCAGCGCGCGGGTTCCGTACGCAAGCGCCTCGTCCGGCTCGCCGACCTGAGAGAGAATGTTTGCCAAACTCGCCCAGACTAGGCCGCGCCGCCGGTCGTCGTTCAAGCGATGGGCGAGAATCTCGGCCTCGGACAGGCGCTCTAACGCCCGCTGGACCTCACCGAGCTGATTCAGCACCCGCCTTAGCTCGAGGCGGATCTCGAAGGCCTGCTCCAGCGCCGACTGGCTCTGCGGCAGCATTTCGAGGACACCGAGCGCCTGCTCGAACCAGGCCTGGGCGTCCCGGAGCGACGATCGCGCGTCCGCTTTGAGTCCGGCCTCCCGGAGATAGTGCACGGCCTTCTCCCGCAATTCACCACGGAGCGCGTGATGCGCAAGCCGCTCGGTGTGTTCGCTGAGCCGATCCTGGTGACGCGTCTCAATGGCAGCGACGATCCGCGCGTGGAGCGCGCGCCGGCGCTCGTGGAGCACACCCTCGTAGGCGACATCGTGAGTCAGCGCATGCTTGAATGTGTATTCCAGATCGGGAAAGAGGTTCACCTCGTAAAGGAACTCCGCGGCCTGCAGGCGCGCGAGCCCACGACGCAGATCCTCCTCGGGTAACTCGGCGATAGCCAGGAGGAGAGCGAATGGCACGTCCTTGCCGACGACAGAGGACGTCTGAAGAAGCTTCTTGTCCTGAGAATCCAACCGGTCGATCCGCGAGGCCAGGATGGCCTGCACCGTCGCCGGAACGGCGATCGTGTCGAGGAGCCTGGAAAGTCGATAAGCCCCGCGCTCTCCGACCAGCACGTTTGTCTCCACGAACGTCCGCACGCATTCCTCCAGGAAAAGCGGATTTCCGCCCGTCCTGGCGATGAGGATTGGCCTGAGGGGCTCGACCGTTGCATCGGCTCCAAGCAGTGCCAGGAGCAATGCGTCGGCGCTCTCGGGAGGGAGGGCATCTAGACGCAACTGGGTGTAGTAGGTCTTGCTGCCCCACGCATGCTGGTACTCCGGCCGGTAGTTCACGAGGAGCAGGAACCGGGCGGTAGGGAGACTGTCGATCAGACCGTCCAGTAACGCCGCAGTCTCCCCGTCGATCCAGTGGAGGTCTTCGATGATCGCGAGCACAGGGTGCACGCGCGCCTCGGCCAGCAGCACACGCTTGACGGCATCGTGCGTGCGCTGACGGCGTTGCACGGCGTCGGCGGCTTCCCAGGCGGCGTCGTCCACCGGTAAGTCCAGCAGTGCGAGGAGCGCAGGCAGTTCCGGCTCGAGCGCGCGATCGAGCGTCAGGATCCTCCCAACAATCCGTTCTCGGACTCGCCTCCGGTCGTCACGCGTCTCCACGCCGAAATACGCCTTGAGCAAATCGATGATTGGCACGTACGGCGTCGTCTTTCCGTAGGAAACCGATCGGCTCTCGACGATGAGCCAGTCCCGAGTGCGGTGGGAATGCGCCAACTCGTAGAAGAGGCGAGACTTGCCGACGCCGGGCTCGCCCACGATGGCCACCACTTGGCCGTGGCCGCTGCGGGCCAGGTCGACGGAGCGATGGAGCAACCCGATCTCTACCTCGCGACCGACGAAATGCGTCAGCCCGCGCGCGGCGGCCACCTGCAGGCGGCTTCGCTCGGTGCTGGCTCCACTCAGCGCGTAGATTTCGACTGGCTCGGGGAAGCCCCTGACGGCGACCGGTCCTCGCGCCATGACCTGCACGTAGCCTTCGGCGAGTTGAAGCGTGGCAGCTGCGAGCAGAATGGTGCCGGGTGTCGCCATCTGCTCCATGCGGGCAGCAAGGTGCGTCGTCTGCCCGATCGCCGTGTAATCCATGTGCAGGTCGGAACCGATGGCGCGGACGACGACGTCGCCCGAGTTCAGGCCCACGCGGATCTGAATCGGCACGCCGTGCGAGCGGAAGACTTCGTCCGCGTACTGCGTGAGCGACTCCTGCATCCGAAGCGCGGCGTAGCACGCCCGCACCGCGTGATCTTCGTGAGCGAGCGGCGCCCCGAAGAGCGCCATGATGCCGTCACCCATGACCTGATTCACGGTGCCCTCGTAGCGGTGGACGGCGTCCATCATGAGCTGGAGCACGGGGTCGAGGAGCTTGCGCGCCTCCTCCGGATCGCGGTCGGCGAGGAGCTCCATGGAGCCCTTGAGGTCGGCGAAGAGCACGGTGACTTGCTTGCGCTCGCCCTCGAGCGCGCTCTTGGAGGTGAGGATCTTCTCGGCGAGATGCCTGGGAGTGTAAGTCTCGGGGGAAGCAAAGCGAGGCTGGCGAGCGACTGGGCTGCTGACCGCCGTGCCGCACTTATTGCAGAACTTTGACCCTGCCGGCAGATCCGTCCCGCAAGAGCCACAAGTGAGGCCAAGGCGGGCCCCGCACTCCAGACAGAAGCTCGAGCCGGTCGGGTTCTCTTGCTGGCACCGAGGACACTTCATCCGGGCCTCCCGATACCGTGCGGCCTGGAAGGTGCGAACGGCGGAAGGAGATTAGATCGGTCTCCGCTCCCTGGTCAACCAGCCTTACATGGTGCGGCCATTTCTGGAAGTGCGATCATTCGGCGGGTCGCACCGATTCGCACATCGGCACCGCCGGTTACGTGGCACGGGCCAGCCCCTCAAAGGTGATCTCGAACAGACTAGCCTGTCTACCAATTCCCGTTGGGGCCACCACCAACGTTGACGAGCGGCACACCTAGCTTTCGGTAGGTCCCGGTCGCCGCGAACGCGTAGCCGTGCTGGGTCCCGTCCAGGAGTAGACGCACGACCTGACGCGCCTGGGTGACGTTGCGGGCCAAAAGAGCACGCAAATCCGCGGCACGGGCGGCGCCTAATACTCCACTTCGTCCTCGAACGGAGTACAGGATTTTCTCGCGCACACCGCGCAAATCATCACTTGTCTTGCATATGCGATTGGCGCTTAGCCCGGCCGCGAAGCGCGCCGACCACTTACGCGCACACGGCACACGCGACGGATAACCAAGGGAGCGGAATAAAGAGATCGCGACCCAACCATGGGTCGCGGGTGATCCACATCGCCACCTGAGAGATGAGGACTAGCAGCGCTGGGGAAACCATTGTGATCTCAGGTATCCCGTAGTTGATCGTCCACGACAGGGCCAGTGACCCAAGACCGGCGCGGACAGCGATACCGACCGCACTCGACGAGCCTCGACGGCCATACCGTCGTCCTCACAGGAGCAACACCAACGCCGGCACGCCGAGGAATACGGCGTGAACGACTGCGGCCCATGTCAGCGAGAAGGAGACGATGCCCGGAAACGGCAAGATCATTACATCAACTCCTCCGCTCGTCGGTGTTCTTGCGGGCGTAGAGTGCGTCGATCAAGGGTCTACTTTGATAGTGAGGAACCTCGCGGCCGCTCGGATTCGCGAAAACACGATGATCGCGCGTTCTTCAGGATCGCTCGCCGCTTGGTCTGCAGTACGCCCTGGTTCGCGAGGTTCGGGCTTGCTCGGTTCACTCATTTCCGCGGTCCTCTAGCCGACCTATGAATTTGCCCCGAGTATGGAGGCAAAACCGCGGCGAGAATAGCATAACGACCGATTGGTGCGAATTAGGCCACCGCACGTCCCGATACCTCAAAGGCCCATGTCAACGACGGGCGTGCTACGTTGGGGCCACCAATGTCGCCGGACAGCAGAGCGCTGTACGGAATTTCCTCCTGTCGGAACCGGTAGCGTCATCGATCCTTGTCGCGGAACGCCACGCGCGCGCGTGGCGCGTGCCGAGTCTCCCCGGTCCTTACTGGACGGGGTTGGCGACCGCCTCCTCTAGGCTTTTGGCTGGCCGGTGCATGCTGTGGGGACGAGCAGACTCATTCCAGCCGATCTGATCCATCTCGCACGTGAGTTCGATCATGTAACCGTCGGGATCGCGAAACTCCAAGCTCACGTTGCACCCAGCTCCTCGGCGTCCCTCGAACACGAACTCGATCCCGTGTTGAGTCAGGAACTCTCGCGCCTTGAAGAGATCGTCGACGCTGTTCATCTCGAGCGCCATATGATGGAACGTCAGGTACTTGTCCTTAGGGGCGAGCGTGGCGTCGGCGGGACCCGGAACGAGCCCGAATGTGTGGTGATCCGTGCCATTACGAAGAAAGACCATGCCGAGCTGATTGCGGTCAGACTCTTTGAATCCCAGGATGTCAGTGTAGAACTTGACGGACCGCTCGATGTCCGAGACATGAAGCAGCACATGGCTGATCTTGCGTGTGCGAATAGGTGTGGCCATGACTTCTCCTTTCGTTGCCGGCGGCCTCAGGCGCTCGGCAACAGCTCCGCGCGATAGTTACGCCGCAGCGTCTCGAGCTTCAGCGGTACCGGCAAGCCCAGCCACATCGCGTAGATGCTGTGGTCGTCGACCGAGTCCTCGGTCAACGGGTGGATCAGCACGTCGAGCCCGTCGCGGTTCATCATCAGCCACTCGACGACGGGC
>JACXTT010003288.1_pt1 | contig 25038 bp, 21 predicted proteins | sample 9270951 | NCBI WGS metagenome assembly JACXTT01 (sample SAMN15532306, study PRJNA645909) | rock metagenome | isolation source: weathered quartz diorite | place: Puerto Rico | collected 2017-06-21
GTGGTGATGGTGGCGGAGGGGCCCGCCGACGGGGACGCAAAACTCAAACGCGTGCTGACGTGCGCCCGGGGCATCGGGGTGGCGCGGCAGGGGGATGCAGGCTATCCGGAGGCAATTGCGACGGCGGGCTCGCGAGGAATCAATTTATGCCGGGGCGGGTCTTAAGACCCGCCCCGACAGCACTTTGAAGAACTTCGCCCGTTTCGGCATACGGGATGGGCAGAGGGAGTTTCGGAAATGGCGGGTCAAAACAATGGCTTCGAGCGCCGCGTCCTGAGCGCTCTGGAATCGGCTCCATCACGAATCCCCGTCGTGCTGGGAGGATGTGGAAGCGGCCGCACGGTGCTGCTGCACCGGATCCGCGATCGCGTCGGACGCAGCGCGGCACAGTACGTCGACATCGAACGATGTGCGACAACCCCTGAACGTTTTCTTCAGGCGGTCACCGGCGCTTCGCCGTTCCCGTGGCACGCGGCGGACCGCCAGCCTGCCACGGCGCGGGAGGCGTTCGACATTCTGCTGGCGTTCTTCGGCACCGCACGCGCGCCAGGCGGCGAACCGTGCACCTTTTTACTGGATGAAGTGCTCGAGCTCCGCACCTTCGAGAGCTTCCCCGGCCTGCGTCACGTGTTGCGCGATCTGCTCGAGGCGCTCGCCGGCAGCTCCAACCGATTCGTGCTTACGACCCGGTACGTCGCACGGGCGCAGCGTCTGCTCCGCGACGCGACCGCACGCTTCGAGGTGATGCAGATTCCACCGCTGGCGGCGCCGGATGTCACCGACAGCCTCGCGCCCGCATTCAACGGCTACGAACAGATGCCGACCGACGACCGCGACTATCTAGGTCGAACGGTACAGGCGCTTACCGACGGACGCGCCGCGTACGTGCGCGCGATCGGCGGCACGATGGCCGCGATGGGTCGCGGCGCCGATCCGGTCAGCGCGTTGACGGCGCTGCTATCGGCGGATGGCGCGCTGAATCACTGGTGCCGTTTCTGTTACGAGCTGCGTCTGCATCGCGCTCGCGGGTACGGCGCCTTGAAAGCCATCCTCGACGTGCTCGCCGACGAAGAGCCGCTGACGCTCACCGAAATTTCGCATCGGCTGCACCGGACGCCAGGCTCGACGAAGGACTATCTGTCGTGGCTGGAGGACGTCGACCTGGTTACCTCGCGCCACAAGCGTTACAGCTTCACCGACCCGGTGTTGCGCCTGTGGGTCCGGCTCCACTGCCGTCCGTTTCCACCGGCGGACGAAGATGTCGCGCGCGAGGTGCAGCACTACGCGCTCGGCCGTCTGCCCAGTCCCGAGGCGGCGCCGGCGCTCGCCTATGCCGGCGTGGACGCCACGCCGGACGAACGCAAGAGCTGGGGGATTATCGAAATCGACTAAGTGTTCAAAAGTGGAAAATTGGAAAAGTAAGTTCTAAGTACTTTCAACTTACTTTTCCACTTCTCCACTTCTCCAATTTTCCACTTCGTCCAAGCGAGCGATAGCGAGCCTGGCGGCTTCCTGCTCCGCCTCCTTCTTCGCTTTCCCGCTCGCCGCACCCAGCACCTCTCCCCCGACGACAACCTCGATGTTGAAGATCTTCCGGTGATCGGGACCGGTTTCGCCCGCGATTCGGTACTCGGGCAGCGGGCGCCCGAGCGCCTGGACGCGTTCCTGCAGCGCTGACTTGTAATCCTGGCCAACGAAATTCCGCTCGGCGCCGGCGTCGATGGCGTTCTTCAACTCGCGCAGCAGGAACGTCGCCGCCGCGTCCAGGCCGCCATCGAGGTAGATGGCGGCGATCAGCGCTTCGTAGGCATCCGCCAGAAGCGCCTGCTTGAAACGGCCGCCGGTCTTCTCCTCCCCACGCCCGAGAATGAGGTGATCGCCAAGCTGAATCTCTTCCGCCTGGCGAGCGAGCGCCTGCGTCGACACGACGGAGGCTTTGATCTTCGACTTCTGCCCTTCCGTGTAATTGGGGTACTGACGGAACAGCGCCTCGGCCACGACCAGGCCCAAGACGGCGTCGCCCAGAAATTCGAGCGACTCGTTGTCGGAAACGCCGCCCGACACGTCTTCCGCCGCGCGCGATTTGTGCGTCAGCGCATGTTCGAGCAGGCCGCGGTCCCTGAAGCGGTAGCCGATGCGCTTTTCGATCTCGCCAAATTCGTCGCGGAGACGGACGACACGCGCACCGACATCCTCGCGATGGCTCTCGATGATCCGACGAGCCTCTTCCGCCGAATCTTCCGGGACCGCGATGCGCACCTCGCCCAGCGGACTGACCGACATCGGCAGAATCGCCTGCGGGTTGCCGCTGATCCGGAAGGCCGCAATGCCCTGGCTGTCGAGCAGCGCCAGCACGACGCTGGCTTCGATGTCGGAGGTGGTGCTGAAGACGATGACCGGGGGCATAGGTCAGGCGGGTCTAAAGACCCGCCTCTACACGTAGAGGCGGACCTTCAGGTCCGCCTACATTGTCCACCTTCAGCAGAACCAGCGTCAGGTCGTCGTGCAGGCCGGCGCCGCCGACAAATGTCCGGATCTCCCGCAGGATGCGCTCGCGCAGCTCCTCCAGCGCCAGATCGCCGTCTTCCTCGACCAGCGCGGCCAGGCGCTCTTCGCCGAACGTTTCGCCCGCCTCGTTCATCGCCTCCGTCACACCGTCGGTGAAGAGCAGCACGACATCGCCGGCGCCAAGCGGCTGCGTCACCTCCTCGAGCAGGCTCTCGAATCGCTGGCCGTTGTCGATCTTCAATCCGAGGACGAGGCCATCCGGCGCCTGGATCTGCGTTTTGCGCACGTTTCGGAGCTCCACGGCGATGCCGCCCAGTTCGTATCGACTGCCACCTTCAACCTGCCCACTCCTGCCACCTGCCACCTGCCCCCTGCCACCTGATCCCGGCAGATATATGAGCGGACAGTGACCGGCACGAGCGTAAGTCAGGGTGCGCGCGCACATATCGACCACCGCATACGTCATCGTGATGAAGCTGCGGGCGTCGAGGTGCTGCGCGATGATGCGATTCGCTCTGATGAGCAGCTCGCGCGGCGACGTGTGGAGCTGGCTCAGTGAGAGCATCAACCCCTTGAGCTCCGCCATGTAGAGCGCTGCGGACGTCCCCTTCCCTGCCACGTCCGCGATGATGATGCCGACGCGGCTGTCGCCGAGCGGCAAGTAGTCGTAGTAATCGCCGCCGACTTCGCGCGCGGGTTCGCAGTGCGCGGTCACCGACAGCCCCTTCAGCTTCAGCGGCCCTTGCGGCAGCAGCGACATCTGGATCTGACGGGCGATGCGCAGCTCCTGTTCGAGGCGCTCCTTCTCCGCTTTCTCCTGCAGCAGATCCTCGACGCTGGCGGTCATCGAGTTGAACGAGTCCGCCAGGTCGCCGAGCTGGTCGTGGCTGTGAACGGAGATCCGATGCGTGAAGTCGCCTCGCCGGACATGCTCGGTCCCGGTCGCAAGCTCGTGCACCGCGCCGGTGATCGACCGGGCCAGCTTCAGACCCATGACGAACGCGACGCTTTGAAGCGCGAGGAAGAGTCCACCGACCACCGCCAGGAGGATGAGCAGCAACTGGCCCACGCTGTAGTTGCCGATCTGCGTGAGCGGCGTCGCCGAGATGCGCTGGTAGATCTCGGTCACGTTCAACCCGATCGCGATGACGACATTGCCGGAGCGGCCGGTGAGCCAGTCCGTGTAATCGAGGAACGTCATCCAGTTGAGCGCTTCACGTGTCGCGGCGGGCGTCGCGTCTTCTTCGATCGCGCGCCCCATCACCGGCTTGACGTCGGTCGCCGTCATCCCGAGCGTCGAGATGTCGCCGAGCTCGATCCCCGTGTCGTTCTGAATCTGCAGGCCGGTCGCGGTGGTCACGGGCACGTCGATGATCACGGCGTAGCGCGGCACCGCTTCCGCCGGAAACGCGACGGCGCGCACGACCAGGTGCGTCCGCCACAACGGGCTCTCGCGGATGGCGGCCGCGCCGAGCGGCGGCGCCTGATAGGCCATGAGGCCGGCGAACCCTTCGCATGTCACCCAATCCGGAAGCATCGTTGGCGCGTTCAGGTGCGCCCACGCGCCGCTCTCGAGCGGCCGGTTCACGGTCCGTCCCGGAATCGCGTTTGCCGGTCCGCACAGGCGCATCGTCGGCACGACGACCATCGACGCCCCGTGATATCTCGCCGAGGCCGCTTCCTGGCGGCGTGTCAACACTTCATCGAAGGTCGCGTCATCGGATGTGCGCGCGAGCTCGATTGCGCTCGCCTCGGCGAGAAATCGCGTTTCGTCAACGAGCGCCTCGACCCGCGACTGCACCAGATACGAGCTCACGTTGAAAAAGAGCAGCAGGCCGCAGAGCAGAAAAAAGACGACGATCAGCAGGACCGGGACGAACCCGATGAAGATGTACGACAGCGTCAGCTTGCGCCGGACACGCCAGAGGAATCCCTGTGCCATTGGTCAGGTCTGGGGTTGCCGTCTACAGTCTACGGTCTATTGATATGCTTTTCTTACCTTGAAGCTTCGCGACACGGCGAGATTCAGCACCATCTGCATCCACGCCGGCCAGGTCCCCGATCCCTCAACAGGCGCGATCATCACCCCCATCTACCAGACGTCCACGTACGTCCAGGAGGCGCTTGGCAAGCACAAGGGATACGAGTACGCGCGGACGCAGAACCCCACGCGTTCGGCGCTCGAGGCCAACATTGCCGCCATCGAGGGCGGCAAGGCGGCGTTCGCCTTCGCCTCCGGCATGGCGGCTGAAGGCGCGGTGATGACACTGCTCGAATCAGGCGACCATGTCGTCGTCACCGACAACACCTACGGTGGCACGTACCGCCTCTTCGAGCGGGTTCTTCGAAAATATCAGCTCGATTTTACGTATGTCGATTCGTCGAACACCGACGCGATTGCCGCGGCGATCGGCGCGAAGACGAAGATGCTGTTCCTCGAGACGCCGACGAACCCGACACTGCGCCTGACCGATCTCGCAGCCGCGTGCGAGGTCGCGCACAAGCGCAACGTCGTCGTCGCTGTGGACAACACGTTTGCCAGTCCTTACACGCAGCGCCCGATCGAGTTCGGTGCGGATCTGGTCATCCACAGCACGACGAAGTTTCTCAACGGCCACAGCGACAGCGTGGGAGGCGTCGTCGTCGCGACGCGCGAGGACCACATCGAGTGGCTCCGGTTCGTGCAGAATGCCGAAGGCGCCATTCTCGGACCGATGGATGCCTGGCTCGTGCTCCGCGGCACCAAGACACTACCGATCCGCATGGAGCGGCACAACGAGAATGCGATGACGCTGGCCGAGTTCCTTGCGGCGCATCCCAGGGTGAAACACGTGCACTATCCGGGGCTGCCCTCCCATCCGCAGCACGCGCTCGCGAAAACGCAGATGCGCGGCTTCGGTGGACTGATCGCGTGTACGCTCGGCTCGCTCGACAACGCGCGAACGCTGCTGAATCATGTGCAGTTGATCGCGCTTGCGGAAAGCCTCGGCGGGGTGGAAACGCTCATCAGCCATCCGGCGACGATGACCCACGCGTCAGTCCCGGCCGATAGACGAGAACAGATTGGCATTACTGAGGACCTCGTGCGGATCTCGGTCGGCATCGAAGACATAGACGATTTGAAAGAAGACCTTGACCAGGCGCTAGCCCGCATCTCGTGAATTTCCTTCAAACCTTCTTTCACACTATCTACAACGTCCCCGAGTTGATCCGCATCGTCGGTCAGTTCGGCCTGCCGCTCGTCATCTTCGCGGAGACCGGCCTGCTCGTCGGCTTCTTTCTCCCTGGTGACTCGCTGCTCATCACCGCCGGCCTGTTCGCGGCGCGGGGCGACCTGAGCCTGCCGCTCCTCATCGTCACGCTGATTCCGGCGGCGATTCTCGGCAACGCGACCGGATACCAGATCGGAAAGCGGACTGGAAAGGCGCTCTACAGCCGCCCGGACTCGCTGCTGTTCCGGCGTGAGCATCTCCGAATGACGCACGAGTACTACGAGCGCCACGGCGGAATCACGATCGTCATCGCGCAGTTCGCGCCCATTCTGCGGACCTTCGCGCCGGTCGTCGCCGGCGTCGCGGAGATGGGCTACCGGCGCTTTGCCAGCTACAACATCATCGGTGCGATTCTCTGGATCGCGAGCATGACGCTGACCGGCTATCTGCTCGGCAACATCATCCCGGGAATCGACAAACGCATCGATGTTCTCGTCATGGTTGTGATCGCGGTGTCGCTGTTACCGGCGGCGATTGGGCTCCTTACCAGTCGTTCGAAGCGTTCGGATCGTTCGGTTCGTTCGGAACGTTCGTGATAGATCGTCTGACGCTGTTCGGCCTGTTCGCCGTCGCGGCCATGCTTGCGTTCTATGCGCTCGAGGATCGCAGCTCGTGGTTCGTGCTCGCGTTCGCGGGAGCGTGCGCACTGGGCTCGGCCTACGGCTTCTTACAAGGCGCCTGGCCGTTCGGGGTCGTCGAAGCGACCTGGGCCCTGGTCGCCGTTCGCCGGTGGTGGAAGCTACGCCTGATCTAACGGGACGACTTGCACCGCGGCATCGCGAACTTCCTGGAGGAAGCGATTGAGCGTCGATCCCTTCATGAGAATCTCCAAACGATTGCGCGCGGTCTGTCCGAAGATCACGTGTGTGATGCCTTCGTGTTTTGCGAATGCGATCAGTCCGTCGGCCGGCCGGTCAGCCTTCACACGCACGACGGTTGCGCCGAGGCTCTCGGCAAGTGCGATGTTCCGCTGCAGCGCGTCGCGATCGGGTGGAGCAATGCGTCCAGGCGCCTCCCGCGGTGTTTCGACGTAGACCGCGTACCACCGGGCGCCGAGGCGGCCGGCGATTCGAGCGCCGGTGCGAAGCACGCGCGGTGCGTCCGTATTGGAGCTCATACAGACCATTACGCGCTCAGGGATGAGCGCAGGCTCGAGACCTTCGCGCTGCCGATGCGACGCGGCTTTCTCCCCGACTTCGTCGGCGACGGCCCGCAGTGCCAGCTCGCGAAGCGTTGAGAGGTTGGTCTCGCGGAAGAAGTTCGTGAGCGCCTGTTCGACTTTCTCGGGTTTGTAGACCTTCCCCTGCCGCAGGCGGCTCTGAAGCTCCTGCACGGTCACGTCAACGTTGACGACCTCATCAGCCCGATCGAGGAACGTATCTGGCACCGTTTCCCGGACGCGAATACCCGTGACGCGGCTCACGGCGTCGTTGAGCGTCTCGAGGTGCTGAATGTTGACCGCCGTTAAAACGCTGATACCTGCGTCGAGCAGGTCCAGTGCATCCTGGTATCGCTTCTCGTGCTTGCTGCCCGGCACATTCGTGTGGGCCAGCTCGTCGACCACGCACATCTGCGGCTTCCGCGCGAGGATGGCGTCGACGTCCATCTCTTCGAGCACGACGCCCCGATACTCGACTTTTCGCTTGGGAACGATTTCGAGGTCGCCGATCTGCGCGTCGGTATCGGCGCGTCCGTACGTCTCAACGAACCCGACGACAATATCGACACCTTCGCGGCGGAATGCATGCGCATCCTCGAGCATCGAGTAGGTTTTGCCCACTCCGGGCGCAGCGCCGATGTAAATGCGCAGCCGGGCACGCTCCGTGCTCTGTAGTCTCGCGAGCATCTGCTCGCCAGTGGGCCGTGCAGGCTCGTGCATCACATTGATCCTACGTGGGGCTGTTGCTGGGCGTCGTCGTCCTTACGCATTCTTTATCGAGTCTTCATTACACGCTAATGATGGCCGACCGTATCGTCGTTGGTTGAAGATCGTCGAAAGGGACTCTCAATGCTCACACTGGGGATGGTCGCGCTGGCGTTTGTAACGTTCGCGGCAATGTTGGCATTCGTCGCGTTGTGTGACCGCGTGTAGCTGACGTCATGACCGTGTTATCGCTGATATTGAGCGTCGCGGCGTTTGTGTACCTCGTGTACGCGATGCTGCGCCCGGAACGCTTTTGAATGATGGCCACCGAATTCATCGCTGTCGCCGTCGCGATTCTGTTCACGATCGCCACGAGCATTCCGCTCGGGGGCTACATGGCGCGTGTGTTCACCGGCGAGCGCACCTGGTTTGATCCCGTGCTCGGCCCGATCGAGGGGCTGATTCTTCGTGTCACGGGGGTCGATCCGAGCGAGCAGCAGGACTGGAAGCAGTACTCCGTGTCGCTGGTCGTGTCGAACATCTTCATGTGGCTCGCCACGTGGACCATCGTGACGCTGCAGCAATATCTACCGCTCAATCCCGACGGCATCGCCAACATGGAGCCGACACTCGCTTTCAACTCGGTCTCCAGCTTCACGACCAACACCAACCTGCAGCACTACAGCGGCGAGACCGGTCTCTCGTATCTGAGTCAGATGGGGTTTGCGACGTTTCTCCAGTTTGTCACCGCCGCGACCGGCGTTGCGGCCTGCATCGCCGTCATCCGCGGAATCGGAGGTAACCGGCTGCAGCACGTCGGACATTTCTATGTCGACCTCACGCGGGCGACAGTCCGGTTGTTTCTTCCGCTCGCGGTTGTTGTCGGGCTCCTGCTCGTGTGGCAGGGATCGCCGATGACGTTCGAGCCTGCGGCAAAGGCAACCACCGTCGAAGGCGCAGTGCAGACGATTGCGCGCGGAGTCGTCGCGCCGATGGTCGCCATCAAGCAGCTCGGGACGAACGGCGGCGGGTACTTCGGTCCGAACTCTACGCACCCGTACGAGAACCCTACGCCTCTTTCCAGCTTCATCGAACAGTGGTGCATCCTCGTGATCCCGATGGCGATGGTCTGGACGCTCGGCCGCATGGTGCGGCGCCGTGGTCTCGCGGTCGTCGTGTTCGCGACGATGCTGGCGCTCTACATTCCGATGGTGATCTTCGGCGTCGCGATGGATGCGCGCGGCAATCCCGCCATTTCGGCAATGGGCGTCGATCAATCCACCGGATCCATGGAGGGCAAGGAAGTGCGATTCGGCTCCGGCCTGTCGGCGCTCTGGTCGGTCTCGACGACGGTGACGTCGAACGGATCCGTGAATGCGATGCACGACTCGTTGACGCCGCTCGGCGGACTGATGCCGCTGATGGGTATGTGGCTGAACAACATCTTCGGTGGCGTCGGCGTCGGCTTCATCAACATGCTGATCTTCATCATCGTCGCCGTGTTCGTCGCAGGCATGATGATCGGCCGCACGCCGGAGTTCCTCGGCAAGAAGGTCGAGGCCAAAGAAATGAAGCTCGCCAGTCTCGCGCTGCTCTGGCATCCGCTGTCGATTCTGGTCGGCACGGCCATCGCCTGCTATGTATGGACAACCACTGCGGATCCAAACACCGCACTGGCGTGGCTGAAGAATCCGGGCCCGCACGGGTTTTCGGAAATGCTCTACGAGTGGAGCTCCGCGACCGCCAACAACGGCTCGGGCTTCGAAGGACTCGGGGACAACTCGCCGTTCTGGAACATCGGCACGGGACTCGCGATGCTGCTCGGCCGCTACATTCCGATCATCGCGCCGCTGGCGCTCGCAGGGATGCTCGGCGCAAAACCGGTAGCGCCTGAAACCGCTGGGTCGCTGCGTGCGGACAGCGGCACGTTCGGGTTCACGTTGTGGGCCGTGATCGTCGTTCTCGGCCTGCTGATGTTCATGCCGGTCGCGGTGCTCGGGCCGATCGCCGAACACCTGGCACTGAGGTAACGCGTCATGTTTCGCGAGCTCAAACGAGGCTTCCTCTTCACCGCCATCAGCCTCGTGCTCTTCGGCGGTGCGTACCCCGCGGCGTTTTGGGCCATTGCGCAGGCTGCGTTCCCGGTGCAGGCGGAGGGCAGCTTGATTCGCCGTGCCGACGGCACCATCGTGGGTTCGCGACTGATCGCGCAGAAGTTCACGCAGGCCGAATACTTCCAGCCTCGCCCGTCGGCCGTCGACTACAACGCGGCATCAACCGGCGGCAGCAACTACGGGCCATCGAATCCAGATCACCTCAGGGCCGTGCGCGAACGTCTGGACATCATCACGAAGCAGGAGAGCACGTCAGCAAATCAGGTGCCGTCCGAAATGGTGACCACAAGCGGCGGCGGACTCGATCCCCACATTCCGCCGAACGCCGCGCAGCTGCAGGCCGCGCGCGTCGCTGCGACGCGTCAAGTGCCCGTCGAGCGCGTGCGTGACCTGATTCTCCAGCACACTGAATCGCCGACGCTGGGCTTCATCGGACGGCCGCGCGTCAATGTGCTGGAGTTGAATCTGGCGCTGGACGATGCATTCGGCGGTCCAAAGGCACCCGCTCCGACCGCAACTGACGGCAGGTAACGGCAATGGCAGCAAAAGCAATCTCCATCTGGGATCCCGCGATCACACGGCAGGCGATCATCGATTCGACCCGCAAGCTCGATCCGCGAATTCAAATCAAGAACCCTGTGATGTTCATCGTCGAGGTCGGCAGCGTCATCACGACGATCATCTTCGTGCAGGAGTTGGTCGGCGGAGCGGGCCGTCCTTTGTTCACCGGGCAGGTGGCGTTCTGGCTCTGGTTCACCGTCGTGTTTGCCAACTTCGCGGAAGCGATGGCCGAAGGACGTGGCAAGGCCCAGGCGGCGACGCTGCGGAAAGCGAAAAGCGAAACCGTGGCGACCCGTCTTCGCAATGGCGGCCGCGAATCCGTCGCCGCGAGCGAGCTGCGGGCCGGCGACGTCGTGCGGGTCGAAGCGGACGAGATGATTCCAGGTGACGGTGAAATCATCAAAGGTGTCGCCAGCGTCGACGAGTCGGCGATCACGGGAGAATCCGCACCCGTTATCCGCGAGGCCGGCGGCGACCGATCCGCCGTGACGGGCGGCACACGGGTGCTCTCCGACTGGATCGAAGTGCGGATTACCTCTAACCCGGGCGAAACGTTCCTCGACCGGATGATTGCCCTCGTCGAAGGCGCGCAGCGTCAGAAGACACCGAATGAGATTGCATTGAATATTCTGCTTGCGGTCCTGACGCTCGTATTTCTGCTCGTCGTCGTGACCCTCGAGCCGTTCGCCTACTACTCAGGCACGGATATCCCGATTCCAGTCCTGATCGCGTTGCTCGTCTGCCTGATTCCGACGACGATCGGCGCGCTCATTTCAGCGATCGGAATTGCAGGCATGGACCGCCTCGTACAGCACAACGTGCTCGCGATGTCGGGGCGCTCTGTTGAAGCGGCCGGAGACGTCGACACGCTACTGCTCGACAAAACGGGAACGATCACGCTTGGCAATCGGCAGGCCACTGAGTTTCGACCGGCGCCAGGCGTGAGCGAGGCAGCGCTTGCCGATGCAGCCCAGCTCGCTTCCCTCGCCGACGAAACTCCGGAAGGACGATCGATCGTTGTGCTCGCGAAGGAAAAGCATGGCATTCGGGGACGGAATTTCGCGTCCCACGAGGCGACGTTCGTGCCGTTTACGGCGCAGACCCGCATGTCAGGGATCGATTTCGGTGCTCGACAGATTCGCAAGGGCGCGGCGGACGCAATCGAACGGCTCCTTGAGCAGCACGGCAATGCCATGCCCACGGAACTGCGCGGCCAAATTGACGCGATTGCGCGCCAGGGTGGAACACCGCTCGTCGTCGCCGAGAACGGCCGCGCGCTCGGTGTCGTGCAGCTCAAAGACATCGTTAAGGGCGGCATTCGCGACCGCTTCGCGCACATGCGCGCGATGGGCATCAAGACCGTGATGATTACCGGCGACAACCCGCTCACGGCGGCGGCGATCGCGGCGGAAGCGGGCGTGGATGACTTCATGGCGCAGGCGACGCCCGAAGACAAGCTGAAACTGATTCGCCAGGAGCAGGCCGGCGGCCGAATGGTCGCGATGACCGGCGACGGCACCAATGACGCTCCCGCGCTGGCTCAGGCCGATGTGGGCGTCGCGATGAACACAGGAACCACGGCCGCGAAGGAAGCGGGCAACATGGTCGACCTCGACTCGAATCCGACGAAGCTGATTGAAATCGTGGAGATCGGCAAGCAGCTCCTGATGACGCGTGGCGCCCTGACGACCTTCTCGATTGCGAACGACGTCGCGAAGTATTTTGCGATTATCCCCGCGATGTTCATCCTGGCGTTTCCGCAGCTCGGCGTGCTGAACATCATGCGGCTGGCGACACCGCAGTCGGCGATTCTCTCCGCGGTCATTTTCAACGCGTTGATCATCATCGCGTTGATTCCGCTGGCGTTGAAGGGGATTACCTACAAGCCGTTCGGCGCCGCTGCCATCCTGCGCCGCAACCTGATGATCTACGGCGTCGGCGGCGTCATTCTGCCGTTCGTCGGCATCAAGCTGATCGACGTGCTGATCGTCGCCCTCAGGCTGGCGTAGGCGGCGATTCCGCGCCCTCATCCGCAAAGCGGTAGCCCACCCACGGTTCGGTGAGGATGTAGCGGGGGCTCGACGGGTCCGGCTCGAGCTTCTTTCGAAGGGAGCCGATCAGCACGCGCAGGTGCTCGGGCTGGTCGATCGCGTGCGGCCCCCAGATCGCTTTGAGGATCGCACGGTGCGTCAGGACGCGTCCTGGGTGCTGCGCAAAGAATGTCAGCAGCTCGAATTCCTTCGGTGTCAGTCGTACTTCTTCGCCGTCGCGAATCACCCGAAACCGCTCACGATCGATCACGAGCGAGCCGCGCACAATCGGGCCGCTCTGCGGCGGCGTGACGTCGACGCGCCGCAACGCCACTCGGACCCGCGCGAGCAGTTCCTCGGTCCCGAAGGGCTTCGTGACGTAGTCGTCTGCGCCAGCATCGAGCGCGCGCACCTTGTCGCCCTCCGCACCGCGCGCCGTCAGTACGACAATAGGCGTCGCGCGGCCATCGCGGACAAGACGTGTCACGTCCACACCGTCCATGTCCGGCAATCCCAGATCGAGCACAATCAAATCGGGATTTTCGCGTTCAACGGCTTCGAGCGCCGCCCGCCCATTCATCGCGGTATTGACCTCGTAGCCTCGCGACCGCAGCAGCGGCGCGAGCGTCGCGAGAATGTTCGGTTCGTCATCAACGACGAGTATCCGAGGCGGCATGCGTCTACTCTATCGCCGCGACAGCACGTGTCGCGCCCGGCACAACGATCGTGAACCGCGCGCCACCCCCGGCGACGTTCTCGGCCCAGACGCGCCCCCCGGCAGCCGCCAGAAGGCCGCGCGTAATCGCGAGGCCCATTCCTGTGCCGAACGACGACTGCCGTGCCGCATGTCCACGGTAGAAGCGCTCGAACAGGTGATCGAGCTCCGCCGGGTCGAGACCGGGACCCGCATCCTGCACCGAGACGCGGAGCCCGTTCGCCTCCACATGTGCCGAGATGGTGATCGGCCGGTCTGCGGGCGAATATTGCGCGGCATTTTCGATCAGATGCGCAAGGGCAGCGGACGTCAGCTTGGGATCGACCTCGATCTCACCATCCGCGTCCGCATCCACGCGCAGCGTCCGACCTTCGATCTCGTGGCGCACGTGGGCCGTCGCCGCATCGACGATTTCGGCGGGAGTAGTCCATTGGCGATCGATCCGGATCGCGGACGCATCAATGCGCGCCATGTCCAGGATGTCCTGGAAGAGACGCGTCAGGCGATTCAGTTCGCTCAGCGCCGCCTGCGCCTGATCGCGTCGCGATTCGATCGACAGGTTCTGCTGGCGCAGGTTTTCGACGGCCACGCGTATCGCGGTGAGCGGCGTGCGAAGATCGTGGCTCAGCGACGCGAGCAGTGTCGCTGCCAAATCGCCTTTCTGGCGCACGAGCTCGGCGGCATCACGTTCGGCCAGGAACTCCGCGCGCTCGATGGCGATGGCGGCGACACCAGCCACCGCGTCGAGCGTCCCGACGTCGAACGGCGGCCCCCCGACGGCGGACACACCGATTGTCTTCATTCCATGCCGCAAAGGGACGGGCAACACCGGCTGGCCGGCGGTGTCCTGGCCGGTTGTGGGCCCTCCGTACGCCCGCTGCCGCGCATCGAACTCGAGCATCCCTCGCGTGCTGGCGAGCGTCGTATCCAGCTCGCGCTCCTCGACGACAACGGCCTCTTCCGATCCCTGATGCGCGCGCCAGCCATGATCCTTCGGCAGGTAAATCGCGACTCTCGCCAATTCAAACCGCCGCGCGATGTGGCGGGCCAGGGCATCGAGGGCACCGGCGGTCTCCGTGGTCAAGAGCACGTCACGACTCAGGTCGAACAAGCGCGTGACTTCGTTACGCCTCGCGACAGCTTCCCGCGTGCGCGCCTGGGCGGCAGCCGAAAGGTTGCTCGCAATCACGGCCACGATCAGAAACGCAAACAGCGCAATCCAGTTCTGCGGATCCGCGATGGTGAACGTGCCGACCGGCGGAAGGAAGAAATAGTTCAAAACCAGCATCGCGACCACTGACACGACGGTCGCAACCCATAAACGCGAGAGCGTGGCCGTCGCGAGCACAATGAGGAGCAGCGCGAGCGCGACGGTCGTCGGACTGACATCTGGAATCGCGCGAAGCAGCGCTGTGGCAGCGAGGATGACGACCAGGCCACCAAAGAGAAATGCGAAATCCCGTGGTGATGACGGTTGACGCACCAGCGCGACCATTTTCTGTCACGAGTCGCCACATAAAAAAGTCGTAAGGACCGCCTAAGAAACCTGTTAAGACCCGATACTCATAAAAGGCCTAAGCCGTCCGGTCCGGACGGCGCGGGGGAACCAAACGTCAGGGGCGAATCCCGCCGAAAAGGCGGACGAGGACTTCCAACCTCCAGCCCGTCAGCTAACCCCGCCGGCCGTTGGAGGACTCCGTGGCAGACGAATCGTTTCTCGGACAGGTCAAGCGCCTGATCGTTGGCGCGCCCATTCCCTCTCACCTCGCCCATCACCAACGGTTCTCGAGAGTGACGGGGCTAGCGGTCCTTTCCTCTGATCCACTGTCGTCGGTGGCATACGCAACGGAAGAGATTCTGCGCGTGCTGACGATTGGCGGCGTGGCGGCACTGAGTCTTGTCACGCCGATCGGTGCCGTGATCGCGACCGTGCTTGCCGTCGTGGTCTTCTCGTACCGGCAGACCATCCACGCCTACCCGAACGGGGGCGGCGCCTACATCGTCGCGAAAGAGAATCTCGGACGACCGCCGTCGCTGATCGCAGCAGCCTCGCTGCTGATCGACTATGTTCTCACCGTATCTGTCAGCATCGCGGCAGGTGTCGCGGCCATCACGTCCGCATTCCCGCAATGGCAGCCGCATGCCGTAGCCCTCTGTCTCGGTTTCGTTTTGATGTTGATGTTTGGCAACTTGCGCGGCATCCGCGAATCAGGACGCCTGTTTGCGGGACCGACGTATTTCTTCATCGTGAGCATTCTGGCGATGATTGCTGTCGGCGCGTGGCGCTATTTCAGCGGTACGCTCACACCGGTGGCACCACCGGACCCACCTTTGCCGGCCGGAACAACGCTGCTGCCGGTCTTCGTCTTGTTAACGGCATTCTCGAACGGCTGCACCGCGCTGACCGGAGTCGAAGCGGTATCGAACGGCGTGCCGGCATTCAAGCCGCCGGAGAGCAGGAACGCCGCGGCAACGCTGGTCATGATGGCGGTGATGTCGATCACGATGTTTGTCGGGATCACCTTGCTGTCGCACGCCTATGCCATCGTGCCGAACGACGCGGAAACAGTCGTCTCGCAGATTGCACGCGCCACATTCGGCGGGCGCGGCTGGCCGTACTACGCCGTGCAGGCGGGCACGATGGCGATCCTGGTGCTCGCGGCAAACACCGCATACGCGGACTTTCCGCGGCTGGCGTCGATCATGGCGCGCGATCGGTTTCTTCCGCGCCAGTTCATGAATCAAGGAGACCGGCTCGCGTTCTCCAACGGCATCCTGATTCTGAGCGTGCTGGCATCGGTCCTTCTCATCGTGTTCGAAGGCGACACGCATGCCCTGATTCCGCTCTACATGATCGGCGTCTTCGTGTCGTTTACGCTGTCGCAGGCAGGGATGGTGATCCACTGGCGCCGGCTGCGCGAGCCGGGATGGAGGTCGAGTGCGGCCATCAATGGCTTCGGCGCGATCGTGACCGGAGTCGTACTCGTGATTGTGGCGATGACCAAAGCCGCAGAAGGCGCGTGGATCATCCTCGTCATGATTCCGGTGCTCGTCGGCATCTTCGAAATAACGAGACGCCACTACGACCATGTGGCGGCCGAGCTGACGCTGCGAGGCTGGCGACCGGAACCGGCGGGGCGCCACGTCGTGATCGTGCCGATCGGCGGCCTTCAACGTGCGGTCGTCAAGGCTCTGCTATACGCGCGGACGCTTGCGACAGATGTCCGCGCCGTCTACGTCGAGCTCGATCCGAGCGCAACCGATGCGCTGCGCCGCCAATGGAGCGAGTGGGGCCAGGGAGTGGAGCTCGTCGTGCTCGAGTCACCGTATCGATCATTGATGGAACCATTGCTCGACTACATCGAGGACCTGCAGGAGACCGAGCCCGCCGCGTACGTAACGGTCATTCTTCCTGAATTTGTGCCACGGCGACTCTGGCAACACCTGTTGCACAACCAGCACGCGCTGCTCATCAAGGGAGCGTTGCTCTTCAAGCCAAACGTCGTTGTGACAAGCGTGCCCTATCATCTGGGGCGCGCGCTGGAGCCTGCGCCGGCGAAGGATGCGGCGCTTGCCAGCCAGCAGGTGGGCTGAGTTCTTATCGAACTCTTTATGGATTCGTTACACGTCCACTCCGTACATTGAATTGAGCGGGCGCATCATGGATCCATTTGAACCAGTCCAGTCGTCGAATCTCGAACGAGACGAATTACAGCGCGTGCTGGCGGATCAAGTCGCAGGCGCTCAGGCACGAGAGTTCCGCCGCTTTTTCTTGACCCGGCTGGCGGTCATCACCGGCGCCGCCTGGCTGCTCAGTTGGCCCCTGCACGTATTGCCTCACACCGTCGTGTGGACGCTTCTGGCTACGGCCGCGTTGGTGATTGGGCTTACCTCGCCTTCACGGAGTCACGTAACCAGGCCCGGTACACGCTCGAAGCGTGTGTACTGATGCAGGTCCGACACCGATGTACGAAATGTCGCGGCTTCCTACACAGAAGGCCGGAAGCGTGGCCTTCCACCGGAAGCCGCCATTCGACGTGCTAGAGTTGAATCTCGCTTTCGACACGCAGCATTCCACTCAAGAAACAGACGACGACTTGCAGAGCGCGACGGACTGGCATTTCATCCTGGACCGCGACGGCACCGTCATGGGCGCAACCGATGGCGCGCCCGAATCGTGGATTGGCTCGCGACTCGACGACTGTGCAGACGCTCCGGAGGAGTTGAAGGCCGCCGGGCGCACTCTGCTTCAAACGCCTCATCACACGGCGGCGGCCGTCGCGACCTTGGTGCCGCTCAACTCTGGCGATCATGTCGTCCATCTCACAGTGATCGACGCCATGCCGATCCGGCGCGGGCCGACCGATATGCGCTCATTGCTGCGCACGGCACTGGAACCGCTGCGCCGGCAGGCCCGGTCCACGGACATCACACTTCACGTCGCCGTCGATGCAGACGTGCCGCCCATCGTGTGGCTCGATGCGGGGAAGATTGCCTGGGCGACGACGATGCTCGTTGGCAATTCGCTGCGCTACGTGCATTCGGGTTCGATGATGATGCCGTCGGGTCTCATCACCGTGCACGTCAAGTACAAGACGTCGACGCCCGCGGCGCCGCAGCTGATCATCGAAGTCGCCGACGATGGAACGGGCATTCCTGCGGACAGGCTGGCGTCGCTGTTCGAGTCCAAACGCGGTCGGCCGCCCACAGGACTGGGGTTGCGGCTGGTGCGTGACATCATCGCCGCCCACTCGGGGCATTTCGACCTTCAGAGTGAGGCGGCCGCCGTCCAGCGCGGCACCACCGTCCGAATGACGTTGCCGGTCTGACCATGGCACCTCTGGCAGCACTACGGCTGCGTGGTCATCGGCCTGACGTCTCCCTCACGGAATCGCCGACCCACTCCAGATACGCCACAGACCCGTCGGCGCTGAGCACGAGGAACTCCGGCAGCTCGTACGGGTGTAGCTCGTGGAAGCGCGCCTCGATGGCGGGCACGCGATCGCGCGTCGTTTTGATCACGAGCTGCTGTTCACGGTCTTCCTCGATCGCGCCTTTCCACCAGTAAAGCGACGTCATCGGCGGCAGCACGTTGACGCACGCCGCGAGGCGGTCGGCCACCAGCACGCGCGCGAACGCGGTGGCATCGGTCGCTTCCCCGAGCGTGGTCAGGACGATGACGGCACGATCTCCGGCTTCGCTCACAAATTCCTTGGTTTCTCCGTGGCCTCCGTGCCTGCGTGGCCCGTGTACCGCAATTGCTGCTTGTACTGGAGACCGAAACGCGCTATTCTGCCACGACCTCGTGAAGAAGCGGATCCGCGACGCCAGCACGACGCCCTCCTCGACGGCCCGCCGGCAGCGCGGCAGGATTGTCCGCTATCTGATCATCGCGGTCGGCTCCATCCTCGTCATCGACGCGCTCGTCGGCGACCGCGGGTTGCTCGCGATGGTCAAGGCGCGGCAGGAGTACCGGTCGCTTGAAACCTCGCTCATCCAGTCGCGCGCCGAGAACGCGCAACTGCGCGAGCAGGCGCGCCAGCTGCGCGAGGATCCCCAGGCGATCGAGGAAATTGCCCGCCGCGAACTGGGCCTGATCCGGCCCGGTGAGAAGCTCTTCATCATCAAAGATGTGAAGTAGAATCGTGCGCATTTGAGGAGATGGCCTATGCGCACAACCTTCGTGTGTCTGCTCGCGATTGTGTCGCTGGCGGCGCCCGCGCTGGCGCAGAATCGTGCCGCCAAGCCGCTCGACATCTACGTTCTCGATGTCGAAGGTGGCAATGCCACGCTGTTTGTCACGCCGTCAGGGGAGACCGTGCTGATCGACACCGGTAACGGCGGCGCGCAGGCGGCTCGCGATGCGGCGCGCATCATGGAAGCGGCAAAGGACGCCGGCATCACCAAAATTGACCATCTGATCTTCACGCACTGGCATGGAGACCATTTCGGCGGCCTGGCGGAGCTGTCCAAACAGATTCCGATTGCCCACTTCTACGATCACGGCCCGAACGTGCAGGCGACCCCGGCGACCGACGAATTCTTCAAGACCGTTTACGAGCCGCTGACGGCGAAGGCGATGCACACGGTGGTGAAACCGGGTGATTCGATCCCGTTGAAGGATCTCAACTGGAGAGTCGTCGCCGCCGCGGGCAACGTGATGAAAACCAACCTGTCCGGCGCCGGCCGCGCGAATCCGTACTGCGCGGAATCGAAGCCGCAGGATCCCGACCCGACCGAAAACGCGCAGTCGGTCAGCAGCTACATCACGTTTGGAAAATTTCGCGTCGTGCACATGGGCGACCTCACCTACAACAAGGAACTCGACCTGATGTGCCCCAACAACCGCCTCGGCACGGCGGACCTATTCATCGTCTCGCATCACGGCCAGGCGATTTCGAACTCGCCGGCGCTCGTCCACGCGCTGCACCCGCGGGCCGCCATCATCAACAACGGCACGCGCAAGGGTGGCCAGCCCGATGCGATGCGTGTCCTCTTCTCGTCGCCGGGACTCGAGGACCTGTGGCAGATGCACTTCTCGCTGCTGAGCGGCCAGGAGTACACGGTTCCGGGCGCGTTTATCGCCAATCAGATCGATCAGCCGGACACTGCCCTTCCGATCGCCGCCTGGAATCCGCCGCCGCAGGGCCAGCAGGCGCCGCCCGCGCCGGTGCACAACGGCAAGTCGTATTACTTCAAGATCGCCGCGCAGCAGGACGGGACGTTCACGATCACCAACATGCGCAACAACTTCAGCAAGACGTATCGGCCCGGCGTGGCCAACGCGACTCGGTAACCAATCGTAGGGGCCGACCTTAACGTAGGGGCGGACCTTAAGGTCCGCCCCTACAGCAACGAGGGTTGTTTATGACACGAAGAAGCGCGCTTGTTTCAATGTTGGCGGTTGCGTGTCTTGTCGCGCCTGCGCTCGCGCAGAACCGGGCCGCAAAACCGTTGACGATCTATGTCGTCGACGTCGAAGGCGGCAACGGCGTCCTGTTCGTCTCGCCGACCGGCGAATCGCTGCTGATGGACACCGGCAACGCGAACGCCGCCGCGGTGCGAGATGCCGGACGCATCATGGAGGCGGTTCATGATGCGGGGCTGACCCAGATCGACAATTTGATCATCACGCACTGGCATGGCGATCACTACGGCGGTCTCGCCGAAGTCGCCAAGCAGATCCCGATCAAGCATTACTGGGATCACGGCCCGAACGTGCAGCCCGGACAGGGCCCGGACGATTTTCTCAAAAACGTCTACGCTGAGCTGATCTCGAAGGCGCAGCACACGGTTGCGAAGCCCGGCGACAAGATTCCGCTTGGGGCGACCAACGTGCAGGTCGTTGTCGCGGCCGGTGAGCCGATTGCCTCGCTGAAAGGTGCCGGACAGCGCAATCCCGAATGCGCGAACTTCCAGCCGATCGACAACAACATGGAAGATCCGATGTCGGTCGGCATCATGGTCACCTACGGCAAATTCAAGGCGCTGCATATCGGCGACAACACGAGGAACATCGAGTTCAAACTTGCGTGCCCCGTGAATCGCCTCGGAACCGTGGATCTGATGCTCGGCATGCATCACGGCCAGTCCAGCTCGAATTCGCCCGTGCTGGTGCATGCGGTCCGTCCGCGCGTGGCGATCGTCAATAACGGCACGCGCAAGGGCGGCGAGCCGTTCTCGATGCAGTCGATGTTCTCGTCGCCTGGACTCGAGGACATCTGGATGGAGCACTTCTCATTGCTGAGCGGGCAGGAGTTCACGGTGCCGGGTGTGTTCATCGCAAACCAGATCGATCAACCAGAAACGACGATGCCGATCGCCGCCTGGACGCCGCCGCCACAGGGGCAGCAGGCGCCGCCGGCACCCGTACACAATGGCAAGGCGTACTTCATCAAGGTGACGGCGCAGCAGGACGGGACGTTCACGGTCACCAATACGCGCAACAACTTCACCAAGACGTATCGACCGGGCGGCATCAACGCGACGAAATAGGGAGCCACCGAGGGATTTTCCATGGCGAAGAGCGGGCGACACTTCCTCCAGATTCCCGGACCGACCAACGTTCCCGATCGCGTGCTGCGCGCGCTCAGCAAACCGACCATCGATCATCGAGGGCCTGAGTTCGCTGCGCTCGCCAAAGAGGCGCTGAGCGGGCTGAAGGACGTCTTCCTGACCTCGTCGCCCGTCATCATCTATCCAGGCTCGGGAACCGGCGCGTGGGAAGCATCGCTCGTCAACACCCTTTCGCCCGGCGACAGAGTCTTGATGTTCGAGACGGGCCACTTTGCAACGTTGTGGAAAGACATAGCGACGCGGATGGGCCTGCAGGTCGATTTCGTCGCCGGCGATTGGCGCCGTGGCGCGGATCCGGCGGTCGTGTATGCGAAGCTCGCCGACGACCGCAGCCACGCGATCAAGGCGGTCTGCGTCGTGCACAACGAGACCTCCACCGGCGTCGTCAGCCGCATCGGCGAGATCCGGAAACAGATCGATGCGGCGCGTCATCCGGCGCTGCTGCTGGTGGACACGATCTCCTCGCTCGGGTCGATCGAATATCGCCACGATGCGTGGGGTGTCGACGTGACGGTCGGCTGCTCGCAGAAGGGTTTGATGCTGCCGCCCGGCATCAGCTTCAACGCGGTCAGCGACAAGGCGCTCGCCGCGGCGAAGTCAGCGAAGCTGCCGCGTGCCTACTGGGACTGGGAGCCGATGTTGCGCGACAACAAAGCGGGCTTCTTTCCCTATACGCCCTCGACCAATATCCTCTACGGCCTGCGCGAAGCGCTCAGCATGATGCGCGACGAGGGGCTGGATGCGATCTGGGCGCGCCACGAGCGGTTTGGCCGCGCCACGCGTGCCGCCGTCAAAGCATGGGGGCTCGACATCCTCGCCCAAAATCCCGCCGAGTACAGCGGCGTCCTCACCGCCGTCGTGATGCCCGACGGGCGCGACGCCGACGCCTTCCGCCAGCTCGTGCTCGACCGCTTCGACATGTCGCTCGGCACCGGACTGGGAAAGTTGAAAGGCAAGATCTTCCGCATCGGGCATCTCGGCGACTTCAACGACCTGATGCTCGCGGGAACGCTGAGTGGCATCGAGATGGGCCTGAAGCTGGCGGACGTTCCTCACAAGGCGGGCGGCGTGCTCATTGCCCTTGAAACGCTCGCCAGCGAAGCACTCGCTCCCGTTTCCTGATTCGCGCGAACTTTACATCGTCGTCACGCGGTTCCGACACCGTCGTTACACCGGCGAAGAACGATGAGCTTCTCGCTCCTTCCTTCTCCAGGTGATTTCGATGATGAATCGTGTGGCTTTCGTGTGTGTGACGGCCTGTGCAGCAGCTATCGGGCTGTTTGGCGTAACAAATAACACCACCCGGGCAGCCGGGGCGCGCCTGCTGGGTGTCGGCGAATTGCCGGATATGCCGCTCAGCGCGGTCCACAACGGATTCTTCCGCTATGGACTCGATCAAATCGTCGACGACCACGGCGTGCGATTTGGGTCGATGGGCAGCGACATCTTCCATGATCCCGATGATTCATATAACGAGTTCTGGGCTGTCACCGATCGCGGACCGAATGGCAACCCTGGCAAACGCACCTTCGTCGTCCCGAAGTTCGACCCTGTCATCCTCCACATTCGCGTGTCGGACACCATCACAATCCTGAGCGCGTTGCCGATCCTCGACGCGTCCGGCAACCCTGTCACGGGATTGCCGAACGTGCCGACGTTTGATGAAACGCCGTGGGACTTCGACGGATCCAACACCATCGATCTCAATGTCAACGGACTGGACACGGAGGGAATCGTGCGGACGCGCGACGGTACATTCTGGCTCGTCGACGAATACAGCCCGTCGCTGGTACACGTCGACCGCGACGGCTCTGTGATCGACCGCTTTGTCCCGCAGGACTCGCTGCTGGCGACGACGCTGGCCAACACCCCCAACTATCGGGTGAAGAAGTACCTTCCGAAGATTCTGAATTTCCGCCGCCAGAACCGCGGCTTCGAAGGCCTCGCGATCACGCCCGATGAAACAACGCTCTTCCTCGCCGTCCAGAGTCCACTCGAATATCCAACCAGGACGGTTGGCCGTGCGTCCCGAATGATCCGGATTCTGCGGTTCGATATCCGCACCGAACGGGTCACGGGCGAATTCGCGTATCAGTTCGACGAGGTCTGCTCCTTTCTGGGTCTGGCTGCTGGATGCAGCACGGCTCCAGACGAGATGAAGATCTCGAGCATGACGGCGATCACTGCGACGTCATTGCTGGTCGACGAGCGAACCGACACGCTGGCCAAGGTCTACCGCGTGGACCTGTCGAATGCCACCAATATCCTCGACAGCTCCTGGGACAATATCGCCGCGGCGCTGACCGACACGACGCCTGCGCTCGAAACGCTGACCAACCCCGCGAGTCAAGGCATCACGCTCCTGCCGAAGACGCTGGTCGTCGATTTCGCGCCGTTTGGTCTGCCGACGAAAATTGAAGGAATCGCGCTCGTGCGACCGGACGTGCTGGCCGTGGCGAACGACAACGACTTCGGCCTGGTAGACAACGCAACTTTCAACGCCAACCGCCGGCTCTCCAACGACACGATGGTGAAGAGCAAAGTCTTTTTCTTTCAGCTCGCCGATGCCCTGAAGTAGTCAGCTGGACAGCTTTGACAAGACCTCGTTGGTGTGTTCCCCGAGCAGCGGCGCCCGCCGTCGTACATCGGGCGGCGTCGCGCTCAATTTGATCGGCGAGCCGAGCGCTCTGATTGCGCCCAGCGTCGGATGCTCGACATCGACGACCAGCTCGCGCGCAATCACCTGCGGATCCTCGAACACTTGTGAATAGTCGTTGATCGGACCGCACGGGATGCTGTTGGCGTCGAACAGCTCCAGCCAGTGCGCGCGCGGGTTTGCGGAGGTAATCGCCTCGATGCGCGCGGCAAGATCGGCTCGGTTGCGGATGCGCATGCCGTCGGTCAGGAACTCCGGCATCTCGCGCCACTCGGGATGGCCGAGCACCTCGCAGATGCGGTGAAAGGTTCGATCGTTTGCGCCGCCAATCGTGATGTATCCGTCCGCGCACCGGAAGGCCTGATACGGTGCGCTCATCCGGTGCGCCGAGCCGAGACGCTCCGGGATGCCGCGGCCGGAGAAGTACTGCGTCGACTCCCAGACCGACAGGCCGACACCTGCGTCGAGCAGCGACGTATCGACCTGCTGGCCGTATCCGGTTTTGTGGCGGTGCTCGAGCGCTGCGAGTATTCCCACGGTGGCAAACAGGCCGGCGCCAAGGTCTGTCAGCGGAATCCCCGATTTCACTGGCGCGCCTCCGGGTTCACCGGTGACCGACATGATGCCGGACACACCCTGCGCAACCAGGTCGAATCCACCCTTGTTCCGCTGCGGACCCGTCTGCCCGTAGCCGGAGATCGAGGCGTAAATGATCCGCGGATTCAGCGCCGAGAGAGTGGCGTAGTCGAGACCGAGCGACGTCATCACTCCAGGCCGGTAGTTTTCGACAACGATGTCGGCCGAACGCGCGAGCGTTTTGACCGCTTCGACGCCTTCGCGCGTTTTCAGGTTGACGACGACGCTCCGCTTGCCGCGGTTGACGGCATTGAAGCTCGGACTGTCGGTGCCGACGGCGCCGGGCATCGTGCGCGTCGAGTCCCCCTGCGGCGGTTCGATTTTGATGACATCGGCGCCGAGATCGGCGAGCAGCATGGTGCAGAACGGTCCCGCCATTACCTGCGTGAGATCGATGACACGCAGGCCCGCGAGCGCTCCAGTGTGGCCTTGATCCATTGCGGATATTCTAAGAGTTCCTATGAGCACAACCGAGACCATCTTCCAGATCGATCCGCCATTTGCCTTTCTGACCTTCAACCGTCCCCAGGCGCGCAACGCGATGACGTGGGCGATGTACGACGCGCTCCTGAGCGCGTGCGAGACGGTCGATGCCGACTCGCAGGT
>JACXTT010003289.1_pt1 | contig 25027 bp, 21 predicted proteins | sample 9270951 | NCBI WGS metagenome assembly JACXTT01 (sample SAMN15532306, study PRJNA645909) | rock metagenome | isolation source: weathered quartz diorite | place: Puerto Rico | collected 2017-06-21
TTACACAGCACCACTGTTTGAACGGCCTCGACTGACGAGTCCCGCAGTCGACAGCATACGGTTCATTTGATCTTCACCGGCGCGTTAGCGCCGTTCACCCGCTCGGGATGACGGCGGCTCCGAAATAGGAAATGGGCGAGCCCGCGAACCCCAACAAAGTCACCCCACGCTCTTCGCCATCGACGCGTACGACACGATGTTGAACATGTACATCGCGTCGCCGAAGCGAACCCGATCGGCGTGCTTCAGTGCAGTGGCCTCGATCGGTTCATCATTGACGAACGTCCCGTTGCGGCTGCTGAGGTCCTCGATCATCCAGCCATCCGCGGAGCGGAAGATGCGCGCGTGGTGCGCGGAGACGCTGAGATCGACGATGTGGACCTCGTTATCCGGACGCCGGCCGATGCGGTACTCCTGCTCGGTCAGCGTGTGCGCGCGTCCTTCCTCGACCGGCACGAGGAAGCCCACCGTCTCGTCCGAGCGCCGCCGGAATGACAGCGTCGCCTCGCGCGAGATGAGCAGATCCGTGTCGTCGCGGCGCGGCGGAGCCTCGGCCACCGCCTCATCCTCGCCGCTCGGCGCCGCACCGATCTCGATCAGCCGGCTCGCGAGCAGGCCGTAGAGCAGGCGATACGTTTCGAGCGGATCGGATCCGCTCGGCGCAAGATCGCGCAACGGCGTATGTCCATCGACGTGCGAGAGGAGCTCCCACTCCTCTCGCGACAGCGTGAAGTCGCTCGGAATCTCGGGATGCGGCGAGCGCCGCAGCACCACGCCATCATCGGGAAAGAGCTGCTGGCACTCCTGCCACTCATCGATGCGGCGCGCTCCCTCCATGATGAGATTGCAAATCTCCACCGCGATCGTCACGGCGTGCCCCGGCAACCGCAGCGAGTCGTTGAACGTGAACGTCCCTTCGGTCCACGGATAACAGTCGAAGACGATCTCCGCGACCTGCGTCTTGAGCGCATCCTGCAAGGCATCGTCGCTGAACACACCCTGCTCCACCGCCGCCGCGCCGAACTTCAGCCCGTCGCGCAGCAGCATCACCGATTCGACCCTCGCGTACTGTTCTCGATCGATCTGCCGCGTGCGCAGCAGCAGCGCACCGAGACGCAGCCGGGCGTCGTTGGTTCGCGCCCAGACGACTTCTCCCAGATCGAAGAAGATCCCCGCCGCGTGCGTACCATTGCTGACCTCGAGCACGCCGCTCTTGCGATTGAGATTCAGGAAGCCGAGAAGCTCCGGCACGTGAAACCCGGCAAGCTGACCGTGCATCTGGATGGCCATGGCGGAGATTTCAACATACACCCGAATGGGTTCGAGGGCGGAGGGTCCGCGTCACCGCGAGCCCGCGCAACCCCGCACCCCATTACAATGAACTCATCATCCGTCGCAGCAACCGAACCCTCCTGGCGCTCCTCCTCCTCGCCGCCTGCCGCCGCGAGACGACCTCGCCCGTCGCCGCCGCATCGCTCATCCAATCCCAACCATCCGCTGCACCTGCGGTCTCCGTCTCCAAGGACTTCGACTCGCTCGTCGACAACTATCGTCGCATCATCGTTCTGATGGAGGACGCTGACTCGCTCCCCGCGGCGTCGCGCCCGCAGGCGTTCGTCGCCGGCAAGACGCTCTTCGAGAAAACCGTCGACGCGCGGCAAGCGCTCACCGCGCCGATGCTCGCGGAGATGAATGACGCGAACACTCGCTACGCGCTGACCGAATCGTTCCTCGACAAGCTCGAAACCGACGCGTCGCTGCACGATGCCGACAAGCTCGCATTCCGCGAAGTCGTCGACTCACTTCAGGATCATCTGCGCGAACGGGCACCGGCGAATCCGAAGGGCCGCGCCGTTCAACTCCGGCTCGCCGAAGACGACAAAGCCCTCGGCGAAATCCGCGGCCTCTACGAAAAAGAAGTCAGCCGCATCTTCGCGCGCTTCGAAACGCGCGGCATGACCGTCCATCGCGAAGCGTGGGAGGCCTACGTCGCCTCCCTGAAGAAGAGCTACAGCGCAGCAGGCATCCTGCGCGACTCCGGCATCACGATCGAAGAGCCGCCCATGGCCGCGACACCCGCCGGACCATCCACGCTGCCCGACAAGACACTCGTCCTGACCTTCGACGACGGCCCGCATCCGAAATACACGGCGCAGATTCTCGACATCCTCGCGCGCTACAAGGTGAAAGGCGTCTTCTTCGAAGTCGGCAGGAACCTCGGCGCGGAGTCAAACGGGAAGATGACGTTCACGAAGGCCTCCGCACAGAGCCTCGAGATCCTCAAAGCCGGCCATCTCCTCGGCAATCACACGAACACGCACGCCTTCCTGCCGAAGCTCGACAGCGCGCACGTCGACGACGAGATCGATCGCACCACACGCATGCTCACCGCGGTCGACAACGTGACGCCCGATCTCTTCCGTCCGCCCTACGGTGCGCTCAGCAGCACGGTGCGATCCGAGGTCGCGGCGCGGAAACTGAGGACGATGTTGTGGAACATCGACTCACTCGATTGGGAAGATCCAATCTCCACATCCGTCGCCAACCGCGTGATCAAGGAAGCGCGGCACGCGGGCAAAGGCATCATCCTCTTTCACGACATTCATCCGCGCGCGGTGGAGGCACTGCCCACGATTCTCGATACGCTGAGCGCGGACGGGTTTCACTTCGTGCTGTGGGATGGACGCACGGTGCTCGACGGAGGACCCGCCATTCCCGCGAAGGCGCCCGAGCCGCAGCGCGCGCCTTCGAAGCTCTATCGCGAGAGCTGGGCGGTCGTCATCGGAATCAACGATTATCAGAAGTGGCCGAAGCTCTCCTACGCGGTCAACGATGCGCAGGCCATGCGCGATGTGCTGATCAACAAGTATCAGTTCCCTGCCGATCACGTGACGACGCTGCTCGACGGACAAGCGACGCGTCAGGCGATTCTCTCCGCGCTCGGCGACACGCTGACCGACAGCAAGCGCGTACAGAAAGAAGATCGCGTCTTTGTCTTCTTCGCGGGCCACGGCACCACGCGCCGGCTCCCATCGGGCCGCAGCCTCGGCTACGTCATCCCTGTCGACGCCGACGAGATGAATCTTCAGAGCCAGGCGATCTCGATGACGAACTTCCAGGACATCGACGACGCGACACCGGCGAAGCATGTGTTCTACGCGATGGATGCCTGCTACAGCGGACTCGCGGTCGTGCGCGGCGACACGGCGAAGTTTCTGGAAGCGATCACGAGCCGCGCGGCGCGCGAGATGCTCACCGCGGGCGGTGCGGATGAACAGGTCGCCGATGGCGGTCCGCAAGGTCACTCGATCTTCACCTGGACGCTGCTGCAGGGGATGGACGGCCGGGCCGATCTCAACGGCGACGGCTACATCACCGCCTCGGAGCTCGCCGCATATGTCGCACCCGCGGTTTCATCGGTGTCGCACCAGACTCCGGTCTTCGGAAATCTCGTCGGCAGCGAAGGAGGCGATTTCGTCTTCGAGCTGCGCCACGACGACGAGTTTCTGAGCGACCAGTCCAAGCAGCTCGATGCCGCTGCGATCAGTCTCAATCGGCAGCTGGACGAAGTCCACAAGGCGATCGCCGAGAAGCGGGCGCGGAACGAGGCTCTGGCGAAAAATCTGTCGCAGGCGAAGGCGGAGCTCGCATCGCTCGACTCGCGCGGGCTGAACGATCAGGGAATGAAGCTCTATCGCGAACGCCGTTACGACGAGGCGCTCAAGACGTTCCAGCAGGCGTTCGCGCAACAGCCGTCGAGCGCACTGATCGCGAATAACGCCGGCTATACGCTGCTCAAGCTCGGGCGCTTCGAAGAGGCGCTGACGTGGTGCAACAAAGCGCTAGCCATCGATCCCAACCGCGCCATCGCCTGGTCCAACCTCGGCGAGGTCTACATCGCACTGGGAAGGAAGCAGGAAGCGATTCAGGCCTGCGAGAAGTTTCTGGCCATGGCGCCGAATCATCCAGGGGCGGCTTCGGTGAGAGAGAAGCTCGCGCGGTTACGTTGACGTCCCGTGGGGCCCCACAGGAACCCCCTCGCTGCAATCAACTACTTCACGCGCGCGATGGCATCCCGCCATTGATCGCGGAGATCCGTGCGCAACCTCCCCGGCTCGAATACGCGATCGGCTTTCCATTCCGTGGCCGAAAGCCCCGCGAGATACGCGGCGCCGAGTGCCGTCGTCTCCGTGACCTGCGGACGGATCACGCGCAGCCCCGTCACATCGGCCTGCAGTTGCATCAGCAGATCGTTCTTCGACGCACCGCCATCGACGCGCAGCTCTTCCATCGCGAGTCCCGAGTCCGCCTTCATCGCATCGATCACCTCGGCGTTCTGCAATGCGATCGCTTCGAGTGCCGCACGTGCGATGTGCGCCGCGGTCGTGCCGCGCGTGATGCCGAGAATGGCGCCGCGCGCGTGCGGATCCCAGTGTGGCGCGCCGAGTCCCGTGAACGCGGGGACGAACGTCACTCCTCCGCTGTCCGGCACGGATGCCGCGAGTGCCTCGACGTCCGCCGCATGCTTGATGATGCCGAGTTGATCGCGCAGCCACTGAATCGCGGCACCCGCAACGAAGACGCTGCCCTCCAGCGCGAACTGATTCACTCCCGCGGCCCGCGTCGTCAGCAGTCCATGCTTCGACTGCACCGCCGTGCCGCCGGTGTTCATCACCAGAAAGCAGCCGGTTCCGTAGGTGTTCTTGGCCATGCCGGGTGCAACGCAACGCTGGCCGAAGAGCGCCGCCTGCTGATCGCCCGCGATTCCCGCGATCGGGATTCTATCGGCGGTTTCGCCGACGACCTCGCTCGACGACACGACGCGCGGCAGCATCGAGCGCGGAATGTTCATGATGCGCAGCAGCTCATCGTCCCAGTCGCCGCGATGGATGTCGAAGAGCAGCGTGCGCGACGCGTTCGTCACATCGGTGACATGAACGCGGCCGCCCGTCAGTTGCCAGACGAGCCACGTGTCGACGGTGCCGAACGCGAGCCGCTGCGGATCGACGCGCGTCCGATCGAGCAGCCAGCGGATCTTCGTCGCAGAGAAATAAGGATCGAGGACGAGTCCCGTCCGTTCACGGAACAGCGGTTCATGCTCGCGAAGCGCATCGCACAGCTCCGCGGTGCGCCGGTCCTGCCAGACGATCGCGTTGGCGATCGGCTCGCCGGTCTCGCGATCCCACACGATGGTGGTCTCTCGTTGATTCGTGATGCCGATCGCCGCGATCTCGAAGCCCTTCGACGCCTCGGCCGCCACCGCGAGCTGCGTCGATGCGAGCTCGCGCGGATCGTGCTCGACCCAGCCCGGCTGCGGATAGATCTGCCGGAATTCACGCTGCGCGATGGAGAGAACTTCACCCACGTCGTTGAAGACGATCGCGCGCGAGCTCGTGGTGCCCTGATCGAGTGCGAGGATCGCCTTCATGAAACGCCATCGTATTCGTTCCCGGCGGATGACCACCAGACGCGCGCGTCGTCATGGAAAGAGCAAAGGCCGCGTGGATTCCGAAAGGGTGTGATCGTAGAAGTGATACGGACCGCGCGCGAGCATTACGTCGACACGATCAGAGGTGTCACTCGGTTCGATGTCGATCTTGTACTGATACTGGAGCCGCGAGTCTGACGAGATGGGATCGGCATGCTCGCCTGGATCACGTCGCGGTATGAGCCATGTTGTCCATGCGATTGCTGGCGGAAGAAATCGGAGGTGAACCCCGCCTGCACCATCAACGGTTATTGTGGATGGCCTGGCGAGAGCCATGTCGGTGCGAACCGTAACGTAACGGATGGGCGCCTTGGGATGTTTCGGCATGACAAGCAATGTTTCGAGGCCAATCGATACGTACCCAAAGCGCGACTGCGGCGGCTTGTCTTCAGCGCGGTTAACGACCTCGCGCATGGATCGGAAGAGGCGAATCACCTGTAACTGCCAGACGTACAGTGCGATGCGATCGACTTTCCCTTGTCATTCGTGAGCGGAAGAGCGCTTAACGTTCAGCGGCTTCGACCCGCCGTGCCGACCGCGCAGGATAGTGTAACAGTCGAGCGGGGCCGAAGTCCGCTGCAGTCGCGCGTTAGGTGCCGCCCACGAAGCACGGGGGTAGGCTAGCCAGCTTCACGCGTCTCAGGTGAGTGATCGCCGTGACGACCAGACGTCGCGACCGGCAGGGTGCCAAAGGACCGGGTGGTTTCATAACAATGGGTGCTTGTATGAAGAGGTCCTCGGAACTTTGTGGCACTTCGGGGGAACAATTCCTGAGCATCAAATGGCTCAGCAGCGAGGGGGCACCTCGTACCGAAAAGCAGGGACGAACCACCCGTATCGGCAAGATACCCAGTGAACCGAACTTCGCGCCGATCGAATCGGTCGGGAGCGTTGAGTAGATCGTCGACCGGCACTGCGGGAGGAGTGTCGAAGGACTGGTGGGCACAGCATGACAGAACCAGTATCGCCACGAGGGCTCGTCGCATGAGGGCACCTAAAACGTTGTTGCGGCGAGTTAGCCACCGGTTCGTGCCGGCGTGCCGCTCAGGCGATCTTCCTTGATGACCGTCCCTTCTGAGACTTCACGATGACTGGGTGACCGACGACACGGACGGTGAAGTGCGCGAGTAGGGGTACTCGACTCCGATTCGACCTTCCTCGCCTCGTCCAAGAATTGATACAAGGGCTACGTAGAACGAAGGTTCGGATGCTGGAAAACGCTTTAGAAACATCTGCCTCGATCGGTCGATATCGTCTTTGAGTACGCGATAGATCGCGGACTCCGACCACGCACGATCAACGGTCTTGCCGCGGTACATCCCGATTTCTGCGACAAGCAACCGTGCGAACCCCTCCGGGTTCCACAGATCTCCGCGAACTGACGCGGGGGTGAAGCGCCGGGCCAGAACAGCGCTGATCACGACAACGAGAGTCACACCAACCATTGCGAAAAGCGTGACGTGATGGTTCACAGATTCTTGCTCCTGTCGTGAGAGCGGCCAACGTCTCCAGCTCAGCGGCTTGGGCCCACGCTGGAAACGCGCGATTAAGTCTACCAGAGGGCGGGCCGAAGTCCGGTGCAGCGCCGAGTTAGCCGCGGATGCTGGACCGCAACATGCTGCCAATGTTGCGGCGTCTTGATCTCGGCTACTGCACGCTCGTGGCCGAGCGATCTGTTACCGCGCAAGGCGCGTGAGCGCGAGCAGAACAAATGCGATGATCGCGATCGGTGCGAGTACCTTCACCGGCGCGAGCTTTTCGACGATCCTCCCATTCTTGACCGGATCTTTGCTCAGGTTCACCTTCCCGAGAGCCGCGAGCCAGACGTAGCCAACAAGCCCAATCCCGATGAAAGCGTCGATCAACTCCGGCATTTGTATTCCTTTCGAGCGGCTAACGTATCGACCGGTCTCCTGCGACAAACGTGAATTTCTCAAAACCGATACGCCACCCCGACCGCCACACGCCGCGGGTCCTGCGGCGTCCCGTCGAACTCCGCGTTCAATCCCGGCCCTGAACCTTCACTCACGTTGCGGTAGTGCTGATCGAGCGCGTTCGTCATCGTGAGCGTGACATCCATGTTGTCGCGCAGCTTGTAGCGAACGGGAATCGTCAGCAGCGAGTAGCCGCCGATCGTGTAGCGCTTGTTCGTCGCGGGATTCAGCGACTCGAGGCGCTGCTCGCCCGACACGAGCAGATGCGGGCTCACGCTCCACTTGCCGAGTTGCACATCGGCGCCCACGCGGAACGTCGACGGCGCGATGCCGCCGATCTCGTATTTCTTCCCATTCTCGAGCGGATCGATCTTTCCGGTGACGTAGCTGTACGCGACATTGCCGACGATCGCCTGATCGACGGCGAACGTGTGGACGTAGTCGAGTTGCAGCGTGCCGCCGTGAATGTCCTCCGTCCCCTGGTTCGCGCGCACCTCGATCGTCGCGACCGGGAAGCCTTTGTACATCCCGTTGTACAGATGCGTCGTCGTCGCATCGTTCACCAGCGCGAAGAGATTGCGATAGCGCGAGTAATACGCGCCGGCGCGCACACTGAACGAAGGGCCGAGTGAGATGCGGTCCGTCACTTCGAGCGTCTTCGCGTGAATCGGCTCGAGACCCGGATTCGGGAGTCTCCAGAAGAACGACTGATACGACTTGCCGCCGTCCGTCGAGAAGAACGAGCCGAAGTGCGCATACGCCGCGTATGGCGATGGCGCCAGGAACGCGGAGCCGTACAACATCTTCACCGTGCCCGCGCGGCCGGCGTCCCACACGATGCCTGCCCGCGGGTTGAACGTCGACTGATAGCGCGAGCTCGTGTCGTAACGCGCACCAACCGTGGCCGTCAGCGCCGGCGAGATCGAGAACTGGCCCTGCAGATACGCGCCCTTCGTCGTGTACTTGAGCGAGAAGAAATCGGCGTCGAGAGGTGTGCCGAGGATCTTGCCGCGAATGGGTCCGCCGCGAGCGACGGGTTGATCGAGATCGGTGCTCCATGGCGTCGCCTGATCGGACTCGTAACTGCCGCCGCCGACCAGCGTCGTCCGCTTCGACATCGTGTAGACGACCTGCTCTTCGAATCGGAACGATTGGCTCTGCGCATACTTGAAGCCACGCGCGAGACCGGTGAACACATCGCGAAAGTTCGAATGCGGATCGAGATCGTAGCGGCTTCCCGTGACCGTCGTACCGAGCGACCACTTGCCGATGTTCGCACTGTGATTGCCGCTGGCGACCGTCAGGCGATGACGCAGGAACACGTCATCGTTGTAGATCGCGTTGTCGGGGTTATAGACGCTGGAGCTCGAGAGGCGCGAGCTCATCTGGAAGAACGAGAACGCGAAGTCCTGAAGCCGGAGTCCAGCAAACAGCGACTTCGCGCGAATCGGCTGACTCGCAGAGGGATTGAATGGATCGCTCGAGCGAATCGGCCCGAAGATGCTGTTGAAGCGATTCTCCTTGTGCGAGGCGAAGTTGCGATAGTCGGGGTAATCCTTCGCGAGGTTCGGCTGATCGTCCTCGAACGTCTGACCCGCGACGGTGATGTAGCCGTTGTTCGGCAATGTCACTCCGCCGAAGAACTGGCCGAATCGAAGGTCGTTGTCGCCAAGCTGCACCGCCGCTTCGCCATGTCCATCCGGCTTGCGCGTAATGATGTTGACGACACCGAGGACGGCGTCGGCGCCGTAGAGCGCAGAGCTCGGGCCGTAGACGACTTCGATTTGCTCCGCGAGATTCACCGGATAGTTCTCCAGAATCGGCAGCGTCTCGTTCGTCGGTCCCGAGATGCGGACACCGTCGAGGAGAATGACGAACTTCTCCTGGCCGCGCACGCCGCGCACCGTCACCGTGTTGTACCACTCCGCATCGGAGCGATAGTCGATCTTGAACTCCGGCAGATCGCGCAGGACATCGAGCAGGGAGCGATAGTTGCGTTCCCGGATTTCGCTCTTGCCGATGACGGCAACCGTCGCCGGCGCCTTCCCCGAGCTCTGCGCGAATTTCGACGCCGTAACGATTGAGACATCGAGCAGTTGTTCGAGGCTGAGCTCCGAAGTCTCAGCCTTCTTCGCCTCTTGCGCGAAAAGGGGAAGAACTGCGAGAAGAAGGATCACGCCGAGAACGAGTCCGTGACGTCGCATCGCTCACTCTCCGTTTTTGTTGTGTAGGTCTATCTTAGTACCAAGATGTCCATGGGGTTCGTGATCTTCGTGCCGGGCGGTAGACCGCCGAACGCTGAGGAGGTCCTCACTGCTGCCGGAAAACTCGGCCTCGAGCTACAGGTCGAACCCTATGATCCAGTCTCGCAAACCGGTTCGTTGCCCGTCACGGTCGATGGCGTCGAAGGCGCGTTCGAGTACTACGCCGACGAAATTGCCCGCTACCTCGAGGATGTCGGTGACGAATACTCGTTCTTCGAGCGGATGAGTTTGCGACTCCGCTTCGTCTGGGCCATCAGCCTGATCCTGCATTCACGGCTCGATGATCTCTTTGTCGCCTCGCGATTCGCCGCAGCAATGACGGTCGCTTCGCGCGGGCATTTGATGGATTTGAGAGGCAAGTACCTCACAGCCCAACAGCTGGCGCCCCTCCTCGCGAAGATCCCGCCGCCGAAGAATCTCGCGGCACGCGACGGGATTGCTGCCCATGTTTACGCTGCACTCGATCGCATCATCACCCGCCTCGGTTACCTCGCCATCGAGCCGTTGGAACGCGGCAGCCGCTGGCACTGGCGCGGCGGCGCACACTTCGCCAGCGAGTTCATCGTGTCCGCTGCTTACTTCGACGGCGACGAGTCGTATTGCGCTCTCGACTTCTGCGGTTCGGATCTGACCGTCGCAGAACTGCGGAGCCGGGGAACCGGCAGCATCATCGGCCTGAATCTCTCTCAGTGGACAGAATCGGCGCTACCCAGGAACATCGTGGTCGGCGCAGACTTTGACACGAAGACTCTTCCGCAAATCGAGGGCGAGCTGGCAGCGGCGGATCGAACGCTTTGGACCCGGCTGATTTCGCTCGCCGCCACGCACGACGATTGAGTAGAGTGCGCCATCGATGGACATCGGACGATCGATTCGCCGTGCGGTTCCCCTGCTCGCGCAGTACGGCAACATGGATCAAGGCATCCTGCTCGCGTGGTTGATTCGCGCCGGGATGTCGAGACAGGAAGCGCACGACGCCATGCGCTTCGTGCCGCTCGCGTTCGGACGTGAGCTTCTGAAGGGAATGGGCGTCGTGCTCTCTCCGGCGTACATCAACATGACCGCGGGTGCTCGAGAGGAACGTGCACTCGACAAAGAGCCGTTCTACCGCGCTGCAATGTGGCTGGCGAGCCTCATCGCGAAGGAAGACGCCGCAATGTTCTCCATCGTCGCGACCCAGAGCTCCGAAGTGCAGGCGGTCAACGCGGCGCTGAACGGAGGAGCGGACGCAGCGGGACTCGTCGCCTCGCCGCCGGTCATCGAATGTACGATGCCGACGTGCGCGACACTCAAACCGTGGTGGAGGTTCTGGTGAAATGACGCAAGCCAACGTTCGCAACTACGAAGTCGAAGCGCGCTCGACGGAGACCTTCGGCCGTGTGCTCTGCAGCGCACGGAATCATCACCTCATCGTCGATGGACCGGTGCAGAACGGCTGTCCCGGTGAAGCACTCACGCCGCCCGAAGCGTTCCTATCCGGCGTGGCGGCGTGCGGGATCGAGCTCGTCGAAGTCATCGCTCGCGAGCTCTCGCTGCCTGCGCCTTCGGTGCATTTGAAGATGACCGGCGTCGTCGATCGCGATCACCCGGTACGCCCCGACGTCACGTTGTTCAACAAAGTGCGCCTGCAGTTTTCGATCGGCGGAGTCACGCAGGAACAGGCCGTCGATCTCGTCGATCGATTCAGAAAGCGTTGACCGCTCTATGGCACCGTCGCAGTTGCGACGCCGATCGTAGAAGTCGAAGTGAATGGCCACTGAGGGATGGTGAGCGTCGAACTGCGCTCCGGTGACCTGCTCGATCAATCCGATGTCGATGTCATCGTCAATGCGTGGAATCGCAACTTCATCCCATGGTGGCTGCTGCTGCCGAGCGGGGTGTCGGGCGCGATCAAGCGGCGCGGCGGCTACGCACCCTTTCGCGAGTTGCGGCGCTTCGGCGTGCTCGCCACAGGCGACGCCGTCACGACCAGCGCGGGACGGCTGCCGTTCCGCGCGATCATTCACGTTGCCGCGTTGGACGCATTCTGGGTTTCGTCCGAAGCGATCATCAGGAGATGCACGGCCAACGCGTTGAACGCGGCGGCAGCGATGGACGTCCATGCGATCGGGTTCCCGCTGCTCGGTGCAGGAACGGGCGGTGTCGACCCTGCGATCTCGCTGGAGGCAATTCGATCCGAAGCGGAACGGCATTCGTTCGACGGCCGCGTGGTCATCATCTCGCGAGAACCGATTCCGTAAACTCACGTATCAACCCTCGAATGGATCAGGATCGCGACTCTCTACCGCCCGTCGATCGCGCTGCGCTCCTCGTTCTTTGCGCTGCGAAGCTGCTGCTGCACCTCCTCACCAGCGTGAGGAACTACGGCTACTTCCGCGACGAGCTCTATTACATGGATATGGCGCGCCATCTCGATTGGGGGTACGTCGACTCCGCACCGCTGATTGCCGTCTACACGAAAGCCGCCATGCTGCTGGGCGGTTCGCTTGCTGCGCTGCGCATCCTTCCCGCCCTCGCCGGTGCCGCGCTCGTTGCACTCACGATGTTCATCGCGCGCGAGCTCGGCGGCGGACGTTACGCACAGTTCCTCGCGGGTCTCGCGATCCTGATCGCGCCCGCGTTCCTCCTCATCGACAGCCTGCTCACGATGAATGCGTTCGAGCCGCTCTACTGGATGGGCGCCGTCCTCGTGCTGATCCGCATCATCCGCACCGGCAACTCGCGGCACTGGCTCCTCTTCGGTCTGCTCACCGGCCTCGGGCTCGAGAACAAACACTCCACGGTGTCATTCGGGTTCGCCGTCTTCGTCGCGCTCATCCTCTCGCCGCAGCGCCGCGAGTTGCGCAAGCCGTGGGTGTGGCTCGGCGGCGCGATCGTCGTGCTGCTCTTCCTCCCGAATCTGATCTGGCAGATCCAGCATCACTTCCCGACGATCGAAGATCTCCAGAACGTGAAGCGCGAAGGGAAGAACGTCGTGCTGCCGCCGCTGACGTTCGTCAAACAACAGATTCTCGATCTGCATCCGTTGCTCTTCCCTGTCTGGCTCTCAGGGCTCATCTGGTTTCTCCGTGACCGCACCTGGCGCATCCTGGGGTTCCTCTTCGCTGCGTACTTCGCCCTCATGGTCGTTGCCCACGCGAAGGACTACTACGTCTTCCCGATCTACCCGCTGCTGTTCGCGGGAGGCGCTGCTGCAATCGAGAGTTGGGCTTCGAAGCGTTGGCTGCGCGTCGCCATCTCTGCGGTATTGATCGCGGGTGCGATTCCGACGACGCCGCTGGCAACCTGGATGCTCGCGCCGGATTCGTATCTGCGCTATGCGCGCGCGCTCGGCTTCGTGCCGCAGAAGGCCGAGGTGCATCACGCCGGGTTGTTGCCGCAGCCGATGGGCGATCAGTTCGGCTGGCCGGAGCTCGTGCGCGACGTCGCCGAGATCTACAACGCGTTGCCGCCAGCGGAACGGGCGAAGACCGGAATCTTTGCGGGCAACTACGGAGAGGCAGGCGCCGTGAATCTCTTCGGCACCGCATACGGACTGCCGCGCGCCTACTCACGCCATCAGAATCACTGGTACTGGGGCCCGCCCGACAGCGAGTACACGAACCTGATCGTGCTGCAGTGGAGCGAGGACGACGTGAAGGACAACTGCACGTCATACCAGGCGTTCCCGCACGAACATCCGGACGGGATGGCGGAGGAGAACACGCCCATCTATCTCTGTCGCGGCGCGAAGTTCGATCTGCGGAAGATCTGGTGGCACTCGCACCATTGGAATTGAGGCGCGAGGATTACACTTGGTGGGACGATCTCCGTTTCGCGCGAGCGCTCATTCCACGCTATCCAGGCCTCTCTGCGCGCGATCTCGTTCATCTCGCGTCCTGCAAGCGGAGGCAGGCCGACGCGATCCAGACATTCGATCGCGGACTCGCTGCCGCCTTCCGGCGGTAATGGTCGCCCTTTTCCAAATGGGCGATAATCATCCTCGCGTCCAATGCAACTCAGAGCTGGGGCAGTCGTCGGCTCCTATGAGATTCTCGGGCCTCTCGGGGCCGGAGGCATGGGCGAGGTTTATCGCGCTCGCGATCCGCGCATCGGACGCGAAGTCGCGATCAAGATCCTTCCCTCATCCTACGCAGATCACGACGACCGTCTTCGCCGCTTCCAGCAGGAGGCGCGCGCCGCAGGCGTGCTGAATCATCCGAACCTTCTCACCGTCTTCGAGCTCGGCACGCATGAAGGCGCTCCGTTCATCGTTTCCGAGCTGCTCGAAGGCTGGACGCTGCGCGATGTCCTGAACGGAAACTCAGCGCTCTCGCACTCGTCCTCCGATGCGGCGCCGAGAGGCGCGATCTCACCGAAGCGCGCCATCGATTTCGCGATGCAACTCGCGCACGGCCTCGCCGCCGCGCATGACAAGCAGATCGTCCATCGCGACCTGAAGCCGGAGAACGTGCTCGTCATGACGGACTACCGGATCAAGCTGCTCGATTTCGGGCTGGCGAAGCTGCTCGACGAGATGCCGCTCGGTGAAGAAAACACGATCAACCGAGCGACGCACCCGGGCGTGATCCTCGGCACCGTCGCCTACATGTCACCCGAGCAGGTGCGCGGCGAGCCGGTCGATCACCGCTCCGACATCTTCACACTCGGCGCCGTGCTCTACGAGATGCTCGCCGCTGCTCATCCGTTCCGAGGGGATTCGGGCGTGGAGACGATGAACGCGATTCTGAAAGACGATCCGAAGCCGATCGCCTTCGTTCCGCCCGCACTCGAGCGCATCGTCCGGCATGCGCTCGAGAAAAACGCGTCGCATCGCTTTGCGTCGATGCGCGATTTCGCGTTCGCACTCGAGACGCTTTCCGGCAGCGGCGAGTCCGCCGTCATCGATTCGAAGAAGAAAGCGCCGGCGAAGAAGAGCGCCGAAAAGACGAACGCAGTCTTCCATCGCCTCACCTTCCGCCGCGGGTTCCTGATGAACGCGCGCTTCGCACCGGACGGCTCGATCGTCTACGGCGCCGCGTGGGACGATCAGCCGATCGAGATCTATTCGACGGTCGCGGGCACGCGTCATTCTCGCGGCGTCGGATTACCCGGCGCGGACATTCTCTCGATCTCCAGCACAGGCGAGATGGCCGTCTCCCTCGGCCGCCGCTACACGCACGGCTGGGTGTCCTCCGGAACGCTCGCACGCATTCCGCTCTTCGGCGGCGCACCCCGCGAGATCTGCGAGAACGTGCAGGAGGCCGAGTGGGGTCCCGACGGCAAGTCCTTCCTCATCCTCCGCCGCCTCGGCGAGAGTTTCCGCATCGAATATCCGATCGGTCACGTCCTTCACAAGTCGATGATGTGGATCAGCCATCCGCGCTTCTCACCGAAGGGCGACATGATCGCGTTCTTCGAACATCCGTTCTATGGCGACGACCGCGGCTCACTCGTCGTCATCGATCTCGAAGGACATGAGCTCCTCCGCTCCGACGCCTTCCCCAGCACCGGCGGCGTCGCCTGGAATGCGAAGGGCGACGAGATCTGGATCGCGCGCGAACGCGCCGAAACAGGACGCGACATCGTCGCCTACACCCTCAACGGAAAAGAACGCACGCTGCTCGCCGCTCCCGGCCGTTACTCACTCTTCGACATCTCGAAAGACGGCACGGTGCTGCTCTCCTTCGACTACTGCCGGCGCGAGATCATGGCCGGCCGCATCGGTGATCAGCACGATCAGAATCTGTCGTGGTTCGACTGGTCGTTCCTCACGTCGATCACACGCGATGGCTCGAAGATCGTGTTCGAGGAACAGGGCGCATTCTCCCGCGCGGATGGCGAATATCAGATTTATGTCCGCGCGCTCGACGGCTCGCCCAGCGTCAGCATCGGCGAGGGTTACGGACGCGCGATCTCCGCCGATGGCAAATGGGTCGTCGCCAGCTCGGGTACGCCGTCGCGCCTGCAACTGCTGCCGACCGGTGCCGGTGATCCGCGAACGATTCCTCTGCGGGGACTCGAGTCGTTCTACACATGGGAGTTCGCGAAAGACGCGGAGAGTCTCTTCATTCTCGGCAACGAGCCGGGACACGGCATTCGCGTGTTCCTGCTCGAAATCGACGGCGACGGCACGCCGCGCCCGATTTCCGAGGAAGGGACGAGCGCACCGATGTGTGTGTCGCCGGATGGCGGACGTGTCGTGCTCAACGGTCCCGATCATCGCCTCACGATTTACTCCGTCGATGGCGCGGCGCCGCAAGTGGTGAAGGGCGGGCTCCAGGGAGAACGAGTGCTGGCGTGGAGCGATGACGGAAACGGAATCTACGTCACAGGTCAGGGACGCACGCTGCTGGAAGTCGTGCGGATCGATCTTGCCAGCGGCGAGCGTTCGTTGCATCACACGATCCGTCCCGCGGATCCGGGCGGCGTCATGGATCTCTCTCCCGCGCGCATGACACCCGACGGTCAAACGTACGCGTACGGTTACCGCCGCTATCTATCGGATCTCTTCGTCGTGACGGGACTGAAGTAGCTGGGGACGGCGCGGGAACGAAAAGCGAAATGCAGAACGCAGAACGTGGGTAACTATGACTAATTCTCGGTAACCGTCATCCCGAGCGAAGTGGAGGGACCGGGGTGGGCGTGTGGTACGGAAGTCATGTCGCGCGCCCTCCCGCTTCCAAGAAACTCCCAGTGTTCATGCGGGTTTGAGCCGACTAGTCCCTTCTCCCCCGCACGGGGGAGAAGGTGCCGAAGGCGGAAGAGGGGGCTCTTGTTCGCGCGTTGCACAAACCCCTCATCCGCGCTTCGCGCACCTTCTCCCCTCGCGGAGGGGAGAAGGAAACTGACGGCCAGAGCACCGCGAGTTTCTCTTACTCAGTCGCGGCGCGTGCGCGCGCCGTCACCCGCTTCCAAGAAACTCCCTGCGTTCATGCGGCGTTGCGGCCCCCTCCTGCTGCCTGCTGTCTGCTGCCTGCTGTCTGAAACGAGGAAGGACGCGCCACGAGTTTCTCATTCTCAGTCGCGGCGCTGCGCGCCGTTGGCCGCTAGGGATGACGGAGCCACCGCAGGCGGATCGTATTCATTCTGAATTCCTCCCCTACACTGATCTCATGGACTGGTGGACCGTCGCTCTCGCCGCGCTCCTCGGCCTCGGCCTCGCGGCATCAACGGGTCTCAACACCTGGCTGCCGCTTCTCCTGTTGTCGGCCGCCGCACGCTTGCATCTCGGCGGCGTGCAGCTCAACGGCTCCTTCGCATGGCTCGAGTCGAACGTCGCGCTCGCCGTGCTCCTCATCGCGACACTGATCGAAGTGATCGCCGACAAAGTTCCAGCCGTCGATCACATGCTGCACAGCATCGCGACCTTCGTGCGACCGCTCGCCGCTGCCATGGCCGTCGCTGCAGCATTCACGAAGCTCGACCCTGTGCCGGCCGCGGTCATCGGCCTGATGATCGGCGCGCCCGCTGCGATCGGCATGCACAGCATCAAGTCAGCGACGCGCGTCGGCTCGAGCATCACGACACTCGGCTGCGCGAATCCCCTGCTCTCGCTGGTGGAAGACGCGATCTCGCTGTCGCTCTCCACAATCTCGATCCTGATGCCGCTCGTCGTTCCGGTTGCAATCGCGGTGATCGTCCTCGCAGGAGTCTATTTCGTAAGGAGGAAGCGCGCGCGTGAGAGTCGAATATGAAGGCCGCATCTCAGAAGAGATTTGGATGCAATCGCAGCGGCTGCACATGGGGCGGCGCCGCTGGCTGATTTCATTTCTCTTTCCGGTGATCATGACTTTGTTTGCGTGGGTCGACACTCCGGCGATTTCAGCTTCCCTTCTCTGGATCGTGTTCGCGATCTGTTGCTCCTTTCCGCCGCTCCTCTGGTACTTCATGACACGCAACATCCGGAAAGTCTTTCGTACCGCCCCCTATCTAAAAGAACCCGTTCGCGCGGCACTCACCGACGAAGGAATCGCCTGGGAAAACAGCAATGGATCGGGAGTGATCCCGTGGAAGAACTTCATCTTTCGAAAAGAGACCGGCGATCTCGTCCTTCTGTATCAGGCAACGAATCTCTTCAACGTCATCCCTCGCGAGTTCTTCTCGTCGGAGGATTCGTGGAGGGACGCACGGGCGGTGATCGAACAACGCGTGCCGAAGAAGAAGTGATGTGCGGACGCCTCGTCCGCACTCCACGTACAATCGTCCGCGGTTCAGATGCTTCAACCCGGTTCAACCTACGGGCGGTATGAGATCCGGTCCCTCCTCGGGCAGGGCGGCATGGGCGAGGTCTATCTCGCGCACGACACGCAACTCCAGCGCCCTGTTGCACTGAAAGTGCTGCCGGCCGATCTGCGCGAAGATCAGGAACTGCGCGATCGTCTCGAGCAGGAGGCGCTCGCCGCCTCGGCGCTCAATCATCCCAACATCCTCACCGTCTACGACACGGGCCTGCTCGGCGACGAGCACTTCATCGCGACGGAGTTCGTCGACGGCGTCTCGCTCCGCCAACGTCTGATGCGCAACGAGATCCCGCTGCGCGACGTCGTCAGCATCGGCGTTCAGGTCGCCTCCGCGCTGGCAGCGGCCGAAGCGGTGGGACTCGTCCATCGCGACATCAAGCCGGACAACATCATGGTGCGCAACGACGGCTTCGTGAAGCTGCTCGACTTCGGCCTCGCGCGCATGTCGAATCGCAAACGCAAGACTTCGCAGACCGGCACGATTCGCGGAACGATCGCCTATATGTCGCCGGAGCAGTTTCGCAGCGCGGCATCCGTCGATTCGCGCGCCGACATCTGGAGTCTCGGCGTCGTGCTTTACGAACTGACCACGGGCCGTCTTCCGTTCGAGGGCACCAGCGTGCCCGAGATCATGAACGCGATTCTCAAGAACGAGCCGCAGCCGCTGACACGCCGCAGCGGCTCCGCCGTTCCGACCGAGCTTTCATCGATTGTTTTCCGCACGTTGCTCAAAGATCGCGAACGCCGTACGCGAAGCGCGCGCGATCTCTTCGACGAACTGCGCCAGCTTCGGGTCGATCACGAGACGCCGGTCACAGGCGTCGTCACACCCGACATGACGCAGACCGCGTCGACGGATCAGATTCAGATCTCCGCGCCGACCAATCTTCCGACACCGCTCACACCGCTCCTCGGCCGCGACGCGGAGCGCGACGACATCCTCATCCTCCTCCGCCGCGACGACGTGCGGATGGTGACGCTCACCGGTCCGGGAGGAACGGGCAAGACGCGTCTCAGCCTCGAGGTCGCACACGAGCTCCTGCGCGAGTACGTCGACGGCGTCTGGTGGATCTCGCTCGGACCGATTCTCGATCCGCGCCTCGTCCTCTCCGAGATCGCCTCCGTCCTCGGCGTCCCCGAAGGCGGCGCACTGCTCGAAGCCGTGAAGAGCGCGCTGCGCGACCGCGCGATGCTGCTCGTCCTCGACAACTTCGAGCAGATTCTCGATGCCGCTCCGACGATCGCGAAGCTGCTCACGGCCGCGCCGAATGTGAAGGCGCTGGCCACGAGCCGTTCACCGCTGCACATCCGCGGCGAGCGTGAGTACGCGGTGCCCTCGCTCACGCTGCCGCCGCTCGATCTTCCGCTGACCGCCGAGGCGCTGATGCAGTACTCGTCGGTGGCATTGTTCGTCGAGCGCGCGACGACCGTGAAGCCCGACCTTTCGCTGACGCCGGAGAACATGCGTGCGATCGCCGAGATCTGCGTGCGTCTCGACGGCTTGCCGCTCGCGATCGAGCTCGCCGCGGCGCGGGTGAAGATGCTCGCACCCGATGCGATGCTCGCGCGCATGGGCGCGCGCTTCAAGCTGCTCTCGAGCGGCGCGCGCGATCTTCCCGAGCGGCATCAGACGATGCGCGCGGCGATCTCCTGGGGCTACAACCTGCTCACGGAAGAGGAGAAGGATCTCTTCGCCACACTGTCGATCTTCCGCGGCGGCTTCTCGCTCGCGGCCGCGGAGCGCCTCGTCGGTGATGACGTGATGGACGGCGTGTCGTCGCTGCTCGACAAGGCGTTCCTGCGGCGCGATCCCGCGATGCGAGACGACACGCCGCGCTTCTCGATGCTCGAAACGATTCGCGAGTACGGACTCGATTGCCTTACCGAGAACGGCCGCCGCTCGCTGGTCCAGCTCGCGCATGCGGGCCTGATGGCGAGGATCGCCGAAGAGAACGAGCTCGACGCGGAACTGCTCGCGGGCGACGAGGACAACTTCCGCACGGCACTCGAGTCGGCCATCGGCGAGAAAGATGCGGAGCTCGCGCTGACCCTCGGCGCGTCGCTCTGGTGGTTCTGGTATCTGCGCGGTCTCTACAGCGAGGGACGCACGTGGCTGAATCAGATCCTGGAGCTGCCCGGCGGCGAGTCCGTCGCGACGCGGGCCAAGGCGCTCACCGGCGCAGGCGCTCTCGCGTTCCTGCAGTGTGACTACGACGCCGCGACGGAACTGGTCGATCAGGCGATCGCTTCCTCGCGCGCGCTGGGCGATCTCAGGAGCCTCGCGCAGTCGTTGCACTTCCGCGGCGGCATCGCGCGCGAGCGCTGTGAATACGATCTTTCGGTCGATCTCCTTCATCTCTCGCGCAACATCTGGATCGATCTGGAAGATGTGGCCAACGCGGGACGCGAGTTGAACTACATCGCGTTCGCGTCATGGCTCAAGGGCGAGCCCGCACCCGCGCTCGAGCTGGCGAAGGAAACGCTGGCGTTGTTCCGCCAGCGAAAAGATGTGGAAGGCGTCGCCTGGTCGCTGCTGAACCTCGCGGCCGCATCGTTCTACTCGGGCGATCTCGACGACGCGGAACAGCGGCTCGACGAAAGCCTGGCCTGGTCGCGCACGGGAAGCTTCAAGGAAGGCATCGCCTGGTCGCTCAATTTCCTCGGTCTCGTCCTGCGCGCGCGTGGCGATGCGAATGCCGCGCACGTCCTTCGCGACAGCTTGCGGATGCAGTGGGAGCTCGGCGATCGCTGGCGCAGCGCCAGCCTCCTCGAAGCGCTGGGCGGCGTCTGCCGGGATCCGCGATTTCTCGGCGCCGCGGCGGCGCTGCGGCATGAGCTCGGAACGCCGGTACCTCCCGTCGAGCGCACGCAGCTCGATGCCGACATGGAGAGCATCGGCGTCGCGGAATGCGCGATCGAGTCGGCGATCGCGGCGGCGCTGGAATGAAGTTCTTCCGCCTGCCGCCGGTCCTGTTCGTCCTCTGGCTAACCATTGGCTGCACGCTGCAGGCGCGGTGGCCGCTGGCGCTGCACGTGCCGCGAATCGCCGGACTCGTCCTGGTCGTGGCAGCGGCGGCGCTCATGACTACGGCCCTCGTCACGCTGCACCGTCATCGGACAGCGATCGAGCCCTGGCACCGGCCATCGGCGCTCGTCACGAACGGCGTCTTCGCCATCTCGCGCAATCCGATTTATGTGGGACTGATCCTGACGCTGCTCGGCCTCGCGGTTGCCGCCGATGCGCTCTGGGTCGCGATTGCCGCCGCGATGCTGTGGCTGACGCTCGATGTGGTCGTGGTGCGCGGCGAGGAGCAAATCGTGCACGCCGCATTCGGTGAGGAGTACGACGCGTACAGACGCAGGACATGCCGCTGGCTCGGAGTGCGGGCGGTGCTTACGGAGTTGAATCCGAAACCGTAGCCATCGAACGGTCATGCACTCTCTGCATCACGACCAGCGCGACGATCGCGCCGATGCACGCCATCAACATGTCCTTCTGCGTGTCCCACACATCGCCTTGCGTACCGAGGAAGTCGTTGGCGGCAGTGCCGGTCATTTCGGCGGTTGCCCATTCCAGCAACTCATAGAGCGCGCTGATCGCGAGGCAGATCGAGAAAACGATCACGTTGAGCCACGCGCCGCGGCGAATCTTCGGAATCCGGATGAGCACTTCACGCGCGGCGATCGCCGGAACGAATCCCTGCGCGAAGTGGCCGATCCGGTCGTAGTCGTTGCGCGCCAGGCCGAACCACTGCTGCATCCACGTCCCGAGCGGCACGCGCGCATACGTGTACTTGCCGCCCAGCTCGAGGATCATCGCGTGAATCGCAATCAGCACGTACAGCAGATTCGACAAGCGGAAGCGCCGGTACGTCGCAAGCAGCACGATCGCGGCGATGATCGCGGGGAACACTTCCATCACCCAGGTGAACCGGTCGAAGGGATTGATGCCGCTCCAGACGAAAACGGCGGCGCTGATGCCGAGCAGCGCGAGCGGCAGCGTCGAATCAGAGGAACGTGTCACGGATGGGCGGAGTATACGGGCTATCATCGACGCATGCGACGCGTTTTGTCCGCGCTTCTTCTGACGCTCATCGGGATCTTCTCGTACCTCTTCTTCTTCTCGCGCTGGACCGTGACACGCAACGTCCCATGGACCGCGTTCGTCATCTTCCTGCTCGCGATTCCGCTCTTGATCAGCGGCGTCCGCGGCGCGCGGCGAAAAATTCTCTCCTCGATCGTCGCCGGAATCACGGCCCTGCTCATGCTCGGCTTCTCGATCGGCATCTTCGCGGGCTCGCGCCTGCCCGCTTCCGATCAGGCACCTGCGATTGGAGCACGCGCTCCCGAGTTCACTCTGCCCGACGCGAATCACCGCGGCGTTTCACTCTCCGCTCTTCTCGCCGAACCATCGACGAAACAGGTGCTGCTCGTCTTCTACCGCGGCTACTGGTGACCGTTCTGCAACTCCGAGTTACGGGGTATCGAACAACATCTCACCGAGTTCCGCAGCGCCGGCGTCACACCGGTCGCAATCAGCATCGACACGCCGGAGGAGTCGCGCGATCTCAGCAGGAAGGCCGGCTACACCTTCACGTTCCTTTCCGACCGCGATGCGTCAGTGATCAAGCGCTACGGAATCCTGCACAAAGGGGCGGGTGAGCACGGCCGCGACATCGCGCGGCCGGCGGAGTTCCTAGTCGATCGCAATGGCATCGTGCGCTGGCGCAATCTGACCGAGGATCTGCGGGTACGCGCAACGCCGGAGATCCTGCTCGACGCGATCAACAAAGCGCGCTGACCACAGCGTCACTGACTCCGCGTCTCCGCGTGAAATCGGCCCCTCCGCGATACCATCGCACCATGCAGTCCGATGTTCGCGAGCTCACCTTCCGCGCCGTCGCCGCCGGGATCGGCTTCGGCATCATCTTCGGCGCCGCCAACGCCTACCTCGGTCTCCGCGTCGGCCTCACGGTCTCGACGTCAATTCCGATCGCGGTGCTCACCGTCGCGCTGTTGCGGCTCATGCCGCGGCGCGGCGAAGTGATTCTCGAGGCGAACCTCGCGCAGACGATCGGCTCCGCCTCGTCGTCACTCGCAACCGGCACGATCTTCACGATTCCCGCGCTCTTCCTCTGGGGCATGGTGCCCCCCTTCTATCAGGTCGCGCTCCTCGCACTCCTCGGCGGCTACCTCGGCATCGCCGCGATGATTCCGCTGCGGCGTTTGCTCATCGTCCGATCCGCGGACGAGCTCCCGTATCCGGAAGGCACGGCGTGCGCCGAAGTGCTGCGCGCCACGACGACTGCTACGGGCGGCGGCAAGTGGATCTTCATCGGACTCGCTGCCGGCGCCGCGATCAAGCTGGCACTCGGCGCGACGATGCTGATGCCGTCGACACTCGTGATGCAGCTGCCGATGATTCCGAAGGCGGAGCTCGCGCTCGAGATCGCGCCGGCGCTGATCGCGGTTGGTTACATCCTCGCCTATCGCCAGTCGGCGATCATGGTCTCCGGTAGTCTCATTTCCGCGCTGGTGCTGACGCCGATCATCGCGCTCGTCGGCGCGAATCTGACGGCCCCGCTCTTCCCCGAGATGAAGCTCGCGATTCACGAGATGACGGCGAGTCAGATCTGGTCGCGCTACGTGCGCTACATCGGCGCGGGAGCTGTCGCGGCAGCGGGCATCGTCGCCGTCGCGCGCGCACTGCCGACGATGTGGAGCTCGTTCGCCGCGGTCATTCGCGGCTTGCGATCGCAAAAGGGTGTGACGGAAGCAACTTCGGATCCGCGCGATCGCGATCTGCCGTCGTGGGTCGTCGTCGTCGTTCCTCTGCTCGTCATCATCACGCTCGTCACGGTGCCGGGATTGTTTGCGGGTGAGATGTCGTTTGCGCCGCGGCTCGTGGCGGCGATCGGCGTCGCGATCTTCGGAGTTGCGTTCGTCGTCGTGTCGTCGCGCATCGTCGGCCTCATCGGCGTCTCGTCGAATCCCACCTCGGCGATGACGCTCGTGACGCTGCTCGGCGTCTCCGTCGTCTTCGTATTGCTCGGCTGGCGCGATCCGTCGGCGCGCGCGGCGATCCTCACCGTCGGCACCGTCGTCTGCATCGCCGCGTCGAAGGCGGGCGACATCTCGCAGGATCTGAAGACGGGATTTCTCGTCGGCGCGACGCCGGCGCGTCAGCAGTTCGGGCAATTCATCGGTGCTGCATTCGCGTGTTGGGCTGTGGCGGGAACCGTGCTGCTGCTCGGCGGCGCGTACAAATTCGGCTCGAGTGATCTGCCCGCGCCGCAGGCCACGCTGATGAAGACGGTGATCGAGGGCGTGCTCGCGGGCTCGCTGCCGTGGGGACTCGTCGGCGCCGGTGCGATGCTGACGGTTTGCGCGCTCATCGCGGGGCTGCCGGGACTCTCGTTCGCCATCGGCATCTATCTCCCGCTCAGCAGCCTGACGCCGATCTTTCTCGGCGGCATCATCCGCCACATGGTCGATGCAAAGCGCAAGGAGAAGGCCCAGGAGACTGATCGCGGCGTGCTCGCCGCGTCGGGAATGATCGCCGGCGAAGGCCTCGCGGGCGTCTTCATCGCACTCATCGTCTCGATCACGACGAAGTGGAAAGAGAGCGCGTTCACCAGCGCGATCAAGTCGATGCACTTCGCCGCCAAGGACTTCACCTGGCTGACGGGAAGCGCCGCGATCCTGGGCGGAGTCGTGCTCGTCCTGGGAGTGAGCACGCTCCTATACCGCGCCGCCCGTTAAGTTGGTTTTCGGGGGTCGCACCCGGAAATCAACTCAACTCCGCGCTGTGATCGCATCAAGGTGAGCGCGGACTACTGGCCTTCCGTACCGTGCACGACGTCGGCTTGGGGGCCACATCCGGAATTTCGGGGCTCAATCCTGCAGCCTGCTCACTCGCTGTGTACGCTTCGCTCGGAAGGTCGCCCCTCCAAACGCAACACTCGCTCCCAGCTGGGTACCACCCTTTACTGGACAGGATTCCGACCTGTCAGGTTCTCTTCGAAAGGTTTCCGACTCTGTTCAAGCTTTTCGCTATCTCATTGTCTTTCCCCTTTCCAAGGCTTACTTGGCGCACGCACAGCATCCGGTGCAGCGGAG
>JACXTT010003290.1_pt1 | contig 25014 bp, 24 predicted proteins | sample 9270951 | NCBI WGS metagenome assembly JACXTT01 (sample SAMN15532306, study PRJNA645909) | rock metagenome | isolation source: weathered quartz diorite | place: Puerto Rico | collected 2017-06-21
GGCTGTTGGGCTCGCGGCCGAGCAGGTCGACGATCCGGCGATATTCGAAGGCCGTGAGGCCGAGTTGCTCGGCCTGAGAAGGAGCCGGATCGACCAAGGCCGATCCGGGGTTTGCGGCGATGCGACCGCTGTGGGTCACGCGGGGACCGCTGCGAGGTGGCGCGCGAGCGAGCCGAAGAGGCGCAGGCCGTCGGTCGAGCCGGTGAGCCGATCGGTTGCGTGCTCGCAATGAGGCATGAGACCGAACACGTTGCCCTGCTCGTTCGACACGCCCGCGACGTCGCGGAGCGAGCCGTTCGGGTTGCTGCCGCGAGCGTACCGAAGCGCGATCTGGCCCTGGGCCTCGACGCGTTCCACAGGGTCAGGCGGCGCGAACCAGCGTCCGGACGTGTGCTTCACGGGCATCGACAGCTCTTCGCCGGGCTCGCATCCCGAAGTGAAGACTGAGCCGGTGCTCTCGACGCGCACGAGCACCTGCCGGCAGGTGAACTTCAGGTGCTCGTTCACGAGTAGCGCGCCCGGCAGCAGGCGCGCTTCGCACAAGATCTGGAAGCCGTTGCAGATGCCCAGCACCGGCCCGCCCTCGCGCGTGAACTCGATCACCCGCTCCATTACCGGTGCGAACCGCGCGATCGCGCCCGCGCGCAGGTAGTCGCCGTACGAGAAGCCACCGGGCAGCACGACCGCGTCGGAGCCCTTGAGGTCGCGCTCGACATGCGGCAGGTACTGAGCTTCAAGGCCGTCCGTGCGCTCGACGGCCAGCAACGCGTCGTGCTCGTCGCAGGCGCCAGGGAACACGACGATTCCGACGCGGACGCTCACGGCTCAGCTCCGAGCGACTGGACTTCGTAGCTCTCGATCAGCGGGTTGGCGAGCAGGCGCTCGCACATCTCCTCGACCCGGGCGGTCACCGTCCGCTCGTCGCCGCCCACGTCGAGCTCGATCAGCCTGCCGACGTGCACGTTCTCCACGTCTTCGTACCCGAGCGCGGGGAGGGCGCGCTCGACGGCCTGGCCCTGCGGGTCGAGGATCCCCTCCTTGGGGCGTATGAGCACTCGAACCCTCAAGAAACCCGCCGGGCGGCTTGCCGACCGGCGGCATGGTTCCAAGCGTCAAACGACTCACCCGTGATGCGCTCGTACGCCTCCACGTACTTGGCCCGGGTGTTCTGAACGACCTCTGACGGGAGCTCGGGGCCCGGCGGGGAGTGGTCCCAGCCGGACTGGTCGAGCCAGTCGCGCGCGTACTGCTTGTCGAACGACGGCTGCGATCCGCCCGGTTCGTAGCTGTCGCGCGGCCAGAAACGCGAGGAGTCCGGCGTGAGGACCTCGTCCGCCAGCACGATCTCGCCCTGCGAGTCGCGCCCGAACTCGAACTTGGTGTCCGCCAGCACGATGCCGCTTTGCTCTGTGTGCTCGGCGGCGCGTCCGTATACCTCCAGGGAAAGCCGCCGGAGCTCTTCCATAAGGCTCCGGTCGCCGACGATCTCGGCGGCGCGGTCGAAATCGATGTTCTCGTCGTGCTCGCCGACCTCAGCCTTCGTGGCCGGTGTGAAGACGGGTTCCGGTAGGCGATCGGACTCGCGCAGCCCGGCCGGGAGCTCGATGCCGCACACGGAGCCGTCGCGTTTGTACTCCTTCCAACCGGACCCGGACAGATACCCGCGGACGACACACTCGACCGGGAAGATCTCGAGCTTCCGCACGATCATCCCGCGGCCTCGCACCTCCGTCGGCACATCGGTCGAGACGAAGTGGTTCGGTACGAGGTCAGCTGTCTTCTCGAACCAGAAGACGGACAGCCCGCTGAGTACCTTGCCCTTGTCGGGAATCGCCGTCGGGAGCACGACGTCGTACGCGGAGATACGGTCGGACGCGACCATCAGGAGATGGTCGCCGAGGTCGTACATCTCCCTGACCTTGCCCCGGCTGTGGAGGTCCAGACCGGGCAGCTCGGCGGCTGTCTGCGGCACGGATCCGATGCTAACAGCGCGAGCGGCTCGGAACCTCCCGGCGCCCCCGGCTCAGCTCGTGACCAGCTCGTCGAGCCGCTCGAATACGGCGGGCACGTGCCTCACGAAACGCCCGTAGTCGAACAGCTCGTCCAGCTTCTCGCGGTCGAGCCGCTCGGCCACCTCAGGCTGTTGCTCGAGGAGCTCGCGGAACGGCCGGCGCTCGTCCCAGGCCGTCTGCGCGGCCCGCTGCACGATCCGGTAGGCGGCATCGCGCCGCAGCCGGGCCTCGACCAGCGCGGTGAGGACGCTCTGGCTGAAGATCGCTCCGTGGGTGAGCTCGAGGTTCTCTCGCATCCGTTCGGGATGCACGCGCATGCCCCCGACGAGCATCACGGCGAGGTCCTGCATGTAGTCGAGGAGCGTGGTGGAATCGGGCAGAGCGACCCGCTCGACCGACGAATGCGAGATGTCGCGCTCGTGCCAGAGCGGAACGCTCTCGAGACCGGCCTGAGCGTATCCGCGCAGCAGTCGCGCCAGTCCGGTGATGCGCTCCGAGACGATCGGATTACGCTTGTGGGGCATCGCGCTCGAGCCCTTTTGGCCTTTCTTGAACGGCTCCTCGACCTCACGCACCTCGGTCCTTTGAAGGTGCCTGATCTCGGTGGCGAGCCGCTCGAGCGACGCTCCGGCGAGCGCGATCGCGCTCAGGAGATGCGCGTGGCGGTCCCGGGATACGACCTGGGTGGAGACCGGCTCGCGCTCGAGCCCGAGCTCGTCCATGACCGCCTTCTCGACCGTCGGATCGAGGGCGGAGTACGTCCCCACCGCGCCTGAGAGCTTTCCGACGGCAAGCTGGGCGAAGGCCTCGTCGAGCCGCCGGCGGTTGCGCTCCGCTTCGAACGCGAAGCCGGCGAGCTTGAGACCGAAAGTGGTGGGCTCGGCGTGCACTCCGTGCGTGCGCCCGATGCATATGGTGTCGCGAAACTCGCGTGCCTGGGCAACGAGCACCCCGACGAGCTCGCCGGCGCCACCCACGACCACCTTGCCGGCGTCGCGCAGCTGCAGCGCCAGACCCGTGTCGAGCACGTCTGAGGACGTGAGCCCGTAGTGGAGCCACCGCCCGGCCCTGCCTACCGACGAGGACACCACGTCGACGAACGCAGCCATGTCGTGATCGGTCACCTTCTCGCGCTCCTTCACCGCCTCGACGTCGAAAGAAGCCACGCGCAGCGCTTCCATGTCGGGCTGGGGAATCACGCCGCGCTCCGCGAGCACCTCGCAGGCGGCGAGTTCGACCTCGAGCCATGCCTCGAGCTTCCGCTGCTCGGACCAGATCCAGGCCATCTCGGATCTGGTGTAACGCGCGATCACGGCCTGTGAGGGTAGGCCGCTAGCACCCCAGTATCCGCGCGGCGAGCACAGCCGCGTTCCGGGCGCCGTTGATAGCGACTCCTGCGACCGGCACGCCCGGGGGCATCTGCACCACCGACAGCAGCGCGTCGAGCCCGTCGCCGACGGTGTTCTTGGCCTTGATCGGGACACCGATCACCGGGAGATCCGTATGCGCGGCCACAACCCCCGGCAGCGCGGCTGACATGCCGGCGCCTGCAATGATCACGCGCAGCCCCCGCATGTGTGCATTGCCGGCGTATTCCGCGACCGCCTGCGGATCGCGATGCGCCGAGAGCACCCGCACCTCGAAGCGGATTCTTCGCTCTCTCAGCTCCTCGCCGGCGGGCTGCATGGTCGGCTTGTCACTGGCGGACCCCATGATGATTCCGACGCGTGGGGCGTCGACCTCGATCTCCTCAAACGCCTCCTCGACCTCGGGGAGCGGCTCGAGCTCGCCGGGATCTGCCTCAGCCGTGACTTCTCCGGTGGCGGTGCCGCGTGATGGCTCGGTGGTCTCCATCGGCTCCGCAGACTACCCAGGCACGCGCTCGGCGACCGTCGCGGCGATGTCACGACGGTGCTGCGCGCCCTGGAAGTCGACCTTGTCGACCGCGTCGTATGCCCGTGCCCGCGCCTCCGCCAGGGTCGCCCCCAGCCCGGTCACGTTCAGGACGCGGCCGCCTGCAGTGACGAGCTCGCCCCCGCGCAGCGCGGTCCCGGCGTGCGTGAGTTCCACATCGGAGACCTGGTCGAGGCCCGCGATCCTTTCCCCCTTGGTCGAAGACTCCGGATAGCCCGCAGATGCCATCACGACCGTCACCGCCCAGTCGTCGGACCACTCGAGCGCGTCGGCGCGTAGCCCGTTCCCGGCCGCGCAAGCCTCGAGGGCGACGAGGAGGTCACTGCGCAGGCGCGGCAGGACGGCCTGCGTCTCCGGGTCGCCGAAGCGGCAGTTGAACTCGAGCACCTTGGGCCCTGTGGACGTTCGCATCAGCCCTGCATAGAGCACGCCCCGGTATTCGATCCCCCGCTTGCGGAGGGCCTCGACGACCGGCCGGTGGATGCGCGATACGAGCTCGCTCGCTTCCTCCGCTCCGATGTCGGGCACGGGGGAGTAGCTCCCCATGCCGCCCGTGTTCGGTCCTTGGTCACCGTCGCCGATGCGCTTGAAATCCTGCGCCGAGGCCATCGGCACGACTGTCTCGCCGTCGCAGAGCGCGAGCAGCGAAAGCTCTTCGCCCTCCAGATGCTCCTCGAGCACCACGAGCTTGCCGGCTTCGCCGAAACGCGCGTCGAGAAAGAACCCGCGCAGCGCATCCCGGGCCGAGCGCGGCTCGGGCGCGATGATCACTCCCTTCCCGGCAGCGAGCCCATCCGCCTTCAAAACCGCCGGATAGGACGCCGAGTCCATGTGGGCCTCCGCCTGCTCGTAGGAGTCGAATACGACGAACGAGGCGGTCGGGACGCCGGCGTCCTTCATGATCTCCTTGGCGAACGCCTTGCTGCCCTCGAGCAGGGCCGCCTCGGCGCGCGGTCCGAACGCCGCCAGACCCTCTTCCTCGAGCGCGTTCACGAGCCCCGCGACGAGCGGCGCCTCCGGTCCCACTACCGTGAGGTCGGCACCCTGGTCCGCCGCGAGCGCGAGCAGCTCGTCGACGTCGTCGGCGGCCACGTCGAAACAGACCGCGTCCTCGGCGATGCCCGCGTTGCCGGGCGCACAAAGCACCTCGGGGTCGCGCGGGCTGCGCCGAAGCGCACGCACGATCGCGTGCTCCCTACCCCCGCCCCCTACCACGAGCACTTTCGGGCTTAGCAAGGCTTCACCAAAAGGCAGAAGTTGGTTATTCGATTCCGGCTCAGCAAGGACATCACCAAAGGCAGAAGTTGGTTATTCGATCACCAAAGGCAGAAGTTGGTTACGACGAGCAATTTCCGGCTTAACAAGGCTTCACCAAAGGCAGAAGTTGGTCATTCGATCACCAGGAAGAAGTTGGTTATTCGTCGGTTATTGCGTGCGGTTGTACGACACGTAGCATGCAATCGCCGCGCCGATCACTACCCATGCGAGGCCTGCGCTCCGGGCGATGTCGCCGATGCTGATCCCGTAGAACAGGATGTACGGCACCACATAGGTCCAGATGCAGCCGCCCACCGCGATCAGGGACGTGGTTCGTCCGCGATAGCGGCCACTGCCCCACAGCACGATCTCACTCATCGCGATGCCGATCAGGTAGCCGAGGATCAGCGTGAAGAAGAGGCCCACCGCGGCCTGCAAGAGCAGGATGCCGAGGCCGAGGACGAGGCCGCCGACGGTGGCGGCCGCAATCGTGCGAGCGGCGCGGTCGGGCTTGAGGCGCACGATTGCCGATCGGGGAAGCCGCGCGCAGTCGGGACACTTGATGCCCACTGGCGTGTAGACCATGCAGTCCGTGCAGATCGGCCGCTCGCAGTTGGAACAGGAGATAGCCGTCTCCCGGCTTGGGTGCCGGTAGCAAACGGCTTGTGTGGTGGTTCCGGGCTCGACGGCGATGGCTTCCCCCACGTTACAGGGAGCGCAAGCGCCCGCGGGAGCCCCGTCTAGATGGAGTCGATGAACTCGTCGATGGGGATGGCCGGCAGCGACTCGTAGTGCGCCGTCCCGCGGGAGCCGAGCTCGAGGGAGACCTTCGCCATCGTCTTCTCGTCAGGCGCCTCGACGACGTTCACGAAGTCGAACCGGCCGAGCGTCGCCCACTGGGCCACGACCTTCGCGCCGATCTGCTCGAGCTCCCGGTTCACCTCCTTTATGCGGTTAGGGTTGTTCTTGACTGTTTGGACGCCCTCGGGAGTGAGCGTCGAAATCATGATGAAGGTGGGCATCTCTCCTCCTTCGAGGGGGGCGGGTTCGGAGGCGTTATAGAAGAAACGCGGCGCTTCCGGAGTCCTTGCATTAAGGAAGTCCTCTCCAGAGGAGAATCCAGGAAGGAGGAGAGGCTGTTCGCCAACGCCGAAACGCACTATGCCGCAAGCTTCGGGGGGCCGAAGTAAGTCGGTAGGGCGACACCACTGATGGGTGGGGTAGCGAACCATGGGGAGCCGGCGGGGGGCCAGGCCGCCGGCTCCCGAGCCGCCGCCGCAGGGGAGGTGGCGGATAGAGTGGTTTTGCGCCTCCGCGAGAGGCTGAGATGTCCGCGGGTGACGAGAGCAGAGAACCGGAGCTGCGCGAGCTGGCAGCGCTCGCGGACGGCTCGCTGGCGCCCGGGCGCCGCGCAGAAGTGGAGCGTAGAGTGGCGGCCTCCCCCAGGCTTCAGGCGCTGCTGGCGGAGCAGCGACGGGCGGTCGAAGCGGTCAGGGCGCGGGACGAGCGAGCATCCCCCGGCCTTCACGATGCCGTTGCACGGACCCGAATCCGTCGAGGTACCTCGCGGCCGCGCGTAGCCGCGGCGGGGATCGCCGCGGCAGCCGCGATTTCCGCGCTCGCGCTGATCCTGCTGCCGGGCTCGGAGGAGGCCACGCCCACGCTGGCCCAGGCCGCCGCGATCAGCGCGCGCACTCCCTCACGAGGTGGGCCGGAGCTCTCGAAGGCATGGGGTCTCGAGTTTCCCGATCTGGAGCGGGCCGGCGGCTGGAGGGACCTCGGCTGGCGGGTGGACCGGGTCGGCAACCGTGAAGCGCGGACCGTCTACTACGCGAAGGACGACCGCCGCATCGCCTACACGATCCTCTCGTCGGGCGAGATCAGGGTGCCCACCGGTACGCGCTCGCTGCGGCGGAAGCGCACCTCCTGGTACACGTTCGAGGAGGCAGGCCGCACGGTCGTTGCCTGGGAACGCAGCGGCCACATGTGCGTGGTCTCAGCGAGCGGACTGGAGGGCAGCCGCCTCGTCGACCTGATCACGAGATAGGCCCTCGGCCGTCGGTGCAAGCGGCTCGGTCTCGCGAAGCCGGGCCGCGACCATCATGCGCGCCCGGTAGAGGCGGCTGGTGATGGTGGCCGTGGGAACGCGGAGCGCGCGCGCCGCCTCCGCGTACGACAAGCCGATCACGTCCACGGCCACGAGCGCCTCCCGGCACTTGATCGGGAGCGCTGCGATCGCCCGGTACACGTCGACCGACTCCACGGCCGTATCGGGTCTGCGCGCCCCGTTGTCCGCCAGTAGCCCCACGCGCAGCTCGAGCGGCTCGGTCACCGGCCGGCGGTCAGCCGCTCGGCGGCCGATCAGAAACGTGTTTCGGAGCGCCCGGAGCAGATAGCCCAGGTCGTCGTCCTTGCGCAGCCAGCGAGGGCGCGCCATTACCCGCGCGAAGGTCTCCTGCACCAGGTCCTCGGCGTCTTCGCGCGATCCGCACAGCGCCCAGGCTGCGCGATAGAGGCGATCGACGTGATCGCTCAGGCTGGTCCGATCGAGCTGCCTGGCCGCCATTCGTCCCTGCCTTTGCCCTCGCGAAAAGCGAGACCGGCAGCATATGGCTCCGCGGGCCCTCTATCAACCGCCGGCGATTCAGGCCGCGACCGGCGCTTCCGCGCGCGGCTTCCCGGCCGTCTTCCGGAACACCAGGTCGCCATCGGCGACGTCAACCTCGATCGTGTCGCCGTCCGCGAACTCACCCTCGAGCATCGCGAGCGCGAGCCTGTCCACGAGGCGCTTCTGGATCACCCGCTTGAGCGGCCGAGCGCCGAAGGTGGGGTCGTACCCGAGGTTGGCCAGGAGCTCGCGCGCACGGTCCGTGAGCTCGACCTCGATCCCGCGCTCGCGGACCCGGCTGACCAGCTGATCGACCTGAAGGTCGACGATCCGCTTGATCTGGTCCTTCGTCAGTCGGCGGAAGATCACGACGTCGTCGATCCGGTTGATGAACTCCGGCTTGAAGTACGACGACAGGGCGCTTTCGACCTCGGCGCGCATCTTCTCCTCGTCGGCCTCGGCGACGATGAACTGAGACCCGACGTTCGAGGTCATGATCAGCACCGTGTTCTTGAAGTCGACGGTGCGGCCCTGCCCATCGGTGAGGCGGCCGTCATCCATCACTTGGAGCAGCACGTTGAAGACGTCGCTGTGCGCCTTCTCGATCTCGTCGAGCAGGATCACCGAATACGGGCGGCGGCGGACCGCCTCCGTCAGCTGGCCGCCCTCCTCGTAACCCACGTATCCGGGCGGCGCCCCGATCAGGCGCGCGACCGTATGCTTTTCCATGTACTCCGACATGTCGATGCGCACGATCGCCTGCTCGGTGTCGAACATGAACTCCGCGAGTGCGCGCGCAAGCTCGGTCTTCCCCACGCCGGTCGGCCCGAGGAAGAGGAAGGAGCCGATCGGCCGGTTGGGATCCTGGAGGCCGGCCCGCGCGCGCCGCAGCGCATTCGCGACAGCGGAGACTGCCTCGTCCTGGCCGATCACGCGTTCGTGGAGCCGCGCCTCCATGTGGATCAGCTTCTCGACCTCGCCCTCCATGAGGCGCGAGACGGGGATCCCGGTCCACTTCGCCACGACCTCGGCCACCTCTTCGTCGGTCACCTCCTCGACGAGCATGCTGCCCTGGCTCTCGTGCAGGTCGCGCAGGCGCGCCTCCTGCTCGGCAAGCTCGGTCTCGAGGCCGGGGATCTCGCCGTAGCGAAGCTCGGCCGCGCGCTGAAGGTCCGCTTCGCGCTCCGCGCGCTCCGCGTCGCGGTGCGCCTGCTCGAGCCGCTCCTTGGCGTCGCGGATCGCCGTGATCGCGTCCTTCTCGGACTGCCACCGCGCCTTCATCTCGCCCGACTGCTCGCGCAAATCGGCGAGCTCGCGCTCGATCGCCTCGCGAGATTGAGAAATCCGCGACCCGGCCGCCACCTTGGTGGCGGACGGCTGGTGTTCGTCGTCCTTCTCCTTCTCGAGGGCGTGGTGCTCGATCTCCAGCTGCTGGATGCGGCGCTCGACCTCGTCGATCTCGGTCGGCATCGAATCGATTTCGATCCGCAGCCGCGAGGCTGCTTCGTCGATCAGGTCGATCGCCTTGTCCGGGAGGAAACGATCGGAGATGTAACGCGAGGAGAGAATCGCGGCCGCGACGATCGCGGAGTCCTGGATCCGAACTCCGTGGTGGACCTCGTAGCGCTCCTTCAGGCCGCGCAGGATCGCAATCGTGTCCTCGACGGACGGCTCGCCCACGAACACGGGCTGGAAACGACGCTCGAGCGCCGCATCCTTCTCGATGTGCTTGCGGTACTCGTCGAGCGTCGTCGCGCCCACGGCGCGAAGCTCCCCGCGCGCGAGCATCGGCTTCAAGAGGTTGGCGGCGTCGACCGCGCCCTCGGCGGCGCCGGCTCCGACGATCGTGTGGAGCTCGTCCATGAAGACGATGATCCGGCCCTCGGCCTCCTGGATCTCCTTCAGGACCGCCTTGAGCCGGTCCTCGAATTCGCCGCGGTACTTGGCTCCCGCGATCAGCGCGCCGATGTCGAGGGCGACCACGCGGCGATTCCGCAGCGACTCGGGCACGTCGCCCGAGACGATCCGCTGAGCAAGCCCCTCGACGATCGCGGTCTTGCCGACGCCGGGGTCACCGATCAGGACTGGATTGTTCTTGGTACGCCGTGACAGCACCTGGACCACGCGGCGGATCTCCTCGTCCCGGCCGATCACGGGGTCGAGCTTCCCCTGCTCGGCGAGCTCCGTGAGGTCACGCCCGAACCGCTCCAGCGCCTGGTACTTGTCCTCCGGGTTCGGATCAGTGACGCGGTGCGGGCCGCGTACCTCCTCCAAGGCGCTCAGAACCGACTCGCGGTCGGCACCCGCCCGCTGCAGGATCGCGGCCGCCTCGCCCCGCGAGGCAGCCAGCGCCAGCAGCAGGTGCTCGGTCGAGATGAACTCGTCCTTCAGCGTCGACGCCTCGCGCTCGGCCGCCTGGAAGACGCGCACGAGTTCGCCCGAAGGCCGCGACTCGGAAGCAGCCGCTCCGCTTACCGTGGGGAGCTTGTCGAGCCAGGCGTTGAGCTCGGCTCGCACCGAGTCGGTGGGAACCCCGAGCTTCGCGAGCAACGCAGGGACGATCCCGCCCTCCTGTTCGAGGAGCACTGTCAGCAAGTGCTCGGGAGTGATCTCGGGATTGCCGCGCTCGTGCGTCAGCCGCTGGGAGGCCTGGATCGCCTCCTGGGATTTGATCGTGAACTTGTCAGGTTGCATGAGAACCACTGGCGTCCGGTGGCAAGCCGCCGGACGGGTTTCGGGCGGGACGGGCTTTCCTTACAACGGGTACCTTGAACGTCTTGCTGTCCGCGTCCGCTCTGCGGAGCATCTCGCCTGGCGGCTCCCAGCGGACGATCTCGCGCTTGTAGGAGCGATGGACCTGCTCGATGCGCTCCATCATCTCCCGCTCGAGCTCGTCCGCCTGCGCGCGCATCCGGTCGAGCTCTGTCTGCATCTTGTCCATCATCTGCTCGAGCTCCAGCACTCGCTCCACGCCGGCCAGGTTCAGGCCCACCTCGGTGGTGAGCTCCTGAATGCGGCGAAGCTTTTCCACGTCGCGCTGTGAATAAAGCCGCGTCTGCTTCGGCGAGCGCATCGGCTTGATGAGGCCGCGGGCCTCATAGATCCGAAGCGTCTGAGGGTGCACGCCCGCAAGCTCGGCTGCCACCGAGATCATGAAGACGCCCTGACCGTCGTCGAAGAGCTCTCTGTTGCGTTCGGCCATCGCTACGCCTCCTTACGGGCTCTCGCAAGCAGATCGGCACGCGGGTTGCCGTTCATCACCTTCGACAGCTCCTCGATCGCCTGCTTCTGCTCCTTCGTGAGCGACTTGGGAATGTCGATGTGGAACCGGTAGTGAATGTCGCCGCGACCCTTGCCCGAGAGCTTCGACGGACCCTCGCCGCGCAGGCGCTGGACGCTTCCGTCCTTGGTCCCGGCCGGCACGCGAATCTTCTTGGTGCCGCCGAGCGTCGGAACCTCCACGGTGCCGCCGGTGACCGCTTCCACGATCGACAGCGGCACGTCCACCTCGAGGTTGTCCCCCTTTCGCTTGTACACCGGTGAAGGCGCGACATGGGTGACGACGTAAAGGTCGCCCGCCGGCCCGCCCCCAAGACCTGGCTCGCCTTTGCCCGCCAGGCGGATGCGGCTGCTCTCGCGCACGCCCGCCGGGACCTTCACGCGGTAGCGCTTGGTCTGCTGGGTGTGGCCCGAGCCGTTGCAGGTCGGACAGGGGTCGTCGAGCACGGTGCCGCGGCCGCCGCACAGCGAGCACGGCTGCGAGATCGAGAACATCCCCTGTCCCTCGGTCTCGACGCCGCGACCGTTGCACCGCGGGCAGGTCTTCGGGCTGGTGCCGGGCTTGGCACCGGAGCCGTGGCAGGTCGGGCACTCGGCATCGACCGGCACGTTGACCGAGATCTCAGTGCCGTCGATCGCCTGCTGGAAGGACAGGCGCACGTCCGTCTCGAGGTCCCTGCCGCGCTGGCGGCCGGGACCGGCACCCGGCCCGCCTCCGCCCCGCCCGAACAGGTCGGACAGGATGTCGCCGAACGAGCCGACGTTGGTGCGGAAGGCAGACGGATCGAAGCGGAAGCCGCCGCCGCCGAACATCCCGCCGGCGTCGTATTGCTTTCGCTTCTCTGCGTCGGACAGGACCGAATACGCCTCCTGGATCTCCTTGAAGCGCTCCTCGGCGGCCTCGTCACCCGGGTTCGCGTCCGGGTGGTACTTGCGGGCCAGCTTGCGGTAGGCCTTCTTGATCTCCTCTTCGGAGGCTCCCTTCTTGACCCCGAGCGTGTCGTAAAAGTCAGCCACGTCGCCCCCAAGCGTTACCCGGCCGGCTGCTTGGCGCCGGACGGCTGGTCTTTGTGGTCGGCCGAGCCGACCACGACGCGCGCCGGCCTCAACACCTGCCCGTTCAGGAGGTAGCCCTTCTGGAGCACCTCCAGCACCTCGCCCTGCTTGCCGGGCCTCGTGAGCATCGCCTCGTGCTGCTCCGGGTCGAAAGGCTCACCGGCCGGTGAGAAGCTCTCGACGCCCGCGTTCGCGAGCACTCCCGACAGCTCCTCGTAGACCAGCCGCACGCCTTCGGCGATGTGACTCGGCGCCCCGTTGTCCCGAGGCTCGGCAGCCGCCAGCGCCCGCTCGAGGTTGTCGACGACCGAGAGCAGGTCGCGCGCAAGAGCAGCCCGCCCGCGAGCCTCGGCCTGAGACGCCTCGCGGTCGACCCGCTTGCGGTAGTTCTCGAAGTCGGCCTTGGTGCGCCGAGCAAGCTCGAGGTATTCGTCGCGCTCCTTCTCGAGCCCGGCGACGAGATCCTGCAGCTCGGCCTGGACCCTTTCCTCTTCTCCCCCCTTTGGGGGGGCGGAGTCAGTAGGTGAAGAGCCGCGGGCATGGGAGACGGGCGGAGGGGTGGGGGTCGGCGAGGAGCTCCCTGTCTCCTCGACGGCCCTCTCCCCGTAGCCCTTTCGGCGACGCTCCGCCGTCATTTACTTCTTCCCCTCGTCAACGACCTCAGCATCCACGACCTCTTCGTCCGCGTCGCCGGCGTGTGCGCCGTTCCCGGCGCGGTCACCGGATCCCTGCGTCTGAGCCGCCTGCTGGTACATGCGCTCCGACACTCCATGAAACGCCTGCTGCAGCGCGTCGGTCTTGGCCTTGATCTGCTCGACGTCCTCGGTTTCGAGCGCCGAACGCACGTCCTTGATCGCCTGCTCGATCTGGTCCTTCGAGGCCTGGTCGACCTGGTCGCCAAGCTCGCCGAGCTGCTTCTCGGCCTGGTAGACCGCGTTGTCGCCCGTGTTGCGGGCCTCGGCGAGCTCGCGCTGGTGCCGGTCATCCGCCGCATGCGACTCGGCGTCCTTGACCATCTGGTCGATGTCGGAGTCGGACAGACCGGAGCCTGCCTTGATCTCGATCTTCTGCTCGGTGCCGGTGCCGAGATCCTTGGCGCCGACGTGCAGGATGCCGTCCGCATCGATGTCGAACGAGACCTCGATCTGAGGGATGCCGCGCGGCGCCGGTGGAATTCCGGTTAGCTGGAACTTGCCGAGCGACTTGTTGTAGGCGGCCATCTCGCGCTCACCCTGGAGCACGTGGACCTCTACGGACGGCTGGTTGTCCTCGGCCGTCGAGAAGATCTCCGACTTGCGGGTGGGGATCGTGGTGTTGCGCTCGATCAGCCTCGTGAAGACACCGCCCTTGGTCTCGATCCCGAGTGACAGCGGCGTGACGTCGAGCAGCAGCACGTCCTTCACGTCGCCGGCCAGCACGCCTGCCTGGATCGCCGCGCCGACGGCCACGACCTCATCCGGGTTCACGCCGAGGTGCGGCTCCTTGCCCACGAGCTCCTTGACCTTCTCCTGAACGGCAGGCATCCGGGTCATGCCGCCCACGAGCACCACGTGGTCGATGTCGGCGCCGGTCGCACCGGCGTCCTCCAACGCCTGCTTCGTGGGGCCGACCGTCCGGTCGAGCAGGTTCGAGGTGAGCTCGACGAGCTTCGCGCGCGACAGCCGCGTGTCGAGGTGCTTCGGCCCCGACTGGTCGGCCGTCACAAACGGCAGGTTGATCTGCGTCTCCTGCGTGGTCGAGAGCTCGACCTTCGCCTTTTCGCCAGCCTCGTAGAGTCGCTGGAGGGCCATCCGGTCCTGCGAGAGGTCGATGCCCTGCGACTTCTTGAACTCGGCCACCAGCCAGTCGACGATCGCCTTGTCGAAGTTGTCCCCGCCGAGGTGGTTGTCGCCCGACGTCGCCTTCACCTCGAACACGCCATCTCCCATCTCGAGGATCGAGACGTCGAACGTCCCGCCGCCGAGGTCCCATACGAGGATGGTCTGGTCGGACTCCTTCTCGAGCCCGTACGCGAGTGCGGCCGCGGTCGGCTCGTTGATGATGCGCTTGACGTTGAGCCCGGCGATCTTGCTGGCGTCCTTGGTCGCCTGGCGCTGCGAGTCGTTGAAGTACGCGGGCACGGTCACGACCGCGTCGGTCACAGTCGTCCCGAGGTAGTCCTCGGCGTCGGACTTCAGCTTCTGCAAGATCATCGCCGAGACCTCCGGCGGGGAGTACTGCTTGCCGCCTGCCTCGACGCGGACATCGTCGTTCGGTCCCTTGACGACCTTGTACGGCACGATCGTCATCTCCTCCGAGACCTCGCCGAACTTGCGCCCCATGAAGCGCTTGATGGAGAAGATCGTGTTCTCCGGGTTGGTCACCTGCTGTCGCTTGGCGGGAACCCCGACGAGGCGCTCACCGCCCTGGGTGAAGGCCACCACCGACGGGGTCGTGCGTCCCCCCTCGCGGTTGGGGATCACGGTCGGTTCACCACCCTCGAGCACGGCCATGCAGGAGTTGGTCGTGCCGAGGTCGATTCCAATTGTCTTGGCCATATTCGATTTACCTCCAGAAGAAAGCGGAAAAGCGAGGCGCAGCGCGAAAAGCGCCGGCCTGAACGCCTCACACAAGAAATCTAAGTGTTCTTATAGCAGATCTGACTCTGAGCGCCCGGCACCAATTCCCGACACCAATTCCCGACACCAATTCCCGTGAGCGCCTCACTGCGAGCGGACGCGTTCACGGCCATACGGACACAGCTGGAGCAACGGACAGTCCTCGCAGATCGGATTGCGGGCGGTGCAGAGCCGGCGGCCGTGCCGGATCAGGTTGACGTGTAACTCGTACACGTCCGCGGGGTCGGTCAGCCGCAGCATGGTGTCATGAGCCTCGCGGAACGAAGCGCCCGGCCTGATCAGGCCGAGTCGCGAGGCGACGCGGTAGACGTGCGTATCGACCGGGAACTCAGGGCGGTCGAACGAGAACAGCAGCACGCACGCGGCGGTCTTCCGGCCCACGCCGGGCAGGCGCTCGAGGAACTCCAACGCCTCCTCTCGTGGCGCCGTCGCAATCGCTGCGAGATCGAGCGAGCCAGTGTCCTCCTCGATCGCCTTGAGCATCGCCTGGATGCGGCCCGACTTGACCCGGGAGATGCCCCCCGGCCGGATCGCCTCCTCGACCTCCTCGACCGGAGCGTCGGCCACGGCCTGCCAATCCGGGGAGCTTCCGTGACGCGACTGAGCGAAGCGGGAACGGAGCCTGGCATAAGCGACATCGCGATTGGTGTCGTTCGTGTTCTGCGAGAGCACCGTTAGCACGAGCTCGTCGAGCGGTGCCCGATGCGGCTCGTTGCACGGGCGTCCGTAGAACGCCCTCAAGCGGTCGCGGATCGCTCGGACGCGCCGTCTGGGGGGCGGCTTCCAGGTATCCTGCGCCCCGCTCCGGCTCCCGCGCTGCCGGCCGCCTCTCCTTTTTTCCGACTTTCGCGCTCCTCCCACCGCACAAGGCTATCCGCCCGGATAGCCGAATAAGAGGGGTTGCGGATTGAGATGGGCCCGACCGTAGTGGCAACCCCACAGCTCTACCGACAGCAGCCCGGTCGCCTCTACGGCGCCGCCGCGGCGCTCGTGCTGAGTGCCTGCTTCGCGGGTGCCTTCGCGCTCTGGGACCCGCCGCTCCGAGACCTCGCGGCGCACACCTTCCGGGCCGACTACTTCTCGGACCACGGGTTCGCGCTGTGGAACGGCAGCTGGTACGGCGGCGAGTACATGCTGACCTATTCGATCTTGTTCCCCCCACTGGCGGCGTTGCTGTCACCGGAGCTCACGGGCGTGCTCGCAGCGATCGGGTGTGCGTATTTCTTCGACCGCATCGTTCGGGATCGCTGGGGGCCCGATGCGCGCCTTGCGAGTCTGTGGTTCGCCGCACTTGGATCGCTGGCGCTGGTCGCCAACGGCTGGCTCCCCTTTTCGCTCGGGACCGCTTTCGCACTCGCCGCGCTCAGGGCAATCCAGCTGCGCAAGCACTTGCTGGGGACAACTGCGGCGCTTGCAAGCGCGCTTGCAAGCCCAGTCGCGGCGCTGATGCTCGCGCTCGTCGTGGGGGCGGGGGCGCTCGCCAATGGACGCGCGCGCCTGCGTCCCGCGGGGCTGATCGTCGTGTCCGCGCTGGGCCCGATCGCGCTTTTGGCGCTCGCGTTTCCAGAGGGTGGCCGTTTCCCGTTTTGGTTCTCCGCCTACTGGCCGCTGGCGGTGATGTGCGGGCTGGCGCTGCTGGCGTTGCGCGGCATCGAGCAGGAACGCGAGCTTCGAGCCGCTGTGCTCGGTTACCTCCTGTTGAGCACGCTCGTCTGGATCGTTCCGAACCCGGTCGGCGGGAACATGACGAGACTCGGCTCGCTCTTTGCCGGCCCGGTGCTCGCCGCGGTCGTGCTGACGCGGCCGGTCAAAGCGCCTCGCGGAGTCGTGCTCGGGGCCCTCGCGGTCGCGCTTGCGTGGCAAGTCGTGACGCCCATCCCCGACATGGTCCAAAGCCTTGGAGATCCCTCCACCGCGAGGGCCTACTACCAGACTCTTCAGCGCTGGCTCTCGGAGCACGGCGCTGAGCGTGAGCGGATCGAGGTCCCGTACACGTTCAACCACTGGGAAACCGCCTACCTCGCGCCTGAGTTTCCGCTCGCCCGGGGTTGGCTGCGCCAAGCCGACATGTTGCGCAACCGGCTTTTCTACGAGGGCGCGCTGACGAGCGACCGGTACCGGCGCTGGCTGCACGACAACGGTGTTGGATGGGTCGCGCTTCCGGACGCGCGGTTCGACTACTCGGCGCAAACGGAGGCGGCGATCGTGAGAAGCGAACCGACCTATCTCGAGTTGCGCGCCACGATCCCGCATTGGCGGATCTACGCCGTCCGCCACACGGGCCCAATGCTGCAGGCCGGTGCGGGCGCGAGTGGCCGGCTCGCGGCGCTCGGGCCTGAGTCATTCGTGCTCCGGGTGGTGCGCCCAGGCGATTTCGTCGTGCGGATCCGAGCCACCCCTTACTGGCGGCTGACTGGAGGCGGCGGCTGCGTGGGACGGGCCGGGGACTGGACGCTCGTGCGGGCCGCTCAGCCCGGCCTGATCCGAGTAACGACGAGCTTTTCGCCCGCACGCGCCTGGCAAGCGGCCACCGGCAGCGACGGCACGTGCGGCGTCAGTCCGGTAACCGCTTATTAACTTCGCCACATCGTAAGTTAGGATTTTGGAGTGTTCCGGCTCGCGGTGCCTCTCGCGGTCCTGTCGGTCATCTACGTGGTCATTCGCGTCCGCTCCCGGCGGACCGGCAGGAAGCACACCCTCTCATGGCTGCCGAAAGGTGGCGCGGATGCTCTAGCGCAGATGGGCATCTTCCTGCTGGCCGACCTCCTCTACGAGACCGTTCGCGGCATCTCGGAGAACAACCAGGCGCTCCCGTTTCAGAACGCCCGCACGATCGTGTCGACCGAGAAGAGCCTCCACTTCTTCGTCGAGCAGAGCGTCCAGAGCTGGGCGATGGGTCACCGGATCCTGATCGATTTCGCCAACTTCATGTACGTGAACTCGCACTTCGTGATCACGACGTCGGTGCTCGTGTGGCTCTACCTGCGCCACAACGACCGTTTTTACTTCGTTCGCAACATGTTCGTGGTCGCGATGGGTCTTGCGCTGGTGGGCTATGTGCTCTTGCCGACTGCGCCGCCCCGGTTCTTCCCCGAGCTTGGATTCGTGGACACGATCGCCTACTACGTAGATGTGAAGCACGACTCCGGGTTCGTGACCCTCTTCTTCAACCCGTATGCCGCTGTGCCCAGCATGCATGTCGCATTCTCACTGCTGACCGCCGGCCCCGCGCTGTTGATCGTGCGACGCCGGATATTCAAAGCCCTCTGGCTTCTCTACCCGCTGGTGGTGACGTTCGTGGTCGTCGTGAGCGGCAACCACTGGTTGATGGACGCGTTCGCAGGCGCCGCCGTCGCGGGGGCCGCCGCGCTCGTGTCGGCCCGCGTCCTTTCACGGCTGTGGCCGGCTGCCTGGTCATGGGCGCCGAGCGGCGAAGCGGCCACCGCATGAGATCGACGGCTGCTTGATGCCGACTGAGCGGACCCGACGCGCGCCCGTCCGCAGCCGCCCGGGGCGGCAGAACGGGCGGGCGACGACGGCAGCCGAGCTTCGGGACAACGTGCGCGAGCGACTGATCGAGTCACGGCTCACGCCGAACTCGATCTCCCTCACCGGTTTTGCCCTCAACCTCGCGGCGGCAGTGCTTGTGACCCAGCGCCTCTTCTTCCCCGCTGGCATCGCATTCATCGTCGGAAGCCTCATGGACACGCTCGATGGCCGTTACTCGCGCATGTCGGGGAAGGGCACCATGTTCGGCGCGTTCCTGGACTCGACGCTCGACCGGATCGAGGAGGGGGTCGTGTTGGCCGCGATCGGCGCGTACTTCGCCTCGCGTGGCGACGAGCTCGCGGTCGCCGCGGTCGTGGTTGCGGTGCTCGGATCCCTGATGGTGAGCTACACGAGAGCACGGGCGGAAGCGCTCGGGGTCGAGTGCAAGGTGGGGCTCGCCACGCGTCCTGTCCGTGTGGTCGTGCTGTCGGCCGGGCTGGTATTCGCCAAGGGCGCGGGCCTGGGAGACTTCCAGCTGCTCGAGGCGTCGATCTACGTGCTCGCCGGCCTCACGGCGATCACGGTGGCGCAGCGAATCTGGCACGTCCGCAAGGCGCTCACGAATCGCGAGCGGAACGCAGCAAACGTAACAGGCGTATCCGGTCAGGGTACGACGAACTGATCTTTCTCCCCCCGGCCCCCGCTGGGCGGGAACACCGCAAGAGGAGGACTTCGATGAGCACGAAGAACGGGTCAGCGAACGGCGCGCTGCGACAGCCCGACGAGGTCAGGGTCGCCGTCGTGGGAGTCGGGAATTGCGCCTCGTCCTTCGTTCAGGGCGTCGAGTACTACAAGGACGCGGACCCGGGCGAGTTCGTGCCGGGCCTCATGCACGTCGACCTCGGCGGGTACCACGTCCGGGACGTGAAGTTCACGGCCGCATTCGACATCGACGCCGACAAGGTTGGCAAGGATCTCTCCGAGGCCATTTGGGCCGGGCCGAACAACACGATCAAGTTCGCGGACGTCCCGTCGCTCGGCGTCCGGGTCGAGCGCGGGATGACCCACGACGGGCTCGGCAAGTACCTGAAGGAGAAGATCCGCAAGGCTTCAGGGGAGACCGCGGACATCGTGGGAATCCTGCGCGAGACGCAGACCGATGTGGTCGTCTCCTACTTGCCCGTCGGCTCGGAGGACGCGACCAAGTGGTACGTCGAGCAGGCTCTCGCCGCCGGCTGCGGTTTCGTCAATTGCATACCCGTCTTTATCGCCCGGGAGCCCTACTGGCAGAAGCGCTTCAAGCAGGCGGGCCTTCCCATCATTGGCGACGACATCAAGTCGCAGGTCGGCGCCACGATCGTGCACCGGACCCTCGCCCGGCTCTTCCGGGAGCGCGGTGTGCGGCTCGACCGCACGAGCCAGCTCAACGTTGGGGGCAACATGGACTTCTACAACATGCTCGAGCGCGAGCGTTTGGAGTCCAAGAAGATCTCCAAGACGAACGCGGTCACGTCGATGCTCGACTACGAACTCCCGGAGACCGACGTGTACATCGGCCCCTCGGACTACGTGCCCTGGCTCGGCGACCGCAAGTGGGCGCACATCCGCATCGAAGGCGAGTCGTTCGGCGGCGTGCCGCTCAACATGGAGCTGAAGCTCGAGGTGTGGGACTCGCCCAATTCGGCGGGCATCGTGATCGACGCGGTCCGCATCTGCAAGCTGGCGTTGAACAAGGGTGTCGGCGGCGCGCTCAAGGCGCCGAGCTCGTACCTGATGAAGTCGCCGCCCGAGCAGGTGCCGGACCCGGTCGCGCACGATCGCACCGAGGAGTTCATCGCCGAGCACGCGCTCAAACGAGTCGCTGAGAGCGAGACGTCAAAGGACACCGGCAGCGAAGCCGCCAAAGCCTCCGCAAAAGGCTAATCGCGATAGGCGCTGAGCTGGCGGCGCCGTGTAGGTTGCCCGCGTGCCGAGCGACGAGCGACTGCCGCCACTGACGATCGCACAGGTCACTCCCTTCCCCTGGGAGTCCCGGCGCGAGGTCAACGAGTACGTCGCGCGACTCTCGGATGAGCTTGTCCGGCGCGGGCACCGCGTGCTCGTGCTGGCGCCGTCGAACTCACGCACGTTCGTGCGCGAGTCGCGGCGGCTGATCCGCACTGCGGAGAGCAAGCCGGGCGCGCTCTTCGCCGATGGCGCACCGCGCGTGATCGCCGTCGGTCAGAGCGTTCCGGTGTCTCCCGCCCGCCGCGGTGGGATCGTGTCGCTCCCTCTGGACGGCGCTCGCACGATCGAGCATCTCGTCACGCAGGTTCCGTTCGACGTCGTGCACGTCCACGAGCCCTTTGCGCCCAGCGCTTCTGCGACGGCGCTTCGCCATTCGCTGGCGCTCAACGTCGGGACATTCCACTCGCCGACCGAGCGGGTGCTCTCCACCCAGGTCGCTCGGAGATTCATCGAGCTCTTCTTTGGAAGGCTGGACGCCCGCACCGCCACCTTTGACGTGACCCGGGGCCTGGTCTCGAGCTTCTTTCCCAGTGACTACGAGCTAATCGGGCTCGGCGTCGACGTGGAGCGCTACGCGCCGGGCGAGCGCAGGGGGGGACCTGTGGAAATCGCATTCGCCCTCGAGGAGGAGCGGCAGGCTCTACGCCTTTTTCTCCGCGCGTTACGTGCCCTTCCGCTCGAGCTCGACTGGCGCGCGACGATCTGGTCCCACGGCGTGATCGAGCCCCTTCCGCACCTGCGCCACTCTCTCCGCGAGCGCGTCAATTTCGTGAGCGGGCGCGGCACGTCGCTCGAAGAGCTGCTCGGGCGTGCAGATGTCTTCTGCGCGGCGTCGGCCGGCCTTGCGCCTGCTTCGCTGACAGTGTCGAAAGCGATTGCCGCGGGCGCGGTTCCGGTCGCAGCGCATATCCCCGTTTACGAGGAGACACTCAACGACGGCGAGGACGGGCTGTTGTTCGTCCCGGGTGAGGCAGAAGTGCTGAGCGCGCAGCTTCGACGCCTGGTGGCGGACGAGCAGCTGCGCGCGTCGTTTCGCTCACGGTGCCTCGACCGGCGCGGCGAGCTCTCATGGGACAGAGTTGCGTCCCGGGTCGAGGACGTCTACGCGACCTTGGCCGCGCGCCGCCACCAGCCACCGCCGCACCGCGACGCGATCGCGCGGCGTCTGAGTCGTCGCGGCTTCATCCATTGCGACCTCCACATGCACACGGACCACTCGCCCGACTGCGCAACGCCGGTTGACGTGCTGCTCGAGACCGCCAAGCGCAGGGGCCTGGGCGCGATCGCGATCACCGACCACAACGAGATCTCAGGCGCGCACGAGGCGCGTAAGCGGGCGGACGGGATCAAGGTGATCGTCTCGGAGGAGGTCAAGACCGCGCACGAGGGCGAGGTGATCGGGCTCTTCATCGAAGAAAAGATCCCCAGAGGGATGTCGTTGAAAGAGACCATCGATGCGATTCACGCACAGGGCGGGCTCGCATATGTCCCGCATCCCTTCGACCGGCTACACGCGGTCCCCGATTACGAGCACCTGCTGAAGGTCGTCGAGGACATCGACGTGCTCGAGGTCTTCAACGCGCGCGTGGCAGTGCCCGGGTTCAACGAGGAGGCACGCCGGTTCGCAGCCAAGTACCGCGTCGTCGCGGGCGCCGGGTCCGACAGTCACGTCACCCAGGGCCTCGGTACCGTGAAGATCCGGATGCGCGACTTCGACGGGCCGGAGGAGTTCATCGAGAGCCTGCGGGACGCAGACATCCTTCACAAGCGCAAGAGCTTGATCTTCCTCCAGTCGCTCAAGTTCGTCCAGACGAAGGTGCGGTCGCGCCGGCGGACGGCTTAGAACCTGGTTTTGGAAGAGGTTCTTAGCGCGAGCCCCCGCCGGGAGAGAACCGGCCGGGTAGGCGCTCCCGTTCGATCGACAGTCAACACCTCTATAGCGCACATGACTGTCCAGTGACCGGATCGGGCCGGTTCACCCGGACGCTTCGAGTCTCCGCTCCGCCTCCCGCGCTTCAACGTCGGCAATCCGCTCGCGGAGCGCGGGCAGGTACATCGTGATCGTGTCGTCATGGACAGCGTTCAGGCTGCGCTCGCGACGCTCCAGGTTGCGCTCGTCGAGCTCCCGCAGCTTGCCCGTGTCGGCCCGCGGCCGGGACAGCTTCCGCTGATACTCCTCCCAGGACCGGCGGCAGTAGTGATTCACCCGGAACCGTGCGAAGGTGACCGGCTCGAACATGCTCAACGGGGGCTTGGTCTGTGGCCGATGCTCCTCGTCGACGGCGTGGCCGTCGGTGTAGGAGAACCAATGACCGCTCGGACAGCTCTCGACGCGGGTGGGGTCGATGATGCTCTTCACGTGCTCCACTCCACCCTGCTCCGGGTACTCCTTCCGTCGCTGGTAGTTCTCGACCACCAGCCCTGGCGGCTTCGTGCGATGGTCCGAGGTCCCGAACATGACCCAGCTCGCGACCACGCCGGGGTGCTGCTCGTAGTCCACGAGCAGCTCTGGGAGCGGCCTGCCCAACGGCGAGAACACGAACTCGTCGACGTCGATGAACGCGATCCATCTCGAGTCGTCGCGATGTCGCGCGACGCAGTCGTTGAAAGCTTCGATCTGCCCTGGGTAGACGGGCCAGTCGTGAACCACGACGGTGCCGTCCTCGACGTAGGGCGCGAGCACGTCGCGGCTTTGGTCCGTGCTCTCGTGGTCGTAGAGGAAAAAGCGCTCGACCCCGACGAGGCGATGGAACTCGACCCACTCCCGGAGGTACTCGGCCTCGTCCAAATACATGGCACAGACCGACAGATACGGTTTCACTCAGCCATTGTAATGTCGCTCTTTGGTGCGAATAAATGGGGGCAGAGGGCAACGTTTGATGCAGCGGAAAGGACAAGACCGCGTCTCGTCTAAATCGGTCCAGCCGATGCCCGCGACGGATGACGAGATACGAGAGAAGTATCTGGAGCGTGCGATCCGTGAGCTCAACCGCCTCACGCACGACCTCCAGGAATGTCCCTACTGTCCGCGCGGCAGCCTCATGCCGGTGCTCGGCTCCGGCCACCCCCAGGCGGACATCTTCCTGCTGAAGTACGCGGCAACCAGCTCGGAGGTCGAGGAGGGAGTCGCGTTCTACGGGCGCAGCGGCAGCGCGCTGATGAAGAGCTTCAAGCGGCTCGGGATCGACCCGCTGGCCGTCTACGGCACGCTGTGCGTGAAGTGCCCCACCCCCGATCCGGATCAGGCGGCGGAGGAATGCGTGGGCAGAGTGATCGAGGAGGTTGCGGTCGTGCAGCCCCGGATCATGGTGGTGATGGGCCAGCAGGCGCTCGTGACGCTGAACCGCCTGGAGCTTCCCCTGGCGTCCACTCTCGAGCCGAAGCTGGGGACGATCCAGCGCCTCACGCCCACGATTGAGGCCCTTTACGTCCCGAACATCGACGCATCGCTCGACGAGCAGCAGGCCAAACAGGATTTCTGGCGGGCGCTGCGGCCGCTGGGCGAGTGGTACGCGGATCAGCCGCCGTACTGAGACGCCGCGTCCCGAGCGGCCGACTTGATCCAGCTCACCGCGCTCGAGTGGAATCCGGCGTGTGCCAGCAGGCGCTCTTCTCCACCCGGCCAGAGCGTCATGCGCACGTCGGCCTGATCTGTGCCGGGCTCCAGGAAGAGCCACGCCAGCGGCGCCTCGCTCGTGGCGCGGCTCCCCGCCGCGAGGATCGCCTCGTGAAAGGCCGTGGCCTCCTCCGGCGTGAGGTACTGCACGACGACCGAGTGAAACAGCACGGTTGCGACGCCGGCTCGACGCTCTCCGAGCACCCGCTCGGCCCATTCCGCCGCGCGGGCTCGCTCGACCGCGACACCGTCCTGGGCGGCGATCTCGAGCGCCGCGGCCAGCCGGCCGAACCGCTCGCTCTGATCGGGCCATACATACGACATCAGCGTCAGGCGGTCCTCCTGCGAGCGTGGGTCCAGAGGGCTCGGGTCACAGCCCCGCCGCTCGGTGACGTCCAGTTGCACGTCGGCCGGTGGTGTCGCGTCCTCGAACGCGTCGTCGAAGCGGACCGTGGAATGCGGATCGCCCCAGGTCGCATTTCCCGCTGAATAGCAATAGCGGTCGAAGCGCAGGTTGAGCCCGGCGCTCGCGCCGACCTCGAATGCGGCGAGCGGCAACGCGGTCTCGCAAGCAGCCAAAAGGAAGCCGCCGAGCAGTCCGGTGCAGCGGCCGACCTCGTTCGTCTGCACCGGCCGGTCGATGTGTTCCAGCACTGCGTCGGCGTGCTCCGCCAGCATCTCGATGAAGCACCGCGGCGCGCGCTCGAGGTCCACCTCGCCGCCCGCGGAGGGATAGAACGCAGCGAGCTCCGGAAGCGCTCCCATCAACACGAGCCTGTGGACCGCGCCGGCGAGGCGGAGGGGCAGGAACAAGCGCGCGGGCTCGCGCTCGCGGCCCTCGAGCAGGCTCCACCCGGGCCCGCCGCGTTGCACGTCCGCGGCCGCGGCCTCGAGGATCGAGGCATAGAGCGGCGACCCAAGCCTGGTGCACCAGCCCGCCTGCCAGCGGAGTCGGTCCGCGAGGGTGTCCTGAGCCTCGGTCACGGGATGATCCTATTTGCCGAGCGGGCCTCGCTCACGCCTCGGGACTAGACTGAGACCAATGGACCTCGAAGAGCACGAGGGCGTCGAGCCGCTTCGGCAACACTGCCAGGCCTGCGGCACCCCCCTGACCGGCCACGAGCCGACAGCCCCGCCCTGCGGGGGGACCCACCGTGT
>JACXTT010003291.1_pt1 | contig 25008 bp, 17 predicted proteins | sample 9270951 | NCBI WGS metagenome assembly JACXTT01 (sample SAMN15532306, study PRJNA645909) | rock metagenome | isolation source: weathered quartz diorite | place: Puerto Rico | collected 2017-06-21
CTTGCGCAGTTTCAGGTCAAGCGCGCCGAGTGGCTCGTCGAGCAGGAGGACGGCAGGCTTGTTGACGAGAGCGCGCGCGAGCGCGACGCGCTGCGCCTGGCCGCCCGAGATCTGGCTCGGCTTGCGCCGCTCGTAGCCGGGCAGCTCGACCAGCTCGAGCATCTCGGTGACGCGCTTCTTTACATCTGCATCGGTCGTCTTCTTGCGCCGGAGCCCGAAGGCGACGTTCTCGAAGATCGAAAGGTGGGGGAAAAGCGCGTAGTTCTGGAAAACGGTGTTGACGTTGCGCCTGTACGCCGGCAGCCAGGTGACGTCCTCGCCCGCGAGCTCGATCGTGCCTTCGGTCGGCTGCTCGAAGCCGCCGATCATGCGCAGGGTGGTCGTCTTGCCACAGCCGGACGGGCCGAGCAGGCTGAAGAACTCACCGTCCCTGACCTCGAGGTCGATATGGTCGACGGCGAGGAACCCCTGCTCCGAGCTGGCCCCGCCACCGCTCTTTGCGGGCGACCGCGCACCGGAATCCCCGCCGAAGCGCTTCGTCAGCTGGACCAGACGAACTGCGACGTCAGCCACGCGGCCGGGCATCTCCTCTGCCGGGTCTCCTCCTGGTCCTGCGCGCAGCGGACCCTGACCCGATGGCGGAGGATAGGCATCGCCGCGAAGGGGTGTCAATTCACGGATTCTCGGGATCGTCTGGCGCGCTTTCCTGCGAATCTCGCACGTTTCCGGCCCGCCGCACACGAATTCCGTGAGCTTTGGCGCTGCTTCAAAGGCCGCCGCCGCTCGAACGCCCGCCGCTGGGCCAACGCCAGCCAAAGCGGCAAAGCCCCGGCTACGCCAACGCCAGCCAATGCGGCAAAGCCCGCCGACCGGCCTTTCCTCAGAACCCCCCGCGAACACATGCCAATTGGCGCATATCCGATCGCTGGGCAACAGAGTGGAGCGAGCCGTTGGAGCCAGCCGCCCAGCTCGGTGAGCGATCCTGTGGAGAATCCGATCAGCCGTGAGCTGAGCAATCCGGTGAGCCACACGGTGAGCCGTGGTGAATGCGCCGCGAATTGCACGGTGACCCGGCGTTGAGTGCCACGTGGTTTGCTCGATGCGGCCAACGCTCCTACGCACCGGTCTATCTCACCGCCGCCAATGCCGCGAGATGCGCCAATTGGCATACGAATCCAGGGCTGTTCATGGAAACCGCCGCGCCCGGCCAGCGACCAGCCCCGTCGCCTGGGCAACGACAAACCCCGTCGCCCGGGCGGCGAAACCGGACGCGATCGAGCTCATCGGACGCGGGGTTCTCCGGCTCCGGCTGTACCGCGGCGTGCGGCAGGTCGACGTGGAGCGTGCGGCCGGCGTCGACCAGACCACGATCTCGCGACTCGAACGCGGCCGACGCCGCGGCTTGTCGCTCCGGCGATTGGCAGCAATCCTCGACGCGCTCGGCGTCGGCAAAATCCAGTTCGTGCCGGCCAGGCCGGCCGTGCCGTTCGGCGACGGCGCCCAGCTTGCGCTCGAGGATCGGTGGTTGCGGGCCGGGCGCCACGCCGAAGAGCGGCTGCGGCGGCCGACGCAAACCCGGACTACGATATCGGCGCGACCGTCGTCAGAACTCACTGCGTAGCCGGGCTCGGAAGGGCCGGGGCGGGTTGCGAGGAGAATCCCCGGCGTGATGCTGCAGATCACCGAGACCGCCGTCATGGAAGCGCTACGGCACGTCCAGGAGCCGGAGCTCGGCGGCGATCTCGTGACCCGGAACATGGTCCGGGACCTGCGCATCGATGGGGCGAAGGTCGCCTTCCAGATCGAGCTGACGACGCCGGCCTGTCCGCTCAAGGACGAGATCGAGTCGCGGGTCCACGCGGCGCTCGATCCGCTGGGCGTCGAGGCCGTCGAGCTGACCTGGGGCGCGACCGTTCGCCGCGCCGCACCGCGCACGGCCGAGCAGCTGCTGCCCGGCGTCAAAAACGTCCTCGCCGTCGCGAGCGGCAAGGGCGGCGTCGGCAAGAGCACGGTCGCGGTGAATCTCGCCGTCGCGCTCGCTCGCGACGGCGCCTCGGTCGGCCTGCTCGACGCCGACATCACCGGCCCGAACGTGCCCCTCATGCTGGGCCTCGACGGCCAGCCCCAGAAGTCGGACGACAACAAGATCATCCCGCTCACACGGCACGGCGTGAAGGCCATCTCGATCCAGTTCTTCGTGCCCGCCGGCCAGCCGATCATCTGGCGGGGACCGCTCGTCGGCGGTGCCATCACCCAGTTCCTGCGCGACGTCGACTGGGGCGACCTGGACTACCTCGTCATCGACCTGCCGCCGGGCACTTCCGACGCGCAGCTGACGCTCGCCCAGGCGGTGCCCGTCTCGGGCGCCGTGCTCGTGACGACGCCGCAGGAGGTGAGCCTGCTCGACGTCGAGAAGGCGCTGGCGATGTTCAAGCGAATGAGCGTGCCGGTCCTCGGACTGGTCGAGAACATGACCGCGTTCATCTGCCCCCACTGCGGCGAGGCGACCGAGATCTTCGGACGGGGCGGTGGCGAGCGTTTCGCAGCCAAGAATCAGCTGGAGTATCTCGGCGGCGTGCCGCTCGATATCACCGTCCGGCAGGGTGGCGACGTGGGCGTGCCCGCGGTCGCGCAGCGCGAGCCCGGGCCGGCGGCGCGGGCTTTGACAGGTATCGCGCGCACGATCGCGGCGCGGATGAGTGTGCGAGCCGCGGCCGCGGCAGCCCAGCCTGTCCTGACCGTCTCCTAGGTGGGAACGCCCTGCTAGCCGGCGGCGGCCCGAGCGCGGACGCGGGCAGGTCCTCCATCGATCGAGACGGCGCCCGGCTCGACGTCGATGACCATCCCCGGCATGGCCGGCTCGACCTGGACCCCCGACGTGGCGCACAGGGCACGGATGATCTCGCGCCGCTCGGACCAGTAGTGGACGAGGAGCCCCTGGACCACCCCTGAACGGGCGACGTGGTCGATCGCCTCGGGCGTGTCGAGGTGGCCGCGCCGCGTGTCGTCGGTCGACCCGTCCTCGAGTGTGGCTTCCAGGATCAGGAGCTCGCCGCCGCGGGCAAGGTCGACCACCATCTCGGACGGGCCCATGTCGCCGGCGTACACGACGCGCTCGCCGCGCGGCCCCAGGATGTCCATCGAGAAAGCGGGCACGTAGTGACCGACCGCGTGTGGGGTCACCGTCAGCGAGCCGATCTGGATCCGGTCGCCCGAGGTGTATTCGGTGATCGCGAAGGCCGGCTCGAAGAAGCCCGGGCGCTCGGCGATCGCCGCGGCGAGGTGCTCGAGCCGGCCCCGGCCCCCGGGCGGCAGGTACACCGGCAGGGGCTTCGGCGCCGGCTCGCCCCACGGGAACCGGTAGCGCAGCGGCCCGATGTCGATCCAGTGGTCGGCGTGGAAGTGGCCGACGAAGAGGGCGTTGAGCTTCTCGGCCCCGATTCGCGCCTGCACCTGCGACGCGATGCCGGCGCCGACGTCGAACAGGACGACCGTTCCGTCGGCCTCCACGAGGACCCCCGACTGCGCGCTGTCGCCGACGGGCCGCGCGCTTCCGGTGCCGAGGATGGTCAGGCGCATTGGTCCTCCGGGCGTGACGCTTGCGACACGGTAGCGGGTCGGCCTCGCGCACGTCTCAACCCGTGACGCCCTCGCGGATGTGGCGCAGGACGATCGCGGCGGTCGCGATCGCGGCGCGGCCGCGGCCGAGCGGGCCGGCGAGGAAGACGACGCGGGTCTCGCGATGCGTGCCGGCCGGCGTGGTGACCGCCACCGTGACGGCCGTGTCGCCGCCACGTTCTCTCGCCTCCGTGGCGACACCGACCTCGCACCCGCCCAGCTCGCGGGCGCGCCCGGCGAGCGCCTCGAGGGTCGCCCTGTGACCATCGTGCGGCGCGGGTCGCGCCGGCAGTGACTCGGTGAGTGCGAGCCGGTCGCCGAGGCCCTCGCCGAGGAGATGCGCGAACGCGCCGCGGAGCCCGATCTCCACCGTGGACAGGCGCCAGGCCCGCGCCTCCAGGGCGGCGCCGAGGGCCTCCGGCCAGCTCGTCTCGCCGCGGGCCCAGATGTGCTCGCCGAGCAGCTCGACGATTCGCGCCTCCGTGGCTGCCACGAGCGCCTCGGCCGCGCCGCCGCCGCCGCCGTCCTCCGCCAGCGCCCAGATTCGGATGTCGACCGCGTCGGCGCGCGCATACGTCGCAACCTGCGGCCGCGCCCCGGTCAGCATCGCGCCGAGCCGGTCCGCGATCGCCGACTCCCCGATCCCGGTCAGCCGCAGCGTCGCCGAGGCGATCGGCCGGCCGAGACCCCTCGCCTCGAGCCGGGGCAACACCCAGCCGGTCCACATCGGTCCCATCTCCCGCGGCGGGCCGGGCAGGGCGACGATCACCCGGCCCCCGGGTCGCTCGACCCACCACCCGGGCGCGGTCCCGTTCTCATTCGGGATCGAGGTCGCCGACGTGATCAGCCAGGCCTGCTTCCGGTTTGCCTCCGGGAACGGGAGCCTGCGCCGGTCGAAGAGGTCGCGGAGCCAGGCCTCGAGCGCCGGATCGACCGTCGGGGTCTCGCCGACGAGCCCGGCGATCGCCTCGCGGGTCAGGTCGTCCGGCGTCGGGCCCAGCCCGCCGGTCGAGACGACGAGCTCTGCGCGTCTCAGCGCCTCCCCGAACGCGGCCGTCGCCGCGGCGAGATCGTCCGGCAGCGCCGTCATCCGCCCCACCACGACGCCGCGCCGCGTGAGCTCCCGGGCGAGGTCGCCAGCGTTGGTGTCACGCGTCTCGCCGACCGTGAGCTCGGTCCCGATCGAGAGCAGCTCGGCAGTCCGGATCGGGTCCATCGGGGGGAGCGTAGAGGACCGCTGCTACCATCGAGCGCGCTCAGGAAGCCGTGGAGGTGGCGTGGACGACTCGTCGACGAACCGCGCAGGAGCTCCCATCCCGGCCCGCAAGCCGAGCTCGGAGGAGCCCCTCGGACTGCGGGCCCAGATCGACGCGACGTTCGCGGCCGGGAAGCGCCTGTTCCGCGCCCATGTCGACCTGGCCAAGTCGGAGCTCTCCGAGATCGTCGCCGAGGTCCAGCGGATGGTGGCGCTCATCGGTGCGGCGATCGGGATCCTCATCCTCGCCGCGATCCTCTTCGGGATCGGGCTGTTCCTGTTCCTCGGCGAGTGGCTGTTAGGCTCGATTGGGTGGGGGGTGCTCCTGGGCACGCTGCTGCTCGTCGACGCGGCCGTGGTGGCCTTCCTGCTCGCGCTCGACGTGAAGGGCGGCCGCCTCGGCAGCTCGTTCATCGTCGCCGCGATCGTCGGTGCGGTGCTCGGCGTCATCCTCGGCCTCGACCTGACGCACCGCGGCTGGACGGCGCTCGGGGACGCCGTGGCCTCGTACTACGACGAAGGCTCGCGGACCGTTCTGCTCGCGATCGGCGCCAGTGCCGCCGTGGGCGCGATCCTGGGGTTGCTCAACCGGTTGAGCGGGAGCGTCGGCGAGGCGATCAGCGGGGTGATCGTCGGTGGAATCCTCGGCGCGCTGGTCGGTGGCGTGACCGTCATCAGCCTGCCGCCAACCGTCGGCGCCGCCCTCGGCGTTCTCGTCACGCTCGTGACCTGGCCGATCCTCGCCGCCCGCGATGTCATGCGGACCGGCGTCGACGGCGAGGCGATCATGAAGAAGTTCACGCCCGACGAGACAATCGGGCTCACGAAGGAGACGATCGAGTGGGTGCGCGCACGGATGCCGCTCGCGCCGAAGTCCTAGCCGCTCGCGAAGGCCTGGACGAGGAGCTCGTCCGCCTCGAGGCCGCGGGTCGCGCCGCGGTCGACATCCCGGCGCGCCTGCGCCGCGAGCCGGCGAAGGTGTTGGGCACGGCCGGCGGGGCCGCGTTCCTGCTGCTCGGCGGTCCGAAGCGGGTGCTCGGTGGCGTGCGCCGGGCATTCCTCGGCGACAAGGCGGACCTGCCCAAGTCCATGCTCCCGCCGCAGGTCGAGAAGGCGCTGAAGAAGCTCGGTCCCGACGGCGAGAAGGTTCGCGCGACGCTCGAGCACGAGTTTGCCGAGTACCTCGAGGAGACCGCGCCGAAACGGCGCGAGCGCGACCTCACCGGGACGGCGGCGACGATGCTGGGCAGCGTGCTCCTGCCCGTCACCAAGCGGCTGGGCCAGCAGCTCGCCGAGCGCGCTCTCGATCCGGACGGGTTCACCTTCGCGGAGGGCATGCGTCGGGCGCGCGCTCGGCGCGGCGAGGGCAGCAACGGCGCGGGCTCGACGAACGCCGGCGCGAAGCGGTCCGGCAGCAACGGCGCGGGCTCGAAGACCTCGGACGGCCGAGGCTCGGACGGGGCGGCGCGCTGAACCGAGTTCCGCTCGCGGCCGAATCAGCGCACGGAGTCGACGCCCTCGGGCTGCTCGGCCGCGCGAGCGTCGACGCGGTCATCAGCGTCGACGATGTGCGCAAGGCATACGGCGACGTGCATGCGGTCGACGGCGTCACCTTCCAGGTCGCCAAGGGCGAGATCTTCGGCCTGCTCGGCCCGAACGGGGCCGGTAAGACGACCACGATGGAGATGATCGAGGGGCTCCATGCGCCGGACTCCGGCGCGATCCGTGTCCTCGGCATGGACGTCCGAAGCTCGGCTTCGGCGATCAAGAGCCGCATTGGTGTCCAGCTCCAGACCGCGGCGCTGTACCCCCAGCTGACCGTCACCGAGCTGCTCGACCTGTTCGCCAGCTTCTTCGGCAGGCGCCCGGCCACCGAGCGTCTCCTCGAGGACCTCGAGCTGGCGGAGAAGCGCAACGCCCGGACCAAGACTCTCTCCGGCGGACAGCAGCAACGCCTTTCGGTCGCGCTCGCGCTGGTCAACGATCCGGAGGTGGTCTGCCTCGATGAGCCGACAACGGGCCTGGATCCCGCCGCCCGCCAGAGCCTGTGGACGGTCATCCGGCGCATGCAGGGCGAGGGCCGGACCATCCTGATGACGACCCACTACATGGAAGAGGCGGAGGCCCTCTGCGACCGGCTCGCGATCATGGACCACGGCCGGATCCTCGACAGCGGCACTGTCGACGAGCTGATCGGCCGGCGGTTCCGGGAGCGCGGCGTGCACTTCGGCCGCGCCGGAGCACCCGACAAGGCTGAGCTGGAGGCGCTGCCCGCGGTGTCCCGCGTCTTCTACGAGGCCGACGAGGTCGTCCTGTACACGAGCGACGTGCCCGCCACGATCGCGGCCCTGCTCGAGCTCACCGGCCGCGCCCGAACGGAGCCGGCCGACCTGATGATTCGCCGCGCGAGTCTCGAGGACGTGTTCCTCGAGCTCACCGGCCGCGCCCTCCGCGACTAGGCGCGGGCAGGAGACCGGCCGTGCGCATGCTCCGGGCGCTGAGCGTCGCCAACTTCAAGAGTTTCGTCCGCGATCGTGCGGCGTTGTTCTGGACGCTCGCCTTCCCGGTCGTGTTCGTCATCCTGTTCGGGACGATCTTCGCGGGCGGCGGCGGCCAGTACGGCCTGGCCTGGGTCGATCAGGATGGCAGCCAGGCTGCCGCCGCGCTCCGTGCCGCCTTCGCCGCGAATGCGCCGGTCGACCTGACCGACGGGACGTGGGAAGCGTCGAAGGCGCGGATGCTGTCCGGCGACGTCGACGGCATCATCGTCATCCCCAAGGGCCTGCAGGCGATCATCGACGCGGTCCAGGCCGGCCAGCACCCGAACCCGATCGAGGTCACGGTCGTCACCGACCCGAGCCGGGCGAACACGGCACTGGCGATCCAGCAGATCGCGACGGGGCTGGTCATGGGCGCCAACCTGCGCCTGTCCGGCGCCTCGCCGCTACTGAGCGTGCTGCCCGAGCCGCTCCAGACCAACCAGCTCAACAGCGTGTCGTTCTTCGTGCCGAGCATCCTGGCCATGGCCCTCATGCAGCTCGGCATCTTCGCGTCCATCCCGCTCGTCCAGCAGCGAGAGAAGCTGATCCTCAAGCGGCTCAATGCGACGCCGCTGCCGCGCTGGGTCCTCGTCGGCTCGAACGTCGCCGTCCGGCTGGTCATCGCCGCCGTGCAGACGGCGCTCATTCTCGGGATCGGCGTCGTCGTGCTCGGTGTCAAGGTCGAGGGGAACCCGCTCATGATCGGCGGGTTCGTGGTCCTGGGTGCGCTGACCTTCACCTCGATCGGCTATGTCATCGCCTCGTTCGCGCGAACCGAGGAGGCGGCCAACGGGATCACCAGCGTCGTCCAGTTCCCGCTGATGTTCCTGTCGGGCATCTTCTTCCCGCTGGAGATCCTGCCCCAGGCCCTCAAGACCGTGGCCACCTTCATGCCGCTCACGTACCTCGGAGACGCCCTGCGCCAGACGATGGTCGGCGGCGCGCCGTTCGTGCCCCTGTGGGTCGACTTCGCGGTCCTCGGCGGCTGGCTGGTCGTGACCCTCGGGATCTCGGCCCGCTTCTTCCGCTGGCAGTGAGCGCGACGGCCGGGAGCCGCGTCGAGGCGGTCGGGACCCGTCGCTAGACGGTCGCGACGACGACCTCTGCGGGGGATGCCTCCGCCGGCGTCGAGGCCCCTGCCGGTCCCGGCGCCGACGCGCCGCTTTGTCGCGGCCCGACGAGGAACCACGTCTCCATCGCGCCCTTGCCCTTGACCTCCAGGGTTCCGCGCGGCTCACACACGAAGTCGTCCTTGAGCAGCTCGTAGGTCGCACGGGTGATTTGGATCTGCCCGGGCGAGCCGTGCGATTCCATCCTGCTTGCCGTGTTCACCGCATCGCCCCACAGGTCGTAGAGGAATCGCTTTCGGCCGATGATGCCCGCCACCACCGGGCCCGAGTTGATCCCGATCCGCAGCTCGAGGCCGAGGTCGCCGATCGCATCGGCATCGCGCATCGCCTCGCGCATGTCGACGGCCATCCGGGCGATTGCGGTCGCGTGGTCGGAACGAGGCGTCGGGACACCCGCGGCGACCATGTAGCAGTCGCCGATGGTCTTGATCTTCTCGAGGCCGTAACGCTCGGCCAGCGAGTCGAAGTGCGTGAACAGTCGATCGAGGATGCCGACCACCTCGGAAGCCGGCAGGCGTTGGGCGAACGGCGTGAAGTCGACGACGTCGGCGAACAGGATTGAGGCCGACGTGAAGCTGTCGGCAATGGTCTGGGTATTGCCCCTCAGCCTGTCCGCGATCGACTTCGGGAGGATGTTGAGGAGCAGGTTCTCGGCCTTGTCCTGCTCCACCCGGAGCGCGGCGAGGGCGTCAAGGCGCTGCTTTGCGAACAGCGCAAGGAGGGTGAACACAATCGTTCCGCCGACGGCGATGTTGAGGATGAGCATGAGCGTCGAGAACCAGACGGGGACCGGTGAGGGGAACCCGAGGACGCTGCCCAGGGTTCCGGTCGCGACGAACATGATCAGGAACGCGGAATACCAGCGCAGGCCTGCCGCCACGCCCCGGAAGACCAGGGCGCCGAGCGGCGCGAGAATCGCCCAGAGGCCGACGCCACCGGCAGGCAGGACGCCACCAAGCCAGATCATCGACACCGTTGGCAGCACCAGGATCGACAGGAGTTGGAACCACAGGAGCCGGTCGACGTTGTGGTCCCGCGCGAACACGACGATCGAGGTGACCGACACGACGGAATAGCCGAACGCGAGCCAGCCCGTCCAGCTGCCGAAGTACAGGTACAGGAGCCACCAGGTGATCGAGATCGGCAGGATGAGCAGGGCGATGAGGACGAGCAGCGCCTTCCGCAGACGCATGTCGTCATCGTCCGCCGGGTCTGCGCCAATGCGGGTGATCCGGGCCCCGATGGCCGCGATGAGCGCGGGCAGTCGCATGAGGGAGCGAGGATACAGGGCTGGTCGCGTTGCCCTTGCTATGGGCGCAGTACGAGTGCCTCGGTGAGCTCCGTCTTGCCGCGCAGCTCGAGCTGGCGCCGCTCAAGCTCGACCAGGTCGATCGAGGCAGATGTCGCAGTTTGGGGCGTGATCAGGATCTCGCCGGCCCGGGCCGACGACGCGAGCCGCGCGGCCACGTTGACCGCATCCCCGAGCGCCGTGAACTCGACATGCTCGGCGGTGCCGACGACGCCCACGAAGGCGACCCCGGTGTTGACGCCGATTCCGATCGGCAGCCATGGCTCGGGCCCGTCGCTGCCGGTCGCGCGCAGAAGCTCACGTCCGGCAGCAACGGCCTGCACCGCGTGGTGATCGCTCGCCAGGGCGGGAATGAAGATCGCGACAACCTCATCGCCGACGAACTTGTCGACGACGGCTTCGTGCCGGATCAGCAGTTCGGTGGCCGTTCGATAGAAGCGATCGAGGAGCATCCGAAACTCGTTGGGGCGCATCGTTTCGCCGAGGCTCGTCGAGCCGCGAACATCCGCGAAGAACAGCGTGCATTCGATCTCGGCGCCCTCGCGGTGCGTGTACAGCCAGCGGTAGCAGCCGCTGCAATAATTCGGGTTGCCGGGCCAGCGCCCTTTGCCGATGAATCGGAGCAGCGGCCCGAACGGCGGCCCGAACGGCGAGTTGCAGAACTTGCAGCGCGGCGGGCTGGGCAGCGTCCGCCAGAACCGCTTGAGCCGACGAGCCCGACGGTTCTCGATGAGGCGGCTCCGAGCGTCGTCATCGGACGCATCACCGCCGCGGGCACCCACCTGCTGCTGGTCGTCGTCCACTCCACCGCCGCCTCCGCCGCCAGTATCGATCGCGAAGCAAGCCTGGGGATGGCGCATGGGACACTACGAGCGGGCGAGTGGCGGAATGGCAGACGCGCCGGCCTTAGGAGCCGGTGTCCCGCAAGGGACGTGAGGGTTCGACCCCCTCCTTGCCCACCACAGCCGGGCGCATCCATGAAGACCCGCTGCCTGGGCCCCTTCGCCCACGTAGAACCGACCTGGGTAGTTGGCGACGACTTCCTGTCAGGCAGTCGCCGGATGACTTCCTGACACCCGCCGATCTCGACGTTGAACACGCCATGGAAGGCGCGTGTCCGCCCAATGCCCGCACCGGTTCTACCTGACAGGAACTCGGCCGGCCAGACCCCAGCCGATGCCACTTGATAGGGTGGCGCGCCGCCAAACCTATACTTCCCCTGATGGAAGTCACCGTGACCCCGGCTCCTCGAAGCTCGCTCAGCGTGCGCGTCGAGGTGCCACCGGCGCGCTTGGATTCGGCCATCGGCGAGGCCGTCAGGCACCTTTCGCAGCGAACGAAGATCCCCGGATTCCGGCCCGGCAAGGCGCCGCGGGGGGTCATCGAAGCCGTCGTCGGCAAGGAGGCGGTGCTCGAGGAGGCGATGGACCACCTCGTCCAGCGCGCCTACCGCGACGCGCTCGTCGAAAAGGAGATCCTGCCCCTCACCCAGGCCGAGGTGAAGGTCGAGCAGGGGATCGAGGGCAAGCCGGTCATCTTCACCGCGACCGTCCAGGTCCGGCCCGAGGTCACACTCGGCGACTACCGCAACTTCAACTTCAGGCCCGAGATCGAGTCCGTCGACGCGGACAAGGTCCAGAAGGTGGTCGATGAGCTGCGTGACCAGAACGCGAGCCTGTCGCCGGTCGAGGATCGGGGCGCGAAGAACGGCGACTACGCCGTGATCGCCTACGCCGGCACGCGGGACGGCGTCTCGTTCGACGGCGGGTCGGCCGAGCGGATGCCGCTGATCCTCGGCGAGGAACGCCTCATCCCGGGCTTCGAGGCCAAACTGCTCGGGCTGCGCCCGGGCGAGACGGCCGGCTTCGACATCACCTTCCCGGACGACTACCCGGCGGAGTCGCCTGCGGGCAAGCCCGCCCACTTCCAGGTCGAGCTCAAGGAGCTGCGCGAGAAGATGCTGCCGCCCGAGGACGACGAGTTTGCCCGCTCGATCGGCAAATTCGAGGATCTCGCCGAGCTGCGGACCGAGATCAAGGGCCGTCTCGAGCGCAACGCGCTCGATCGTGCGCGCCACGAATTCGCGGACAAGATCATCGAGTACGCGACGGCGAACGCCACGCTCGAGCTGCCCGACGTCCTGGTCGACCAGGAGGTCGAGATCGTCCACGACGAGCTGCGCGGCTCGATGGCCCGGCAGGGGATCGACGAGGCCGCCTACCTCAAGGCGACCGAGAAGACCGAGGCAGACCTGCACGCCGACTTCCGGCCGCGCGCCGAGAAGCGGGTGAAGGTGCTGCTCGTCCTGTCGAAGATCGCCGAGGCGGAGGGGCTGGAGATCTCCGACGCGGATGTCCAGGCCGAGGTGCGTGCCGCGCGCCAGCGCTACGGCAACGACCGCAAGACGAAGGCCTATTTCGAGTCGGAGCGCGGCCGGAGCTTCATCCGCAGCTCCTTGCGCCGCAGCCGCCTCGTCGAGAAGCTCGTCGACGAGTGGCTGGCCGCCCATCCCGATTACCCGGTGCTGCCGCACCTCGAAGACAGCGAGCCGGTCTCGCTCGACAATGCCGACTCGGAGGCGGCCATCGAGCCGCCGACGCCGGCGACCGGCGGCCGGCGCCCCAGATCGACTCGCGCACCCGTGGCGGCTCGCGGCCGCTAGTCAGTCGAAACCTCCCACCAGCCAGCTGAAGCCCAGGAGATCGCCGACATGCTCGTCCCGATGGTCATCGAGTCCTCCAGCCGGGGGGAACGCGCCTACGACATCTATTCCCGGCTGCTGAAGGAGCGGATCATCTTCCTCGGCGACGTGATCGAGGATCACCTGGCCAACCTCATCATCGCCCAGCTGCTGTTCCTCGAGTCGGAAGACCCGGAGAAGGACATCAGCCTGTACGTGAACTCGCCGGGTGGCGTGGTCACCGCCGGGCTGGCGATCTACGACACGATGCAGTACCTGCGCGCGCCGGTCAGCACCATCTGCATCGGCCAGGCGGCGTCGATGGCGTCAGTCCTGCTTGCGGCCGGCGCAAAGGGCAAGCGCTACGCACTTCCGCACTCCCGGATCATGATCCACCAGGGTTCCGGCGGGTTCCGAGGCGCACCCCAGGACGCGATCATCCAGATGAAGGAATGGGAGACGCTCGTTGCGCTCAACCACCAGATTCTGGCCCGGCACACAGGCCAGCCAATCGAGAAAGTGACTGCTGACACCGAGCGCGACCGGTTCATGGGTCCCGATGAGGCGAAGGACTATGGCATCATCGATGCGGTCTACAACCTCCAGGGGTCGTCGTTGATCGCACAGGCTCACGATGCCGGGCTCTCCGGCGGCGAGGGCTCGAGCGTCACCGAGCCGACAGACGCCGGGGCTCCGGAGGCACAGCAGAAGAAGTCGAAGTCCTGACCCGGATGGCGACCCGGGCGGGTCGTCGACCGGCAGGCGAGGGCAACGGTTGAGCGCAACGGGCGGGAGCAAGAGCACCAAGGTCCCGTATCGCTGCTCGTTCTGCGGCAAGAGCCAGGAGCAGGTCCGCAAGCTCATTGCCGGTCAGGGCGTCTACATCTGCGACGAGTGCATCAACCTCTGCCAGGAGATCATCGAGGAGGAGATGCTCGAGCAGCCGAAGACGAAGCCGGCTGCCGCAAAGCTCCCGAACCCGCGCCAGATCAAGTACGCCCTCGACCAGTACGTGATCAGCCAGGAGAAGGCCAAGAAGGTCCTCTCCGTCGCGGTCTACAACCACTACAAGCGGGTCAACGCCGGACACGCGGTCGACGAGGTCGAGCTGCAGAAGTCGAACGTCCTCCTCGTCGGGCCGACCGGCTCGGGTAAGACCCTCCTGGCGCAGACACTCGCCCGCGTTCTCGACGTGCCCTTCTGCATCGCCGACGCGACGTCGCTGACCGAGGCCGGCTACGTTGGCGAGGATGTCGAGAACATCCTGCTGCGCCTGATCCAGGCAGCCGACTTCGACGTCGCCCGGGCCCAGCGCGGCATCATCTACATCGACGAGATCGACAAGATCGCGCGCAAGGCCGACAACCCGTCGATCACCCGCGACGTGTCCGGTGAGGGCGTGCAGCAGGCGCTGCTGAAGATCCTCGAGGGCACCGTCGCCAACGTGCCGCCGCAGGGCGGGCGCAAGCACCCCCACCAGGACTTCATCCAGATCGACACCACGAACGTGCTGTTCATCTGTGGCGGCGCCTTCGACGGCCTCGAGAAGATCGTCGAGGAGCGGGTGGGGAAGCGGTCCATCGGCTTCGGCTCCGAGTCGGCGGCCGTGGGCTCGGTGGAGCGCGGCAAGATCCTCGAGAAGCTCATGCCCGAGGACCTGCTCAAGTTCGGCCTCATCCCGGAGTTCGTCGGCCGCCTGCCGGTCATCGTCACGCTGACGGCGTTGACCTCGGCGGACCTCGTCCGCGTCCTCACCGAGCCGAAGAATGCGATCGCGAAGCAGTTCCAGAAGTTCCTCCAGCTGGACAAGGTCGAGCTGGTGTTCACGCCCGGCGCGCTGCAGGCCGCGGCCGACGTCGCGCTCGACCGCAAGACCGGCGCGCGGGCGCTGCGGTCGATCGTCGAGGAAGCGCTCCTCGAGGTGATGTACGACATTCCGGAGCGTGCCGAAGTCCGGAAGTGCATCATCACCGAGGAGACGATCCGCTCCGGCCGGCTCCCGCTCCTGCTCACCAAGACCGAGGTCGAGAAGGGCGTCGACGAGACCAACTACGAGGACTGGCTCGCCGAGCAGGGCGCCACCGCGTAGTCCATCGCCCGGCCGGGCGATCGCCGGCTCTCCCTCGTGGCCGTCCCCGTCGCGACCTCGTGGCCGCCGGCCGACCGATTGGCGGCTGATGATCTAGTGGGCGCGGGCTCCGGCGGTCGTGCGGCGCGGGGGCAGTATGGTTGGGGTCGGAGGCTTGCTCGATGCTTTCTGGGCACCGGAGCGATGCGCTCGACCCGGCGCGTGCGCGCCGTTCTTCGAGTGCGTGCCAACGGTCGAATGTGAGTCACTCGAAGCTCGATCGTCGGAGGCCGGCAGTGGCCCCTCTGTGACCTTCGTGCTGGGCGTGCGCTTCGAGGTGCTCGCCGCAGGCGCGGCGGTCGTCATCTGGCGAACAGCGGCCGCCTCGGCGCGAACGGTGCCGGACGGAGCGCGAACCGTGCCGGACTGCGCGCGCACAGGGCCAGCCTGCGAGCGAACAGCGCCAGCCTGCGCCCGGCCAGTCGCCGGCCGTGACCGGCCGGCGCCATTCCTTCCAGGCCCCGCCGAGGCCGAAGGCGGCGGGACGCCAAGGGCAGACAGTCGGCGGAGCGATGGCGGGGTGCCCGTGCCATCGCCGATGAGCGCGACGAACGTGTCGACGAGGTCGGGATCGAACTGGGTACCGGCCTGGCGCTGGAGCTCGCCGACGGCGTCCGAATGGGACATGGCCGCGCTGTAGGGCCGGTCCGAGATCATCGCCTCGTACGCGTCGGCGATCGCGACGATGCGCGACCCGATCGGGATCTCCGCGCCGGCCAGGCCGTGGGGGTAGCCGCGCCCGTCGAACCACTCGTGGTGATGGAGCACGATCGCCGCGGCGTCGCGGATCGCGCCGGCCTGCTCGAGGACCACCTGGCCGATCTTCGGGTGCTCGACGATCGTCCGCCACTCCGGCGGCGAGAGAGGCCCCGGTTTCGACAGGATCTCGTCGGGGATCGCGAGCTTGCCAAGGTCGTGGAGCAGGCTCGCGGTGCGAATCCGCTCGATGTCGCTGTCCGGCAACCCGACCGCCCGGCCCAGCTCCGCGGATAGATTCGCGATCAGCTGCGAGGCCCCGCCCGCCCAGCCCGACCGTTCCGACAGCGCGCCCAGCAGGTGCTGGCTGGACGCCTCGAAGGCGCCGCGGCCGATCTTGGCGGCCTCGTTGCGGGCCTGCGCATCGATGGTCGCGCGGAGGAAGCTGCTCGCTTCGCTGAACGGGCGATGAGCCTGGACCTGGTTCCGGCCGGCCTCCTTTGCCTCGTACAGGGCACCGTCGGCCTCGCGCAGCAGGGCGTCGATGTCCAGGCTGCGCTCGCCCACATGACCGGCGAGCCCGACGCTGATCGTGACCCGGATCTCCGTCGACCCCCGCGGTGTCTCGAGCGTCAAGGGCGTCCGCCCGACGATGCGCCGCAGGTTCTCGGCGCTGGCGAGGCCACCATCGACGTCGGTCTCGGGCATGACCAGCAGGAACTCCTCGCCGCCGTACCTGCCCAGAGCGTCAACGTTGCGGACGCCGGAGCGCAGGACCTGCGCCACGTGCCGCAGGATGTCGTCGCCGACGGCGTGTCCATACGTGTCGTTGATTCGCTTGAAGCGGTCGATGTCGATCAGGGCCACGGTCAGCGGGCGCTGATATCGGTTCGACCGCTCGATCTCGATTGCGAGCTCGCTCAGGCACGCCGGTCGACTCAGGAGGCGCGTCAGCTGGTCGGTCGCAGCCGTCGCCTCGACGTCCGAGATGCGCGCGACGAGGCGGCGCAGCGCGTCGTTGAGGATCGGGTCGGAGACGTGGACGGCGTCGACGTGGGCCGAGCCGGGCGACTGCGCCAGCTGATCGGCGAGGCGGGCGAGCTGTCGGGTGCGATGCCGGCCGATCACGAACGAGAACACCAGTGCACCGATGACGGCGCCGAGGGCCATCAGCGCGAGGTTGGTATACGCGGCGGGCATCGAGCTCGAGTGTCCCCCGGAGGTGCTGTCAGGAGCAGCGCAAACGTTACGGTGCGGTGCGGGGCCGCCGAGATAGCCCAAAGGTCCCGCCGCGACCCGGGCCACGAGATGACCGCCTAGGATCCAGTGGTGACGAGCGCCGAGCTGGACCTCGACCCGGTCGCGCTGGCGACGCGCTTCCCGAAGGGCTTCGCCTGGGGTCTCGCCGCCTCCGCCTACCAGATCGAGGGCGCGGCCGCCGAAGATGGCCGAGGTCCGTCGATCTGGGACACCTTCGCCCGCGTCCCGGGCGCGATCGCCGACGGCCAAACGGGCGACGTCGCCTGCGACCACTACCACCGGTTCGGCGAAGACGTCGGGCTGATGGCCAGGATCGGCGCGACGGGATACCGCTTCAGCGTGAGCTGGTCGCGGGTCCTGCCTCTCGGGACGGGCGCGGTCAACGGCGTCGGGCTCGACTTCTACGACCGCCTCGTCGACGCGCTCCTCGCCGCCGGCGTCAAGCCGCACGTCAACCTCTTCCACTGGGACCTGCCGCAGACCCTCCAGGATCGCGGCGGCTTCGCCAATCCGGAGAGCGTCGACTGGTTCGGCACGTACGCCGAGCGGGTGGCCACCCGCCTCGGCGATCGGGTCTCCGACTGGATGACGTTCAACGAGCCGGCCGTCTTTGCGTTCCTCGGCCACGCCGACGGCGTCCATGCGCCCGGGCTGCGTGACTGGCCGACGGCGCTGCGCGTCGCCCAGAACCAGATTCGCGCGCACGCGGCCGCGGGCGCCGTGCTCCGCTCCCTGGTGAGGGACGCGCGGATCGGCATCGCCATCGACGTCAACCGCGTCGCACCGGCGAGCGACACCGATCGCGACCGGCGTGCCGCCGCCCAGTGGAGCTCCGCCCGTGACGCCTGGTTTCTCGATCCGCTATTCGGTCGCGGCTATCCGCGGCTCGGACTCGAGGCGCACCGGGCAGCGGGCCACCTCGCGGGCGTCGAGCTGATCGACCCCCCTGCGGGCGACCTCGACTACCTGGGCCTGAACTTCTACCGCCGGGATTCGGTAAGCGCGCGCTCTGACGGGCCCTTCGATTTCGAGATCGGCGCCCGGGCCGGCACCGAGCAGACGCAGATGGACTGGGAGGTCGCGCCCGAGGCGCTGCGCGACGTGCTGCTCGCGCTCCATGCGGTGTACGCGCCGCGCGATATCGTGATCACCGAGAACGGGGCGGCCTACCCGGACACGGTGGAACCTGACGGCCGGATCCGCGACGATCGCCGCGTCCGCTACCTCGCCCGCCACGTCGGAGCGGCCGCGGAGGCGATCGCCGCCGGCGTGCCGGTCACCGGCTATCACGTCTGGTCCATCCTCGACAACTACGAGTGGAGCCTCGGCTACTCGCGGCGGTTCGGCCTCGTGCACGTCGACTTCCAGACGCAGCGTCGGACGCTCAAGGACAGCGGCGACTGGTATCGGCGGCTCATCGCCGCGGCGAGCTAGGGCGGGGGCGAGCTATGGTCGCGCCTGGCGGAGGACGCTGCCCCCGCGGAGGCCGCGCCAGAGCGCCCGGTGGCCGATCTACTTGACCGAGCCGGCCAGGATCCCGCGCACGAAGGCTCGCTGCAGGGCCAGGAAGACCCCGAGCGGCACGATCATCGTCAGGAACGCGCCCGCGGTGAGCAGGTGCCAGGCGCCGCCGCGGGGGCCGATCATGTTGAACAGCGCCGTCGGCATGACCTGCACATCCTTGCCGGGTCCCAGGAACACGAGCGCCACGAGCAGATCGTTCCAGACCCACAGGAACTGGAAGATCGCAAACGCACCGAGGGCCGGGACAGAGAGTGGCAGCACGAGCCGGATGAACGTCTGGAAGGCCGACGCGCCGTCGATCGAGGCGGACTCGAAGAGATCGCGGGGTAATTGGGACATGAAGTTGTAGAGCAGGAAGATCGCCAGCGGGAGGCCGAACGCCGTGTGCGCGAGCCAGATGCCCAGGAACGTTCCGTAGAGGTGCGCGCCGCTGTAGATCTTGAGGATCGGGATCAGCGCCATCTGTAGCGGCACGACGAGCAGGGCTACGACGATGATGAACAGGACGCCGCGGCCGCGGAACGGAATCCAGGCAAAGGCGTAGGCAGCGAAGGCCGCGATCGTGATCGGGATCACCGTCGCCGGGATTGTGACGATGAGGCTGTTGAGGAACGCCGTGGCCATGTTGTCGCCGGACAGGACGTTGGCGTAGTTCTGGGCCGTCCACTGATCCGGTTGGAACGCGTTCACGATGGCATCCCACCAGCCCGTCTTCGTGATGAGCTGGGGGTTCCGGAATGACGTGATGAGTAGCCCTGCCGTCGGAATGGTCCAGAGGAGGCAGATGACGATGACGGACAGCCGCAGGGGCAGGCTTTCGAGCATCGGTGCGCGCCAGAACCGGTTGCCGAGCTGCGTCCTGCCCACGGCCTTCGCGCTCGCTGCCATTACATCGCCGCCTGGCGTCGGAAGTTCCGAAGGTTGAGGATCATCACGGGCAGGACCGCGATGAACAGGAGAGTCGCGAGCGCTGCGGCCCGCCCGTCGTCGAAGAACTGGAACATCTCCTGGAACATCCGGACCGCGACCACGTTGTCGTGGTTGATCCCGCCGCTGACCGACATGACGATGTCGAAGATCTTCAGCGTGGCGATCGCGATGGTCGTGGTCACCGTGACGATCGAGCCGCGGATGAGCGGGATGATGATCCCGAAGAAGATCTGGCGCTCGCTCGCGCCGTCGAGCCGGGCGGCCTCGAGGACCTCCACGGAGACGCCCTTGATCGCGGCGGACAGGACGACCATCGCGAAGCCCGTCTGGAGCCAGATCATGATCAGCATCTCGGCCGGAAGGTTGATCGGGAAGGTCGTCAGCCAGGCCACGGGCTTGTTGCCGAAGGCGGTCCAGATCGCGTTCAGCAGCCCAAACTGCGGCTGGCTCGCCGGCTGCTGCGCGTAGACAAACTTCCAGATCACCGTCGCCCCGACGAGCGAGATCGCGAGCGGGGTGAAGACGAAGATCTTGGCGAGCGACTCGCGGCGGATCCGGTCGAACAGGGCCGCCACGAGGAGGCCGAGACCGACGCTGCCGGCCGTCGCGACGATCAGCCAGATGACGTTGTTCCGGAGGATCTCGAGGAACTCACCCTTGGCCAGGCCGGTCCAGTTCTCCAGGGTGAAGGCGCCCTTCTTGTCGAAGAAGCTCGAGAACACGGTCGTGATCGCTGGATAGACGAGGTAGACCCCGAGGAGCACGAGTGCCGGCCCCACGAACACCCACGGCATGATCCTATCGCGGAGCCCGGGCCTGAAGCGCTCGACGATCGTCGCCGCGCCGGTGAACACCAACCAGACTCCGCCCACGCCGACGAACAGCGCAATGACGGCGAGCAGGAGCTTGGCAATGAACTGATCGCCCGTGCCGTTCCGCAGCGCCGTTGCGCCCGCAGAGTTGCCGAGCATGTCGTAGATCGAGGCGAGGAGGTTCACGCCACCGTGCGGGTCGATCAGGACCGTGACCCCGAGGCCGGCGAAAACGAGGCCGATCAGGCTGGCGACCAGCACCCAGCGCGGCGTGCCGTACGCCGTCGAGGGTGTGATCTCCGCCCGGTCCAGCGCCGCCACGTGGCTCCTCCCTCAGCAGAAACGTGCCGGAATGGTAGCGGGGCGCCTCACCGGTGGTGAGGCGCCCCGTCGCTCCTTCAGGGGTGTCGGCGGCCGGTCTCTAGGACGCGGGCCAGCTGTCGTCGATGGCCTTCAGCACGGCGTCGGTGTTCGTGCCATTGTTGTTGGACCAATCGGAGATCTGAGTCCAGAACGTGCCCTGGCCGACGGCCGGGGGCATGAGGTCCGAAGCGTCGAACCCGACGCCCGTCGCGTTTGCGAGGACATCGTTGGCGACCTTCAGCTTGTAGTTGCCGGCATACCATGCCGCCGGCACCTTCACGTTCGGCGAGTTGACGCCGACGGTCTTGATCCAGCCTTCGAGGCCTTCGGGCGTCGCCAGGAACTCGGCGAACGCGCGGACCTCGGGGCGATCGTTGAAGACCATGAATGAGTCGGCCGAGCCCTCGGCATTGTTGTCGGTGCCGTCGATCGTCGGGAACGGGAAGATCCCGATGTCGCCGTCGTCGCCGATCTTGTACTTCGAGTCACCACCGTTGACGCGGCGATCCGGGAAGAAGTCCGGGCCGTACCACGTCGGGATCTTCTGCATCCAGCAACCCGGCGTCGCCGTGTCGCCGTTGAACATCGGATCCATGACGGTCTTGAGGTCGTTGCTGACGATCTGGGCGCCGCCACCGTCGACGTAGCCGGTCTTGAACAGGAGCGAGCCGACCTTGTCGAACGCAGCCTTGATCTTGGGATCCTCGAACGTGATCTTGTGGCTGATCCAGTCGTTGTAGACCGAGAGCGGCTGTGTCTTGAGGACGACTTCCTCGACCCAGTCGGTGAGCTCCCAGCCCGTCGCCGTGCCCGGGCCGCCTGCGCTGACGCAGAACGGGTGGCTGCCGGCGGTAACGATCTTGTCGGCAATCGCGACCATGTCGTCCCATGTCTTCGGCACTGTGTAGCCGGCCGCGGCGAACGCCTTGACCGGGTACCACACCATCGACTTCGAGTCGGCCTTGGTCGGGATGCTCCAGATGTGGTCGCCCTGCGTCGTCAGCCCGATCGTGGACGGGAACTCTGCGTTGAGCTTCGCCTTGTCCATGAACGTGCCGACATCGATGAGCTTGCCTTCGCTGGCGTACGCAAGCACGCCGGTCGGCTGGGCCAGCTGCGACATGTCCGGCGGCTGGCCGCCCTCGACGCGGGTCTTGAGCACGGTCTCGTGGCTTGAGCCGATGCTATCGACCTGGATCTGGATGCCCGTCGCCGTCTGGAAGTCGGCGATGGCGTTGGCGAAGCCGGTCGCCTCGCCACCCGTCCACTGCGTCTGGATCGAGACCTTCTTGCCTTTCATGGGCTGCCCGGCGCCGAGCGCCTGGTCAAGCTCGGTGTAGCCGGTCGGGACCGCGGGCAGGTTCAGTGCCGGCGCCGCGGTTGGCTGACCGGTGGCACTCTCGGTCGCCGGCGGCGTCGTGGCGCCTCCGCCCGTCGACGGCGCGGGCGTGGCCGCAGAGCCACACGCGGCGCCGATCAGGGCCACGATGGCCGCGAACGCGGCCATCTTCCTGGGTGTCTTCCCCATTGATTCCTCCTCAACGAATCCGTTGGCGCTGCCCAGTATGGGTGACGGCTCGTCGCACTGGTAGGTCCGATCGGTCTGCGTCTGGGACGAGGACCGGCCTTGGATCGACGAGCCGCGCGCTCCTGTCGCTCGCTACCTCCTCTCGGTGAGGGCGCGTCTCCTCCAGCGGCCCGGCCTCGGCGGCCTGCATCTCCCGACGCGATCCGGCTCGAAGGACGTCAGCCGCGGACGCGGTGCATTCTGGCGAAATATCGCCGTCCGCGAAAGCGGGAGAAATGCCCCGCGCGCACGACACCGCGCGCCACCGTATGCGAGCCGCGCCGGGAGTCGAGTCCGCGAAGGATTCAACTGGGTTGCGGTCGCGTATCGGCCGGAGGTCTGCGGCACGCGTGCTAGACTTCGCGCTTCACGGCGAGGACCGAGAGGAGTAGCGCCCGAACGGGCCCAAAGCGAGCGCGGGACGGTGCGAGCCGCGCGGGCCGGTGGACGTGAACGTCACTCGCGAGCCGCGCGGCCGATGCCCGATAGCGCATCGAGAGGAGACCTCGGAGCCGGGCTCCGCCGGACCGCGGCGCGACGAGCGCGGCGGCGAGACCTCGAACCAGCTGGTGGTACCACGACCCGTTCGTCCGCTGGACGAGCGGGTTTTCGATTGCTTCGGCGGGAGAAGGGAGAGGGAGTGGCGATGGCGTCGACGGGCAGGCGCGAGCTGCCGAAGGCGTATGACCCGGCCGATTTCGAGGCCGGGATCTACGCCCGCTGGCTGGCGGCCGACGTCTTCGCGCCCGATGGGCGAGGTTCGCGCGCGGACGGCTCGAAGCCACCGTTCGTGATCATCCAACCGCCGCCGAACATCACGGGGTCGCTCCATCTCGGCCACGCCCAGCGCACCTCGGTCGAGGACCTCCTGATCCGGCACGCCCGCATGCAGGGCCGCCCGACCCTGTTCCTGCCGGGGCTCGACCACGCCTCGATCGCCGCCCAGTACGTCCTCGACAAGATCCTCGCCGCGGAGGGCGAGACCCGGGAGTCGCTCGGGCGTGAGCGCTACCTCGAGCGGATGTGGCGGTTCATCGACGAGACGCGCGAGGTGATGCTCGGCCAGCAGCGCCGGCTCGGCGGGTCGTTCGACTGGTCGCGCCTGCGATTCACGATGGATGACGTCTCTTCGAAGGCGGTCCGCGTCGCCTTCGAGCGGCTCTACCGCGACGGGCTGGCCTATCGGACCGAGGCCCTCATCAACTGGTGTCCGGGGTGTCGCACGAGCGTGTCTGATCTCGAGACGATCCCGACTCCCGAGGTCGGGACGCTCTGGACGCTGCGCTACCACCTGATCGACGAGGCGACCGGCAAGCCGAGCGCGGACGAGACGATCGCCGTCGCGACGACTCGACCCGAGACCATCCTGGGCGATACCGCGGTGGCCGTGCATCCGGACGACGATCGCTACCGAGCGCTCGTCGGGCGGCGGGCGCGCGTCCCGTTCGTCGAGCGTGACGTGCTGGTCCTCGCTGACGCCGTGGTGGATCGCGCCTTTGGCACGGGCGCCGTGAAGGTCACGCCGGCCCACGACCAGAACGACTACGAGCTCGGCAAGCGGCACCACCTGCCGATGATCACCGTGCTCGACGACGTCGCCGCGGTGAACGAGAACGGCGACGGCTACACCGGCCTGGACCGGTACGAGGCAAGAAAACGCATCGTGGCCGACCTCGAGGCACGGGGTGACCTCCTCGGTTCGAAGCCGCACGAGATGCTCATCGGCCGCTGCCAGCGCTCGAACGACGTCATCGAGCCGCGGCTCAAGACGCAGTGGTTCGTGCGGACGAAGCCCCTCGCCGAGCGCTCGCTCGCGGCGACCAGGTCGGGCCGGACAAGGATCGTGCCCGAGCGCTTCGAGGCGGTCTGGGAGCACTGGCTCACGAACATCCGCGACTGGAACGTGTCGCGGCAGCTGTGGTGGGGCCACCGCATCCCGGCCTGGTACTGCCAAGACGGCCACATCACGGTGACGTCGAACCCCGCGGGTCCGGACGCGTGCGAGGCCTGCGGCAAACCCGCGGCGACGCTCGTCCAGGACCCTGACATCTTCGACACCTGGTTCAGCTCCGGGCTGTGGCCGTTCTCGACCCTCGGCTGGCCCGACAACACGCCCGATCTGCGCCGCTTCTACCCGACGTCGGTCATGGAGACCGGTCACGACATCCTGTTCTTCTGGGTCGCCCGGATGATGATGCTCGGGCTGCAATTGACCGACGTCGAGCCGTTCGACACGGTCTTCCTGTCGGGCCTGATCCGGGACGAGCGTGGCCAGCGCATGTCGAAGACGAAGGGCAACGTCGTCGACCCGCTCGAGGTGATGAACGAGACCGGCGCCGATGCGCTGCGTTTCGCGGTGATCCACGGCGCGACGCCGGGCCAGGATCAGCGCTTCGGCCAGCAGAAGCTCGAGACCGGCCGGAACTTCGCGAACAAGCTCTGGAACGCGACGCGGTTCGCGCTGGGCGCGCGTCCTGACTCCATCCCCGGCGACGCGGCCCGTCGCCCGCCGGACGCGGGCGTCCTGGGTCCCGCGGAGCGCTGGATCCGCTCTCGCGCCGCGGCGACGACCGCGGAGGTGGGGGAGGCGATCGGGGGGTACCAGCTCGCCGAGGCGACGCGGGCCCTGTACGACGGCATCTGGTCCGAGCTCTGCGATTGGGGGCTCGAGCTGGCCAAGGTCCGTCTCGCCGACGGCGGCCTGCCGGCCGCGCAGCGCGAGGCGACGTGGTGGACGCTGGTCGAGGCGCTCGATACGTATCTGCGCCTGCTCCACCCGGTCATGCCCTACATCACCGAGGAGCTGTGGAGCCTCCTGCCCCACGCCGCGGACGATCCGGACCTCCTCATCGTCGCGGGCTGGCCCGACGCGGCGACCCTCGCCGCCGCCCGCGACCCGGAGCTCGAGAGCCAAATGGGCCAGATCCTGGAGCTGGTCACCGGGATTCGGAACGCGCGCACGACGGCAGGCCTCGCGGCCGGCACGTGGCTGCCAGTGGCCGTCGCGGTGCCGGCCAGCCGGACGGAGACGTTCGTGTCGCTCCGGCCGGCCATCGAGCGACTCGCCCGCGCGCGGCCGCTCACGACGGTGGTGGATCGCGCGCAGCTGCAGGATCTCGACGGCTCGCTTACGGTCGTCGCCGGCTGGCTCGAGGCGCGAATCGGTACGGGGGCGGCCGGTGACCGAGCGGCCGGG
>JACXTT010003292.1_pt1 | contig 25005 bp, 21 predicted proteins | sample 9270951 | NCBI WGS metagenome assembly JACXTT01 (sample SAMN15532306, study PRJNA645909) | rock metagenome | isolation source: weathered quartz diorite | place: Puerto Rico | collected 2017-06-21
CGGCCAGCAGCGCGATGGTGGCGATCGCGGCGACGAGCGCGGCGCGTCCGAAGCGCGCGCGCCCGGCGCGGCGCCGCAGCTCGAGCGCGCCGGGATACGCCGCCTCGATGCCTGCCACCGCCAGGAAGATGACGCCGAGATGCAGGCCGACATTGCGCGCGGCGGTGGTGAGCTGCCCGGCCAGAAACGTCTGCCAACCGACCGAGGTGCTGTACTCGAAGAGGCTCGTCTCCCAATTCGCCACCGTGGCGGCGATGGGAATGATGGCCAGCGCGAGCGTCCACCGCAGCGCGCGCCTCCACGGGAAATGCCCCCTGCGCAGCGCAACGACGAAGCCGGCGATGATCAGCGCCAGAATGCCGAGCGCGCCGAGGAGGCGGAGGACGGCGAAGACGATGTTCAGCAGCGTCGTCGGCTGGCGATAGACGACGTCGGGGATCTTCACGGTGGAGGTGAACTGCGTCACCTCGTCGCCGGCCACGCGCACGGTCACGCGGCGGTAGACGTCGGCGACGATCGGCTGCCGCTCCTGAAAGTGAAAGAGCCAGTCGCGCCGCGCCGGCTGCTGGAAGCTGAGCGCTTCCTTCAGCTCGAACGGCGCGAGCGCGACGCCGTATCGCGGGAACGCCGCCTCGGCGATGGCCAGCGCCTGCGCCTGCTCCAGCCGCGGGCCGGGGCGCTTCTCGTCCTGATACTTGTGGTAGCCGATGACGCGCCGCGCGCGCGGATCGACCTCCACGAGATACTCCTCCTTCTGCATCGGCGTGTACGCGCGCACCATCCACGTCGCCGCTTCGATCCGGCCGCGCATGACGTCGACGAGCGCGTGCATCGGCAACCCTTTGCGCAGCGCGTAGCCGGCGGCGACGGAGTCGAAACCGCCGGGCGAGCCGCCGTCCTCGCGGCCCGAGTCGCGATCCCAATTGCGGAAACCTTCGACGGGGGTGGCGAGGATTTTCCTGTCATCCCGAGCGTGAGCGAGGGAGCTGGGCGGAGGGGTGGTGCTCCGAGGATTCTTCTGCGCGCCGCCCGTGCCCCCAGTTCCCTCCCCTTCGCTGGCGCTCAGGGTCGGGATGACACCGGCGGCGATCCCCTTCGCATCCGCGCGCGTCGTCCGGTAATCAATGACGTCATCGATCGACGGAATGCGCATGGCGATCAGCGCCACCGCCGCCGCCACGGCGATGATGCAGACGATCACCTTCGCGCGCGGCACCGGCAGCGCGGGCGGCAGCTCGGCGGCCGCTTCCTCGCGCGGCGCGCGCTCCGGCACGGCCTTGGGCGGGATGGTGGCGTTCGAGAGATCGTCGTCCGGGATGAAGCCTTTGTTGCGGAGGTAGAAGCCGATCGACACCACGAGCGGAATGGCGAAGACGAGGCTGGCCAGCCCGCCGGAAATGACGTAGTACTGATTGCCCGACCGCAGCAGCAGGAGCGCCGTATACAGCGCGTCGATCGTGTAGTGCCAAATGAGCAGCGGCACCAGGCCGAAGCGGAACATCAGCGCGCCCATCAGCACGCCGGCGATCCCCACCTCCATGCCGCGGATGTAGAACGGCTGGTTGGGATACGTGGCGTGCCCGAAGCCCCAGATGAATCCGGCGATCGCGATCGCCGCTACGCGCGAGCGCAGCACGCGCTCGAAGAAGGGGATGGAGAAGGCGCGCGACAGGAACTCCTCCGACAGCGCGGGGAAGAATCCGGCGAAGAGCACCGCCACCCACGGCAGCGCCGAGTTCAGGATCTCGTCGTACGGCACCTCGGCCGGCGCCCAGGCGCCGAACTTCTCCGCGATCAGATAGAACGCGACCTGGTATCCGAGGAAGAAAGCCACCAGCGTGTATCCGAGGATGAGCGAGCGGAAGAGGCGCTTCGATCCGAGCGCGCGCGAGGTCCAGAGCCGCGGGATGGCCAGGTGCTGCGGGAATCGTTCGCGGTAGAGCACTTCGCCGCTGCCGACGATGACGATCAGCAGCATGGCCACGCCCACACCTTGCAGGAGCGCGCCGAAGCTGAATTGCGCCACGAAGGCGGGGAAGGAATTGGTGGTGTCGTACTCCGCGAGCGCGCTGGGATAGGAATTGAGCGCCACGCCGGTGACCAGCACGATCGCCGCGGCGCCGATGCCCATCAGCATGCGAAGCTGCAAATCGCCGCGCAGCAGGCGGATGACGAAGATCACCACCGCCGCCACCATGGTGATGATCATGAAGACCAGGTCGATGTTACCCGCCAGCAGGTTCTTCGAGCGCAGCTCGCGATACTCCCGCTGCCACTGGTCCGGCACGCGCACGCGCTGCGAGTAGCTGCCGACGCGATCGCCGTCGACCGTGACCACAAAGCGATAGGGCGCGCCGGCCGGATGCACCGACTGCGAGTCGTAGGTGAAGATGCGCTGCATCCGCCGCGGCAGCCGCCGCTCGCTCTGCGCCACGAGCTGTAAGTCGGCGAGCTTCACGCCCGCGCGCGCCAGGAAGGCCTCGGCGATGCCGCGCGCCTCCGCCACGTCGGGCGAAGCGATGGCGCGGTCCTCGGGGATCTTGTCGGTGAAGCCGACGATCTCCCCGGTCGGCGCGATCGCCACCCGGAGCTCCTCCTCCTGCAGCGGCCGGAACCAACGGTGCGTCCACCACCAGAGACGCACTTCGCGCCGCATGATGGCGCTGGCCTTGGCCAGGCCTAGGGAGCGCTCCAGGAAGATGCGCGCGTTGTCGTCGGTGTCGAAGGTGGCGGCGTGCTTCATGCCGCGGACGTCGATGCCCTGCGCCGCCAGCAGCGGCTGCGCCACGCGCAGCGATCCCGCGCGGTCGTAGCGGAATTCGACCGAGGCCTCGGGGAAGGCCTCGCTGAACCAGTTGACGACAACGAAGAGCGAGACGGCGACCACGGCGGCGCAGGCGGCGAGGAAGAGCCAGTCGGCGCGGTTGAGTCGCTCGTTCATGATGCGTTGCTCAGTGTAGCGGCGGCCGCTCCCGGCCGCCGGCGCCCGAAGCGGGCGCCGCTACACCCATGTGGCGTGGATCGTATGCGACGCCGTTCTTGATGACGAGCGCTATCGCGCGGACGACGCCGTGCCGGGCGCGGCGAGGATCACGCCAACTGCTCGAGCCCCTTTTCCATCCGCCGGATTCCCTCGGCCGCCTCATCGACCGAGAGGTTCAGCGGCGGACGGAAGCGCGCCGAGCGCGTTCCGGAGGCGAGCACCATCACGTCGTTGGCCATGAACGCCTTCAGCGCCGCGTCGCGCACATCGCCGCCCGGCAGGTCGAAGGCAGCCATCAGCCCGCGGCCGCGCACGTTGGAGACGAGCTGCGGGAACTGCTGTGCGAAGCGCCGCAGCTCGCCGACGAAGTACGCGCCGACGCGCGCCGCGTTCTCCACCAGGTCCTCCTCGTCGATCACCTCGAAGTAGCGCTGCGAGCGGACCATGTCCGTCAGGTTGCCGCCCCAAGTCGAATTGATGCGCGACGAGACCTTGAAGACGTTGTCGTCGATGTCGAAGATCCGGTCGTTGGAGGCGAAGCCGCACACCTGCGTCTTCTTCCCGAAGCAGAAGAGATCGGGCTCGATGCCAAAGTGCTGGAAGGACCACATCTTCCCGGTGATGCCGACGCCCGACTGTACCTCGTCGAAGATCAGCAGCATCTCGTTCTCGTCGCAGAGCTGCCGCACCGCTTTGAAGAGCTCGGCGCGGAAGTGGTTGTCGCCCCCTTCGCCCTGGATCGGCTCCATGATGAATGCGGCGATGTCGTCCTTTCGCTCCGCCAGGAACTTCTTGGCCTGATCGAGCGCGGCGCGCTCGCGCTGCTCCACGTCGTGGTCGATGGGGAAGCGCAGTTTCGGGTTATCGATGCGCGGCCAGTCGAACTTCGGGAAGTACTGCGTCTTGCGCGGGTCGGCGGTGTTGGTCAGCGACAGCGTGTAGCCGGTGCGGCCGTGGAAGGCCTCGCGCAGGTGCATGATCTGCGTGCCGCGCTCGCTCGGATATCCCTTCCTGAAGTTCTTGCGGATCTTCCAGTCGAAGGCGGTCTTGATGGCGTTCTCGATGCCAAGGGCTCCTCCTTCGATGAAAAACATGTGCTTGTGGTGCGAGGGGGGGACGGCGATGCGGGCGAAAGTGTCGACGAACTCCGCCATGTAGGTGGTGTAAATGTCGGAGTTGGCCGGCTTGTTGATTGCGGCGTTGGCAATGCGGTCGCGGAACTCGAGGTTATCGAGACGCGGATGGTTGTAGCCGATGGGGCAGGAGGCGAAGTTGGTGAAGAAGTCGAGCACGGCGCGGCCGCGCTTGGAGTCGAAGACCCAGGAGCCCTTCGACTTGGCCAGGTCCATGACGATCTCGTAGCCGTCAGCCAGCATGTAGCGGCCGAGGACGGCATGCACGTCCGCCGGCTGAACGTGAAGGCGGCGGTCGATGATGGGGGTAACGAACGACATTCGGTGACTCCTTGGCGCGGCGATGATATCAATACGAAGTCCTGCGTCCTGCGCGCCGGGGACCTCGAATCGGCGCGCAGGACGCAGGACGCAGGACACAGGACGCAGGACCTTCAAAGGAGATCAGATGAAAGAAATCGTCATTCTCGGCGCCGCCCGCACGCCGATCGGCTCGTTTCTCGGCACGCTCGCCGCGCTTCCTGCCCCGAAGCTCGGATCGATCGCCATCAAATGCGCGCTGGAGACGTCGCGCGTGGCGCCGGAGCAGGTCGAGCAGGTGATCATGGGCAACGTGCTGCAGGCGGCGGTGGGGCAGGCGCCCGCGCGGCAGGCAGGCATCGGCGCGGGGATTCCCGTCGGCGCCGGCGCCGTCACCGTGAACAAAGTCTGCGGCTCGGGACTGAAGGCGGTGATGTACGCGGCGAACGACATCCGCTGCGGCGAGTATGACCTCGCCGTGGCCGGCGGCATGGAGTCGATGTCCAACGCGCCGTACGCGCTGACGCAGGCGCGCACCGGTTACCGCATGGGCAACGGAAAGATGATCGACGTGATGATTCACGACGGCCTGTGGGACCCGTACGGCGACAAGCACATGGGAACGTGCGCCGAGGCCTGCGTGAGCAGGTACGAGCTCTCCCGCCAGGAGCAAGACGAGTACTCGAAGGAGTCGTACCGCCGCGCGCAGGACGCCACGCGCGACGGGAAGTTCAGGAACGAGATCGCCGTGGTGGAGATCGAGGGGAAGAAGGGGAAGGCGGTCATCGTCGACGACGAGGAGCCGTTCAACGCGCCGCTGGAGAAGATGGGCACGCTCAAGCCGGCCTTCGTCAAGGACGGGTCGGTGACGGCGGCGAACTCCTCGAAGATCAACGACGGCGCCGCGGCGCTGGTGGTCACCTCCGCCGAGCACGCCGAGAAGAGCAACCTGACGCCGATGGCGCGCATTGTCGCGCAGTCGACGGCGGCGCACGAGCCGGAGTGGTTCACCACCGCGCCGGCCAAGGCCATCGAGATCGCGCTGCGCCGCGCGGGCCTGAAAGTCGGCGACATCGATCTCTTCGAGGTGAACGAGGCCTTCGCCGCCGTGGCCATGGTGGCCATGAAGGACGTCGGCATCCCGCACGAGAAGATGAACGTGAACGGCGGCGCGGTGGCCCTCGGCCATCCCATCGGCGCCAGCGGCGCGCGCATCCTGGTGACGCTCCTTCACGCGCTGGCCGACCGGAGCCTCAAACGCGGCATGGCCGCCATCTGCATCGGCGGCGGCGAAGCGGCGGCGATGATCGTGGAGCTGTTGTAACGGAACCTCTCGCCGCGCGGCTCCGTCGCAGCAAGTGCAAGGAGAACGCGTATGCGCCGAGTGATCGTGATCGCCGTTTGCTTGCTCCTCTCCGCTGCCGCCTTCGCGCAGCAGGACAGGCCCACCGCCCTCTTCGTCTTCGTCACCAATCCCGGTTATACCGACAGCGCTCCGTCCGGAGGGCATTACACCGGTGCCTACGGCATCGCGCTGCAGCGCATGTTCACGCCGCACATCTCCGGCGAGCTGACCGTATCCCGCGATGGTGAGCTCCGCCCCGTCACGACGTTCTTCACCGACCGGCCGCCGGTCACCAAAGTGCGAACGACGTACGCCACGCCGATCGATCTGACGGCGCGCTACCACTTTTTCGCCGCTAGCAGTTGGAAGCCGTACGCCGGAATCGGCCTCCGCTATGTGGGGAGCCCCGTCCCCGTCGTGCCGAACCAGACGACAGTCAGCCTCACGGCCGGGACGGTGTGGCAATTCAGCCGCTCCGTCGGCCTCCGCTTCGACGGCAAGCTGCTCCTCGACAACCACCCGGCGTGGGGCGACCGCTTCAACGGCTCGGTTGGTCTGGCCTGGCGCTTCTGACGAACTGAGCGAGCTCCGCGACGTCACGGAGCTCATGCGTGGGCGTGCCGCCCGGGAGCGCGCGCTCGCCCTTCCGGTTGATCCACGCGGTGGGGATGCCGAGCGCGTTGCACGGAACGATGTCGTGAAGGTTGCTCTGCGCCGCGTGCAGCCAGCGCGCGCTTCCGATCCGCCCGCGGGCGGCGGTGAAGTGCGCGGGCGCCGGCTTGTATGAGCGCACCTGCTGCGCGGTGACGATCGGATCGAACGCCACGCCGAAGTGCTTGCGCGTCTCCGCGATCAGGTCATCGTCGATATTGGAGAGAATGCCGAGGCGGCAGCCGGCCGCGGCGAGCTGCTCCAGCGCGGGGTTGGTGTCCGGGAACGGCTTCCAGCGCGGGAGACTGAGCGCGAGGAACGTGCAGCGCTCGTACGGCACCGGCCAGCCGAGCATGTGCGCGACGCGCGATGCAGTCTCTTGCAGCACTTCGCGATACGGCCGGTACCACTCCCTCTCCACCTGCGGCTCGACCTCCGCGTACGCGCGCAGGACGGCGTGCCGGTCGAGCGCGACGCCGTCCTCCGCGGCCGCCTCGGCGAAGGCGCCGGCAATGCCGCTTTCCCAGTCGATGAGCGTCCCGTAGCAGTCGAAGGTGATGACGTCGTAGGCGCGGCCGGTGACTGAAATCACATTGAGGCCCTCCATCGTGCTATACGTTAAGCCGTCCTCTTCCCAAAGTCATGGTCGAACCCGCCCGGAATCTTCGAACCGCCGAACGCTTCCTTCTGGAGCCGCCGCTGTCGGCGCACTTCGGCGCGTCGGCCGTGGCCGTCTGCGATATCTCCGCGCGCGGCGCGCGCTTCCGCCACGGGCAGCCGCTGGAGATGGGACAGAAGTCGGCGCTGCGCGTGGCCATCGAGGGGCGTCCATCGCCCGTGACGCTGGAGGCGGTGGTGGTTTGGACGCAAACCGACGCCACGTCGAAGGGAAAATTCGTCTCCGGCGTGCGCACCTACGCCTCAGCCGACCTGGTCGACGGAATGCTCGGCCATCTGCGGCAGACCCGTCGCGCCAGCCGCATCGAAGACCTCCGCGCCACCGATCGCTTCGATCTCTCTCCGCTGCTGGACGGTGAGTGGAACGGCTTCGGCATCCGCATCGAGAACCTCTCCGCGCGCGGCGCGCGCATCGAAACGCCGAACCAGCTCACCGCCGGCACGAGCGGAAGGCTGCGCTTCATGAACCTCGAGGTGGCGGCGACGGTTGTCTGGTCCGCGGTCAAGGGCGTGGAGCCGTCGCGATTCCGCAACGGCCTGGCCATCGGAGAAAAGTCGGAGCTGCTCCGCCTGGCCATCGGCCAGCTCTGCGAGAGCGGCCGCGCCTCGCTCGACACGCACTCCCTCGGCCTGAAGCTGAAGATCATCCGCGCGCGCGCCCGCCAGCTCGCGCCGGCCTACCGCACGCTGGAGGAATCAGGCGTCCCCGCCGAGCAGTACCTGCTCATTCAAGGCGTGCGCGAAGAGCTCCGCCTCAACCCGGACGAGGCCATGCATTGGTACCGCCGCGCGCGCGTCACCATCGCCGACCCCGCCACCCGCACCGCCGCCCCCGCCATCGCCGACCACCCTGACGCGCTGGCGGTGTGGGAGTACCTCGACCGGTCGATCGATCCGTCGATCATTGGAAGGACGTTCGCGCTGTAGCGGTCAGGTGCCGAGGACGCGAAAGCCGGCACTTCTTGCGGCGGCGGCAAGCTCGAGATCGTGCGTCGCGAACTGCAGGCTGCGATCATTGCGGTCTCGCCACTCAATCGCTGTTGCGAGATGGATCGCGTCGACTGTTCGGATCGGAAACGGGAGCGGCTGTGCCGCGCGAACGATGACTGGTTCGTCGCTTTCAACCATTTGTACGTTTTCGAAGATCTCGCTCAAGGTCGTTCGGTACCGCACAGGTTCGCCCTCAGGCGCTCTAGAACGGAAGCGGGCTCGGTCGGCGATACGAGAACATTCGATAAAGAGCAGTACGCTGCCGACGTACGTCTCGATGTCGTCCCATTCCTCGAGCCGTCCACGTTCGCCGAATACCTTCCGCATGACCACCGAGGAGTCGACGTAAGCCTTCATCGTGCGTCGTGGTCTTCGCGAATCAAGGCGACGACGTCGATCTCCGGCTCGAGCGGGGGAGGGAACCTGATGTCGCGCATCTTCCCTTTTGCGGGCCGGACGCGGAGGCCATTCATATCGATCCATCCGCCGGGCGGCCTAACCTCGAACACGGTGCGTTCCCCTTCCAGCACGAGCAGCGTCGTCCCGTTTCGCACCTCTTCCAGCCACTCGTCGAGATGCTCCTTGAGATCGGCGACCGTGATCTCTTTCGTCACTCCTTCAGCATCCCTCGGCCATCCCCCCCTGTCAACGCCTCCACGTTCCTCTTCATCCCCTCCGCCTTCGCCCGTTTGATCGCGCTCCTCCGGAAGAGCGCCGAGAAGTCCGCCTGCGTGAAGCGCAGAAGGTCGGTCACCGGCATGGCGCGGTACTCCGCGCGCGGCGTGAACGCCGGGTGGGCGGTGGCGGGGTCCTGGTTCCAGGGGCACACCTCCTGGCAGATGTCGCAGCCGAAGGCGTAGCCGGCGAGGGTGGGGAGGGTGGGAGGGAGGGGACCGCGATGCTCGATCGTCGCGTAGCTAATGCACCGCTCGGAGGCCACGGTGCGGTTGGGTAGGATGGCCTGGGTAGGGCAGGCATCGATGCAGCGGGTGCAGGTGCCGCAACGCTCGGCGACGGCGGCGGGGGCGACGTCGTTCTCCAGCGACGTCAGCAGCGTGCCGATGAACGTGTACGAGCCGAGCTGCTCGTTGATGAGCATGGCGTTCTTGGCGATCCAGCCGAGGCCGGCCTGCGCGGCGAGGGCGCGGTCGGAGAGCGGGCCGGTGTCGACGTAGCGCCAGGTGCGCGCGTGCGGCGCGAGCGCCTCTTCGAGTTTTCGGAGGATGTGGTCGAGGACTTCGTGGTAGTCCTCGCCGAAGGCGTAGCGCGCGATGTGACTGACGAGCGCGTCCGGCGGCGCGTCGGGACGCGCGGCTTCGTACGGCACGAGGATCACCACCGCCGACTTGGCCCACGGAAAGCGCGCCGTGGGGTCGCTGCGCGTGGCGCGGTTCTTCGCCAGGTAGCGCATGGTGGCGTGGTGGCCGGCGTCGAGCCAATCGCTGAAGAGGGCGGCGTGCGCGTCGGCGAGATCGGCCGCGCCGAGGCGCGCCACGCCTTCTTCGCGTGCGACGCGTTCCAGTGCAGGCCAAAAGTCCGAGAGCTTCATGATCGCCGGTGGATGAATATCGCCAACAGCGGGCCCACGCGGTGAAATCCGGCGGCGTACGCCGCCTCGTGTTTCGCCGGCACGGAGCAGGTTGGTGGTTCGTGGTTGGTAGCTGGTAGTTGCACGACGAACTACGAACCATGAACGACGAACCTACAACCGTTCGAGGATCGGCTGTATCAGCTCTTCCGGCACCCGAACCGTGCCCAACGTCTCGCTCGTCTTCACCGTGCCGTGATCGTCCGACCCGCCGGTGAGAATCTTGCCGCGGAAGCGCGCCACGTTCGTGTACGCCTCGCGCGCCGCCTCATCGACCTCGGGATGAAAGACCTCCACGCCGTCGATGCCGGCGTCGAGGAGCCGGGGGACGATGCGCTCTCCATCGGGATAGAGCGTCGGATGGGCGATCGACGTGAGGCCGCCGGTGGCGCGGATCAGCGCCACCGCCTCGTCGATGCGGAAGCGCTCCTTCTCCACGTAGCCCGGCTTGCGCGGGCCGAGCAGCTTGTCGAAGGCCTCGTCGACCGAGGCCACGTAGCCGCCTTCCACCAGCGCGCGCGCCACGTGCGGGCGCCCCATCGCGCCGCCCGCCGCCAGCTCGTCGACGCGCGCGGCGCTGATGTCGTAACCGAGGGAGCGCAGGCGGTCGACCATCTGGTATCCGCGGCGGTGCCGCGTCTCGCGGAACTGCTGCAGCCTCTCGGCGACGCGCTCGTCGAGGGCGTCGAAGGCGTAGGCCAGGACGTGCACGTCAACGCCTTCGTACGCGCACGACAACTCGACGCCTGGGATCAGAGTGACGTTCTGCGCGTCGGCGTACGGCTTGATCTCGAAGTACGCCGCTAGGTTGTCGTGATCGCTGATGGAGACGATCTCGATACCGTGCGCGCGCGCCACGTCGATTACCTCGCGGGGCGAGCGTGTGCCGTCCGAGTGATAGGTGTGGGTGTGGAGGTCGGCGTACCGCACGCCGCCCTAAATAGACTTGGCGGCCTTCTGCAGCGATTTCGCGGACTTCTCCAGGCCGTCCTTGATCGCCTCTTTCGCCGCTTCCATCCCCTCGGCCAGCTTCTTCTCGGCCACCTTGCGCGCCTGCTTGATCTTTGGCTCCGTCTTCTTGCGCAGTTGCTTGATCTTCGGCGCCGCGGCCTTCTGGATCTTCTTCGCAGTGCTCCTGGCGAGCTTGCCGCCCTCCTTCATTGCGCGCTTGGCGAGCTTGGTGCCTTCTTTCTTGGCCTTCTTCGTGAGATTCCTGGCCGCCTTCTTGACGTTCACGATCGTCCTCCTAACATCCATGGCTGAACTCTAGCACGCAGCGTACCGGCTCACGCGGTCGGCGCTTCAGGGATGGCCAATCCGGCGACGACGTCTTCGCATCGCGCGCAAAGGCCGCCTTCCTCGGTGACCTCCTCGCGATACTGCCAGCAGCGCCCGCACTTCTTCCCGCGCGCCGGCGTCATGCTGATGCCGATGCGGCCGACGCCGTCGATCTCGATGCAGTCGGTGGGCTCGCCGGCGCCGCCGACGATGTCGACGTGCGAGACGATGAAGAGCTTCGCCAGATCGACGTCCAGTCCGCCGATGAGCGTCTCGGGACGGAAGTCGCCCTGCAGCTCGATGTCCGCTTCCAGGAAGGCGCCGATCTGCTTCGCGGTGCGCGCGCGTTCGAGCACGGCGTTGACCGCGTCGCGCAGCCGCACCAGCCGCTCCCACGCCAACATGTCCGTGCCGGGCGCCGGGATGCTGGGAAAATCGGTCAGATGCACCGACGACTCCTTCGGTCCGGGCATCGCTTCGTAGATCTCCTCGGATGTGAACGAGAGGATCGGCGCCAGCATGGAGACCATCCCGCGCAGGATGTGGAACATCGCCATCTGCGCGGAGCGCCGCGCGCGAGAGGCCGGCGCCTCGCAGTACATGGTGTCTTTCGACACGTCGAGGTAGAGCGCGGAGAGGTCGGTGGTGCAGAGCTCGAGCACGCTGCGGTAGACGACGTGGAAGTCGTAGCCCTCGTACGCGGCGCGGCAGCGGTCGAACGTCTCCGCGGCGCGGGCCAGCGCGTATTTGTCGAAGTCGAGCAACTGATCGGGAGGGAGCGCGTCGCTCTCCGGATCGAAGTCGTGGAGGTTGCCGAGGAGGAAGCGCGCCGTGTTGCGGATCTTCCGGTACGACTCCACCGTGCGGCCGACGATCTGCGGACCCCAGCTCATGTCGGTCTGGTAATCGATCATGGCCACCCAGAGGCGGATGATGTCGGCGCCGTTCTGCGCGATCACCTCCTGCGGCGAGAGCGCGTTGCCGCGCGACTTCGACATCTTGTCGCCGGCCTCGTTGATGAGAAAGCCGCAGGTGACCACCTGGCGGTACGGCGCGCCTCCTTCGATGCCGGTGCCGACCAGCAGCGACGACTGGAACCAGCCGCGGTGCTGGTCGTGCCCCTCGAGGTAGACGTCGCACGGCCAGCCGAGTTCCGGCCGCCTCTTCAGCACGGCGATGTGCGAACAGCCGGAGTCGAACCAGACGTCGAGGATGTCGAGCTCCTTGCGGAACGCGGCGCAGCCGCAGGCGCACGTCTGTCCCGGCTCGAGAAATTCCTCCGCTGGATGCTCGTACCAGGCGTCGGCGCCTTCTCGGCGAAAGAGATTCGTCACCCGCTCGAAGAACCGCGGCGAGGTGACCGGCGCGCCGCACTTCTCGCAATAGAGCACGGTGATCGGCACGCCCCACAAGCGTTGGCGGGAGATGCACCAGTCGGGACGATTGGCCACCATCCCCTCGATGCGCTCCTCTCCCCACGCGGGAAACCACGTCACCTTCCTGATCCCTTTGAGGGCGCGCGCGCGGAGGGCCTTCTCATCCATGGCGATGAACCACTGTTCGGTGGCCCGGAAGATCACCGGGTTCTTGCATCGCCAACAGTGCGGATACGAGTGCGTGATCGTTTCGCTGTGGACGAGGACGCCGAGGTCGCGCATCAACTGCACGATGCGCGGGTTGGCCTTGAACACGTTGAGGCCCGCCCAATGCGCCACGTCTTCGGTGAACTCGCCGCGGTGGTTCACCGGCGTGTAGATCGGCAGCCCGTAGCGCTGGCCGGTGTAGAAGTCGTCCGCGCCGTGGCCGGGGGCGGTGTGCACCAGGCCCGTACCGGCATCGAGCGTGACGTAGTCGCCGAGCGCGAAGATCCCTTCACGCGGCAGGAAGGCGTGGCGATACTTCAGATGTTCGAAGGCCGAGCCTTTGAAGAGCTTGCGAACGTGGTAGTCGCGCCAGCCCGCTTTGTCGGCGACGCTCTTCAGCAGATCGCTGGCCACGATGTAGTTCTCGCCGCTGTACTCGACGACGCTGTACTCGAGATCCGGATGCGCGGCGATGGCCAGGTTGGCCGGCAGCGTCCACGGCGTGGTGGTCCAGATCAGCGCGTAGAGCGGCTTCTCGATCGGGAGGTCGAGCGCCCGGACCGATTCGTCGGTCAGCCGGAAGCGCACGTACACCGACGGCGAGGTGTGCTCGGCATACTCCACCTCCGCCTCGGCCAGCGCGCTCTGGTCGACGATGCACCAGTGCACGGGCTTCAGTCCCTTGTAGACCATGCCGCTCTGCATGAAGCGGCCGAGGGCGTCGGCGATGTCCGCCTCGTAGTCGAAGGCCATGGTCATGTAGGGGTTGAACCAGTCGCCGAGGATGCCGAGGCGGATGAAGTCCTTGCGCTGGATGTCGACGTAGCGCGCGGCGAAGGCGCGGCAGGCGCGGCGGAAATCGCCCGCCGACATCTCCTTCTTCTTCTCCTTCAGCTCCTTCTCGATGGCGCTCTCGATGGGCAGGCCGTGACAGTCCCACCCCGGCACGTACGGCGAGTTGTAGCCGAGCATGGTCTTGGACTTGACCACGATGTCCTTGAGGATCTTGTTCAGGGCGTGGCCCATGTGGATCTCGCCGTTGGCGTAGGGCGGGCCGTCGTGCAGGACGGACTTCGGGCGCCCGGCGGACTTCTCGCGGATCAGCTTGTAGAGGTCGATCTCGCGCCACTTCTCCAGGCGGCGCGGCTCGTTCTGCGGCAGATTGGCCTTCATGGCGAAGGAGGTTTGCGGCAGGTTGAGCGTCTTCTTGAAGTCAGAGCTTTGGGCCATATTGGGGCGCGAAACTAGCACAAGCGGGCGGACAGATGGGACGGACAATCGTCATCGGCGACATCCACGGCTGCTACGACGAGCTGAACGATCTGCTCGAGCGTTGCGGCGCCTCGGCGGGCGACCGCGTCGTTTCCGTGGGCGACATCCTGCGCAAAGGGCCGCATCCCGATCGATGCGTCGCCTTGTGGCGGGAGCGCGGCTACCTGGCGGTGCAGGGGAATCAGGACGTCCGTGTGCTCGAGGCGCCGTTCTGGAAGCGATGGTTCTCTGAGAGCCTGTCGCGCGATCTGCTCGACGTGATCGCCGGCTGGCCGCTGTTTCTCGATCTCGCCGACATCGGCGTGGTGGTGGTGCACGCCGGCGTTCTTCCCAACAGCGACCGCTTCTCGCCCCAGCTCGTGCCGCGCGAGGTCGCGCTCACCCTGCGCTATGTGCGCCGCGACGGCGATGGCATGTGGCGGCCGGTCGGGAAGGGAGAAGAGCGCGACGGCGATCGTTTCTGGTCCGAGGTCTGGCGTGGCGACCGCCTGGTCACGTATGGCCACACGCCGCGCCCGCAGCCGCGCATCGATGCCGCCGCCCTCGGCCTCGACACCGGCTGCGTCTATGGCGGCGCGCTGACGGCGGCGATCTTTACCGCGCCGCGGACGTACGCGCTGTGCAGGGTGCCGGCGCGCAAGCGTCATGCGAGCTGAGTCAGTCGATTTTCTCCTTCGATAGATCGGGCTGCGGGTATTTCATGTCGAGCTTCTCCAGCGTCTTGATGATTGTTGCGGCGACGACGTAGTCGCGGAACCACTTGTGGCTCGCCGGCACGACGTACCACGGCGCCCACTTGGTCGATGTTTTCCGCACCGCGTCCTCGTACGCCTTTTGGTACTGGTCCCACAGCTTTCGCTCTTCGACGTCGCCATGCTGGAACTTCCACCGCTTAGTGGGATCGTCGAGCCTCGCCTGCAGACGCTTGCGCTGCTCCTCGTTGCTGATGTGCAGGAAGAACTTCAGGATGGTGACGCCGTTCTCGGCGAGCATCCGCTCGAAGTCGCAGATCTGGTCGTAGCGGAGCTTCCACATCTCCTTCGGCACGAGCTCGTGCACGCGTACCACCAGCACGTCTTCGTAGTGGCTGCGGTTGAATACCACGATCTCGCCCGACCCGGGCATGTGCGAGTGGACGCGCCAGAGGTAGTCGTGCTCGATCTCGGGCCCGGTCGGCCTCTTGAACGAGACGACGCGCATGCTCGCGGGGTTGATGCCGCGCAGAACGTGACGCACCGTCCCGTCCTTGCCGGAGGTGTCCATACCCTGCAGGACGATGAGCACCTTTTGCTTGTGCTCCGCGTAGAGCAGCTCCTGCAGCTCCGCCAGCCGTTTGTGCATGGTGTCTTCCTCGGCCAGCGCCTCCTCCTTCGAGGAAGGTCCGCCGCTGGTGTCCTCGGGATCGATCTCGTCGAGATCGAAGGCGTCGGGGTCGTCGATGCGAAACTGTTTCAAACCCATGCGGCGATCATAGCCTTTCGGTACAGGCCTGCCAGTAGCGGACGATGCTCCCGCTCCACGCGCGCGGCGGTTGGGCGTAGGCGAACGGACCCTTCTCGAAGATCTCGCTCTCGATCTCCCGGAGGCGGTGGGCGACTACCGCGGCGATGCGCTGCGCCGTGATTCTGCCGAAGCGGCCCGGGTTTTCCGCGACGAGCGCAGCCAGCGCGCAGATGTCGTGATGTGCGCCGAGGAGATCCGGGAGATCGTGCAACATGGCGATGTGCGCGTCCATCAGGTCCGGCCAGACAGGCTCGACGATCTGCGCGTGGTACCAGAGATCCTTGACGCGCTTGCGCCATTCGTGGATGGCTGTGGCGGTGCGCTCCTGGCGCGCGAGGCGGAATCCGCGGCGGCCGTCGCGATAGGTGCGGCGGAGGCCGCGCCCGAACCACCGCGTGCCGTCGGGGAAGGAGAGCGCGTCGCGCGTGTCCGCCAGCCGTTGCGCGACCTCAGCGGCCACGCCGGGAAGGATCTCCTGCTCTCCTTCAGCCGTGAGGATGCGGCGCACGCGGGTGAGCGCGCGGCGCTCGAGCGGATCGCGCGTGTGGGCGCGGAGCGATTTGACGGTCTCGAGCATGGCCTCGGCGGCCCTGGCCGAGGCGAGGTCGCGTCCGGCATCGCGGAAGCGGAAGTTCAGGTTTTGGAAGTCATCAAGAGCGAACCTGCCGAGGCGGAGGACGGCACGCAGCTCCTTGAGCCGCTTGCGCGTCTCGTGGACGCGTGTGGCCGCATCCTCAGTCGGGTCAGTGAGATGCGCGACTGTGCGGTCGACGATCTCCCGCGCGATGCGCGTCAGTCCCCTCCCGAGCCTCTCCTCGCGTTCCAGGCTCTGCATTGCACAAAATTTACACGAATACCCAGTTCACGCCAGCCGACCTTAGGTATAGGATCGGCCCCCCATGTCCGAATTCGGCGAAGTGGTCGTTCCGGCTGAAGCCGCGGCGGCTGCGCGCCCGGCGGCAGTGGCGCCCCCGGCGCCGGAAGGGCGCATCCCGCTCTTCGACCGCGAGTTGAGCTGGATCGAGTTCAATCGCCGCGTCCTCGGCGAAGCGGAGAACGATTCGGTTCCACTCCTGGAGCGGGTCAAGTTTCTCAGCATCTGCTCCAACAATCTAGACGAGTTCCTGATGATCCGCGTCGGCGAGGTGCGCGACCTCATCGCCGCGCTCGGCAACGGCGCCGCGGAGATGAAGCGCGAGAAGCTCGACGCCATCCGCAAGCGCACGCGACGCCTGCTCGACGACATGTATGAATGCTACGGCAACGATCTGCGGCCCGCGCTGAAGCGCGAGGGGATTCAGGTCGAGCGCGTGGCCGATCTCGGCAAACGCGATCGCGCCGCCGTCGAGGAGTACTTCGCCAGCGACCTCGAGCCCGTGCTCACGCCGCTGGCCATCGATCCCGCCCACCCTTTCCCCCACATCGCCAATCTGGCGCTCAATCTGGCGCTGCGGCTGGAGTCCGACCGCGGCGAGACGCACGTGGCGGTGGTGCGCATCCCCGAGTCGTCGCCGCGCCTGGTGCCGCTCTCCGACGAGGGACGTTACGTGCTGATCGAGGATCTCGTCGCCTCCCACGTGGAGCGTTTCTTCCCCGGCCTGCGGCTGAAGAAGTCGGTCCCCTTCCGCGTCATCCGCAACTCCGACCTCTCCATCAAGGAAGAGGAAGTGCAGGACCTCCTGAAGACGGTGGAGACGGAGCTGCGCCGCCGCGCGCGGCGCGAGGTGGTGTGGCTGGAGGTGGAGAGCGGCTCCGACGAGAAGCTGGTGGGGATCCTGGTGGCGCAGATGCAGCTCTCGCTCGACGACATCTTCGTCGCGCCCGGGCCGCTGAAGCTCAGCGACTTGATGCAGTTGTACACCGGCGTGAACAGGCCGAAGCTGAAGGACACGCCGTTCAACCCGCGCATCCCGGCGCAATTGGCCACCGCCGACGACATCTTCTCCATCATCCGCCGCGGCGACGTCTTGCTGCACCGGCCGTACGACTCCTTCACCGCGGTCGTGGAGTTCGTGCAGTCGGCGGCCGAGGATCCCGACGTGGTGGCCATCAAGCAGACGCTCTATCGCGTCGATCCCGGCTCCCCCATCATCGAGGCGCTGGCGATGGCGGCGGAGCTCGGGAAGCAGGTCACGGCGATCATCGAGCTGCAGGCGCGCTTCGACGAGAAGAAAAACATCACCTGGGCCAAGCACCTGGAAGAGGCGGGTGTGCAGGTGGTCTACGGCCTGGTGGGTGTCAAGACGCATTGCAAGATGTGCCTGGTGGTGCGGCGCGAGGGCGACCGCCTGCGCCGCTACCTGCATCTCTCCACCGGTAACTACAACGCGGTGACCGGACGGCTTTATACGGACTTCGATCTCTTCACCTGCAGCACCGACTTCGGCGCGGATGCCGCGCAACTGATGAACCTCCTCACCGGCTTCAGCTCCGCAGGCGTGCAGGATCTCATCGAGCAGAGCGGCGGGAGTCCTCTGAAGTGGCGGCAGTTCGTGGTGGCGCCGATGGACTACCAGCGCTGGACCATCGACCTGATCGAGCGCGAGGCGCAGAACGCCCGCGACGGAAAGCCGGGGCGCATCGTGGCCAAGATGAACGCGCTGGTCGACCCGGCCACCATCGCGGCGCTCTATCGCGCCAACGCGGCCGGCGTGAAGATCGATCTCCTGGTGCGCGGCATCTGCTGCCTCGTTCCGGGCGTGCCGGACCTCAGCCAGAACATTCAGGTCATCTCCATCGTCGATCGTTTCCTCGAGCACGGCCGGGTTTTTCGCTTCGATAACAGCGGCAAGCCTGAGTTCTACATCTCCAGCGGCGACTGGATGCCGCGCAACTTCGTCCGTCGGATCGAAGTGACCTTCCCCGTCCGCGCCGAGGCGCTCACCGCGCGCATCGAGAAACAGATCATTCCCATCTCGCTTGCCGACAACGTCAAGAGCTGGACTCTCGACCGGGACGGAGAGTACCGCCGGAGGAAGCCTGACGGCGTTCCAGTGCGCAGCCAGGAGCAGTTCATCGCCATTGCGCGATCGGAGGCGGTCCCGGTGGGTCCGTACGATGAGATGCTTCACCGCCCCGGCTCATTCCGCCGCAAGGCGAAGAAGAAGAAGAGATAGGAGAGGAGACCTTCCGATGGAAGCTGAAGCGGTCCTACCAAAACGGCTGGTGGCGTACATTCACGACGTGGGAGTGCGCGCTCTCGATCATCTCGCCGACGCGGGCAATCACGACGGCGAAGGGGCGGTGCAGACGCTGGTGAACCATTGGCGCACCATGTCGGAGCCGGAGAAGCAGGTCTTCGTGGACAAGGTGGCGGCCGCGGTGGTGGAGGTGGTCGCCGCGTCGACACTCCTCCCGGTGGGGTTGAAGCGCGGCAAGAAGGCGGCGAAGTCCGCGCGCAAGGTTCTCAAGAAGCGGACCAAGGCGATGCGCAAGAGCGTCAAGGAGCTGTCTGCCGATACCGCGCCCAAGAAAGAGAAGAAGCCGAAGGCGAAGAAGCAAGTGTAGGGGTGCCCGCTTCGGGCGCGCCCGGCGGCCGGAGCGGCCGCCGCTACACTCCTCGCAGCGCGCGCGGCGGCAGCATCCACTCGAGGTGCGCCGCCTCGCCGGCGTCGATGCGAATGCCGTAGCAGCCCCCCTTCTTCAGTTCGATCGCGCCGCTCAGGCCTGTGAGCGCCAGCATGAGCTCCGAGAGCGTCGGCTCGTGACCGACGAAGATGGCGCGCCGCGCGCTGACGCCGGCCAGCAGCTCGCGGAATCGGTCCACGTTGCTGTCGGGCGCCAGCGCGGGTGAGCCCTCCAGCGGAATGGCGCGGCTGTACGCGCGCGCCACACACTCCGCCGTCTGCCGCGCGCGGACGAGCGGGCTGGAGACGATCACTTCGGCCTTCGGCAGCAGCCGCGCCAGTCCGCGCGCGATCTGCTTCATCCGACGATGACCGTCGGCGGTCAGCTCGCGCTCCTCATCCGGCTTCCCCGCGGCGCGCTCCTCGGCGATGCCATGCCGCAGCAGAACGATGAATCGCTCTTCCTGTTCCATCACGATGCCTCAATTCGTACTCGAGTCTCGAAAAGCGAAGAGAAATACTTTGACCGTTTCATCGCCGCGGCGATCTCCACCGCCGCGTCGGAGCGCGTGCGGACGGAGAAACGGACGTTGCCGTTGAAGCGGACAGCCACGTCGCGCACGCTCTGCTTGTGGCTGCGGTCGAGCGCCTCGGCGATGCGCAGGATGGCCGCCAGCTTCTCCACGTCGCCGCGCTGCGCCGGCGTCAGCTCTTCCAGGTTGGGGTGGTCGTCCGCCGGCGGTGACTTGCGGTGATAGCGCGCCACGTTCGCCACCAGGATCACCTGCTCCTCGGTGAATCCGCGGAGGTCCGCGTGACGAATCAGATAGTAGGTGTGCTTGTGATATCCGCGGTCGCTCACCTGCATGCCCGTCTCGTGCAGCAGCGCGGCGTGCTCGAGCAGCTCGCGCGACTCGTCCGGCAGCGCGTGCAGCATGCGCGTCTGGTCGAAGATGCGAAGCGCGAGCTTGGCCACATGCCGCGCATGCCGCTTGTCGCAGTTGCTGCGGTCGATGAGCGCCAGCGCGGCCTTCCGCCGCAACGAGTTGCCCGCGCGCCCGGGCGTGCCGGCGATGCGGCTCTCGATGATCCCCTCGCGGATGGCGGCGGTGCTTGCCAGCAGCGTCGGCACACGCAGCGAGCGCATGGCCTGGTCGAGGACGATAGCGCCGGCCACGATGGTCTTGGCGCGCTTAGGATCAACGCCCATGGTCTCGATGCGCTGCCGCAGCGTGGAGCGGCAGAGCGCGGCGAGCGTCTCCTGCAGCGCCTCGTGCCTGAGAGTGCGCAGCGGCGGCTGGGTGGCGCCGTCGCCGCCTGGCGCGGCGAGATTGGTTAGGGCCTGAATGGTGCCGGAGGTGCCGACGCAGAGGTCGAAGCCGAGGATGTTGATGCGCTTGGCGGCCTTGCGCAGATGATCGGCCGTGTAGCGGCGGCAGGCCTCGATCTCCAGCGGGCTCGGCGCCTCTTCCAGGTGGAAGCGCTGCGCCAGCCGCAGCGATCCGAGGGGCTCGCTGGCGGTGAAATAGATCTCGCGCGCCGTCCCCACTACCAGCTCCACGCTGCCGCCGCCGATGTCGATGCAGAGCATGGTGCTGCCGGCGTCGAGCTCCACCGCCGCGCGCACCGCGCGGTAGATGTAGTCGGCCTCCTCCTCGCCGGAGATCACTTTCACCCGCACGTCCGCCGCGTCCTTGACTCGCTTGATGAACTCCCGCCGGTTCGGTGCCTCGCGCACCGCGCTGGTGGCCACGGCGATGATCTCTTCCGCCTTCCATCCCCGCGCCACCTCGGCCATGTGCGCGATGGCCGCCACGCCGCGCTCCACCGCCTCGTCGCTGAGCGGCGCGCCCCCCAGGCTGCTCAGCCCGAGCTGCACCATCTCTTTTTCCTTGTCCACCACGCGATACCCGCCGCCGCGGTGCAGCTCGGCCACGATCATGTGGATGGAGTTCGTTCCGATGTCGATTGCCGCGATGCGGCGCTCCGGCGCGGGCATGCCTCAAGTATGCGGCAACCGTTTGAAATCGATGTGAAGCCCGCGCGTCATGGCAGCTTCCCGAGCTCGCCGTCGAGGTGCGCGAGCGCCGCGCGAAGCTGCTCGCGCCTCCGCTCGCTGGCCGTCGTCTCGAGCTCGTGGACGATGCGCCGGCGCGACATCTCCAGCCCTTCGCGTTTCTTCTCCCGCTCCATCTCCTCGGCGCTTTTCTTCGGTTTGCGCCGCTGGTCGCGCGCCGCCTCCGCGTCCTGCCACTGCTCTTGAACCGACTTGCTCTCGAATCCGCGGGCCATGGTCTCCTCGTTGCGGGTTGCGGGTTGCGGGTTGCGGGTTGCGGGTTGCGAGTGGCGAGTGGCGAGTGGGGCGAGGTCCGCTCGCAACGCGCAACGCGCAACTATTTGGTCGCCACCTCCCACTCCCGCGCGCCGCGATCCAGAATCACCGGGAGGTCGTCGGCGACCAGGAAGCGCTCGCGCACCAGCGCCAGCGCGGCGTCGGTGAAGTGCCCGAAGTATTCGTCGCGCGTGTGATAGCGCGTCAGCACTTCCTCTTTCGGCCATGCCAGATACGCGCCGATGAAACTGGCGCGGTACTCCGGAAAGCCGGCGTCGGCCGTGCGCAGGTTCCAGCCGGTGTAGGTCGCCAGCGGAACCCGCAGCTCCGGGAGACGGACGCCGGCGATCTCGTTGCCGTCGGCGCCGATCTGCGGGACGAGGTTGGTATACGTGCCGTGGAGGGGCGGCGGCTCGATGCCGAGGTCGAATTTGTAGACGTTGTAGGCGAACTTTGGCGCGGCCACGCCGTGCAGCGAAGCGGTGGCCAGCTTCTCCACGGGGATGAGCGTGCCGTCGGCGATCTTCGGGATGCGGCTCGGCGGCGGCGCCACGCCGCTGCGCGCCCAGGCGTCGAGCGCGGCGGCGAAGCCGTGGCGCAGGTAGATGATGTTGTTCGGATTGACCGGCTGCTGCGCCCCCGCCTCGCGCGCGGGAGGGAAGGCACCGGCGACATGTCCCAGCCCCGCCACCAGATACATCCGCGACTCGGCGGACGGCTCGACGTCGCGGGCGCCGTCAGGCGTGGTGTGGATCAGCGACGCGCCGCGCGACCAATACTCGTACGCGGTGTTGACGTAGAAGATCTTCGGCACGACGTTCTCGGCGCGGGCGCGCTCGAGCAGCGCGTCGTCGGTGAACGGCGGGACGTCGACCGGATACATGGCAGGCGTGAGCGGCTGCGCGTCGCGCGACGGCTGCGCGAAGCGGTGATTGAAGTTGCCGCGCCCGGCGCCGGCCACGTAGATCAGCAGCGCGTCGTACGCGCGCCGACCCGATTCATCGGCGTTGAAGCCCTGCCACACCAGGTGGCGGAGAAAACGGCCGGTCTGCGAGATGCCCATGGCGTAGGCCAGCTTCGCCGGCGCGATCGATGACGGATCGTTCTTGCAGTACGAGGCGAAGTCGCGCACCGCGGCCAGGCCGGCGCCGGCGATGGCCGGATCGGCGGCGGTGTAGATGACCTCGTAGATCTTGCCGGGGACGAAGCCGTCGTCGAGGTGGACCGTTCGGGCGTCGGTGAAGCGCCACTGCCGCGGCGGGATGGTGCGCCGCGGCGCCATCGGCGCGTCGCGCTCGGTGAGCACCGCGTCTTTCGGATCGGCGACCGGATACCCCGTCCCGCCGATGTTTCCCTGGATCACGTGCGCCACCGGATGGTCGAAGGTTTTCGCCGCGACGATGAAGTCGCTGCGCACTTGCCCGCGGATTCCCTTCGCCACCGGCGCATTGAGCCGCAGCAGCCTTGGATCGTCGCGCACGTCGAACTGCCACCCCACCTCGGCCAGGGTGAAGCCTTGCCGCAGGTACCATTCGTCGGGGTTGGTGTCGCGGATGAAGAACCGCCCGCCGCGGTTGGGGACGTCGACGAAAAGCACGCCGTTGCCGCCGTTCTTCGGCCGGACGATGTCGACGTCGCCGGTGAATTCGACCGGCGCCGTCAGGTCAGCGATCGCCGCGTCGTGCGGATTGGCGGGATCGAGCGCGTACGTCACGCGGCCTTGGATGCGCTCGTAGCTGCCGTTCCAGTAGTCCGTTCGCGACGTGACGTCCACGCGGACGACACGGGCCTCGGCGAAGGCAGAAAGCAGAAAGCAAAAAGCAGAGGTGAGAGTGCGCACCCGGCAGAGTGTACTTCTGCCGTCTGCCCTTTGCCTTCTGCCTCTCTACATTCCGCCGGCGGTCACCGTCCGCGGCGCGCTGACGCGCAGCCGCTCGCCGGCATGGAGCTTGTGGCTCTTCGACAGATCGTTCAGATCGCGCAGCTCGGCGACGGTGAGGTGATGCCGCCTGGCGATGGAGTAGAGCGTGTCGCCCTTGCGCACCGCGTAGTAGATCTCGCTCTGCGCCAGGAGCGAGGCCAGCTCGCGCGCGCGGACAGGGAGGTAGATCGTGGCGCCCGGTCGGACGCGTCCGTTCATCGCTGTGAGCGTGTCGACGTCCGTGCCGATGGCGCGCGCCAGCCGCTTGAGCGTGTCGCTTCCGCGAAGGGTGTACGAACAGACGGCGATGTTGGCGTCGTCGTTGCGCAGCGTGGCCGCGCGCGCGGCGATCGTCTCCGCTGCCTTCTGCGGCACGCGGATGGCCCACCGCCCCGGCGGCGCCACGCCATGCCGCAGCGCCGGGTTCAGCTCGCGGAGCCGTCCTTCGTCCACGCCGGCGACATCAGCGACAAATTGCAACGAGACCGGACCGCTCATCTCCACGGTTGCCGGTTGCCCGTTGCCCGTTGTCAGAGGAGCGGGCAACGGGCAACAGGCAACGGGCAACGCCTCGCCCAGCTTGAACCCGTACCCGGCCGGATCGCTGGCGATGATCAGCGCGGCAAAGAAAGTAGGCACGTACCCGCGCGTCTCCCGCGGCACCGCCGCCGCTTCCTGCAGTTCCCAGAACGTCGTCGCGCCGCTGTCGTCCATGGCGCGGCGGATGCGATTGGGCCCCGCGTTATACGCGGCCAGCGCCAGCGGCCAGTCGTTGAACTGGCGATAAAGATCTTTCAGATAGGCCACGGCGGCGCGCGTGGAGCGCTCCGGATCGGCGCGCTCGTCGACCCACCAGTCGACGCGCAGCCCGTACTCGCGCGCCGTCTCGGCCATGAATTGCCAGATGCCGTGCGCGCCGGCGCGCGAGGTCAGCGTCGGCAGATAGGCGCTCTCGATCACCGGCAGATACGCCAGCCCGCGCGGCAGCTTGGCCTCATCCAGCGCCTTGTCGATGAGTGGCTTGTACTTGGCCGAGCGCACCAGCGACTCCTGGATGCTCGGCTTCATCTCATTGGCGAAGAGGCTCACCGCGCCGCGGATGGTCTTGTGATCGGGGATGGGCATGGAGGCGGCGGCTTCCACGTCCACGCGCGGCGCGGCGACCGGATTCTCCTCACGCGCCGCGATCTGCGCGTAGGCGTCCTGCAGCTCGAGGCGGAGATCGGAAGTCTTCTGCGGCGCTGCGGGCGGCTCCACTTTCGGCGGCGGCACCGACGTGGCGCAGGCGACGCTGTAGAGGGCGAGCAGCAACACGACGCCGCGCGTCTTCATCATCGCTTTTCCCTCCCTCACGCCCGTCTCAGCTCTCGAATTTGAGGTTCACCGAAAGAGATTGGACATCGGAAGCGTCGCCCAGCTCGACCGTCTGCTCTTGCGACTGCACGACGCCGTCCTCGTTCTCAAAGGATACCGCAACGCGCAAGCTCTTCGACTTTGGCAGCACGCCAGGCGCCACGGAGAGGGTGACCGACTTCTGCATCTCGCGCTTGCGCGGATGGAGCGGCGCGTCGAGCGGCGAGACCTCCTTCTTCATCGGCTTCGGCGCGGACTGCGTCGCCTTTTTCCGCAGCGTCTCCAGCTCCGCCATGATGTCCACCGATGAGCGCACCTTGACGTGCTTGACCTGCGCCTTCTTGGCCGGCTTCTCGGTGCGGCTGAAGTCGATCTCCGGCTCCGGCGCGACCGCGATCTCGGCCACCGGGGCGGGAGGTGGGGCGGGCGGCTCGGCCACGGGGGCTTCGCTGATGATGTGCGCGTCGACGTCGGAGGACGGCGGCAGCGGCACCGGCGGGAACACCTCTTCGCTGGCGTCGATCTGTTC
>JACXTT010003293.1_pt1 | contig 25003 bp, 28 predicted proteins | sample 9270951 | NCBI WGS metagenome assembly JACXTT01 (sample SAMN15532306, study PRJNA645909) | rock metagenome | isolation source: weathered quartz diorite | place: Puerto Rico | collected 2017-06-21
TTCAGCGCCAGGCGCTCATCTTTCTCTCCATTGCCGTTCTGGCCGCTGCGTACTACGGCCTCGTCGTGCATGCCTTTAAAGGCCACGGCGTCTGGATGGAGCTGGTCTTTCCTGAGAGCGCATTAGCGTTGACCTACGCCGTCTCCGCTACCGTGGAGTATCTCACCGAGGGCCGGCAGCGGCGGGTCCTGCGGGCCGTCTTCGACAAATACATGGCCGCCGAAGTCGTGGACGAGATCATGCGCAATCCGGCAGGCATCAAACTGGGCGGCGAAAAAAAGGAACTGACTATCTTCTTCTCGGACGTGGCCGGCTTCACGACCATCTCGGAAAAGCTGGATCCTGAGGACCTGGTCGTCCTGCTCAACCAGTATCTCACCGCCATGACGGACATCATTCTCCGGCACCGCGGCAACGTGAATAAATACCTGGGCGACGGCATCATGGCGATCTTCGGCGCGCCGCGCGGCGAACCCAACCACGCAACGCTGGCCTGCTACGCCGCGCTGAAGAATCAATCCGCCCTCGTCCGTCTGAGGAAGGAGTGGAAGGCCCAGGGGCACCCGGAGGTCATCGCACGGATCGGGATCAACTCCGGCCCGCTGGTCGTGGGGAACGTCGGGTCGCAGGTGCGGATGGAGTATACTGTCATGGGCGACAGCGTCAACCTGGCGTCCCGTCTCGAAGGAGCCAACAAATTCTACGACACGCTCATCCTCCTGGGACCGCGGACGTATGAATTGGCCAAGCCCGATATCGAGGCCCGTGAAGTGGACATGCTGCGGGTGAAGGGAAAACTGGAGCCGGTGGTCGTGCACGAACTCCTGGCCCGCAAGGGTGAGTTGCCGACCGAGAAACAACGCGTGGTGGCCCTGTACCTGGAGGGGCTGGCCGCCTATAAACGGCGGGACTTCGCCGCGGCCAAGGACCGGTTTCAGGCCGCGCTGGCCTTGGACCCTGCCGATGGACCGTCCAGGGTCTATCTACATCGCGCCGAAGAATATCTTCAAAGCCCGCCCCCGCCCGATTGGGACGGGGTCTATGTCCTCAAATCCAAGTGAGCAAAGGGGGACGCGCATGAAGCGACCGTTCTTTACTGTTGCCCTCTTGATCGGCTTGGGTCTGTTCGCCGGTGCGGCGCTGGCGGAAACCGTGTACGTCCAAGCCAAGACCGTGAAATTGCGCGCCGGCAAGACATCGCTGGACTCCGTGGTGGCCGACTTGAAGTTCGGCGACGCCCTGGAGGTGCTGCGGAAGGACGGCGCCTGGCTGGAAGTGCAAACCAGCGGCGGCACGAAAGGCTGGGTCTTCGCCGGCAAGACAACAGCCACCAAGCCCGCCGGCAGCGGCGACGATGATCTGGCCCGGCTCGGCAAGAGCTTTCGACGAACCGAGGCCAGCGACGTGACGGCCACGGCCGGTGCCCGCGGGCTGGACAAGGCTTCGGAAGGTTACGCTAATCGGGCCGGCATCACCCAGCGAGACCGTGACGCGGTGGACCGCATGGCGGCCTACCGGATGAGCGACCAAGAAGTCGAAGATTTCCTGAAGGAAGGAAGGCTCGGGGAATATGCGAAGTAACCGGCTTCGCTCGATCGGACTGCTCCTCGCGCTGGCGATCATTGCCGTCGCATGGAGCGGATGCGCGGAGATCCAACGGGCCGCCGAGGACGCCGCGCGGCAGTCTGGGGATGAACGGCTCGCCCATGTCATTCACGGCACCGGCACACTGGTCAGCGGGCTCCTGCCGATCAGCTACGAGGAAGAACAGGCCATCGGCGCCGCGATCGCGCTTCAGGTCATCGCCCGCTACGGCGGCCTGTACGACCAGCCCGAACTGACGCACTACATGAATCTGGCAGGCCGCGCCGTTGCCCTGACGTGCGACCGGCCGGATATCCCCTACCACTTCGCCGTGCTGAACCATGACTCGATCAACGCCTTCGCCGCGCCGGCGGGCTATATTTTCATCACGCGTGGACTCCTCAAACAGATCCATAACGAGGCCGAGCTGGCCGCCGTGCTCGGCCATGAGATCGCTCATGTCAGCCAGAAGCACATCCTCGACGTGATCCAGCGCAGCAAGCGCCTGGCCGGCGTCAGCGAGGCCGGGCTCGCCTATGCCAACCAGAATCCAGATGCTTTCAAAAAAGTGATCGATGCGGCCGTCAAGAAACTCTTGGATGAGGGGCTGGACCAGGAAAAGGAGATCGAAGCCGATAATCTCGGCGACGTGTTCGCAGCCCGCGTCGGCTACGATCCGACCGCGTACGTCACGCTCCTGAACCGCTTACGCGTGTTGAAGGGCGACGACCGCGCCTTCTTCAAAACCCACCCTAACTTCTCCACCCGCATCGGGTCGGTCCAGGCAGTCATCCAGGCGCAGGCGCTCAAACCTACCGGTGTGATGCTGGAAGACCGTTTTACAAGGCTGCGGGGGAAGCTCTAAGAATCCCGGCAGTCGACGCAGCGGGTGGGTTCCTTCTTCTCGTCCACTTCCTGCTGCGTCAGGGCGAACGCCGCCCGGCAAAGCTCGCAGATGCGTGTTTCGAACACCGGCTTGCCGTCCTCATAGCGGGTCGGGAGGAGCAGATCCGCGGGGTCGTACCCCAAAAGCACGTTATCCGCAAACTTAATGACCGCCAGTCGGACGTTGAACTTCTCCCAGGTACCGACCTGCCCTTTCCGCGACAGGACCTGATCCGAAGATACATAGACGGGCTGCCCGTACCGGCGATGCCGGAGATCGCGGAGGTTCCGCGCCTCCGGCGTAGCGACCGCGAAACCGGCCGCTTGTGCGAACGGGCCTTCTTCCGCGCCTGGCATGGCGCTATCTATACCACCCGCTCCCGAAAGCGGTCAAGCCGTCTAGTTTACCGGAACCGGCGCCTTTCATCGTTCCCGCCCGCGCTTGACAACCCGTCTCCTCCATTGCTACACCTACCGCGACGAGAGGGCCGATCTTTATGGAGAAGCTGACAGTCTATCAAAAGCCGAGCTGCTCGACGTGCCGACAAGTGCTGACCCTCTTGCGCGAAGCCAAGGCGAAATTTGAAACCATCGACTATTTCGCGACTCCGTTGTCCACGGCAACACTCCGCAGACTAATCCAGAAACTGGGTATCACTGCCCGTCAACTGCTCCGCACCAACGAGGAAGCGTACAAGAAGCTGCAATTGGACGAGAAGGAACCGAGCGACGAGGAATTGATCCGGCTCATGGTGGTCTATCCCGAACTGATCCAACGCCCGATCATCGAGAAAGACGACAAGGCCGTTCTGGGACGCCCTCCGGAAAACGTCAAGATCCTGCTCTAACCGCTGCTCTCGGAAAAATAAAGGAGGGCCGCCCGGCAATCCCGGACGGCCCTCCTCACGCATCACTTCGGAAGTAATGTGTTATTTCTTCCCCAGCACCGAGTCTTTGCAGGCTTTCGCCACCCGGAACTTCACCACCCGCTTCGCCGGAATCTTGATCGCCTCGCCGGTCTGCGGATTGCGCCCCATGCGGGCCTTCCGGTTCACCAACACGAGTTTGCCGATACCCGGCAACGTGAAGGTGTTCTTGGCCTCCTTGTGGGCAAGCGCGGCGAGATGGTCAAGAAACTCGCCCGCCGCTTTCTTCGTGACCCCCACCTTGCTGGCCAAGTGCTCTGCCGTCTGAGACTTCGTCATCGCTTTCGCCATACACGACTCCTTTCACCCTGTTGAACCGTCGCGCGGTTCGTTGATCCGTTAAACTTCGCCCCGATCCCAACGGGATCTTCCCGGGTTAATCGCGTGATACGCTCATTTCATGAACCACGACTACGCCTGATACCGGACCCGTTCAGGCTGAATCCGGCAGAGATTCGACACCATGCCCGTCAGAGACAGACAGAAGATGAACCACTTGGAAGGATCGAAATTGTACCAGCGCGGCCCGTTCCGATAATCCCGTTGATGCGCATGGTGGTAATTGTGGTAGCCCTCGCCGAAAGTCAGCAGAGAGATAACCCAATTGTCCCGGCTCGAATCGGCTACCGTATGCGGCTGATCGCCCCAAAGGTGACAGACCGAATTGATGCAGAAGGTCGAATTGAGGACGAGGAACATACGGGCCACGCCGGCCAGGAGAAAACATCCCAGGCCGCTCAGCCAGCCGCCGTAGAGATATCCCGCCAGAAACGGGAACGCCAGACCGGACAGGACGATGGGCGCATAGTAGCGATGCTGCCACATGACGATGGGATCCTTGCGGAGCAGGCTTTCGTATTTTTCGTTCAAACGCGGATCGCTCTTATAGAAGACCCACAGCAGGTGGCTGTGCCAAAACCCACGCTGGGCGTTATAAGGGTCTTCCTCCTTGTCGCACCGGGCGTGATGTCGGATATGGTCCGCGCACCACTTGAGAGCTGAATTTTCCAGCGCCCACCCCCCTGCAACCAACAGAGCGACCTTGACCCAGGGCCGGCAGTCGAAGCTCCGATGGGAAAGCAGGCGGTGATAGCCGACGGTAATGCCCATGCCTGAGACATAGTAGAGGATGATCGTCAAGACCCAGTCCAGCCAGGTATAGCCGACGAGGTATCCGAAAGTCGGGACGGCTACGAGCGCGCCGGCCGCGATCAAGGAGAACAAGGATACCGACAGATAATCAAGCGACTGGGGCTGCGGCTTGACGTCAACAACACGCTCCACGTTCAATTCCTCACAACCTGGAATGAAACGTCGCGTGTCTGAGTCTGTATGCCTGGTGCTGGAGATTTGTAAGGCCCATCGCCAACTGGGGGTACCTTCTTCAGAGGCCCTCTGGAAGCGGCCAAACGCGGCTGACTCTACAGAAGGACGGAAAAGAATGCAAGAAGAAAGATCGACAAAATACGACTGGACAAGGCCCTTGCAAGCCACGTGCTATAATTATGCCCCATGCCTCGCCTCGCGGTTCTGCCGCTCGTCGCACTGACGATTCTCCAGACTCCGGCCTTTGCCGCCGAACCAGACGACTTCACACGGCTGATCACGCAGATCGCCCAGGATCAGCTCATGAAGACGGTGCAGGATTTGGCGCGCCTCGAGGGCCGGCAATCCGGGACGCCCGGTGGTGACGCAGCCGTCGCATATGTCAAAAGCGGGTTATCAGACGCGAGGTTGCAGTCGTTCCCTTTGAGAACAGTACGAACTGATACACCGGCCCATGCTGAGATCCAGCTTACAGAGCAATCCCTGTCGCTTCACCTGGGCCGGGATTTTCTTCCGATTGTAAACACCGCGTCGGCCGAAAAAATTTCCGCTTCTGTCATATTCGTCGGGTACGGGATCAGTGCGCCGAGCCAGGGACTGGACGAGTATGCCGGACTGTCTGTGTCGGGAAAAGTCGTGCTGTTCCTGCGGGGTCAGCCCAAGGGCTTTGCCGGACACCTGACTCATGGAGACAAGGTCAACACCGCCCGTGCCAAAGGGGCTGTTGCCTATTTGACCGTGACGGGTCCTCTCCTCGGCCCCTACGACCAACGCAGAGGTATGACCACGAAGCCATTGCTGCTCTATGAAGGAGTGTTCATAGAGGCCCTGCCGGGATTGTGGCTCGACCCATCAGTGGCCGATACCATCCTGAAGCCGGCAGGACGTAATCTGCGCGCATTCCAGGAAGATATGAACCAGGTCCTCACCGCCCGATCGTTGGAAACCGGGGTCAGAATCACTCTAGAAATGCGGCCTCGCTTCTTCAACGCGACCGCCTCCAACCTCCTTGCCTTCTGGCCCGGCTCTGACACCGAACTCGGCAAAGAGACCATCATCCTCGGGGCGCACCATGACCATTTCGGCATACAGGGAGGGCTGCTGTTTCCCGGCGCAGACGATAACGCGTCCGGCACGGCCATCCTGCTCGGGATCGCTCGCGTCCTCTCCACGACCGGGATCAGGCCCAAGCGCAGCATCCTGTTTCTCTCCTTTGCGGGCGAAGAACAGGGGTTGCTGGGGTCCCGCTTCTACGTTTCGAATCCGGCCTTCCCCCTGAAGAGCGTCAAGGCCATGGTCAACGTGGATCACGCGGGGGTGGGGAACGGCAAAATCACAGTGGGCCTCTCAAAGATCGAGAAGTCCGTCGCGCAGGCGGCCGCGGAAAAGGTCGCCATGAGTGAGAAGCTCGAACTGTTCGGACTGTTCCCAGGCGGCGATCACGTACCGTTCGCCGAGGCCGGCATCCCCACGGCGACGATCGTCACTTCAGGACCGCATCCGGACTTCCATCAGCCGGCCGACACCCCCGACAAGATCAATCCTGACCTGCTCGCTTCGGTCACGCGCTACACGCTGTCGCTAATCTGGACGCTGGCAAATGAGCCGTAAAACGACAGAAGGCCGACAGGGTGGAGACCCTGTCGGCCTTTGTCTTGTCGTGCATGCTAAGGAAGAAACGTTATTTCTTCTCTTCCTTCTTGGCCTTCTTCGCTGCTTTCTTCTCGGCCTTCGCCGCTTTCTTGTCATCCTTCTTCTCAGCCGCCGCCGGGGCCGCTGGTGTCGCCTGCGCGAAGGTGGATCCAACAAACGTAAGGCCGATCATCACCGCGAACAGTGCTGCGAGTACGGTTTTCATAGACTCACCCCCTTTCCTGTCAATACCTGTGAGCACAGACAATGCCAATCGAAAAGGCGAAATATTTGAGATAGTTCGACGATCATGACGATCAAACGGCAACCCTATTCGAGGTGGATGTCCGCCTGAAATGCGGATGTCCGTCGTGTAATTGACAGCCAGACCGAACCATTCTGTCGTAATACGAGCCGATGTTCCGTGGAGCCACCGCTTGTTTGTTTCCTGGACGAATTACGTATAGGATACTCCCTCGGAAGGTGCCCATGCTTCGAGTCATCCTCCTCTTCCTGCTTGTCGCGCCAGCGCTCTGGGGATGCGTGTCGTTGGACGAATATGGCGCGCTCCGCGAGGCCTATAACAAGCTCGACGCCGAGCGTCAAACCTCCAAGCAAGCCGTGCAGACCGCACAAAATAATGTGGCAAAGCTTTCGGGTGAACTGAAGCGTGTCCAGCAGGAGCTGAAGGACTTGGAGGCCAAGTTTCAGAAGACGAGCCAGGAGATGACGGCGCTGTCACTGCAGTTGGAGGCTACCAAGAGGGTCCTGGTGGAGAAAGAAAAAGAAACATACCAACCAAAGCCGGCGAAGCCGCCGAGAGGCAAGAAACCGTAGCGGCCTGAGCCGACGCTCGTGGGAAAAGATGGCTTTGGTCAGGCGACCGTAAGGTCGCGGGAGGTGCCGGGAAATCCGGCCAGCATATCATCAGCCTGTCTCAAGCGAAGGCTGGTCAGGTGGGCCATGGCCTTGAGTATTTTGTGCCCGAGCTTCGGCTGGTTTTCGAGCAACCGATGCAAGGCGCCTTGATTGATGGTCAACACTTGAAAGGGCAACCCCGCCTTGACCGTCGCAGAGGCGGGTCCGCCGTCCAAAAATGACATCTCGCCGAAGATAAAGCCCTTGCCGAGCGACGCGATCAAGACCTTCTTCCCTTCCTTGTCTTTCTTGTAGACCCCCACCTTGCCGGACAGCAGGCAGAAGATGTGCTCGACCGGGGCGCCTTCGATAATGAGATGGTCTCCTTCCCTCCCCTCCCGGATGCCGCACAGCGGGCCCAGCAGTTCCCGCTCATGGTCGGTCAAGTCAGCGAAAAATGGAATCGTGGCGAGCGCTTGGTTGATGGGCATGAAAACCTCACTGGAGCCGGCGAGTGGGATCGAACCACCGACCTGCTGATTACGAATCAGCTGCTCTACCACTGAGCTACGCCGGCCCGGGGCAAACTCTAACAGGGGCCCCCAGGCGATTTCAACCCCGCCGTTTGGCTTTGCTGACCGGATACGTGCCGATCGGGCCGTCCGGCGCAACATCGGGACTGACCACCGGCACCTGTTCCCGTTTGAGCGCCACAGCCCCCTTGGCCACCTGCTCCCGGAGATAGGCGACGATCTCGCCCACGTCCACCCAGCCGTTATTGTCGGTATCGGCCTGCCCGCGAACGGCCTTGAGGAAGTGATACGTGAACAGTCCGTGCTGCCCCGCATCGAATGACAGGCTGGGACCGTTCGTTGAGGACGATCCGACGATGATGGTACGGTTTTTCCCATCAGGCCCGCCGGCGTTCCACAGAATGGGCCGCGGGCTGGCCCCCGTCTTATCGGCCGGAAACGAGAGGTCGGCAAAGACCAGGTTCAGTTTGGAGGGCAAGCGCGCCAGTACCTCCTGCAGCCGCTTCAGAGAGTAGCCCCGGCGGGCCTGGTCCTGACGGCCCTCATAGGGCATCAGGACGATCGTGCCGTTTTCCGGATTGAGGACGGCGTTGCCGACCAGATAGACGAACACGACGCCAGACGACGCGGCCATTCGGGGAAGCCAGTCTTCAAAAGTTTCCTGGAGATCCACCAGCAGCGCCCGCTCGTTCGTCAAGACCCGCACGTTCTCGGGGGCATACCCCGCCAGCGCCATCAGGTGCTTGGCGACCACTTCGGCATCGCGCTTGGCGTACTTCAGCTTGGGGACACCTTCCTCGCGGTACCCTCCGATCCCCACCACGACGGCATAGGAGGTGCGCCGATCGAACCCCGACGCCCGCGGGGGGATCTGGTCCACGTCGCTGGACGGGACTTCGACCGTCTCGACTGACCCTTCCTTCGACTTCACCGACGCGGCGAACCGTTTCTGAGTCGGCGGCCCGAATCCGCCGGCCTCGGTCACCTGCACCTGCAGCTCCGCCTGTTGATCAGAGAGGGACGCCGGCAGGAGCGATGTAATGACTGCCTGTTTCTTCTCGCCCGGCTGGAGATCACCGAGCAGCGTGGGGTTGGTGAATTCCTTCACCAGATCCGGGGTTCCGGACAGGACGACCGTCACTCCTCGCGCCACGCCCGGACCGCTGTTGGCCACTTCCACCCGGACGACGACCTTCTCACCCGCGTTGAGGATCTGGTTGCGGTTCTCGTCTTCGAGCGACGCACGGAAGCTCAGCGTGGGAGGATCGCCGGCCCCGGCCGGCGGCGCCTGGACGCCGCCGGCCGTCATTTCCTTGCGAGTCTGCAGCCGCATGGCCCAGTCGCGGACCTTGACCGATTGGGCCAGTTCCTCGACGGTCCGATCCGAAAGCTTTTCCAGCGCCTCCGTCACAGGCAGCATCAGCCCTCGCACCGTGCATTCAATCCCGTCGGTGGTCACGTTCCATTTCCCTTCGCCCTTGACCGCGCCGTTGAACAGCGACCTGCCCTCGGAATCGGTCATCGTGATCCGCAAGCGCACCAAGACAGTCATCTTGTACTCGTTGGGCTCACGGCGCGGAATGTTCAGGGTAAGTTCGCTGGTCTCGATCGCGGCGCTCAGGACGGCGTCGGCGGGATCCTTCGGGCCGCCCACAAAGGTCTTTTCAAAGACGCCGGCCGCATCGGCCTTCACTTGCTCGGCGAGACGCTCACCCAAGGGAATGCCCTGGGACACGCCGCACGAATCCTTGTAAAACAGCTGGGTCTGTTTGAACGCGTCGGGAATGTCGAGACGGACGGTCAGTGGGATGCTGGGTATTTGGGGCTCGTCGGATTTGAATTCCAACCGGGGGAAAACGAGCTTCTGTCCGCACCCGAAACCCGCCAGCGCCGCCAGCAGGACGACGAGGCTTATCAGAGGCCGGAGGGCCGGAACGCGGAAGGACATGACTCCAGGTCTCCTGAGATTGACGGCGGGCGCCGGCCGAGTGGTTTCGTCTGTGTCTTATACAAGAAACGGACGGCAAGCGCAATGACAGAAGACGTCCGGACGCGCCCTTGACACCCCTAACCCGATTCGGTACCGTCGCGCATGGCCGTTTTCGGAGGTTCGCCGCTCTCCTGGTCCACTCTGGCCGACCTCATCCGACTCCGCAACCAAACGGGATCGTTCTTGCTGCTGTTGCCGACGTTGTGGGCGCTGACGCTCGCCGGCGAGGGGCGTCCGCCGCTCACGCTCGTCGCAATTTTCATCACGGGCGTCTTCGTCATGCGGAGCGCCGGCGTCGTCATCAACGACTGGTGGGATCGCGACCTGGACCGCCAAGTTCAGCGGACCTGCGAGCGCCCGCTCGCATCGGGACGTCTGCATCCCCACGCCGCATTGGGAATCTTCGCGTTGCTGATTGCCGCCGCCGCCGGCCTGGTCTCCCTACTCAACCAATTCACCATTGCGCTGGCGCCCGTCGCCCTGCTCCTGGCCGTCCTCTACCCGCTCGCGAAGCGAGTCATGCCGCTCCCGCAGGCCATCCTCGGCATCGCGTTCGGCTGGGGCGCTGTCATGGCCTGGTCTGCGGTGCGGAACGAGATCGGCTGGCCGGCGTTCGGCCTCTTCGCAGCGACCGTCTGCTGGGCCGTCGGGTACGATACGATCTATGCTCTGCAGGACATCGAGGACGACCGGCGGGTCGGCGTGCGTTCCTCGGCCATCTTTTTTGGAGAGTGGTGCTGGATCGCCGTGGGCGGCGCGCTGCTCGCCATGGCGGCAATCCTGGCATTCGTCGGCGCGGCGATACGCCTCGCGCTTCCGTTTTACCTCTCGCTGGCGCTGGCTGTGGGACTCTTCGTCGCCCAGGCACGACAGCTTAGACGCGGGGTGTCGCAGGCTCAAGCCTCCGTCTTGTTCAAGCAGCACGTCGGGATCGGCGCGCTGATCCTCGCGGGCATCTGGAGCGGGGTCTTGCTCAGGTAGGCGCGGCTTAGGACGAAGCCGGCAGCGGCTTGTCCGGCGGCGGCGCGTTCAAGGTCTTCAGGTAGAACATGAGGGCCTTGGCATCGTCGTCGCTCACGCCGAGATTCGGCATCTTGGTGTGGGGCTTCATAATCTGCGGGTATTTGATCCACCGATAGACCCAGTGGCCGTTCAGGCGGAACCCCGCCCGGTCCAAAGGCGGGCCGACCTCGCCGCCGGTGTCTCCCACCTTGTGGCAGGCATTGCAGCCGTACTTATTCAAATAGAGCTGCTTGCCGCGCGCCGCCAGCTTGGACTCTTCGGCCGGCGTCGCCGTGACCGTCGGCTTAGCGATCGGCGAACCCTTTGGCCGCTCCTTCTTCAGCGCGGCGAAGTCCTTCTTCTCTATCTTTGTCCCGTGGAGCGTCCGCACGAAGGCCACCAGCGACCAGAGTTCCTCCTCCGACAGCGTGTACTTGAACGTCGGCATCGTCGGAACGGCGAACTCGTCGTCGCCGATCTTGTCGCCGACCTGGGGGGTCGTGTCCTTCATGTCGCGGGAGATGGTCTCGAAGATCTCCTGGTCCTTGAGGGTGCTCATCTCATCCCTGTTGGACAGGTCCTTGGGTTTGGGATCTGGCATGAGCTTCCAGTTAAAGCCCTGGCCCGGCTTCCCTTTCTCCCCGTGACAATGGGAGCAATAATAGGCGTACAGGTCCGCGCCCTTCGCCACATGCCCGTCCTGAAACAGCCCGCAGCCTGCGAGTCCGACCAACGCCGCCACCGTCACGACGGCGGCCCCTCCTGCAATGCGCTGACCCTTCACGCCGGCTGCCCCTTCTTCACCTTCCGGATGATGACGAACTCCACCCCCGCGGCCAGCACGACCGCCATGAGGCCGTACAAATAAATCGAATAATCCGGCGGCGGCTCCGCGTTGATGTACCACCAGGACGTGATAGCCTTTTGCGAGCCCGACTCCTTCAGATCGCCACTCTCCAGCTTCTTGCCGTCCCACACCGCGAAGGCGACGTTTGGGAACGTCCCTGTCTGAATCTGGACGTCCTCCTTGTCGGTGGTGGTCAGCGCGCGGGTAAACACAATGCGCCACACGCCGCTTACGTCCTGTTCGACCACCTTCGTCTCTTCATCAAAGAGCGGATCGCCCGTCTTCGGATCCTTGAGCACCTCGCCTTTGTCGCCCTTGCGGGGATTCAGCTTGCGTTCCTTGAACTTGATCTTGGTCTTCTCGTCTTTCCAGACGCCTTTCGCCTGAACGTCCTGCTGAGCCTGCTTCTTCAGCGTCCCGAAGCCCTGCGCGCTCATGTCCAGAGCCGCCGGCGCGTCGTTTCGCCAGTACCAGATGTTGACCGGCCCGCCTTCCACCTGCCCCATGGGCTGTCCGTGGGCAAAGTGGGCCTTCTTGTCGCCCACCATGAACTCCAGCGCCGCGGCGTCGGCCGGGTCCTGGGTCGGATCCGCGTATTCGACGAGGAACGAGATCTGCTTATTGTTATGGACGGCCCGCACCTTGATGGACTTGACCGTCACCGACCCGATGCGTTTCTGCCAATGGACCTGGGGTGACATCGGGAACTCGGTCGCCGGGATCGTGCCCCAGATCGACGCGGACGGATCCGTCGGCACCTCGCCTTGGATCAGCTTCGCGCGAACGACGACGGTCTCTTGCGAGAGCGCCGACGCGACCCACAGCAGGCCCGCCGCAACGGCCAAGAGAGCCACCATCCCGTATCGTGATGGAACCGTTCTCATCGCTTACTCCCACGTCCTGGGCTTCTGCCCGGCTCCGGCATATTCCGCCATGATGATCTTCCATATCCAGTCGTCGGGCAGTTCCACTTCCCAGCGCGGCATGGCCGATTTCCACGGATGGCCCTCGACCGACAGCCCCACCCCGCCCTTTTTGATGCGCCAGAACAGGTAGGACTCCTGGAGCATGGCGATGGTGCCGGGATCGGAGAAGTTGGCCGGCGGCGGGTTGAACCCGTCGGAGGCCGGACCGTTGCCGTTGAACTTCGCGCCGTGGCAGGGCGAACAGAAGGCGGAATAGAGCCCCTTTCCCATCATCACATTCTCCGGCGTGTTGGGCAGGGGATTGGACAGCCCCACGAACTCTCCGGGAGGCGCCGGGTGGATGGTCCGGTTCTCGGCGGGCGGCTGGCTGCTGGGCACGAGGCCGCTGTAAGTTTCCCAGCCCACGAGGAGCGGGAACAGCACCAGGACCGTGAGACGGGCATATCGGGCCACCCCGTTCAACCCTTCCCCGCTTAGAAACCGGAAGATGGGACCCATCAATTGCTCCGTGGACTCGCCACTGAGCGTGCCGTACACGACGATGCCGACGGTGGCCAAAAACAAATACAGCCAGATGAGACTCATGGGCAAGGGCGCGGTAAAGAGCGGCAGGATGAACTTCAGCACCGCGAACACCGCCGCCAGCAGAATGGCCCCCTTGATCGCCAGTGAGGACCCTCTCATAGGCCTTTCCTCCTCTCCGCGCTTACGGAACTGGGCGCCTCAATCTCGGACAATTCGATGGTCACCGGCTCACCCGACATATTCTGCAGGAAGGCGATGACCGCGAGGATCTCGTTGTTGCTCAAGCCGATCGGTTTCTTGTTGATGTAAGGCATCTTGGCGGGGAAGAACTTGGCCTGGCCGACGTGCTCGTAGTCCTTATAGACGTACGCCTGGGGTTGGGTCAGGCTTTCGTAAATGAATTCGCGCGTCAGCTTGGACCCGACGCCCTTGAGGTCAGGACACCGGCCCTCGCTGCTGCCGATCGTATGACACAGCGCGCACTGGCCCTTGCCGAAGAAGATCTTCTGGCCGATCGCCGCCAGGTCCTTCTTCTCCTTGATGGACGCCACGTCGAATTTTTCCACGGCGGGCGGCAACGAGGCCATTTGGGGAACCCCCAGGGCGACCAACGCAAAGCCCCCTAGCACGATCAGCACGAAGGCGACCACGCGGACGAAGCGGGCTTGCACAAAGAGGAGGATCGCCCCCCCCAGACCGACCACGCCCATCCCAATCGCTTGCAACAGTTGGACTTCAGTCATGGACACCAACCCCTAGCGACGGCCGGTCGCCGCTGCGGGAGCCGTCCCGACGGCCGGCGACGCGGCGCCCTTTGCTTTCGCGGCCGCCTTGTCCGGAGCGCCGCCTTTCTTCTCGCCACCCAGGGAGGCGACCCAGAAAATGAACGCGACCAGCATGCAGAACATGAACGTGTTCAGGGCCATGAAGGCGGCGGCGTAGCCGAGCGCAGGCGAATAGGCATATTGCGAGGTGTCCTGCATCACTCCGTACACGTGCCAGTGGACCCGCGACGACGACCGCGCATAGCCCATGAGGGTCATGAGCAGGATGACCATGACCGCGTTGAGCACAAGGGCATACGCCGATCGCGGCGGCATGACGCCCCACACCATCTCGGTGGTCGTCTTGGCGCTCTTCATCAGGAGCCCCGTCAAGGGCGTAATGGTCAGCAGAACGAAGAGCACGACCAGCACCTGGGTCGTGGAAAAATAGTTGATCCGCGTGATGGCCGGCACGAAATAGCCCCACACACCCAGCACGACGACGACGATCACGGCAATTCCAAGGATCACGCCCTGGCCGGCCTTGGCCGCCTTCGCCCACCCGGCGGTCTCCACCTTGCCGGCCCGCCAGTACATGATGAAGCTCATAAAGGTTACCAGGATCATGAGATTCGCCACGGTCATCTTCGCGGACATGACGCCGAAGACGCCCAGCAGGGGATGGTGGGTGCCGCCCATCTTCCGCGCCTCTTCCAGGCTCGCGACCAGGGAATGCGGGGTCATCCAGACCCCCAGACACACGAGCAGGATGACCAGCATCGTCAGGATCGGCCGCCGGTACTTGGCTTCGGACCCGGGAATCCGATGCATGATCCCCAGCCAGAAGTAATAGTTCGAGCCGACGAATAAAATCCCGATCAGCATGGCCTGCAGGATGAACAGCCAGGAGAGGAACCCGCCCATGAGGGTGATGCCCATCTGCTGGTTGTACTGGTAGATCTCCCGCATCAGCCAGTAGCCGGCGAAGGGCAGCGGCAGCAGGCCGAACACGCCGATGAAGTTCCCGACGTACCCCATCCAGTCGTAATGCACGCGCTCTTCCGCGTTCTGCGCCATCAAGTACTTGAGCCCCGCGTACGCGCCGCAGATGTAGCCGCCCAGCACGACGTTGGCGATCAGGCGGTGGACGTTCACCGGCCACCAGGTCGGATTCCACGTCGCCGCCCATGCCTTGGACCACATGCTGCCTTCCGCGATCACGACCGGGCTGGCCTGGAAGGTCGCCCAGGAGTTCGGGATGATCATGATGAAGAATGCGAAGACGTTGAGCAGGAAGCCCAGGAACAGATGCAAACCTTTCTGCTTCCCCTGCATCGAATCCCACCCGTACCAGTAGAGGTACAGAGTCGCCGTCTCCAGCAGAAAGAGGACACTGTACGCGAGAAACGAGGGGAAGAAGACGTCCGTGAGGTAGGACATCAGCTTGGGATAGAGCCCGATCAGCAGGAACAGGAGAATACCGCCAAAGAGGGCGGTCGTGGCGTAGGAGGACGTGAGCAGCTTGGTAAATTCCTTGGCCAGTTTGTCGTATCGCTGGTCGCCGGTCCTGACGCCGACGATCTCGCATACCCACGCGAAGATCGGCACGCCCAGTACGAACCCCGCCAGGAGCAGGTGCTGCTGCGCAATGATCCAGATCAGGTTCCGGCTGCCCATGCCAGGGATGTCGCGATACTCCGTCGCCGCCCCCGCCGAAGCTTCCTCGGCCCAAGCCAGGCCCACCGGCATCGCGACCACAAACGCCAGCACCAGGAAAAGCGCCGCATAGGCATACACATTTTTATGGTTCCGTATGTGTTCCATAGCGCTCTCTCCTTCTATTTCCCCTTGGCCGCGGGCTTTTTCTTCTCTTTGGCTTTTTCCTTTTCCAGCAACTCCAGGACCGCTTCGGCCTTGGCGAGGGTGGTATCTGTTTTTTTCAACAGCTCCTCCGGCTTGGGCGTCTTCTTGGCCGTGTCCGTCTGCGGCGGGGGATAGTCCGGGTGCCGGTGCGGCGTCGTCACCGGCAGCAGCACCCAGAACGCGACGGTCAAGAGCACGGCCACTGCGGTAAAGGACACCAGCATCAGCATCGAATCGGCCGGCACGCGCCAGCCGTCCCATTCCCGCACGCGCTCCTGCAAGCCGGCCGGGCTGGTCTGGCCGGAAGCGACGAGGAAACGCTTGATCCGCCACCCGAAGAGCTGCAGCCAGATCAGGAGACATACAATGAGCACGATCGTGGCCGGCACGGCCCACATCAGCAATTCGATGGTGATCTGCTCAGCGATGGGAACGGGAAGGACTTTCTTCACCGCGACGAATGTGGCCGCCGCGGCTTTCTGGCAGACAGCAGCGACGGCACCAACCGCGAAATAGGCGGCTCCCAGCACGACGGCGCCAAGGACGGCGCCCTGCCACCAGAGCGCGATCCCCGCCGGCCCGCGAATCTCCATCCCCAGCCGTTCGAGGAAGAAGGTCCGGGCCGTCAGGCCCAACGCCCAGATATCGATCGGTGCCGACAGCGCGAGCAACGCAATGAGCCCCGCGCTCTCCCAAGGGTGGATCTGCGCCGCGAGCAGCAGCAGGGCGACGATCAGCTTGAACGGGAACCCCGTCCAGAAGGCCGACCAGGACAGGGCCCAGGCCAGCTTGATGGAGGAGATGGCGGTCGCGGGATGGGACATGCCCGGCCTCCGTCAGTCGAGGAACTCGCGGTTGAGGATCGCGGACACGGTCAGGACCAGAATCCCGATCATGACTACGGTCCAGGACAACAGTGCGATCGGGCGTTTAAAGATATTGCGCTCCGGGCTCCGGTCGATGAACGGCAGTGCGGCCAGCAACAGCATGAATGCGGCGGGAATCGCCGTCGCTGCCACGAACTGGCCGAACTCGCCCGAAAAGGCCTTCCACCGGAGCATCTGGAACAGGAACAGGAAGTACCACTCGGGCTCCGGATGGTAATCGCCGGGGTCGGGCTTTGCCTCTTCCAGCAGGACCACCGGCTCGATGAGCGCCAGCGAGCAGATGCTCAGGAAAACCGCCGCCATGGCCACGATGTCCTTCCACACCTGGCGCGGGAAAAAGAAATCGGTCTTGGCCTTCAGCTCCTCGGGGGTGCCGCGGAACGGGCCGGCGGGCCCAGCCGACCGGAAGAGGAAGAGATGCAGCCCCGCGAGCCCCATCAAGGCGCCCGGCAGAATCATGACGTGGATGACGAAAAACCGGCTCAAGGTCATCTGCCCGGGCGTGGGGCCGCCTTTGAGGAACCGGGCCAAAAAGTCGCCCACAACGGGTGTCTTGTCCATGATCTCGACGCCGACGGTCGTGGCCCAGTAGGCGCGCTGATCCCACGGCAGGAGATAGCCGGTGAAGCCGAAGGCCATCACGATGCCGAAGAGCCCCAGGCCGATCAGCCAGATCATCTCGCGGGGCGTCTTGTAGGCGCCCCAGAGAAAGACCTGCGACATGTGGGCAAAGACCATGACGACCATGGCCGACGAGCCCCAGAAGTGATAGCTGAGAATGAACCAGCCGTAGTCCACCTCGTGAATGATGAACTGGGTGCTGGCGTACGCATGGTCGGCGCTGGGGATGTAGTAGAACATCAGCAGGACGCCGGTCACGGCCTGCATGATGAAGATGAACAGCAGGACCGAGCCGAAGACGTAAGCCCAGCGGGAGCCGCCCTTGATCGGCTCCTTCATCATCTTCGCCTCGAGCGTCTTCAGGTCTATCCGCTCGTCGACGAAATCGTAGACCTTTTGCAACAGCGTATTCATCTAAAGGATGCGAACCTGCTCTTTCTTCCCCGCTTTGTACTCAATGTCGATGACTTCGATGTCCCCCGTTGCAGAGACTTTGATCGGCAGCACGTCCAGAGGACGCGGGGCCGGCCCGTCCAACACGGTCCCGGCGGCGTCGTAAATACTGAGATGGCACGGACAGAGAAACACCTGCCCGCGTGTTTTATGCGAGCGCCACTTGTAGCCGCAGCCGAGATGGGGGCACTTGCCCGCAAATGCGACGTAAGGAATCGTTTGCTTGTTGACCCACACGACGTCGCCCTTCTCGTCATAAAAGGCCATGTCGCCATGCTGATAAATCTTCTTGAGCACCTCGGGGGTGGCCTTGATGACCCAATGGTTCTTGTCCTCTTCGCGTTCCAACACCGAGTCTTTGAAGGACTTCTTGAAGATAAACTGCACCCCGATGTCGTCGGTCTTGATCTTGCTCACGTTCCCGATCTTGATCCAGTGGTTGTCGTACGGGGCGTACATGGGCTTCATGATGAAGCGGAGGACGGGCCACACGAGCGGGAGAGCGATGAGCGCGCCGATGACATGGATGAAGCCCGCGAAGAAATTCCGCCGGGCGCAGCTCTTCTCAAGCGCCGGAAAGGGCACGAGCAACTCGCCGGGGTCGACGTGAATGCGGTTCTCGAGATGCGGGATCTCGACCTGTTTCGACGTCAGGAAGTCTTCCGGCTTGTGTTCAGGAAAGCCCGCCACCTGGGACGCGCTGCAGAGCAGCTCGACCGCATCGTCCCGCACCACGGCGATCGAGCTGGCCGGCACCTGCCGCTGGGTTCCGTTCGCGCGGACGACGATGTGGCTGACTTCGAGCGAGATGGGGTCGGCAATGACGTGAACGATTTCTCCGATCTCGCCGTCAAGGCAACGGACTTTCGATTTGATCTTTGGTTGCACGCTGGCCATGAAGATCGTACCCGGCGCTCGTTTACTTCTTGATGGGTTTGGGAGTCTGGACCGACGCGTCCTTCAAAGTGGCCAGATACGCCACCAGGGCGTCGATCTCCTGGTCCGACATCAGCTCCTTGTACTTATCCGGCATGAGTTTCTTGTTGTATTCCTTCTCGAATCCATCGGCCATCCACGCGCGGGGGTTCAGCAATTTTTCCTTCATCTCCTCGGGCTTCATAAGGCTGCCAATGTTGTCCAGAATCGGACCGCGCTTCTTGACCGAGCCTTTGCCGCCGATCTTGTGGCAGTTGTAGCACTCCTGCAGGTCGTACTGCTCCTTGCCGATCGCGACCAGATCGCCGGCCGCCGCTTTGGGCGAAGCCCCGCCGCCGCCTTTGTCGCCTCCGACCGCCTTGAGCTTGTCCGCGCCGCCCAGAGCCTCCAGCCGCTTCATGATGGCCTGGCTCTGGGCGTTCAGCTCCACGCTGCGCTTCAGCAGTTCATCCATCTTGCCTTTGTCGGTCGCCGCCAGCTTCGGCTTCACGATCTTGTCGATCTTCCCTTTTTCGACCGTGGGATCGTACTGCGGCAGGAAGTTGGCGCCGGCGATGAAGGCTCCCGAGATCACCGCGTAGAAAGCCACCAGGGCCACCAAGGCCTTCACGCCGCTGAACGGCGACACGGCAGGAGCATCCAGAAGGATAAAAACGAGTGTGCCCAGCCCTGCGTAGAGAACGAACATGACCTGAAACACGAGGGGGAAGTGGAAGACGAAACGACCTAAAAGGAACAGGACGACCGCCGCGACTCCACCCAGGAAGAGGCGCTTGATCAGGATTCCGATGAAGCTTCGTTCCCCAGCCATGGCTCCCCCTTACTTTGCGCCCACGGCGGCCGGGACCGCTTTCGACGCCTCGGCATGAGCCTTATCCTTCCCGGTTCGTAGCGTCAGGACGATCGCGAAACTCACGACGATGTAGAACGTCAGCGTGACTCCGGTGATCACCCAACTGGAGTATGCAAGGGTCGGCGTGAAGGACTCCGGTGTGAAATCGTACTGGAGGTTGAACACGTGGAAGTATTTCCGGGTCAGTTCGCGGACCGCCCCCATCAGGCCCATCGTCCAGATTGCGCTGAAGGCCAGGAAGACGAGCACGAATTGGGACACGAAATCGATCTTGCCCCAAACGATCCGCCCCCGACTCAGGGCCCGGTTGTACAGGATGTAGTTGCAGATCGTGACGAAGACGAGGGTGAAGGCCGCCGCGTTCTTCGCAGGCATAAGCGCCAGCATGCCCCAATCCACCGTGACGAACCCCAGACTGAGCTCGCCGTGCGGCAGGCTCAACGAGCCGTCATCGGGCGCCAAGGCCTGCGTGGCCACAAAGGCGTGCGGCGTCATCCAGATCGCGTTGCCGACGATCACCATCAAGAACGCCACTCTGACCAACGTCTGCGCCGGGACCGTCCACATGAGAAACTTTCCGGCGATCAGGAACGCCGCGACCCAGCAGGCCGGGACAATGAGCGCCATGATGTCCGGTATCGGCCACTTGGTCCAGATCAACATGAAGACGACCGGGATGCTTGCCATAAGGACCAGTGTGGTGGTCCTCATCCGGATCTGTTCCAGCCCTTCGATCCGCTTCATGCTGAGCCAGATGTAATAGTTGCTCGCCAGGAAAATCAGCCCGACCATCGCCCCCTGCATCTCGAAAAACATGGACAGCTGATCGGCCATCATGTAGGGACAGATGGAGGCATCGTAGTCGCAGAGCTCGTAGGCCAGCAGGTAGCCGGCGAAGGGCAGCAACAACAGCGCGCCGACGCCGATCAGATTGCCCACAAACCCGAACCAGTCGTAAAAGGCCCGTTCCTCTTCTGTTTTGGCGGCCATGTACATGTAGGCGGCGATCAGGCCGGTGATGAACCCGCCGAAGACCACGTTGCCGACCGTCCGGTGGATGTTTAGGGGCCACCAGCTGAAATTGTTCATCTTGTCCCACAGCGTGGCCGTGGTTTCGATGAAAGTTCTGAGGTCCAGCCCCTCCGCGGATTTCACCGGGGTATTCATGAACGCAGTGGGGCCATCAATCACAATGAGCGTCGCCAGCCCGATCACGTTCAGCAGGACCCCAAGCGCGATATGACGGAGCTTGAGCGGCCCCTGCAACGCGTCCCAGGTATACCAATAGAGGTAGAGGACGATTGTCTCCGCAATGAAGAGCAGCGGGTACCAGATGGCGAAGACGTCGAAGAAGTGGGTGATCAGCCAGCCCGTCAACTGCGGATAGGTAGCGAGCAGCACGAAAATGAAGAGACCGCCCGTCAGCGCAGTCATGCTGTAGAGGATCACCGTGACCTTGATGACTTCCTTCGCCAGCCGTTCGTAGCGCCCGTCGCGGTTCTTCCATCCGATGATCTCGCTGACGACCACGAAGATCGGCGCGCCGAGAATGAACGCTGCGAACAGGATGTGCAGCTGGGCCACGACCCAGACGGCGGCGCGGTTTCCTCCGATGGGGAATTCATGCGGCTTGGGGTCAGGGAGTTGCGCATAGGCCGCCGTTCCCACTAACAAAAGCCCCAGTACAAGAAGAAGGCTGCGTTGCCAGGTCCTCATGCTTTCCCCGCTCCCTTACTGATTGACCGCGCTTACTTCCCTTTTTTCTTGTCGTCCTTCACGGGCGTCGCCGCCGGAGCCTTGCCGTCGCCGGCCGCCGGTTTTGCTTTACCTAACTGATCGACCGGAACCCAGTCCTTGGCGGCCACGTCGTAACCCAGCCCCTTCAATCCGAAGGTCCGCTCATAGGCCATGGCTTTCCAGCGGTCTTCTTCGCTGAGCTTGCTCTTCCAGGCTTTCATCTTGGTGTTCGGCACCCCTTCGGAAATTCGCCAGAACCAGACGCTGTCGGAGTAGAGCTTCATCCGCTCGCCCTTGCGGAAGTCCCGCGCGCCGGCCTTGACCGGCTTGCCGTCCTTGCCGTGGCACGAGGAGCAATTCACATCGATATTCTTGACGCCTTCGAAAATCTCCTTGCCCTCAGCGATGATTTTCTCATCGGCCCACCACCCGGCCGGCATGTGCTTGTCGGCGTATTCGGGCGGCGCGGGCGGAGGCGGCCCCGTACTCTCCTGCTCTTCCGCGCAACCGGCCGCAAGAAATGCCACACCGCCGATGATCAACAATCCAAGCAAGCGTGTAATTTTCATAATCGCTCCCAACTCCTTTCCCATCTCCGGATTCCCCGCATAAAAAAGACGCTTCACCGGGGGAACCTGCTCCCGACGGCAACAGCGTCTAAGTCGTACCGTGCGCTCAATCGCTCAACGTTTCTTCCCGCGCCGTTTGGCTGGCACGGCGGCCCGCCGGTGTCGAGCGTGCACCACCGCCACGCCGATTGCCGCCGCAACGAGGACTCCTCCCGCTCCATAGAGCCAGAGCTTCGATGCGTCCTCCGTCCCAACGACTCCTCCTGAACCACCCGCCGACTGTTCCGATTCCGGCCCGAAATCCACCTTTGCCTGACGCTCGGTGTGCCGGTCGGTCGGGTCAAACTCAGCCCGGACTTTCTTGACTTCGTCCAGCCCCGATCGTTCGTCTTTGACCGAAATTTGAATGGGGTCCCCTGCATTCTGGTTGTGCAGGTGAAGGACCAGCTTATAAAATCCGGACCCATCCGCGTAGCCGGTGACAGGATCAACCGTCTGGTCACGCAGGTTCCTCGCATGGACCCTGACATCCCCGATCGGTTTGCCGCCTTGATCCCGCACACGCCCCGAAATGGTGAACCGGTGATCCATTTCGTGAGTCGCCCAAGCCGCACCGGGAACCAGCGCTTCCGACCAGCAGATCAGGCCGACCAGACCGAAAAAGACCGCCGCGCGACCCCACGACGGTCTCCCTTCCGGCAAGTTCAAAATGTCCCGAACAGCCCAGCCAAAGTGCGGCCTATCTAACATAGGTGTCCACCTTTGTCAATAAATTCCTGCGCTGTCAGAACAGCTGCTAAGCGCTCAAATTCAAAGAATAACTTGCGGTCTTGGACGTCCGGTTTATAGGTGCCCGCGGGCCTGCGCCTCGGCCTTGATACGGTCAGCTTCCGCCTTACGTTCCGATTCTTTCTTCTTCACCCAGGCTTCCCAGGAATTCCCTGAGGCGGTGTCTTCGCCGGTAAAAGCGATCGTCACGATGTCGGCGTAAGGGATCGCCCTGGTGCCGGGCTGGTCCTTGGGAAAAAGCTGGAGGACAGGGGGGGAGGCCGAGTCGTTCCGGTTGAAGATGTACCCCGTGATCGTCTCGCCGGAGACCAGCTCCAGCGTCACGTCACCGCGATAGTCGAACGCAATCTCCACGGCCTGACGCCGCTCGCCGTCATCAGCCGGCTGGAAGACCCGACCTTGAAGATTGCGCAATTCCGAGGAGGGAGATTTATCGGCAGTCACGACTCGCGGGCTACCGGGCGGTCGGCATCAGCGTCGCCACGACCGATCGGCCGAACCCCCGCAGCGAGCCGAACGTATCGTCCACGGCGGACGCTTCATATCCGCAATGCACCATGCAATCGGCGCATTTCTCGTTACGTCCGGTTCCGTAGCTGTCCCAGGCGGTCTGGTCCATGAGTTCCCTGAAACTCGCCACATAGCCGTCCTGGAGCAGGTAACAGGGCTTCTGCCAGCCGAAGATGTTGTAGGTCGGATTGCCCCAGGGCGTGCATTGGTAGTCCACCTTGCCCATGAGGAAGTCGAGGAAGAGCGGGGACTGATTGAACCGCCAGCCGGTCTTGGGCCGGTGGAGAATCCGCGAAAAAAGCTCGCGCGTCCGCTGCCGCTTGAGGAAGTTCTTTTGGTCGGGCGCCTTCTCGTAGCTGTACCCCGGAGAAATCATCATGCCTTCGACGCCCAACTCCATCATGGCATCGAAGAACTTCCGGACGCGCGCGGGATCGGCGTCGTCGAAGAGCGTCGTGTTCGTGGTGACCCGGAACCCTCGCGTGAGCGCCGCCTTGATCGCTTTGACGGCGACGTCGTACACGCCGTCCCGACAGACCGCCAGGTCGTGCTCTGCCTGCAAGCCGTCCATGTGAATGCTGAATGTCAGGTATTGCGACGGCTGGTACTCGTCGAGCTTGCGCTCCAATAAGATGGCGTTGGTGCAAAGATAGACGTACTTCTTCCGATCGACCAGTCCTTTCACGATCGCCGGCATCTCAGGATGGATGAGCGGCTCCCCGCCCGGAATGCTCACGATCGGCGCGCCGCATTCCTCGGCGGCCGCCCAGCACTGTTCCGGCGTCAGACGCTTGTCCAGGACATGATCGGGATACTGGATCTTGCCGCAGCCCGCACAGGCAAGATTGCAGCGAAAGAGTGGTTCCAGCATCAGGACGAGCGGATAGCGTTTGACCCCTTTGAGCTTCTGGGTCAACACGTACTTAGTGACAGTGAACATCTGGGAGACAGGCACGGCCATAGGGAGGACTCTATCATCACGCAGGCAGCAGCGTCAATGCCGGCCGCTCGGAACCCGTACGGAGGTATGCTACACTCTGGCTCCTATGGTGGATCCCAAGACCGTGCCGGCCAGCCCGGAACTGGACGCCTTGATCGCAGAGAAGGTCGTGGGGCTCACGCGCGATCCCATTCCTCCCTACTCCACCGACATCGCGGCGGCCTGGACCGTCGTCGAGACCATGATCCGCAAAGACGGGGTTTATTTCGGCGCGCCGCACTTCAAGCACAAGCACCAGAACCTCGCCTCGCTGGGCTACCCCGAGGGCACCGAGTGCTGGTACTGCGTGCTCAACACCAAGCTGCTCAATAAAGTCGTGCTCTGCGCCGACACGGCGCCGCTCGCGATCTGCCGCGCGGCCCTGCTCTGGGCCGTCACGCATGTCTGAATAAGTCTCTCTTAGTCGGAAGGCGGCTCAAAATGTCCCGGCGGCCGGGATTGCCACGGGACGGTCGGCTGCTTGGCCTGTTTGGCAAGACTGCGAAGGCTGGCTTCCACCGCCAGCCGCAGTTTGGGATCGCTGGACATCAAGATGGAAGTCAGCAGCACGTAGAGCTCGAACTCCTCCCGCGACCCGAGGAGCACCCGCTCGGTAACCGGATCGACCGCCCTCGTCCGCGCTGATTCCGTCCGTTCGTCGGCATCCAGCAGGCGCTCCAAGTGCTCGGGATCGCCATGGAGCCAGGCGGCAGGAATCCCGAGGGCCGACGCGAGATTCTCCAATGCCGAGGCGGACGGATCAACTTCGCCGGCTTCGATGGCCTCCAGCGACTCCGCCGCCAGCCCCGCCCGCTGGGCCACCGCCGCGATGGACTGCTTCTTGGACAGGCGCCACGCTTGAATGTTGGCGGCAATAGACATGGCGGGATGATACTGATTTAATATGGCGGGAGCAACCCGGTGATACGAAGCAAGAGGAGGGATTGAGGTCCTGCCAATGTGAACGCCATTAACGGAAGCGGCGCGAAAGACTATTCCGACCGCATT
>JACXTT010003294.1_pt1 | contig 24998 bp, 13 predicted proteins | sample 9270951 | NCBI WGS metagenome assembly JACXTT01 (sample SAMN15532306, study PRJNA645909) | rock metagenome | isolation source: weathered quartz diorite | place: Puerto Rico | collected 2017-06-21
TCTGTTTTTCCGGTTTGAAATTTAAAGCAAACGGTGTTGGTGAAGGGAATTTCCCTCACTTGGGGGCGGTTGGTTTTTTACCTAGAGAAAAAGTAAATGAAAATTCGAACCCTAATCACTTTACTGGCGGGCGTGGCGCTCGTCGGCTTCCTTTGCGTCTCCGCAGTCGCTCAGAATCGCGCCAGTGTGCGTGGTCAGGTGAGCGATGAGTTTGGGGCATCAATTGTTGGTGCGACCGTGACGGTCACCGATGCCAATGGCGCCGCTAAGACCGCCACTACCGGCCCGGATGGAACCTACACCATTAACGGTCTCGCGCCCGGCAAATACAAAGTTCACGCCGCGTCGGCGGGCTTCGCGACTTCTGAAGACACTGAAGTTGATGTCGCCGCAAATCGTCGCGATCCGGTAAATATCACGTTGAAGATTGCCGCGATCGAAAGTCAGGTAAAAGTGAACGCCGACACTCCGGTCAGCACTGAAGCGAACAATAACGCGAACCAGCAGGTGCTCAGCGGAAAAGATCTCGATGCGCTGCCGGACGATCCCGATGAGTTGGCCGCAGCTTTGCAGGCGCTTGCCGGTCCGACTGTGGGGCCGAGTGGCGGTCAGATTTTCATCGACGGATTCTCGGGCGGGAACCTGCCGCCGAAGGAAGCCATCCGCGAAATCCGGATACAACAAAATCCATTCGCTCCGGAGAATGATCAGCCTTCCGGGCGTATCGATATTCTTACTCGCCCCGGCACGGACAAATTCCGCGGTTCGCTGAATTTCAATTTTCAGGACGAGAGTTTTAACTCGCGAAACCCGTTTGCGGTTAGTTCACGTAAGCGTTCACCCTATCAACAGCGCCAGTTCGGCGGCAGCGTCAGCGGGCCGATTGTGAAGCACAAAGCCTCCTTCTTCTTTGAAGGCAACCGCAATGAAACTGACGATAACGATCTGGTCCGCGCGACTGTGTTGAATTCGGCGCTACAGCCAACGGACTTTGGCCTTGGAGCGCTCGTGCCGCGCCGCAACACCAACCTCAGTCCGCGCGTGGACTACGCAATCAACACCAACAACACGTTGGTGGCTCGCTACAACTTCTTCAAGTTCGATGCGAAGAACAGCGGCATTGGCGGCTTCACGCTCCCGCAGCGAGCATTTGAATCGCGAAATCAGAATCACAATTTGCAACTGACTGAGACGGCGGTCATCAACGCGTTCACCATCAACGAGACGCGTTTCCAGTTCTCTCACAGTCGCAACGAGAACCTGGGCAACAGCACTCTGCCGGTCTTGAACGTCAGCGCCGCTTTCAATGGTTGCTTAACGTCCGGAGCCAATTGCTCCCAAGTTGGTCACGGGATCAATACCAGAACCAATTGGGAACTGAACAACTTCACGCAAATCCAAAAGGGCATGCACACCTTCAAGTTCGGTGGTCGCATTCGCGGCGTTTCCATCGACGACTTGAGCCCGAACAACGCCGGAGGGCAGTGGTCGTTTACGGGCGGATTTGGTCCGCAACTTGACGCCAGCAATAACCCAATCGCCGGCACCAATACCGTATTGAGTAGCATTGAACGTTATCGCCGCACCTTGCTGGTGGCGCAGAATGGGTTGACCCCGGCCCAGCAGGCTTACTGCGGCGCCGGCACGACCGTCGCCGATTGCGTTCGCAAACTCGGCGGCGGCGCGGCGCAATTCAGCATCAACACCGGCAACTTTGCTGCTTCAGTTTCACAGACAGATGTTGGGTTCTATTGGCAGGATGATTGGCGACTACGTCCGAATCTGACGTTCAGCTACGGCCTGCGTTACGAGAACCAGACCAACATCAGCAGCAAGTTCAACTTTGCTCCTCGCCTGGGCTTTGCCTGGTCACCTGGCGCAGCGAATGCGACGCGTCCACCAAAGACTGTCATTCGCGGCGGCGGCGGCATCTTCTACAATCGATTCGGTGAGGGCTCTACGCTGACTGCCGGCCGGTTCAACGGGAGTAACGAACTCTCGTACGTCCTGGCTGAGCCCTTCATCGGCGCCGCGCCGACGCAAGCGAATCTCGATGCGACGAATGCCCGGCCGGTCTACAATCTTTTGAACCTGTTCCCTACGGTGCCGACGCCGGCGCAGCTAACCGTCATCCCGGCAACTCAGCAGACGATTTGGCGAGTCGCGTCGAATCTTCAAGCGCCGATGGTGACCCTGGCGGGTATTCAAGTTGAGCGACAACTACCGAAAAACATCACCGCCTTTGTTGGCGTGTTCAATTTCAGGATCTCGCACGTGATTCGCGCGCGTGATATTAATGCGCCGCTGCCCGGCACGATTGTTCCCGGCGTAACTCCGCAGGGCATTCGACCCAACCCTGCCTTAGGCGACATCTACCAGTTCGAATCAAGCGGCAAGTATCGACAGACAGCCATGTCTGTGGGCTTTAACAGCCGCCTTAATCCGAGAATCTCGTTGCAGGGAAGCTACACGTTAGCGACGCAGAGAAATGACACAGATGGACAGGGCGGATCGCTCTTCCCGGTTAACTCTTATGATCTGACCGGCGAATTTGGCCGCGGCTCGGGCGACGTGCGACATCGCTTCAACTTGGTGGGCACGATCAATTCGCCATGGTGGAAACTGGTTTTCAGTCCTTTCATCGTCGCGAACAGCGGGCCTCCATTCAACATCACGACCGGTCAGGACTCGAATCTCGATCGGCAATACAACGAGCGGCCGACCTTCGCACAGCTCAATGCCTACTGCACGACATTCACTACGCGTTGTAACGGAATCGATTTTTCGAACACCAGCAACCAGATCATCCCGCGCAACTATGGCCATGCGCCGGGTGCGCTTTCGGTGAACGTGCGCGTTAGCCGCACCTTCGGCTTCGGCGGCGAAGCCAACCGCAGCGCTACCAATTCACAGAAGAACCAACCAAAAGGTGCGAGCGACGCGAACAAACGTGGTGACAGTAGCACGCGTGGCGGCCCGATGATGGGCGGCATGGGCGGAGCAGTAGTGAAAGGGCCGGGCGGCCCTGAAGGAGGCGGCCCGCAAATGATGGGGATGCGTCCCGGCGGCGCCGGCGGCGGTCCCATGAAATATACTCTGACCCTATCGATCAACTTTCAGAACGTGCTGAACCATGTGAATCTGGGAACGCCAGTCGGCAATCTGACTTCACCTCTGTTTGGTCAGTCGACTTCACTCGGTGGCAGCTTCGGCTTCTTCGGAGGACCGGGTGGCGGATTTGGCGGCGGCGGCGGCGCGGGTAATCGGAGAGTCACCCTAAATGCCCGGTTTACTTTCTGAACTTTCAGAGCGTCGGAGCGTATAGGTTCAAAAGCAATGGAGCGCCGACATCCTGTCGGCGGTTCGCGAGCATCTTGCTCGCATCCATTGAACAATAACCGGCAGGATGCCGGTGCACCGCATGCAGGATGCATGCGCTCCGATCTTCCGAAAGGAGTCCATCAGTGAACCGTTACGCTCTAACGCTAGTCATCCCTCTCTTAGTTTCGCTTCCTGCGTTTGGGCAGACACCGGATGCCGGTAAATCAAACGGTAGCGGACCTTCGGCCGCGACTTCTATTCCCCCAGCTCCAACCATCACCGCGGAAAGCACGCCGATAGAATTAGCGAAGGCCGCGCTGGCCGCACAGGGCGGGGACAAATTCAAGAATTTGAAAAGCACCTGGGTCACCGGCGACGCGAGCCTCTACGCGCCGAATTCATCGCAATCGCTTCCCGGCAAGTTTTCAATGGTCACCGCCGGAGACAAGATTCGGATCGACGTCAACGCTCAACCGGTCTTTAATTTCAAACAAATCTACGATGGGCAGCAATCGTACAGCTCTATGCCCGGCGTGCAGATGCCGCCCGCGAGCAAGTTCGGTTTGATGGTCCTGCCGAAATACGATCAGCCGGGCTACACCGTCTCAGCGCTACCGAATGACAAGAAGCTGCGCGGCTTCCGCATTGTGGATAGTGAAGGCAACACCACCGACTTTTTTATCGATCCAACGAACGCTCGTGTGGTCAAATACCTGATTCCTTACAACGGGTATATGTTCGGAACTGAGAATACCAAGTTCAAAGAAGTCGATGGGGTGCTGATTCCGATGAACTTCACCCAAAGGTTGGAGATGCCGCAGGGCGCTTTCTTCGCCGAATATAAAGTGAAAGACGTCAAGCTAAACACACCGATCAGCAACGACGTGTTCGCGATTCAGTGACGCGGATTGCGATCAAAAAAGTCGCCTTTGCTATTCCGATAACTTTCTTGTGGCTGGCGTCAGCGAATCCGCGCGATGAAGCTCACGCTGCCGGTATTGTTCGGTGAGGTCTGACTCAGATTCCCCGTGAACGTCCAGCGAATGTTTGTCACGTTGCGATCATATCCCGCCGGCGCGCCACCCGCGCCACTCACCGGCGTATAAGCGTAAGTGGTCCCGCCGTTATTCGAATAGGCCACGACGACTGTCAAACCAGTGGTCCCGAGAGAACTCGTGACCGATCCAACTTTGAAATCAGTGTTCGCCGGTATCGGATCAGTAATCACGAAGCTACTCGCGGCCGCACCGCCCGAGTTTGTAAAGGTGATGGTGTAAGTTAGATCAGTCCCGGGAATCTGCGAACCGCTTGGGCTCACCGCTTTGGCCAGAACCAGGTTCATCACGGACTTGACGACGCTGCTGCTGTTGTTCGCGGCGTTCGTGTCGAATGTCGTGCTCGTGACGCTCCCCGTGTTTGTGACGCTGGGCACGGCGCCTGAGGCGACGGATACAGTCAAAGTGATCGCGGACATCGTGACCCCGCTTGCCACAGGCCCGGCGTTAGTGCAGGTGACAACGCTTCCAGCCGCACTGCATGACCAGCCCGTGCCGCTGGCTGAAACATAACTCAACCCGGTTGGCAGCGTGTCGCTCACTGTAATGGTTCCGCTTGCACTCTGCGGCCCGTTGTTCTTCACGCTCAAGTTGTAAGTTGCGTTTTGGCCTACCTGGAACCCGCTGGTTGCAGTCTTGGTCATTTGCATATCGGCAAATGCGGGCAAGGCGGCGAGGTCGGTTACGAATGTTCCCGACGAACCAACCAGCGTTCCTATTCCAGTGGTAGTGCTGATGTTATAGATCTTCGAATTGCCGGCAGTCGTTTCTGAGCCGTAGAGCGCGCCATTGGTCGCAAAAGCCAAGCCGCCGAACGCGGTGGCAGCCCCGGTGACGCCTACCAGAGTCGAAGTCGTGCCACTGATCGTGTAGAGACTGGTGCCGGCGATCAGATAGAGCGTACCCGTCGGCGAGAATGAAATGTCTCCGCCTAATCCAGTCGTCAGTCCTCCACCGCTGACAGTGCCGACGGTAGAAGCAAATGCGCCAGTTGCCGTGTTCAATGTGTACAGCACATTGTTGGAATCCATGCCGTACAATGTACCGTCTGACTTGAAGGCGAGTCGCGGGAGATAAACGTCCACGGTGCCCGAGAGCGTCGTATTCACGCCCGTACTTGGGTTCCACGTCGCGACGACATATTGACCGCTGCCGTTGGCAATCTGAGCGTAGTAATAGAGCAAGCCAGTGCCGGGCTGACGCGCAATCGCGGCGGAAGCAAACGACAAATTACCAACCGATGTGACGGCGCCCGTGGAAGTGTCCAGCGTGTAAACGTTGAAGGGTGAGGTGTTGGTCAAAGCATAGAGCGTGTTGTCGGCCCCGAACGCAGTGCCCGCGCCCGCCGCGATCAAGACCACGGCGGTGACCAGCGCGAACATCAATTTGAGATAGATGTTTCTCACCTTCTGGTCCAAACAAATCAATGTCGCTCTGGATCTTTTGCGGTAACTTTGTCCGCGAGGCCTGCTTTCGATGTGCCGAACAGATCGAAGAGGTTCGACAGCTTCGACGAAACAGTGAAGTAGAAACCGCGGCGCGTGGGTAGACCGCTGCCCGCGCCGGCGGGCTCGGAAGCTGAAGTGAAATTGTATCCGCCACCGAGGCGGAGATCGGGAATGATCCAGAAGCCCGCCTCAGTGGCATACGTCGAGCGCATGGTGTGTGACGATGGCTGAAACAGATTACGAGTTTCGAATGCCCAATCGAGGCGATTCGTTAACAGATATTGCGCGCGTGCCTGGGACAGAAACGAGAAAGTCGAAACGTAAGGCAACTGTGGCTGACCGTTGGCGCTCAGTCGCAGCGCGAAGTGACCGAACACCTCCAGGCGCTTACTCACTTGCCGATACGCGTCGGTAGCCAGGGAATCGAGACGATCGCGGGTGGGTTCGACGCCAGAAGCATCCTGTTCCATCGAGCGGTGAGTATAACTGAAGAGAAGGCCAGTCGTATCTGATTTCAGCGGTCGAATCGCCAGCGCTGCGGTCCCTTCCACTGATTCACTCGATCGGCCATTCAATTCTCCACGCGATAATTGAAAGCGTGAGAGTGCCGTTACGCCTTCGCTTAGTTTGCCGGCGGCGGCAACTGCGAAGACTTGTCCCACTCCGCCACGGTCGCGATATTCGTAACGTGCTGAGGCGCGGAAATCGGAGGTTGGTTGCCAGCCGAATCCTACGGTGCCGCTGTTGAAACTCTCGTTCGGACCGACCATATGGAAACCGCGTTCGAAGCCAAACTCGAGCGAGAGTTCTTTGTTCAGCGGTAGACGATTCTGCAAACCGATCACTGCAAAGCTGTCCGTGCCGTTGATGCCGCTCTCGAGTTGATAGCGGCCGGTCATCGAAGTGTACTTACCGAATCGAGTTTCGACTCCGATCGCGGTTTCGCGACGTGAAGACGATCCGGCAAACCCGTTCGCGGTGAAGTCGCCAATCGGAACGATAGGCGCCGCGGCCAGACGTTGCGTAAAGAACAACTTTGTCAGTGCACTGAGTTGATAGGTTGCGCCCAACGTTGTCTGCGTCGGATAAGTGGGATCAGCGTCGCCCAGATTCTGTTCACGCTTAACCGAAAATTGAAGTTTGTCGGTCGCTTGAACCTCCGCGCCGACAGTCACGAGATTTGAATCGGTTTGCTTGTCATTCAAATTATCAGTCAGGGCGCGATGGTCAAATCCAAAGTGCACGCGAATCTTTTCACGCAGGACTTCGTCCCATGCGGCCGAGAGGCTGAGGCGACCATTGTTAACGTTCTCGGTCTTGTTGCGCTCGCTGGTGACGCTGAAACGCAGCGTCGAAGTCTTGCGCGGCTTCATTTCCAAGGTGACTTCACCACGCCGCGACCCGGGCGTGACTGTGCCGCCGAATGGATTAAAGAACCCTTCTGTCGCGCTTACGTAATGGCCGCGAACCGTCGAGCCGAGGAATGGCAGCGGCTCTGCGAGCGTGATCTGATACGCGTTTCCGTCGTGCACTTCACTGTTCGAACCAATTGCGTTGCCGCTGCCGGGTACCGTCCCCTGACTCGTGGCATAGGCGACTTGTAACAAACCACGATTCGGCAAAGTTTTCTCGGCATCAAAGCCGCCGAGGAAGAAGTTTGGCTCGTTGGCTTCGCGTTGCAAGACCGCCGACAAGCCGAGCTTCAAGCCGAGGCCCTTGAAATTCTTGCGCGCGCGCGCGGTGTAAACCGCGGAGGTCATGTTCGTCGCGCGATGTTCGTAGGTGACAACGATCTGGCTCAGGTTCAAGGCACGATCGAACGTCGAAATGTATCTCAGGAAAAACAGTCGTCCGTTCGCCGCGTCAAGGTTGTAATCGATCGAGCGCACCAGCGTCTCGCGCGAAATGATGACCTCAGGATTACGACGGTCGCGGACTTCGAGCATTACCACTTCCGAGCCGGGCAGAATCTCGGCGTTAGACAACTGCATGATGCCAAGGCTGCCCGCCGGGAATACATCGCGTGCAAATGCTGTGTCCGGGCGAGCGCCCGTCAGCGTGATTGAGTCTCCGGACGAGTTTTCAAAGTGCGCTTTGACACCCGTCAGTTTGCGTGAGTATCCGGCGAGTGGCGCGCTCATCTCGGTGTCAAAGTCACCGAACATCAAAAACGATCGTTTACGATCTACTCGCGCGTATAACTTCGAGTTCGACTGCGCCGCTTCGAATCGAGTCGATGAATCTCCGAACAACGGATACACGCGATCGAGAGGATCGAGTTGGAAGAGACGATCGCGACCCGCGGTGCGATTGATCGGACGCTGCGTGTCGTAGGACAGCGTCAGCATGTTGTCACCAAGAAAACGGCCGCTGTAGAAAAAGCTGACGCGACTGCGGAAGTTGCCCTGCTCATTTCGCAAGCTGACTTCGGGAATGCCGTGACCGAAACTCATCTCGGCGAAGCCGACGAGGATCGGACGACGAATCTCAGAAGTAATGCGGATGTGCTCTTCGGCTTCAATCTCACCGGTCTGCGCATGCAGGCGAGCCTCACCGGGAGCGCCTGAGCCGATAAGCCTCAGCACGGCTTCACCGTTTTCCGTTTGCACCACCAACTGTCCATTCGGTTGATTAGGCTGTTCAGCGTTGGTCAGACTCGTCGACTGTGCGGGCGTTGCGGCAGGCGCAAGCGGCTTGTCGTTCGGACGAATCAACTGCCCGAGTGAAGTCTCGATTCCGAGTTGTCCGTCGAGCGCCGGATTGTTCCATTGATCAAAAGCCTTTACCGTCACGGTAGTGGAATCGGTTCCGCCGCTTTGGATTTCAGTCTTCTCCGCAACGATCTGGAGACGCTTCGCCGGGCCGCGGCCCATTACGACGATTTCTTGTGATTTTCCCTCTGCTCCTTCCGGGCTCACGGCAATGCAGCGAATCTTGTTCGCGCCGGGTCGCAGGTTAATGCCCACAAATGTGAAGGTTGACACCTTGTTTTTGTGATCGAGACTGCGCACGCCGATGTTCTTCTCTGAGACTTCGTCGCCATTCACCTTCAGGCGCACATTCCAGTTCAGGGCGACGCGCGCTTCGACTTGCAGCCCGGGCGCCAGGGAAACTGAATTGGCGGCTGGCGAGATGATGTGCACTTCGCCCGGAGCAACTGCTTCGACCGAGTCCGACGCTGCAACTTCGTAAGTGCCCGGCGCAGACGGCGTCGAGCTTTCTTTGGTTGGGACTTTGCTAGCAGGCGCAGGCGGCGCTGACGGGGCCTCTTCGCGAACCTTCTTTTCGGAATCGGAAAGCAACGAAGAGACAGCGGACTTGTTCGTCGCCTTCAAAGCGAAATTCTGACGCAGCATCCCTCCCCCGCCAATTGGCGTGCGGAGCAGGCGCGTCCATGCTTTGCCGGAAACGCGGCCTCCATCAGTCAGCGCGTACCCAGGCGGAACCGTGACCGGATCGAGCGAAATGACCTGCGGGCCGTCGGCGAGAGAAGGGAAGTTATAGAGGCCTTCCGAATCGGTGATGACCGATTGTCCGTTGCTCAGATAAAGACGGACGCCGGGCATCGGTCGATCGCTGTTATCGAAGTAGCCGTTTCCGTTCGTGTCAACGAAGACGCGGCCAATCAAGACCTGCCGCGTTGAGAAGATCCCTGCCGAAACACTTACCACTGCGTGAGCTTCGCTGCTGACAGTTTGTTCACCTGTCGGGAAGAGACCCGTTGCCGTGGCGACGTTTGTTTGATCGCCTGCTTGCGCGTTTGCGCCAATGCGCACGCGGTAAAGCAACTTGGCAGTTGCACCATGCGGGATCTCGGGAATGTGAAAGCGCAGTTCGCCGTTAACTATTTCCGGAACGATCGGTTCATCGGGCGTGCCTGACAAGCTGATCAGGGCGGAGCCTTCAGCGAAGTGGAATGACTGCGGCAAACGATCGATTACCAGGACGTCGTGCAGCGTCGCGGCGGTGGGATTATGCAGCTCGATGCGATACGTTATTGTATCGCCGATTTCTGCGCGCGCACGATCGACGGACTTGGTAATCTGCAACCCGGCAGGCTCAAACATCGGAATGTTCATCACGAGAGCGGCGAGATCCGCAATCTGAACGTCGTTGCGCACCAGTTCAAAACCACCGGCCGCAGCCAACGCCTGACTGTCCACTGCGTGAACGGTCGCTTGAAACAAGCCGTTATTGGCAGGACGCAGCGAAACTTGGATCATTCGCGTGATGTAACCGGGAGCCGCGATCTTCAAGAAGTAATTCACGCCGCCCGTGCTGATCACGCTTGGGTTCAAAGCAAAGCTGAAATGCCCCTGACCATCAGTGACGAACGGGTTTTCATTCTTGTCGTTAGGCGAATAGCCGGTTTGCGCCGGAAGCAATAGAAGACTCTGCGTGTTTTGATCCGTCAGCAACTCAACCCGCGCGCCGGCGATAGGCGTTGAACTACCGGCGCGTGCCGCGAATACTTCGCCAAACGGGTTGATTACGGCGGTGGCCGGTCGGCTGATAATCGCAGGCACATTGTCGCCGATGAAATTTGCGACATTAACCAGGCCGCTGCCGGGCGGAACCGCGCCAATCATGCGGCAGCGGAAGGTGATGCGGAACGCTTCAGCCGGATTCACTTTCGCGAACCGAAAACGAATGACGCCGTCTTCGAATGATCCCGCATCGCCATCGACGGCGTCAGAAATAGCCTGATCATTCAGTTGGAGCGACGCCGGCACATATTGAAGCGCCGGCGCCAACTTGTCCTCCACCACCACATTCCGGGCGGCCGTGTCGCCGCTGTTGCGGAAGCTGATGGCATAAGTGAATTCTCCCCCGGTTACCACGACGGTTTGGGTCGTTCCGTTAATGGTTTTGCTGGGTGCAAGATTTGTGTCGGACGGATCGGTTAAGCGGGCGCCGAGACCGACAGCATTGATTATCGTGCCCGTGTCTTCGACGCGACCATTGGCGGCGTTTGTCGCATTCGAGCGTGCCGTCAACGTCATCGTCAACGTGCTCTGCGATGGGACGTCGTTCGTATTGATGACCGCCAGCACGCCGATACAACCACGTTGAGGAAGCGTGGGCGACGCAGTGACATTGAGAGTAATTGGCGTGTCGCCGTCAGTCAGTGTGCCACTGCCGTCAATGTCGAAATAGAGGGAGACGAGGGTAGCCGGTGCCGTCAGATCGAACTTGGTCGGGGTGATGGAATCTGCATTGTTGCCGGCATTGCACACGCGGAAGATCCGCGTTACCTGATCGTGCGGCGCCACGGTGTCCGAAGATTCCGTCTCGTCAGGCGTGACCACGATCATCGCAACGTGCATCACCGTGACAGTGACGGTTTCTGAGGTCGTGTCGTAAGCACCGCCGGCATCGTCGGTGTAAGTCGCTTCAGCGCGATTGCTGATCACGGTTCCCGCGTCGATGCCGCCATCAGCGGCGCGTACGACGTTCGTCGCGAGGAGCAATAACGCGACCAACACATTCAGAATCGGGGCAATCTTTGGTGTTCGTGCGGCGAACATGGTGGCAAAAGAGGAAATCGCAGGGGAATCTCTTAATGCGGCTCAGACTTCAGTCGATGTTGCGCACACCGACTGAAGTCTGAAGGAATCACAGACTGTTGAGCCTGTGCTTAGTTGATCGAACGCTTAAACGTAAAGACGCCCGAAGCGCCGCCTGCGAGTGACGCGATCGTGTCGGTGTACTTGGTAGCACTGACCGTCACGACGACGCCGCTGCCTGAGTCACTGGGCGAACCACTGTTCGTAGTGTAAGTGCCCCAGTTGTTCGTACCGGCGAGGCCATCTTCCGTGACCACAACGTTACTGGCAGTCAGCTTCACGCAGTTCGCATCACCATTTGAAGTCGAAACGTTCGTGTAGGTGATGTTGTACGTGATGACAGCGCCCGGAACCGGATCCGTGGCACCACCAACGCCGGTGCCGTTGGCTACCGTGGAGGCTTTATCGAGGCGAACGAAGCCCGTGTAAAGGCGGTCGATCGTCTTGTTATTCGCCGCCGGAGTATTGCCCGACGTAGCTCGAATGATGGTGTCGTAGCCGGTTAGAACGGTCTTGCCCGAAGGCTCAGTCACGCGGACGCTGATGTTCGCAGACGAAGCGAAGGCAATCGCCAGTGAAACAGACCCGCCACCAGACACCGTGGTGTAACTCGAACCGCCGTCGGTCGAAACCTCAACTGTGAAGCCGGCCGGAACGGTGGGCGCGTCGATGGTAAAGGTATCGTTCGCGTTACCAGTGTTCTGGACCGTGTTCACATAGACGAGTTGACCAGAGGCGGTGGTGACTCCACCCGGCGCCACGCCGGCAATGCCGGTGTTGACGGACTTGTTCGTGTAGTCGTCATCAGTATTGGTCGGACCAACCGCGCCCGGAGCGCCGCTCGGCCCAATCATTACGCTGCCGACTTGCGTCAGAGTTGTTCGCTGAATTACACCGTGGCCTGCGCCAGCGGAGTATGTTTCATCGAAGTTCGCATTGCCGTCACCGTTGTTCGACGTGTTATCGCCGGACTGGTCAGTGATGGTCGTATTGATGCTGTTCTTGCCGAACACATCGCCGATTTCATCAATCGTGTTGGACGCATTGATGCCCGTATTTACAGTCACCACCAGGTTGATGGATGAACTGCACGCTCCGGCTGTTAGCGTTGCGCCAACCGGAAAGGCAATGCGGATCGTGTTTGAAAGCGGCGAAGGCGCGCTCGAAGACCACGTTGCCGAAAGCGGCGCGGTCGAGAGCGCTGAGGTCGTATAAAGCGTTCCGGCTGGGAACGTCTGGCCTGACTTCAGCACCGTGTTCACCGGAATCGGGGCAATGATATAGACCTGCGTCGAGCCGTTCAGGGTGACTCCAGAGACGTCACGCGAGCCGACGTTACAAGCCTGCCACGCGTAGGTGATGTCCGAACCGAGGTTGACCGGACCCGCCGGCGCGGTCAGCGTCAGCTTGAGCAGCGCATCGTCAACTATTGAGGCCGAGATGTCGCCCCGCGCTTCGCGCAGACCATTCACCGAGGAGGCAGAGACCGTCCGAACTTCATTCGCGGAAGAGTTCGCTGCCTGATTATCGAAAGATGGGCTGCCCGTCGAAGCGTCGCCCAGCAGAACCTGGACACTTTGTCCCGAGGTCGCACCAGCATTAATGCTGACTTCAACCAGGACGTGGATAGACGCGTTCTGCGCGATGTTGGCAGAGATAACATCCGCGCCGTTGGTCTTGATGTCGGTGTCGCCGCCATTGATCGTGCTGCTGTTATCGACGTCGATAACGGCGCGCGTGACCGTGCCCGGTCCGACGATGCGGACGCTGGCGCCGCTCGCGAGGAACCGCACCTGATCCGTAAAGTTGCCGGTGTTCGTCACCGTAAAGTTGTAGAGCACGGCGGTCTGTCCGGCGACGACCGTCGGATTGCTGCCGGCATCGGGCGTGATCGCCAAACCGGAAACGTTCGACACAGTCACCGTCACCGTATTCGACACTGTCGAGAAGCTGTTCGTGCCGTCGGAGTAAGTCGCGCTCGCCTGGTTAGAAATCGTAGTGCCACCGGGAGTCTGCGCGGTGCTCTGCGCGGTGAGCGTCAGCACGGTCGCTAAGACAACGAGCCCGCGCAGGGCGACTGTGCTCAGGGAAGAAAGTGGATTTTTCATAATTGTCCTCATTGATTTGTCGGGTAGGGAGTCGAGGCGCAGAAAAGCGAGGCAAGCGCATCAATCTCGTCGGGTGGTTACTTCACACGCACCTTGTATGAAGCGGAGAGCTTGCCGCCTTGGGCCAGCGGATCGGCCCACTCGTAGCGAATCTCGGTATACATCGAGATTGGCGCGGGAACGCGCTTGGTGGATCCATCGGCTTGCTTCTCTTCAATCATCGGCTGGGGTGAAAAAGATTTGCCGCCATCGATACTGAAGACGGTCTTCGCACCGTCGGCTTTCGCGCTGCCCGAAACGAATTCGGTTCCGCGCGGAATGTGACCTATGGTCTTGTATTCGAGTGCCGACGCGTTGCCGTCGTTTTCCGATGTAATAGTCCAATCCAGAATCTCTCCCGGATTAACGACAACCGATTTGTCCAACGCGATGAATTTCGAATCGCGCTCGACGTTTCCGGCCAACGCAACTTTCACTTCGGGTCGCGCCGCATTCGCCAGCATGAAATGTCTCTGCGCGAAACCGGCAACACCGGCCAGCAACAAAGTCATCGACGCCATTAACACGACGCTCAGTCTTTTCTTCGATTTCAACATTGTGTTCGTCTCCTTAGGACGTTCGGGCAAGGTTCTTAGAGATTGAGTCGGCCGGTTTGGCAACGGCCATGGATGATTCCTACCCTTTGCTCGTGGTGGTGATTGCGCAGGAGTACAATCTGCCGCGCTTCACTTAACAATCGCTGTGCCGTGACTTGGACCAGTCCGCCGTCGCGGTTTAAGTTGATGAAGAGAAGGGGCTTGTTACACTCAGCTAAGAGCCTTCGCGCAGACCGGTTTGTGTGAACGGGATGACAAAGGAACTGACGGATTGTCAGTTCGCTGACAAAGTGTCAGTCAGCCTCAAGGATCGCTCAACCGTTCATCGCTACCTTACCGGCATGTACGCCATTGACCCCCAAGGCGGCGTTTACCACCTGGCGAATGAAACGCAAGACCGGACGCTCTGCGGCTTGATTGTGCCGCCGATCATCATTAACCGGCCCACCAGTTCGGCGACGATCTACTTGACTGAGTTAGAGCCGGAGGATCAGGAGCTGTGCAAGGCCTGTCGCAAGGTTCAATCCGAGCGGAACTTTGGTGAGAGTTAGTCTTCAGTAGCCAGGCCGGACGAGCGAGTGTCTGTCTCGTATTCGCGGATCTTTCGATAGAGAGTACGCGATGAGATGCCTAATATCGCGGCAGCCCGTTCGCGATTGCCGTCGCTCGTCTTGAGCACGCGCAGGATGTGTTCCCGCTCGATCTCGTCAAGCGTCATCGGCTCGGTCTGAGCGTTCGTTGGGGCTTCGGCGCCGCCCGACGATTGAGCTGCGCGCGGAAACGGAATCTGGGGAGCGTCGATGATGTCGTGTGTTGAGATCGCGGCGGCGCGTTCCAGGAAGTTACGCAATTCGCGCACATTCCCTTGCCACGAATACTCCTGCAATCGCTGACGGGCTGCGGGCGAAACGTCGAGTTCCGGGCGATTGAATCGCTGCCGGTAGACTTCGATGAAAGAATCGATCAGCGCCGGAATATCTTCGGCACGATCGCGCAGCGGCGGCACGTGAATCGAAACAACATTCAAGCGGTAGTACAAATCGGCACGAAAGCGTTGGCGTTCGACATCCGCGGAAAGATCGCGATTGGTTGCCGCAATGATGCGGACGTCGGCGCTCTGATCGCGCGTCGAGCCCACCCGACGAAAGCGTCCCTGCTCGAGAAAATGGAGCAGCTTCACCTGCATCAAGAGAGGCATGTCACCAATCTCATCGAGGAACAAAGTAGATCCATCGGCTGCCTCGAGTAGGCCGCGGCGAAGAGAACTGGCTCCGGTGAAGGCGCCACGCTCATGACCAAAGAACTCGGATTCGAAAAGGGCTTCGGGCAGCGCGCCGCAATTAACGGTGATCACCGGAGTGGAGCGCCGAGCACTGCGCAAGTGGATGTATCGCGCCAGCACGTCCTTGCCGCATCCCGATTCGCCGGTTATCAGAATGGTTGAATCGGTTCTGGCGGCAGCTTCCGCTTCGGTGACCACCGCAGTCATCAATGGACTCTGATGAACAATCGGTAGAGTCTCTTCGGTACTCCCTGCCGGTCGCGTAACAGATCGCAGCGAGGCGTTCTGTTTGATCAAGCGACGCTTCTCGTCAGCCTTGTGGAGTACTGCCTCCATCTCATCAAGCGTGGCCGGCTTTGTTAGATAGTCGTAAGCGCCATGGCGCATGGCTTCGATTCCGGTCGCCAGCGAAGTGTCAGCCGTGAGCATCACGACCTCTGGCGGATCGTCGAGCTTGCGAATTTCGCGCAAGGCGTCGAGTCCGGACATGTCCGGCATCATGATATCCAGCAGGACTACGTCGTAATCCGCGTCCCGCAAAGTGTCGAGACACTCGCGCCCGCTACCGGCAGCAGCAGCATCGAAATCGGAGCGCGCCAGTTGCTCGGTCACGAGCTTTCGCAGCAGCGCGTCATCGTCTACGACTAAAACTCGGATGGCTCGACTCATGATTCTCAGTGTTTATATATGACAGTTGATATTTGTGGCCACTTGGTTACTCAGGAGCGCGTCTAGGCAACCAAAGACGAAAGCAACTGCCTTTGTCGATTTTGCTCTCGACGCTAATTCCACCGCCCAGCGTTTCCGCTAATGTCAGACTAATAGCGAGGCCGAGGCCATAACCTTTGCCCGGTCCTTTGGTGCTAAAGAATGGATCGAAAATTTGGGAAAGCAATTCGGGTCGAATCCCACTACCAGTATCGGCAACTTCGATCGCCACACGATCATCGAGCCGCTTGGTGGAAATTGTGACGGTGCCTCCGGCATCGTTCAAACTATCCAGGGCATTGGTCAGAAAGTTGTCGAGAATCTGTCGGACCATCTCGGCGTCAGTTGCGACTTGCGGAATGGTCTCATCGAGTTTCATCTGAAGTTGTGTGCTTGAGTGCGAACGTTGGGTCGCCGTCTTCGCGCATTCCTTCGCAATGTCATTGATGTCCGCCAGCACTCTCTTCGCTTGGCGCTGGCGTGTTAAATCGAGCAGCCCGCGCGTGATCTCTTTGCAGCGAAGCGCCTGTCGCACGATTTCTTCCAGGTAGTAATTCCATTGCCCGACACTCGGCAATTGGTCGTTCGTCGATTGGCGCATGTCGCGGATGATCGCTTCGGCGCAGGTCGTAATCGCCGCTAAAGGATTGTTCACTTCATGAGCGACACCGGCGGCCAGTTGTCCGACGCTTGCCAACCGGCGCGACCGGCCCAACTGATCCTGAATTTCTGACAAACGCGTCACGTCATTCCAGGTTACGACATTGAACCAGCTACCATCCGGTTTATGGACTGGAGAGATCGAAACCAGATAACGATGCCGGTCCTCTGTTTGAACTTCCACGACAGTCGAAGCTCCGTGATGGTCGGCGAGATAATAGTCGGCGGCCCGCTTGCCAAACATCCTGGTGAAAGCCTCGGTGAATGAGATCATGATTACCTGGTAAGGCTCCATGTCCAGCATGTCAGCCGCGTGGCTGTTGCAGTGCATGATCCGGCCCTCGCGGTTGTAGACCAGGATGCCTTCATGGATGGCGTCGAAAGTCTGCTTCCAGACCGATTCAGCTTGCTCGATCGTCTCAGACAAGCGCGCATTATCAAGAGCCAAAGAAGCAATCGCTGCCAAGTCTTCGAGCAGCTGTCTCTCTTCGTCCGAAAACGAATGCGGCTTGCGATAAGCTGCGATTAAGGCGCCAAGGACTTGACCACGGCCGACCAACGGCGTCAGCGCCAGATTCCGAATTCCCTCAGCCATATGAACCGGAAAGTCACTGGCAGGAAGTTCCGGCTTTTCCCCGATCCCTTCCAGCACCAATGTCTGGTTCGCTCTCATTGCATGAATGGACAACTTGTTCGTCAGTGGTCGCTCAAGCGGATGCTGTTCATCGACGATATGAACGCGAAAGCCGCTGGCTGCACGCCAAGTGATGGTCTTGCTTTGCAGTGAAAAGGTCACGATGCTCGCCACGTCCGAGTGCATGATTCGCCGAACTAATTCGACGACGGTGCTGAGCGTCCGAGCGCTTTGAATTCGGGATTCCGAGTGAGTGGGTTCAGCGATCGCGGCCATCGGTTCGGAATTCACCGGGGGCAGTAAACATCCGAAAGTGTCGAAGCAAACAATTCTTCTACGCGGAAAATGCTGCTGGGTCAAGCATGAAATTGCCGCTCGAAACACGCATAGTGCCGTCACCCGAAGCGGTGTGGTAACTTCCATCGCGATGGCTGAAGTGACTATCACGACGCGCGGCGCCAAGCGGATTCGCAAAGGGCATCTTTGGGTGTACCGCAGTGACGTGCGCGACGCCCAGCATGTCGAAGCGGGCGCCATCGTTTTGGTTGTCGACGAAGCGAAGAACTTCGTTGGTCAAGCCTTCTACAGCGACGCTTCCGAAATTGCGCTGCGGATTCTCACGACAAGTCGCGACCAAATTGATCGAGCGTGGTGGCGCGAGCGCCTGCGACGTTGTGCGAAGGCGCGGGCCTCGATAATGAATGAATCCAACACGTACCGATTGGTTTACTCGGAAGGGGATCTACTGCCGTCGCTGATCGTCGACGTCTATGACGGCCACTACGTCTTGCAAGCGCTGTCGCAGGGGACTCATCGGTTACAGAGTGAAATCGTTGCCTTGTTGATTGAGGAGTTCCAACCGCGATCGATCAGTGAACGCAATGACGCGCGGGTGCGACAGTTTGAGAATCTCGAGCTGCGCAAAAGCGTGCTTTACGGCGATGCACCCGATGAGATCGAGATCCAGCAGCACGGCGTGCGATTCATCGTTAGGCCTTTGTCAGGTCAGAAAACCGGCGCGTTTCTCGATCAACGTCAGAATTGTTTAGCAGCGGCGCGGGTTGCTCATGGACGCGCCTTGGATTGCTTTACCTTCAATGGCGGTTTCGCGCTTCACCTTCATCAATCGTGCGAGAGCGTGCTCGGCTTGGATATTTCGGAAGAAGCGGTGGCCGCGGCGCAGCACAACGCGCGCCTGAATAATGCGACCAAGGTTGAGTTCAAGGTTGCAAATGTTTTTGATGCACTCAGACAAATGGAAGCCGCAGGCGAACGATTCGATACCATCGTTCTCGATCCGCCGGCGTTCACAAAGAGCCGCGCGACCGTGAAATCCGGCGCGCGTGGTTATAAAGAAATAAACTTGCGGGCGTTGAAGCTTTTGAATCCTGGCGGCGTGTTGATTACTTGCACGTGCTCGTATCACCTGAGCGAAGAGATGTTCCTCGACATCATCGCTGAAGCTGCCCTCGATGCTCGTCGACGCTTACAGATAATCGAGAAGCGCGGACAATCGAGCGACCATCCGGTGCTGCTGGGCGTGCCGGAAACACATTATCTGAAGTGTGTGATTGCGCGGGTGATCGCATAGAACGAGCCTGCGATCGCTCGCAGGCCCGTCGCCAGGGAAATCAAAAAACTTCTATGGCATGATCCCCGGATCGTTTTCGATGATGGCTTTAGTCGTGTAGTCCTTGCCGTTGACAGAAAGCTTCACCTGATAAGTGCCGGCTTCGAGCGGTAAGCCGAGGTTGAAGCCCCCGAAGCCCCCGCCACCACCGCCTCCACCACCGCCGCCGAAGCCGGGGAATCCTGCTGGTGGGCGGATCGGCTCGCCGCGCAGGTTCCACTGAATGCGATTGAGGCCTTCATCCCTGGTTCCCGTGATCGTCCGCACGACTTTGCCGGTGTAATCAACGATCGTGATCTTGACATCAGTAGTGGGCGCCGACTTCAGGAAGTAGCTAATCGCTGTCCCGGGTTGTGGATTGCTCCCCCGGAAATTCTTCGACCCTCCGGTGTAGCGGCTCAATCGAATATCGTTGTACCAAAGCACGCCCGGTCGCACATCGAAAAGGACCACGTCGGCGTTCTGAGTTTTGCCGAGCTGCTGCAACGCGCTGATGTCGTCGCAGATGTAAATGCCACGGCCGTGTGTCCCGATGACGAGATCGTTCTCGCGCGGATGCACGAGGATGTCGTCGATGCGTACGCGCGGCAAGCCGGACATGAATTCTTTCCATTCCTTGCCGCCGTCCAGCGAAGCATACAAGCCGAACTCAGTGCCCGCGTACAGCAGATCCTTGTTTTTCGGATCTTCGCGAATGACGTTGACGTTACCGCGCGGCAAGTTGCCGGCGATTGATGTCCACGTCGCGCCGAAGTCGCGAGTCACATAAAGATAAGGTTTCATGTCATCGAAACGATGACCATCGACTGAGAGGTAAGCTGTGCCTGCATCGTAGCGCGAAGGCTCGATACGTGTGATGTGGTAAAGCTCGCCTTCTTTTGTCGCAAGCACCGGAACGTTCTTCGCGACGTTCATCCAGTTCATGCCGCCATCGCGGCTCAACTGCACGTTCCCGTCATCTGTTCCAACCCACAGAATACCGGGCACCATCGGCGACTCGCCAATCGTTACGACGTAGCCATAGCTCGTATAGCCGTCGTTTTTCGAAGCCATCGGATCGCTACCTTTCACTCCCATAATGGAAAGCGTGTTGCGATCAATGTGCTTGCTAAGATCCTGCGAGGCTGTCCAGCTATCGCCGCGATTCAGCGACTTGAAGAAGCGATCACCGCCAACGTAAAGAATGCTCGGGTTGTGCGGCGACATGATGATCGGGGTATTCCAATAGAAGCGATACTGCTCTGTCGGGGCGGGAGGCGGAACGACATTGGTGGCGAGACCCGCGCCACCGCCAAATCCACCAAAGCCCTGAGCGGCGGCGAACGCCGCGAGTTGCGCCTGTGGATCCTGTGGACTTGCTTCAGGGCTGGCAGCAGCGGCGGCTGCGCCCGCACCCTGACCTCCACCTTGTCCCGCACGCCGGCCGCCACCACCACCGCCTCCGCCGCCGGCACCGCGACGCGGACTGGTGCGCGGACGAATGCTAACGCTTCTGCCGGTGCGCATGTCGATCCGACTCATTGCGCCGTTTTGTGATTCAGAGTAGATGATGAACGGATCGTTCGGATCGGCCTGTGAGTAAAAACCGTCACCGCCGCCAGTCCGGAACCAGTCAGAATTCGTGATTCCGGCCTGGGGGCTCCGCGTCTGGCTTGGGCCGCCCCAAGAACCGTTGTCCTGCAAGCCGCCATATACGTAATAAGGCTTTCGCATGTCCACCGCGATGGCATAGAACTGCGCCGCCGGAATCGTATTCACGAATTCCCATGTATCTCCCTGATCGTAGCTGACATCGAGACCGCCGTCGTTGCCGATCATGATGTGCTTGCCATTCTTAGGATCAATCCAGATGGCGTGATGGTCGCTGTGCGCGATTCCGGGTTGGAGCGATTTGAATGTTTTGCCGCCATCGGTCGATCGACTGAAGTTCAGGCCGCCGACAAAAACGTTTTCGGCATTAGAAGGATCGACGCGAATCTGACTGTAGTACATCGGTCGATTGTTCTCGGTGCAACCGCCCGCGTTGAAACAGCTCGCGACGACTTTCCAGGTTTTGCCTTTGTCGTCTGACCGCCAGACGCCGTGCTTCTTCGGATCGGGCGTAGGTGACGCGGCGGGAGTCGGAGTTGGCGTGGGTGTTGGTGTGCCGCCCGCGCCACCGCCGAAAGTCTGCTCCTCACCGCCGGTGCCGGTGGTGGCGCCAACTTCGATCTGCGCATAAATCACATTCGGATTTGACCGGGAAACGTCGATACCAATTCGTCCCAGCATGCCTTCAGGAAATCCGCTCCCTTGAATGCGCGTCCAGGTCTTGCCCGCGTCACTGGTTTTCCAAACGCCTGAGCCCGGCCCGCCGCCGTTGAATCCCCATGAGGTTCTGCGACGTTGATAGGAAGCTGCGTACAGCGTCTTCGAATCGACGGGATCCATCACCAAATCGGTGAAGCCCGTGTCTTCGTCGATGAATTTGACGTTCGTCCAAGTCTTACCGCCATCCGTAGTTTTGTACACGCCACGCTCTTTGTTAGCGCCAAACAAGTGTCCTAACACCGCCACGTAAACCGTGTTGGGATCTTTCGGATCGATCACGATGCGCGAGATGGTTTGGGAATCTTCGAGGCCCATTCTCGCAAACGTCTTCGCGCCATCGGTCGATTTGTAGATGCCGTCACCAAAGCTGGCACTCTGCCGGTTATTAGCTTCCCCGGTGCCCACCCAAACGATGTCGGGATTTGATGGCGCAATCGCGATATCGCCAATCGAGCCGCTCGAATAGGTATCGAAAACAGGCGTAAAAGTCGTGCCGTTGTTGGTCGTCTTCCATAACCCGCCGGTCGCAAACGCGACATAGCAGATATAGGAATTGCTGTCGGCACACGTAATATCATCGATGCGACCACCCATGCTGGCCGGACCAATTCCGCGAAACACGAACCGCTTAAGCATCGGATCGTTCGACCAGTTGATCGGGGTTGGCGTAGGGCTGGGACTCGGAATGACTGACGCAGCCGGTGCGGCCGGAGTTTGAGCCGCGGCGGGCGTCTGCGTCGGAACCGGGTTCTCAGCGCTAACGGCCATCGTTCCCAGCGTTATGGCAATGATTACGAGCGCGCAGATTGCGGTCAGAAGTCCCGCAACCTCACGAGCAGAACGACACGTCTGTTTCATTGGGGAAATTCCTTTCAAGCCTAATTGTGTTTAGAAGCTGCCGAAGGTAGCTGCCGAAGAAAACGGTTAACAACTCAATGACGCATAAATCCAAAAAGCGGTTACAAGTTTCCAAAATCCGGAGCGCGCCAAGGTTTATCCGATCAGCGAAACCGTGTCAAATCGTTTTAAGGGTTCAGCGGCGAGGCCTGTCCCATGAAACAACCGAGGGGGAATCGTATGGCATAGCAAGGTGTCTGTCTTGCGTGGCCGCGACTAAGATTTATTTGCGGAACGTACGCATAACTCTTGACGAGGTGTGAGATGCATGCTTAGAATCCGATTGCATCGTTACTATTAAGAGTTTCCCCATGCTACCCCGCACTCAACGTCAGAAAGAGATTCTCGATTACATCACTCGTTTTCTCGCAAAGCACGGACACCAACCTTCATACGCACAGATTGCCCGTCACTTCGGCGTCAGCTCGAAAGCAACGATCGCGAAACACATTGCCGCGCTCGAAAAAAGAGGATTGATCAAACGTCAACACGACGACGAGATTTTCACGCTGGACGTCAATCTTGGCGAAGCATCAGCCGATGCCGTGTGCCGGGTGAACCTGGTCGGACAGATTGCGGCGGGCGTTCCGATTGACGCAATCGAAAACACCGAAGCGATTTGTGTTCCCCGTTTCTTGCTGGGGCGCGTTCGACCCGAGCGCATTTATGCTTTGCGGGTTAAGGGTGATTCGATGATCGACGAGCACATCTGCGACGGAGATATCGCGCTGATCGAAAGTCGCAATGAAGCTCGTGATGGTGAGATCGTGGTGGCCTTAATCGATAGCGCGCGGGCCACGCTCAAGCGAGTATTTCGGTTCGGAGATGAGGTTGAGTTGAGACCTTCAAACGCGCAGCTTCAGCCGATGCGCGTACACGCCTCACGCGTATCAATCCAGGGTATCTTCCGCGGCCTGATGCGGCCAAACGCCTAAGCGGCAACACTGGCAAAACTTCCAATATTTAGCGTTTCCGCGGCTTTTCCGCCTTTTTGACCGCCCTGTCCGTGTCTCCCTCGAACTCAAAGCGGCAGTCCGTTGGCTTCTTATCCTCACGCAAACCGAGGAAGATTGGTTGCCGCATCTTCTCGTCTGCAGTCCATTCCGAAAATTTCACTTCCGCGACCAGCTTCGGCTTTACCCACTGCACCGGCTCGTTCGTTTTTGGTTTCTGTTTGAATGGACACTCCTTGATCTCGATCGGCTGCATCAGCTTGTAAAGCTTCCTCAGAGTCTCTTCATTGAAGCCTCCACCCGTGTGCGCCACGTAAATCAAATCGCCGCCTCGATAGAGTCCAACCACCAGCGACCCAAAATGCGAACGCGTTCCCCGCGGTTGAGTATATCCGCCGATAACCACCTCTGACCGCATGATCGTTTTGACCTTTAGCCAGTCAGTCGTCCGCTTCTGGATGTACTTACTCGTCGCGCGCTTTGCGATCATTCCTTCAAGATGAAATTTCTCGATGTGCTGAAAGAATTCTTCCCCGTCGCCTTCGATGTGTTCGGATAATTTAATGAAGTTGGACGGATGGATAATCTCGGCGAGCTTTGCCTTGCGCTCGATGACTGAGCAGTTCATCAAGTCATAGCCGTCGACATAGAGCAGATCAAAAACGAAATAGACGATTTGAGCGTTGGTCGCGTGTGCATAACTCCCACTTCTAATTCGCAGCTTGTTCTGGAGTAACTGAAACCTCGGCAGGCCATTTTTGTCCAGCGCGACGATCTCGCCGTCAAGGATTGCCTCGCGCGCCTCAACCTGTTTTGGGACAGCGTCGAGCTCGGGATACTGCGGCGTCATTTCGATCTGGTTACGTGATACGAAGCGGGCCTTGCCGTTCTTGATAAAGCACACAGATCGAAACCCGTCCCACTTGGTTTCAAAAATCCATTCCGGATCTGAAAACGGATCGTCGACAAGCGTCGCGAGCATTGGCTTAATTATTTCCGGCATGCGGGCCTTGCGAGCGGCGGAGAATCCACGCGAAGCCGATTTCTTTTTCATGCGTGTTAGTCTAAGAGCCGAGGATGAAGACGAGCAAGCCGTTCAAACCTACGAAGCAGCAACTTATCGATGCCGAGGGAAAGACGCTGCCGGATGTTATTGGGCCGAATCTCCGCGTGCTTTTCTGCGGGATCAATCCCGGACTCTACACGGCGGCCGTTGGGCATCATTTCGCGCGACCGGGCAATCGTTTTTGGCCGGCGCTCCACCAATCGGGATTCACGTACCGGCAAGTTTCACCTTTCGACGAGCGCGAATTGCTCGAGCAGGGAATTGGGATCAGTAACGTCGTGCCGCAGGCCACGGCGTCAGCAGCGGAGTTGACGCGCGAGGATTTCCTGAGGGGCGGCCGGCTATTGAAGGCGAAAGTGAGGCGATATTGCCCGCGTGTTGTCGCGATTCTCGGAGTCGGCGCATACCGAGAGGCGTTTGGTTTTCCGAAAGCTCAAGTCGGAGAACAGCCTGACCGAATTCACGACGCGCGTGTCTGGGTTTTGCCGAACCCCAGCGGCCTAAATGCAAACTACCAACTGCCCGCGCTCGTCAAATTATTCAAACAACTGCGCGCGGCCGTTGATGGGGATGCGCGGCCAGAGAATTGCTGAGTTCCATGTCATGATCAGGAAACTGAAGTCAGGGAAGTATCGACCCTATTCGCGCAATAAAGATTCGAAGACAGGGAAACGTCGCAATCGCGGAACGTTCGATTCCCGCCAAGCTGCGGAAAAGCCCGAGCGACAGGTAAAGTCCTTCAATAACACCTGAATGCTCCCTT
>JACXTT010003295.1_pt1 | contig 24997 bp, 20 predicted proteins | sample 9270951 | NCBI WGS metagenome assembly JACXTT01 (sample SAMN15532306, study PRJNA645909) | rock metagenome | isolation source: weathered quartz diorite | place: Puerto Rico | collected 2017-06-21
GCTCGCAATCGAGCGACCTGCAATGGGTGCGCCCGCTTCACAATATTTGCTGCACGTTCGACGGGCGCGAACTGAAGATCGATGTCGCCGGCGTGGCGAGTGAGGCGGCGACTTGGGGTCACCGCTTTCACGCGCCCGCCAAAATCGCCGTGACGTCGTTTGCGCAATGGGATCGCGATCTGCGCGCAGCGAAAGTCATTCCGTTCCGAGCCACGCGCAAGGACTACATTGTCGAGGCCGCAACGAAGGCGTGCGCCGAGCGTGGGTTCGAATGGGTTGACGATCAGGGATTGGTTGAGGAGGTCGCCGGGCTCTGCGAATGGCCGCAGATCGTTTTCGGCGACATGGATCCTGCTTTCCTCGACTTGCCGGCTGAAATTATCCGCCTCTCGATGCGCACACATCAGAAGTATTTTGCCGTCCGCGAACCGAAGACGAAAAAGCTCGCGCCGCATTTCATCGCCTTCGCCAATGTTGAAGCCAAAGACGGCGGTAAGGCCATCGCCGCCGGCAATGCCCGCGTGCTTTCGGCGCGCTTGAACGACGCGCGCTTCTTTTGGGAGACCGATAAAAGGACGCCGCTCTTTACCGAAGAGCGCAAAGCGAAGCTGCGGAAGATCGTCTTCCACCAAAAGCTCGGCTCGATATGGGACAAGGTCGAGCGCGCGAAGGCGTTGGCGCTCGAACTCTGCCTCGTCACGGGCGCTGACAAAGAACAGGTCGTACGCGCCGCCGACCTCTGCAAAATGGATTTGGCGACGGAGACCGTCGGCGAGTTCCCTGAACTGCAGGGCCAGATCGGCCGTGAACTCGCATCCACCGGCAAGCACGACAGCGTCGCAATCGCTGTCGAGGACCATTATCGCCCCCTTGGTCCCAACGACCGCGTGCCGAGCGATAAAGTCGCCGTCACGCTGGCGCTCGCCGATAAGCTCGATACGTTGGCCTGCTTTTGGTTCATCGACGAACGACCGACCGGGTCGAGCGATCCTTATGCGCTCCGACGTGCCGCGCTGGGATTTGTTCGAATTATCCGCGAGCGGGCCATACGCTTGGGGCTCGTCCTCGCACTGGCAAAGCCAATTGCGCAGGCGGCGGCTCAAGTCAGCTCAGTTCAATTCGAGGATTTTGCGACGAGGGTGTTCAAGGTCGACGAGATAGATCGTGAGACACAGCTCGCGTTCTTGGATCAGTATCACAAGCAAGCCCTATCCCATGCGAGCGATTCACGGTTCGGTCTCTACGCGCTTGGGTTGGGAAGAGATATGATCGCCTTCCTAGCAGATCGTCTCAAAGTGCAGCTTCGCGATCAGGGCAAGCGCCACGATCTCGTCGACGCAGTCTTTGCTCTTGGCGACGACGATCTCGTTCGCATCGTCGCGCGCGTCGAAGCGCTGGACGCGTTCCTGAAAACTGAGGACGGCGCCAACCTCCTTGCCGGCTTCAAGCGAGCCGCCAACATCCTGGCGGCGGAAGCGAAGAAGGGAAAAGGCCTCTCGGACGCCGACATCGACGCCGGCCTCGACGCCTCAAAGCTCGCCGAACCCGCAGAGAAGGCGCTCTACACGGCGCTCGACGGCGCAATCCCGAAAGCGCGCGCTGCGGTGGAGAAGGAAGACTTCGCCGCCGCCATGAAGGCGCTCGCCGGCCTGCGCGCGCCGGTCGATGTGTTCTTCGACGAGGTGCTGGTCAACGACCCTGAGCAACATCTTCGCCGTAATAGACTTCTGCTGCTCGCCCGCTTAGTTGAGGCGACATCCGCGGTCGCCGATTTTTCGAAGATTGAGGGATAGGAAATGTCGTCGCAGGCGAAGCAATGGGTCTATGGCTTCGGCGGCGGCGAGAGCGCAGGCGATGCGTCGATGAAGGCGCTTCTGGGAGGCAAGGGCGCCAACCTGGCTGAGATGGCGAAGCTTGGGCTGCCGGTGCCGCCGGGATTTACGCTGACGACCGAAGTCTGCGCCGAGTTCTACAAGAACGAGCGCAAGTATCCGAGCGGCCTCGCAGCTCAGGTCGACTGCTCACTCGCCGCGCTTGAAGCAAAGACCGGAAAAACCTTCGGCGATGCGGCCAACCCTCTTCTCGTTTCCGTCCGCTCGGGGGCCCGCGCGTCGATGCCCGGCATGATGGATACGGTCTTGAACCTCGGCCTCAACGACGCCACCGTCGAGGGCCTGGCCAAACTCTCCGCCGATCCGCGCTTCGCCTACGACAGCTATCGGCGCTTTATCCAGATGTATTCGGATGTCGTGCTCGAACTGGAGCATCATGCGTTTGAAGAAATTCTAGGCAGCCACAAGGATCTGCAAGGCTATTTGTCCGACGTGCAGATGACCGCCGACGACTGGAAAGAGATCGTTCGCGAATACAAGCGCGCGGTCGAGCGTCAGCTCGGCAAAGCCTTTCCATCCGATCCGAAAGAGCAACTCTGGGGCGCGATCGGGGCAGTGTTCTCAAGCTGGATGAACGATCGTGCGATCTTCTATCGCAAGCACAACAACATCCCCGAAAGCTGGGGCACCGCTGTCAACGTGCAGGCGATGGTGTTCGGCAATATGGGCGATACCTCGGCAACCGGCGTTGCGTTTACGCGCGATCCCTCGACCGGCGAGAAGAAATTCTACGGCGAATATCTGATCAACGCCCAGGGCGAGGACGTCGTCGCCGGCATCCGCACGCCAAAGCCGCTGACCAAGGCCGGTCGCGAAGCCATGGGCGAGGGCGGTCAATCGCTTGAAGAAGCCATGCCCGCGGTGTTTGCGGAACTAACGGCCGCCTACCAATCGCTCGAGGCGCATTATCGCGACATGCAGGATCTTGAGTTCACGGTCGAGCGCGGCCGCCTTTACATGCTTCAGACCCGCAACGGCAAACGCACCGCCAAAGCAGCGCTTAAGATCGCCGTCGACATGGCGCGCGAAAAGCTGATCAACGAGAACGAGGCGATCTTGCGCATCGATCCGATGCAGCTCGATCAGCTGCTGCATCCGACCATCTCGCCGAATTATCACCGCAGCCTCATCTGCAAAGGCTTGCCCGCGTCTCCCGGCGCCGCGGTGGGCGCGGTGGTGTTCGATCCCGATGAGGCAGCTATGCTCGCCGGCGATGGCAAGGCGGTCATCCTGGTGCGCGAAGAGACGAGCCCGGAAGACATTCATGGCATGCATGCGTCGAAGGCGATCGTGACGGCGCGCGGGGGCATGACCTCGCACGCCGCCGTTGTCGCCCGCGGCATGGGTCGGCCATGCGTGTCAGGCGCAGGCGAAATCCGCATCGACATGAAGGAAGGCGTTTTTCGAGTAGGCGAGCGCACCGTGAAAAAGGGCGAGACCATCACCGTCGACGGCTCCATGGGCGAAGTGCTGATGGGCGCCGCCGACATGGTGCAGCCCGAGCTCACAGGCGATTTCGGCACATTGATGGAATGGGCCGACAAAGCGCGCCGCATGAACGTGCGCGCGAACGCCGAGACGCCGGAGGATGCGCGCACCGCGGTCAAGTTCGGCGCCGAAGGCGTCGGTCTTTGTCGCACCGAACACATGTTTTTCGATGCTGAGCGCATCGCTGCCGTGCGCGAGATGATCCTGGCGTCAACCACGCAAGGACGCATTGCAGCGCTCGCAAAGCTTGAGCCGCACCAGCGCGCCGATTTCGTCGAAATCTTCCGCATCATGGGCGCCAAGCCCGTGACCATCCGGTTCCTCGATCCGCCGTTGCATGAATTCTTGCCGCACACCGAAGATGACTGCGCCGAAGTCGCAAAGACGCTCGGGGTCGACGCGAAGGCCTTGATGGGACGCGTAAAGGAACTCGCGGAAGTAAATCCGATGCTTGGCTTCCGCGGCTGCAGGCTCGCAATTGTTTATCCCGAGATTTACGAGATGCAGGCGCGCGCGGTCTTCGAAGCCGCCTGCGATGTCGCTGCCGAGATGCGTGCAGCGCCAGTTCCCGAAATCATGGTCCCGTTCGTGATCTCGAAAACTGAGTTCGATTTCGTCAAAGAGCGCGTCGATGCGATTGCCAGAATAGTGTTCGCCGAGAAGAAGCAGGCTCTAAAATATTCCATAGGGACGATGATCGAATTGCCGCGCGCGGCGTTGCGCGCCGGCGAAATCGCTGAATCGGCCGAGTTCTTTTCGTTCGGGACCAACGACCTTACCCAAACGACAATGGGCCTTTCGCGGGACGATTCCGGCAAGTTCCTGGGAACGTTTGTGGAGCGCGCCGTGTTAGCGCACGACCCGTTTGTTTCGATAGACGCCGAAGGCGTGGGGGAACTGGTGGGGCTTGCTTGCCAACGCGGGCGAGCGGCTCGCAAGGGACTGAAGCTTGGCGTCTGCGGAGAACATGGCGGAGACCCCGCCTCTGTCGCGTTCTTTGAACGCGCGGGACTGGATTACGTCTCCTGTTCACCCTACCGCGTGCCCATCGCCCGGCTCGCCGCCGCCCAAGCCGTGCTCGCCGGCAAACTCTGATACGGCGGCGCCGGGGCTTCTGCCCCTACGTCAACGCCCTGCGGCAAGCGCGGCCGGACGCCGCGGCCCCGTTCGCTTAACAGGTGAACCGGCACGATTCCCGCAAGGCTTTGGAGGCTTTCGGCTTTCTCGGCGTGACCGGCAGGCCGCATCGGGACCGCAAGCGCAGCCAAGTAAACCGGGAAGCGAGACTATGAACAAAAAGTCAATCGCCCCCCCGGTGAGCGGCGTGTATGTCCGCCGGGCTTCGCGTCAGGTTGTTGGCGAAGCGTTATTGTTGCGGTCGCGGCAGTTTGCTTGGCGGTTATCTGTGCCAAAACTGCACGCAATTAAGCGGGGCTTAATGACTTTGTCGTTGTTCTGGCGTCGACTGGCTGTCTTTGCGGGCGAACTCCGGACCCAAGTGATGGTTGAGATCGAACGGAACCCTCTGGCCGTGCGCCAGGGCGCAGCGACGATTATGTGTCTGGCGGCGGCAGCTGTCGCCATGCCCGTAATTTCGTATCGCGCCGCCGAACAGCGTGAAGGCGCTGAATGGACGGCCACGTCCACTGCGTTCCGCCAAGCCTTCCAAGAAAACTTGCTTCAGCAGACCGACCCCAATGCGCGCGTCGAGCTGACGGCGCTGCACACCAACGGCGACGGCTTGCGTGCGCGCGGGACCGCCACTCTCTTCGACAGCGCCGATGCGCGTGCGCTTCTGGTGTCTGCGGTGCTGCGCGGCCCCACCGCGGCGCAGCCGGCGGCCCCGGCGCAACCTTCGGTCAATGTGCGCGAGCACAACTGCCTTTCCGAGGCGATCTATTACGAGGCGCGCGGCGAGACCCAGCAAGGCCAGGTCGCGGTCGCCGAAGTGATCGTGAACCGCGTCCGCTCGCCGTTCTATCCAAAGTCGATCTGCGCGGTGGTCTATCAGGGCTCGGACCGTGACACCGGCTGCCAATTCACCTTCACCTGCGACGGCTCGCTTGCCGCTCATCCGCGCGGACGCGCCTGGATCCAGGCGCAACATCTCGCGACCGCGGTGATGATGGGCTACACGCGCCCGATCACGCAGCACGCCACCCACTATCACACCAACGCCATCAATCCGGGCTGGTCTTCGATGCTGATCGAGACGACCACGATCGGCAGCCACGTGTTCTATCGGATGCCCAGCGCAGCTGAGCGCGCCGAATTGATGGACGCTTCTTCGCGCCGCCACTGGGTCGCCCCCGGCGCGCGTCCGGACGCAGAACCTCTGATCCCACAAGCCGATCAGGCCGCGGCCGCCGCCGCCGCTTCGGCGGGCGAAGCGCCCGCGACAACGCCGGCGCCGGCGCAGCCTGCGCAACCCCAGTCGACGCCCGCGCAAACCGAGCGCTCGGCGCAAAGCGAACAAACGACCGGCAGCCCAGCCTAACGCATCAAGCGCGCTCTTTTACGCGGCCATTGTTGCGCGCCGTTTCTACGCGCGATTGCTAAGCATTCGGGTCGAAGGTTTTCAAAATCTGTTTGCGCATAGCGCTTGGGAAAAAGCGCGCGAAGAAGCGCGCTCGCTCGGCTTCCTTGCCCACCATGTAGTGAATATCGCTCCCGTGGGCTGCGTCCCATGCCCGTTCGGCCGCCATGCTGACGGGATAGATCGCGGTTTTGTTCTCGATGAGCGAATCGCGAATGGTGCGGTTCGAGTCCTCGCCTGCAATGCCATCGAGGATGGCGGTGTCGATGAACCACGGCATCAGGCTGACCACGCGAACTCCAAAACGCGAGAACTCGACATCGAGGGCCTCAGTGAGCCCGCGCACGCCGAACTTCGTCGCGCAATAGACTGCAAGGCGCGGCGCGCCGAAAATCCCCGCAACCGAGGCGGTGTTCACGATGCGCGCGCCGGGCGTCTCGCGCAGCAACGGCAAAGCGGCGTTCACGCCGTTGATGACGCCTTTCAGATTCACATCGAGCACAAGGTCGATGTCGTCGTCCTTCATCTCTTCGATGTAGCCGCCTTTGCCGACGCCAGCGTTGTTGAAGAGGACGTGCATGCGCCGATTGGTGGCGTTGCCGAATGTCTCGACCGCGCGCGCCCAGCCGGCGCGGTCGCGCACATCGAAGGCCATCGAGATGCGCTGGCCTTCGCCCAGCATCGCCGCTGTTTCTTCAAGGCCCTTAGGGTTTACGTCGAAAAGGCCCACAAACCAGCCGCGCTCGGCGAAGAGTTTTGCAGTGGCGCGTCCAATGCCGGAGCCTGCGCCTGTGACGAAAATGGTTTTTTGTCCGTCTTGAGCAGTCATGCGCTCCTCGTCGGACGCTCGCTGCGTTCCGTCAAGCGTGCCGCAGCGTTCGCTTGAGTGCAGCCGGCGGGGCGCCGTAGAGGCGCAAGAACGTGCGCCGCATGCGTTCGCCATCGCCAAAGCCGGTTTTGCGTGCGATCTCTTGGATCTGGCCGCCGCGCTCCAAGCCAGCGCGCGCGGCGTCGGCGCGCAAGCGCTCCACGGCTTTTGCCGGCGTGACCCCGGTATGATCGGCGTAGAGACGGGCAAAGTTGCGTTCGCTCATGCCGGCCTCACGCGCCAGCCGCTCGACGCTCAAATCCGCCGCCAAATGCTCGCGCATCCAGCTATTCAACTTGGCGAAGCGGGCGCTTTGGCCATCGAGATCCAGGAGCGCCGAGTGCTGGGTCTGTCCCCCGGGACGCTTGGCGTAGACCACCATCTCGCGCGCAACGGCGGTGGCTGCTTCTTCGCCTAGGTCCTCGCCGATCATCGCCAGCGCAAGGTCGATGCCTGCTGTCACCCCCGCCGAGGTCCAGATCTTTCCCTCGCGGACGTAAATGCGATCGGGTTCGACGGCCACGTTTGGAAAAAGGCGCGCCAGGCGCGGGGCTTGGCGCCAGTGCGTGGTTGCGCGTTTGCCGTCGAGCAGGCCCGCTGCCGCAAGCAAGAACGCTCCCGAGCATACGCTCGCCATGCGCCGGGTGCGCGGCATGAGGCGCTTTAGTGCGCTGGTGAGCGCCGCTTCCGCCATCGCCGCGCGCGTGCCTTGGCCGCCGGCCACAATGACGGTGTCGACGTCGCGGAGACGGCCAAGCGCCTCAGCCGGCATCGAGACGCCAGCGGAGGCGCGCACGAGCCCCGCCTCCGCCGCCGCCACCCGCAAACGATAAGGGCTTTGCGGCGCCCGGTTGGCGATTTCGAACGCGGCGATCGGACCGGCGGCGTCGAGGATCTGGAAATCGGGAAAAACCACAAACGCGATGGTGAGCGGCTTTGGCGGAAAACGAGGTGTCTTTGACATTTCAGCCAAACCATGGCGGCGTTACAAAGCAACGTCAACAGGAGCAACCGCGATGGCCGCGCCATTCCGCATCGTCTTCATTCTCTATCCGCGCTTGACCCAGCTCGATTTCACCGGCCCATACGAAGTGCTCGCGCGCCTGCCGGGGGCCGAAGTGATCCTCGCCTCGAAAGACGGTGGCGCGCTTGCTTCCGAAACCGGCTTGATCCTTGGCGGCCTGCGCTGCCTTGCCGACATCGAAGGCGCCGATCTCGTCATGGTTCCCGGCGGACCCGGCCAAACCGAAGCCATGCTCGATGGTGAGTTCATGGGTGAGGTAAAGCGTCTGGGCGAGGGCGCGCGCTATGTAACCTCAGTGTGCACCGGCTCGCTCATTCTAGCGGCGGCGGGTTTGCTCAAGGGCAAGCGCGCAGGCTCGCACTGGGCGTATCGTGAATTGCTGGCGGCGTTTGGAGCTATACCTGATCCCGCACGCGTCGTTCGCGACGGCGATGTCTTCACGGGCGGGGGCGTCACCGCCGGCATCGACATTGCGCTCACAATCGCCGCCGAGATTGCGGGCGAAGAAACCGCGAAGATGATACAGCTGATGATCGAATATGCGCCTGCGCCGCCCTTCAATTCAGGCCGCCCCGAGACCGCCTCGCCGGAGACGGTCAATGCGGTCAGGGCGCGTTTTGCTGCATTCGCCGACGAGCGGCGCAAGGCGATCGAAAAGATGGTGGGGCGCGCCTGATGTTGGCGCTTAAGCCGAACTGCGAATGCTGCGACCGCGATTTGCCGCCGGACAGCGGCGACGCGCGGATTTGCTCCTACGAATGCACGTTCTGCCGAGATTGCGCAGAAAACGTGCTGGGCGGCGTTTGCCCCAATTGCGGCGGCAATTTTGCGCCTCGTCCGATACGTCCCGCTGCAATGTTGTTGAAGAACCCCGCCTCGAGCGCCCGCGTGAAACGAAAGACGCCCTGCGCGAAACGCGGCGCCCCTCATTGAAGGGCGCCGCGCGGGCTTAAAGCTACTCGTCTTTGTCGGCGTCGGAGCGCTCGGCGCTCGAAAAGTCACCTTCGTCCAAGTCGCCCGTCGTTGCGTAACGCGCTTGCGAGGCGGCGGCGTATCGCATTGCGTGGGCGAGTTTTGACTTCTTCAAGTGGAGATATTTCGCCGATTTTATGCCAATGGCGCCGGCTTCGGCAAAGGCGTCGATGTCGGCGCCCAGGAAAGTGACAAGCCAGCCCTTTGCGTCTTGGCGGTCGGTCAGCAGTTTGCGGATGGTTTCCTTGGTGTGCTCCTTGCTGGCGTTCTCAAGGCCATCGGTCACGATGACGAACCCGACTTTTTCATGGGGTCTGAGGTCGACCTTGTCGATTGCAGCGACCGCGTGGCCGATTGCGTCCAAAAGCGGGGTTGACGCGCGCGGCGTGTAATTGGCGCGGCTGAGTTCTAAAGACGATTTCGCGGGCTCGACATTTTGCAGAATGTCGATGCTCTCGGAGTCGAAGATCATCAGCGAGATGCGAGCGTCGACATCGTCGGAGCGTCGCAAGCCCATCACGTACTCGTTGAAAGCGTCGATTGTGGTGTCGCGGCAATTCTCCATCGAGCCGGAACGATCCAAAAGTATGAAGGCGAGAAGCGGGGATTTGTTCATGCAGGTCCTTTTTGAAACGCCGCCCGCTAAGCGGGCGGGACTTGTGCAGATGGCTCGCGGTCAGAGAGCGACAAGTGCGCGTCAGAAAGATTTGTGTAGGCGCTCTTACGCACGCTATTGTTGAGATGAGGGGGCAAGCCCATGAGACTTGATCGCAGGGCGTTTATCGGCGGCGGTGCGATCCTCGCCGCCGGGACCCAAGCCGCGCCTGCGAGCGCCAGCAATGGCGGAATGGCGCAGAGCCGCGCGCTTCGCGAATTGACGCGCTACGTCGAGCAGCACCGCGCCGATTGGGGCCTGCCAGGGATGAGCGTCTGCGTCGTCGACGCTAACGGCTACCAGGGCTTTATCCGCTCAGGCTGGGCCGAGGTCGAGCGACGCGAACCGATCCGCAACGACCACCTTTTTCAGATCGGCTCCATCACCAAGATGATGGTGGCGCTGACCGCCTGGTCGATGATCCAGGAAGGAAAGCTTTCGCCCACCGACAAACTGACGGCGCTGATGCCGGAACTCAATGTCGCCAATGGCGGCGACATCAATTTGCAGCACCTGCTCAATCACACGACCGGCATGCCGGACGATCCGCCGCTGTTTCCCCAAGGCGGGCTCTGGAGCGCTTACGCGTCCGGTTCGCGCTGGTCGTACTGCAATCTGGGCTACGAAATCATCGGCAAGATCATCGCCCGCCGCGACGGACGATCCTTGCAAGAGGCGCTCAGGGCGCGCGTGCTTTCGCCCCTCGGCATGAGAGAGACGTTGCCGGCGATCCGGGTCGGCGACCGCATGCGCTATCCGCAGGGCTACGAGCCGGAATTCAACGATCGGCCGGTGTTGCATCCGGCGCCGATGACGCCCGCGCCGTGGATAGACAGCGATTTCGGCGCAGGCTGCGTCGCCTCGACCGCGCACGACATGGCGATCTTTGCGCGCTTCTTGATTGATTTGGCGCTTGGCCGCGGCGCCGGCGTGCTCAGCGATGCGACGGCGGCGCAATTCATCGCGGTTTCCACGCCGGGCTGGGACGAGGGCGCAGCCTACGGCAACGGCATTGCCCGCATCGCCGTCGATGGACGTCATTATCTTCACCACACCGGGGGCATGGTGTCGTTTTCATCGGCGATCCATGTCGATGTCGAAGCCGGTGTCGCGGCGTTTGCCTCCTCGAACGTGGGCGGTCTCAATTATCGCCCGCGCGATGTGACGAGTTACGCTTGCCAGCTGTTCCGCACAGCTCGCGATGGGGGCCCCGCGCCCAGCCCGAAACCAACGCGCCCGCCGCTCGAACATCCCGAGCGCTTCGCAGGCGTGTTTAGAGCCGCCAATGGCGATCAATTCGAAATCCGCGCCGCGGGCAATGCAATAAAGCTCCGCCGCAGCGGACGCGACAGCGACATGCAATTCGCCGGCGGCGGCTTTGCCTGCGCCGATCCCGCGTTCACGGTGAGCGGCCTTGTGTTCGACATCGAGAACGATCGCGCCGTTCGCGCCTGGGCCAACGACGTCGAATACATCGCCAATCCCGCTCAAGGCTACAAACCCCCGGCCTCGGCCGAACTACGCGCCCTTGCCGGGCGTTACGACAACGACGATCGCTGGTGGGGCCCGACCATCGTTGTTGCGCGCGACGGCAAGCTCTGGCTCTCCAACACCGACGCGCTGACGCCGCTTGCCGACGGCTCATGGCGCGTGGGCGGCGATGATTGGTCGCCCGAGCGCGTCCGCTTCGATGCGATCATCGATGGGCGACCAACGCGCATGATGTATTCAGGTCTCCCGTTCGTGCGCCGCTTCAGTTAGGCGCTGCCTTGGGTCGAGGAGAGTTGCGAGGGATCAAAGCCGAGCGATTTTATCGCACGCTCCCATTTCTGTTCGTGATCGGCGTCGAAGACGATCGCATCGTCTGCGTCGACCACGAGCCACGCATTCTGCTTCAGCTCGTTTTCCAGCTGCCCCGCGCCCCAGCCCGAGCAGCCGAGCGCCAGTACAAAATCCTTGGGCGCATCCGTCTTCGCCACCGCCTCCAGGACTTCGCGCGTCGCCGTCAAACGAATGCCTGGTGCGACGTCCATTGTGCCTTCGTGGGCGGCGAAATCCGCCGAGTGCAACACATAACCGCGGTCGGGCCGCACCGGCCCGCCGTCCATCACCGCACGCGCGCCGAAATTGCCGGCGGCCTGAAGCCCCAGGTGCACGAGCACTTCACTTAACGTCACTTCCTGCTTCGGCTTGTTGATGACGACGCCCATGGCGTGTTCGGCGTCATGGCTGCACATCATGATGACAGAGCGGCTGAAGCGGGGATCGCCTATCCCCGGCATCGCCACCAAGAGCTTCCCCGCCAAAGTGTCGCTCATCGCTTTATCGTCGCGCCCCGCGCGGTTCCAGGCAAGCGCCACTCGCATCTGTGGCGTGTTGGCCCTACATGGGCGGGATCTTTGAGAGAAAGACCAAAAGATGATCAAAGTCGGCGACCGCCTGCCCGAAGTTCAGTTCAATGTGGCCGCCAGCGACGGCATGAAGCAAATGCGCACGGCCGAGATTTTCGCCGGCAAGACGGTTGCGCTCTTTGCGGTTCCAGGCGCTTTCACGCCGACCTGCTCGGCGCGCCATTTGCCGAGCTTTCGCGAGCACGCCGCCGACCTCAAAGCCAAGGGCGTCGACGCCATCGCCTGCACGGCCGTGAACGACCATTTCGTGATGAGCGCCTGGGCCAAGGATCAGAACGTCGTTGACGACATCCTCATGCTTGCCGACGGCTCGGGCGATTTCGCCAAGGCGGTCGGCCTTGACGCCGATTTCTCCAAATTCGGGATGGGTTCGCGCTCCAAGCGCTATTCAATGATCGTCAAGGATGGGGTGGTAGAAACGCTGAACGTTGAAGAAGCTGGTGAATATAAGGTTTCCAGCGCAGAACACATGCTGAGCCAATTGGGCTGAAAGCGGCGCGAACGGAAAACGCGTCAAACCGCAGAAGCGGGGGAGAATGATGGGTTCGGTTGTCCTCATCTTGGCGATGGCCGCGATCGTGGTGGCGTTCAGCGCCATCAAAGTCGTGCCGCAGGGCTATCAATGGACGGTGGAGCGTTTCGGTCGCTTCACGCGCGTCCTAAAGCCCGGCATCTCTTTCTTGATGCCGTTCGCCGATCGCGTCGGGCGCAAGCTCACCATGATGGAGATGGTGCTCGATGTGCCGCGCCAGGAAGTGATCACCAAAGACAACGCCATCGTCGCCGTCGATGCAGTGGTGTTCATTCAGGTGATCGACGCGGCGCAAGCGGCCTACGAAGTCCAGAACCTCAACCTCGCCATTCTTAACCTCGCATTGACGAACGTCCGCACCGTTGTCGGCTCGCTCGAACTCGACGCCGTGCTCTCCGAACGCGAACAGATCAATGCAAGGCTGCTCACCGTGATCGATGCGGCCACCCATCCGTGGGGGGTGAAATGCACGCGCATAGAGATCAAGGATCTAACGCCGCCGGCGGATCTGACCGCCGCGATGGCCCGCCAGATGAAGGCCGAGCGCGAACGCCGCGCCGCCATCCTCGAAGCCGAAGGCGAGAAGCAAGCTGCGATCCTCCGCGCCGAGGGCGCCAAGCAATCGGCGATTTTGCAGGCCGAAGGTCAGCGCGAAGCCGCCTTCCGCAACGCCGAGGCGCGCGAGCGCGCGGCCGAAGCCGAAGCCAAGGCGACAGAAGTGGTGTCGGCGGCGATCGCCAAGGGCGACGTCAACGCGATCCGCTACTTCCTGGGGCTCAAATACGTCGAAGCCTTCTCTGCGCTCTCCACTGCAAACCAACAGCGCACAGTAATCGTGCCTGCCGATCTCGGCGGCTTGGCGGGGCTGGTCGAGAGCCTGCGCACGCTCAACGCCCAAGGCACGCTGGGGGGCGCCGCGCGTTAGCGCCGGCCGCCGCCTCTCGCACGGCCGCGCCGGCATCGCTACATTAGCCTCATGAAGGACCTGCTCGACTTCCTTGTCAGCCTTGGGCCCCAGCATTGGCTCGTGTTTGGCCTGGCGCTCTTGATCGCCGAAATGGCGACGGGCACGACTTATATCCTGTGGCCCGCGGTCGCCGCCCTCATCACGTCGTTCCTGGCGCTGGCCGGCGTCGAGAACGGATTTCTCCAGATCGGTATTTTCGCTCTGCTCACAGTTCTATTGACTGCCTTCGGGCATCCGATCGTGAAGAAATGGCGCGAGGCGAGAAGCGGCCGCGACTTGAACGAGCGCGCCGCCCATATGGTCGGCACCCGCGGGGTGCTGACAGCGTTTGCGAACGGCGTCGGCTCGATGAAGATCAATGACAGCATCTGGCGCGCCGAAAGCGAAGAGACGCTCAAGGCCGGCGATCAAGTCGAGGTGGCCTCCGTGCACGGCGCCACCGTCAAGGTGCGCCGGCCGCAGGCCTCCTGAAGAGCGCATCGACCCCGCGCCGCGCGGCGGGCTCGGCTGGATCGGCGTAACCGACGCGCACCAGCATGTGGGGGAAGTTCTCGCCGTTCTGCAGCGCGATGCGCAGTTCACTGCGGATGTCGGCCATTTCGCGATATTCTTGCAGGCCCTGACTCCAAGGATGCATCGCCAGGCCTGCAGCGGTCGCTGCAAGGTTCATCCGCGCATAGGCCATGCCGGCTGAGAGGCGACCCGTTGGCGTGTCGTCACCTTCCTGCATCGAGAGCCATGCAAACGCGGGCGCTGTGTCGACCTTCTGGCGCCATTGCGCGAGCGCCTGTTTGTTGGCTTCGGAATTCGGATTGAGCATGTTGGCGCGGCTGAACATGCCGAAGATTTTCGCCGGCCCAATCAAGGGACCTTCGATGGCGAGCCCATCGCGATGGGAAGCGACGTCATCGCGCCCAAAGCGGAGCCAACCGAACGTCTCGGCAAGCGCCCCAGGCGTGTGCATCTCGCGATCGAATGCGCGCCAGACGATATCGCGCAAGTGGCCGACCCGCTCGGGCTCGATCGCCCATTCGACTTCGCCATTGCGCTCATAGGCGGCGTCCGCGAGCTTTTGCAGGTCGGTGAGATGGGGAACGCGCGACAGATCGTACGGATTGCGGTTGGTGCGCCGAAGAGTGATGTGGGCGAAAAGCGGATCCTCCGCTGTCGCGCTCCGCGCGCCGAGCACAACGTGGGCGATTGCTCTTGCGTCGAGACGCGGCGAGGGCTCGCCCTCCGGGAACGGAATGACGACGGGCGCAAAACCGAGATGGCGCGCAGCGAGGCGATAGAGTTCGACGAAGGCGCCGCAGCCGAGCGTAATCTGGCGATCGAGCGGATCGGTGAACGGAAGGCGCCGGTCGAGATCGCAATAGAGCGTCATCGCGTCGGCGTCGTCGAGCGCAACAAGCCAGGGCTGGGTGTTGTGCGGATTGGGCGCAAGGATTGCGTGCGCAAGGGCAAAGCGGCGTGGGTCGCGCTCGCCTGCGCCCGGATTGCGCCAAGCCGACGCCGGATCGGGAAGGTTGGTCCCGCATGCAGCGAGCGCCGGGGCGGCGGCGAGCGCCTGCAAGACATGGCGACGCGTCCTCATTCGCGCAACAATTCGTTGACGCTGGTTTTTGAACGCGTCTGCGCATCGACGCGCTTTACGATAACGACGCAAGCAAGGCTCGGGCCCCCTTTGGGGTCGGCCAGCGATCCGGGCACGACGACGCTATAGGCCGGCACTTCGCCGCGCATCACTTCGCCGGTGGCGCGGTCGACGATCTTCGTCGACTGGCTGATGAACACGCCCATCGTCAGCACGGCGCCTTGGCGCACGATCACGCCTTCGGCCACTTCCGAGCGCGCCCCGATGAAGCAATCGTCTTCGATGATTGTGGGATTGGCCTGCAGCGGCTCGAGCACGCCGCCGATGCCCGCGCCTCCGGAGATGTGAACGTTTTTTCCGATCTGCGCGCACGATCCGACAGTCGCCCAGGTATCGACCATCGCCCCTTCATCGACAAAGGCGCCGATGTTCACGAACGAGGGCATCAAGACGACATTGCGCGCAATGTGCGCGCCGCGCCGGACGATGGCGCCCGGCACGGCGCGGAAACCCGCTTTCTGGAACGAGGCCTCGCCCCAGCCGCGGAATTTGGAATGGACCTTGTCCCACCAGGGGCCGGGCGAGGCGTCGACGCTATTGGCGCCGACGGGCCCGCCCATGAGCCGGTTTGGGGCGATGCGGAAGGAAAGCAGCACGGCTTTCTTCAGCCATTGCTCCGTCACCCACACGCCATCGGCGCTGCGCGCCGCTACACGCGCTTGACCGCTGTCGAGCAAATCGATCGCCGCTTCGACGGCTTCGACCGCTTGGCCCTTGCTCTGCGGCGTGAGCTCGTCGCGCCGCTCCCAGGCAGCCTCGATGGTTCGCGCGATTTCCAGCTGGCTCATAACCTCACAGCTAACGCGCTTCGGACGCCAACGTCGAGAGGACGGAGCGCAGAAACGCCTTCACGTCGGGGGCCGCGTGATGCACGTGCGCGGCGTTTACGCTTTCCGCGCCGATGAGCGCCGTGGCGAAACCAAGCCTATGCGCCGGCTCGAGATTGCGCGCCGAATCCTCGATCAACAGCGTGCGCGGTGGGTCGATGCCGCATGCTGCGATCAGCCGCTCATAGGCCGCACGCTGGGGCTTCGGCGCAAGGCCCGCGGCTTCGATATCGAATATCAGTTCGAAGCAATGCGCGATGGCGAGTTGGGCAAGCGCGCGCTGGCCGTGGCCGCCTCCGCCATTGGTGAAGACGATCTTGCGTCCCGGCAGCTCTGCGATCAGATCGCCCAGTTCCGGATCGGGATCGAGCACCGAATAGTCGACGTCGTGCACGTGGGCGATGAAATCGTGCGCGTCGATTGCGTGGTGGCGCGAGAGGCCGACAAAAGTTGCGCCATAATCCTCAAAATAACGTTCGCGCAGCACGACCGCTTCCGCATCGTTGAGGCCTAGAGTGCGCGCGATGTAGGCGGTCATGCGATCGCCCACCGCGTCGTAGAGAAGCGGCGTTGAATAGAGCGTGTTGTCGAGATCGAACACCCACGCCTCGATGGAGGCGAGCGCTGCGCCCATCAATCGCCGGTGCCTTGCGGCGCCGTCGGCGGCGCAAGCCCATGCGCCGGCGCCATCTGCTGTACGACGACGTCTGGCACCGAAGTCTGGCTCACCTGCAATTGCCGCGGCTGCTGGCCGGCGGGCAGGAAATCGTGCTCGGTGAAATCGACGACGAGGCCTTGGCGCTGATGCGCCGAGATCGGCGTGAACAGAGCCGTGTCGTAATAACGCTGATCGCAATGTTCGCGCCCGAGGATGGCGAAGCGCGACGGGCTCGAGCAGAACGGTTCGCCGCCTTGGGCAAGCAGGCGCGGGCCGTCTTCGCTGTCGAGGCTTGCATAGACATAATAGACGTCTTGGAAGAGCACTTCGTCGATGGTGCGCACGCAGCCGCCCGGATTGAGGCCCCACCAGCCGCGGCTTTCCCAGCCTTCGCCGCGCCGGCGCGCCACCGCGGTCCAAACGTGGCCGCGGGTGCGGTTGCAGAGGGTCAAGCCCACTTGGTTGGCGCGCTGACGGGCCGCCAGCTCGAGCGCATCGATGAGCTGATCTTCGCTGGCGTTGGGCGCAAGGCGCGCCGCGGCGCGAAATTGCGCGATGGAAGCGGCGATCGCGCGCGCGTCGACGCTGCGTTGATTGGCGTAGAGATCGTAGCCCGCATCGTCCAAGAGCCGCTGTAAGCCGGCCTGGCGCGCGCGCGCCAGCGTATAGGGCTCGGCCTCGGCAAACGACGTGCGCCAGGAATCGCGCTTGTTTATCTGCACGCGGCGGAAGAGGCGCTCTTCCAGACCTTGCACAGCGCAGTCGGGCGGATTCTCGAACGAAAAGCTGCGGTTCGGATCGATGCAGATGCGCGCATCGCCGCCCCATTGGTTGCGCCCGCCGCGGTGGGCCGCCGAGGTGCGCGCATAAAGATAGTGGGTGCCGCGCGCGAGGGGGGCGTTGATAGCGACGCGGCATTCGCCGGGCCTAAGCCGTGTCCAGCCCTGCACCAGGATGGCCTGACCGTCGGGGCGCGCTGTGGCGGCTTCGAGCACATAGCTCGTCTCGTTGCAGATCTGCCAGCCGCTCTCGCCTTGCGCGGCGGCCTGGCCTGCACCCGCGAGCGCAGCTGCGAGCGCAGCAGCGCCCAGCGCCAGGAGCGCGCGGGTTCTAGTGAATAAGCGTGCCAACGCCATGTTCCGTAAACAATTCCATCAGCATGACGTGCGGCGTGCGCCCGTCGAGTATGACCGCCGCTTCGACGCCGTGGTCGAGCGCTGCAATACAGGTTTCGAGTTTTGGGATCATGCCGCCGGTTGCGACGCCGTTCTTGATTGCATCGCGCGCTTCTTTAACGGTCATCTCACGAACGAGGTCGCCTGCGCCATCGAGGACGCCCTCCACGTCCGAGAGCAACAGGAAGCGCTTCGCCAACAAAGCTTTTGCGATCGCGCCGGCTGCGGTGTCGGCGTTGATATTGTAGGTCTTGCCGTCCTCAGCGACGCCGATCGGCGCGATGACGGGGATATAGTCCTCCGTCGCATTGATCAGCGCTTGAATGAGCGTGGGGTCGACGGAAGTCGGCTCGCCGACAAAGCCCAGATCGACGACTTGCTCGATCTTGCTGTCGGGATCCTTGCGCTTGCGTACGGCCTTCTCGACGGTGATGAGCCGCGCGTCCTTGCCCGACAAGCCGACGCCGCGGACATCCGCTTCGCGGCCGGCCGCAGTGATGAGGTGCGCGAGCTCTTTGTTGACGCTGCCCGACAGCACCATCTCGGCGACTTCCATGGTGTCGGCGTTGGTCACGCGCAGTCCGTCCACGAATTCCGACTTCACACCGGCCCGATCGAGCATGCGGCTGATCTGGGGACCCCCGCCATGCACCACCACCGGATGGATGCCCACCAGTTTCAACAAGACGACGTCTGCGGCGAATTTGCGGGCGGTCTCTGTATCTCCCATGGCGTTGCCGCCGTATTTCACGACCACGGTTTCGCGGTCGTAGATCTGGATGAACGGCAACGCTTCCGCGAGCGTCTTGGCCGTGGCGAGGCCGTTCTGAAGGGCGGCCAGACGGTCTTTCGGGAGCGGCTTGTTCACCGGCGCTGCTTAAGCGGTAAACCGGTTTACGCCAAGGCCGCGATGTCGGCGCGCAGCAGGTCTAGCCCCAGGCCGGTTTCCGACGAGGTCGTTCGCACGTCAGGGTAGGCGGCCGGGCGTTTGGCGATAAAAGCGCGCGTTGCGTTTGCGATTTCCCCAGCCTCGCCGGCCTTCAGTTTGTCGGCCTTGGTGAGCACGAGCTGATAAATCACCGCCGCTTTGTCGAGCAGGTCCATGACATCCCTGTCATGCGGCTTCACGCCGTGGCGCGCGTCGATCAGAAGGATGACGCGCTTCAGCGCGGCGCGTCCGCGCAGATACTCGCGCGTGAGGCCGGTCCAGCGCTCGATCTCGGCGCGCGGCGCCTTGGCGTAGCCGTAGCCTGGAAGATCGACGAGCCGCAGCCGCTCGCCCACGCGGAAGAAATTGAGTTCGCGCGTACGGCCCGGCTCGGTCGAAGCGCGCGCCAGTTTGTTGCGACCCGTAAGCGCGTTGATGAGCGAGGACTTGCCGACGTTGGAGCGGCCCGCGAACGCAATTTCGGGCAAATCGCCATCGGGCAATTGCTCGAGCGCGGCTGCGCCTCGTTCGAATTCGATCGCTCCTGCAAACAAGAGCCGCCCGGCCTCGAGCCAATCGGAATTGATGTCTTCGGCCAATGGCGAGCTTTATTCCGCAGGCGCGGCCGACGAACTCCGTACGGGCGTCAGCCATTTGTCGAACTCGGTTTCGACGCCCTGTCGACGCATGATCACATATTGTTGGATAATCGTAATCAAGTTCGACCACGTCCAATAGATCACGAGCCCTGCGGGAAAGCTCGCGAACAGGAACATGTAGACGATCGGCAGCCACTGGAAAATCGCCGCTTGGGTAGGATCGGTGGGCGGGGGCGAAAGCTTTTGGAGCGCCAGCATCGAGGCCCCGTAAAGGATCGGCCACACGCCAATGCCGATCCAAGCGCCGATGAACGGAACGGTGTGTGGATTGAACGGCAAAAGGCCGAAAAGATTGATGATCGAGGCCGGGTCGGGCGCGGAAAGATCGTGGATCCAGCCGAAGAAGGGCGCTTGGCGCATTTCGATGGTCACGCTCAGCGTCTTATAGAGCGCGAAGAACACCGGTATCGTCAGCAGGATAGGCAAACAGCCCGAGGCAGGGTTCACCTTCTCGGTCTGGTAGAGCTTCAGCATTTCCTGCTGCTGGCGTTGGGGATCGGCCGCGTAGCGCTCCTGGATTTCCTTCATCTTGGGCTGCAGGCCGCGCATTTTCGCCATCGATTTCGACGACTGATAGATGAGTGGGAAGAGGAGCAGCTTGATCACCACTGTCGACAACAGGATCGCAACGCCGAAATTGAAGGCGACGCCCAAGCCTTGAAGCCAGCGCGCGGTCGGATGCAGCAACCAGGTGAAGAACGGCCGCGTCAGCGGCCACATCAGATTACCCCAATCAATGGCTTCGTCGAAACGCGGGATGGAGAGGGCGTGCTGATAGGATTGCAGCGTGTCGAGCCGCTTGGCGCCGGCGAAGACGTGCTGGGTGTAGGTGATGCTTCCCCCCGCGGGGATGTCACGCCATTGACCGCGATAGGCGGAGCGATAATCGACTTGATTGTCGACGGTGCGGCCGTCGAAATAGCCGTCGATCTCTTCGTTTTGGTCCGGGATGAGCGCGCCAAGCCAATAATGGTCGCTGATGCCGATCCAGCCGCCGCGGCCCTGCGCTTCTAGGATGCGCGCATCGTTGTTGAGTTTGCCTTGCGTTCGATCGCGGGCTTGCTGTTCGCCGCGCGCATAGGTTTCGGTGTGTAATTCCTGGTGCGGGCCGAACGCGCCGGCGAAGCCTTGATGCACCATGCCGCTGTTTAGCCAGTCCGCCGGCTTGCCCAAGCGCCGCACGACACCGAAAGGGCGTAGCGTCCGCGTTTGCGAACCGGCGTTGCGCACCACATCGCTGATCGTGAACATGTAGTTCTGGTCGATTGAGATGGTGCGCGTAACTTGAAGATGGTCGGGCGAGTTGAACGTCAGCACCACCGGCGTTTCCACCGTCAGATGTGCGCCGGCGGGAGCGCTCCAGACATCGGCTGCGCCGACGCCGCAATTGGCGGTGCACACGCCGGCTGCGTTGGCGCTCGCATTGCGGTCTTCCCAGCCGGTGAAGGTGTCGTAACCGTGCTGAGAATTGTAGGGCGCAAAGAGGCCGACCTCGCCGCTGGTGCGCTCGAGCGTGCGCCGATAGCGCTTCAAATTGAGATTATCGAGACGCGCGCCCAGAAGTGAGATCGAACCGTCCAACGCCGGCGTGTCGATCGTCACCCGCTGGCCGGCGCTTGCCGCCACGACTTGCTCGGCCGCCAGGACGGGCGCGGGCGCACTTGCGCCGGCTTGGGGCTGTTGTGCGTGCTGTTGGGCCGCGTGCGCGCGCTCTGCGGCCTGGAGCCGCTGTTGGGCTGGAATGGTGTAGAAGACTTCGAACCCAACCAGGATCAGCACACTCAGGATGCCGGCGATGATCAGATTGCGGGTTTGGTCAGGGTCCTGACTGCCGCGATAGGCCATGTGCTTTATTCACTTCCGGGAGGGCTCAAGGCCGCTTTGAGGGCTGTTTTCGCGGCTCGACTTGACCGCTGTTCAAGGCGGCGGCGAGCCTTATCAGCGCGTTTTGGAGATCGTCAAGCAAGGCGCCCCAGGGCGCATCCGGGGCGGCTTGTCGCGCGACCAAAACGTAATCGACCCCGGGAAGGCCGTGGGAGGGGAGGAGCCGGCGCGCGGCTTCCTTTAAACGCCGGCGCGCCCTGTTGCGAAGAACCGCGCCGCCGATTTTGCGGCTCGCTGTCAGCCCAAGGCCGATCGGCCCGTTCGGAGCGCGGCGCTTGGCTTCCACAACGAGGGTCGGGCGCGCCGCACGCGCGCCAGTACGCGCCGCCAAGAACTGGGCGCGCGTGCGGAGCCGTTCGATAACGGGCGCCGCCGTGGGCGGTGTCGTGGGCGCGTTGATGGGCCCGGGCATGTGATTGTGACCTGCCCCGCTTCGGGCGCGGAACTCAAGCCGCAGAGTCGCTTATGGGCCGCTTACGCCGAGAGCTTCTTGCGGCCCTTGGCGCGGCGGCGCGACAACACCTTGCGGCCCCCGGCGGTGGCCATTCGGGCGCGGAAGCCGTGCCGGCGCTTCCGTACGAGACGGCTCGGCTGATAGGTCCGCTTGGTGCTCACGACTGGCCTCTCTCGAGTGGTGCTTTGAGGTGCTTTGGCTGGAAAGGAGGCGGGGCCTTACCCTACCGGAGTTGAGCCCGTCAAGCGAAGCGGTCGTGGGCCCTTCAAAACCGCCTTGGAACGCCTGGGGCGCATTCGAGGGCCGCTCTCCGGTTCCAGAGCGCATGGCGCCCCCGCCCCGCATCGTGGAGCTCAATGTCCAGTTCCGAAGCGGCGACAAGGCTGTGCAGTTCGGTTTACCCATGGGCGGCGCATGACCTTGACGCCACCCCCGATACGACGCGACGGCCTCTGGGGCGGCGTTCGCAGCTTCACCGACAGTCTAGCCGGGCGGCTTCTTGCTCTGACCGCGGTCATCGTTTTCACCATCGAGGTCTGCGTCTTCGTACCGGCCCTCGCGCGCTATCACGAGGATTGGCTTCGCGAGCGGATCAACCTCGCCCAGATCGCCGCCCTTGCGCTCGAGCCCGGCAACGACATCGCCGATGCGCTTGAAGATCAATTGCTCACCAATGCCGAAGTTCAGCATGTCGCCTTGCAGCGCGAGGGCGAGCGCGTGTTGCTGCTCGGAGATCCCAACGCCGGGCCGCCCGCGACGCCGCCCGTCACTTATGATTATACCAACGCGACCTCCTGGCAGCGTTTCGCCTGGGCGTACCAGACGTTTTTTTCGCCTCCGGGTCGAGTGCTGCGCGTGCTCGCCCGGCCTCGCTTCGAAACCGGCGAGTTCATCGAAGTTGTCTTGCGCGAAGCAGCGCTAAAGCGGGCGATGGAAGCCTACGCCTGGAATTTCCTGTGGGCCTCGACGCTCATCCTCGCAGCGGCGGCGGCGCTCATCTACGGCATGCTGACGGTGGCGTTCGTGCGACCCATGCGCGAGCTCACCGAAGCCATCGAGCGTTTCCGCGATAAGCCCGAGGATGTTTCGATCGCCTTCCCCCGCAGCCAAAGCGCCGATGAAATCGGTCGCGCTCAGCGCGCCGCCGCCGACATGGCTGAGCAGGTGCGCAATTCGCTTCGTCAGAAGGAGCGCCTTGCCGCACTTGGCGCAGCGGTTGCGCGCATCGGCCACGATCTCCGCAACATGCTCTCAACCGCGCAGATGGTGGCCGATCGGCTGGGCAAGTCGGAGGATCCTGAGGTGCAGCGTCAAGCCCAACGCCTCGAGCGCACCATCGCGCGCGCCTCAGGTCTTGCAACCGGCACGCTGAAATACGGCCGCGCCGACGAAAAGGCGCCCGAACTGCAGCGCGTCGAGGTGGCCTTGGCTGTGGAAGATGCGGCAGACGACGGGCTGGTCGGCTTCGATGAGATCGCGTTCCGAGGCGACATCGAACAAGGTCTTACCTGTATCGCCGATCCCGAACACCTGCACCGCATCGTCACCAATCTTGTGCGCAACGCAGCGCAAGCCATGCGACAGGAAACGACCGGACCGGTCGCCGCGGCCGGATTGAAGGAAGTCATTGTGCGCGCAGCTCAGTTCGACACACGCTGCGAGATCGAGGTTATCGATCACGGCGGCGGCGTTCGTGAAAATCTTCGCGAGCGCTTGTTCGAGCCGTTTGTTTCGGCCGCGCCGGAAGCGGGCGGCACCGGTCTCGGTCTGGCCATTGCGCGTGAACTCACCCGAGCGATGGGCGGCGAGCTCGAGCTGACGCGGACAGGCGCTGAAGGGTCGATCTTCAAAATCACCTTGCCGGCGGGGTGACCGTCTCGCCCGGCGCGATGTGCGCGACCGTGCCTTCGCGGCGCGGATCGGCGCCGCCGGCAAGGCCCTGCGGCGTCACATGGATCGCCTGGATGCCGCTGACTTCGCCGAGCGAAAGTTCGCGGCTCGTCCAGCCGCGTGTGTGCAAGGCGTCGACAATTCCCTGCGGCATCCGGCTCGTCTCGATCACCGCCGGCGCATCGCGAGCGATCACATTGCCCTGATTGATGGCGTCTTGAATCGGCATGTTCCAATCGAGAGTGGCGATGGTTGCTCGCGCGACATAATCGATGATTGAAGAGCCCCCGGGTGATCCGATCACCAGCACGAGCTGGCCGTTGCGGTCTGTCACGATAAGCGGCGACATCGACGAGCGCGGCGCTTTGTGCGGTTCGACAGCGTTGGCCACCGGGGCGCCGTTGATCGCTGGCGAGAACGAAAAATCCGTCAGCTGATTGTTGAGCATGAAACCGCGCACCATGCGCTGTGAACCAAACGCGCTTTCCACCGTCGCGGTCATGGAAACCGCATTGCCCCATTGGTCGACGATGGTGACGTGGGAGGTTCCAGGATCGTCGCTCGTGTCGCGGCCCCAATGTTCGAAGATTTCGCGCTGACCGGCGGGAATGCCGGGCTCGACATGGGCCGGAGCGTGCGCGACGTCTATGAGCCTGGCGCGCTGATCCAGATATTGCGACGAAATCAATTGCTGCGTCGGCATCGGTGCGAATTGATCGTCGGCCATGTAATGGTCGCGGTCCGCGTAGGCAAGACGGCTCGCCAACAAAAACGCTGACCAATCGTCGACGTTTGTAGGCCCGCCGGGATGGGGCCGCGCGCGCTCATAAAGGCCGAGAATTGCGATCACGGCGTTGCCTGAACTCGGCGGGCTTGCCGTGCAAACGCGATAGATCCGGTAGCCGCCGCAAACCGCTGGAATGCGACGCGGCTGCGCCCATTGGAGATCGCCCACCTGAAGCGTGCCCGGAATGGGATCGCGTTGAGCGGCTGCGACTATGTCTTCGGCGATCGCGCCTTGCGTCAGCGCAGCAGGGCCTTCGTGTGCAATTGCGCGGAGCGTCGCGGCGTAGGCTGGGTTGCGAAGCACGTGACCGACCGTCCACGCATTGCCGCGCCGGTCGAAGAAGTATCGGCGCGCCGCCCCGTCCTGCTTCAGGTGCTCGCGCTGGCCGGCGTATGTAATGAGCGCATTGAGGCGCGGCGAAACCTGAAAGCCGCGGCTCGCCAATTGGATCGCCGGTTGAAACAGGCGCGCCCACGGCAAGCGGCCATGGTCTTCGTGCGCCAGTTTCAACATGGCGATGACGAGCGGCGGGCCGATCGAACGCCCGCTCGTGTGCGCGTCGAGAAAGTTAAGCGGCCTCCCATTGTCATCGAGGAACATCGTCGCGGTGGCGCCGGCCGGCGCGCGTTCGCGGCCATCATAGGCGGCGATGTCGTGGGTCTGGCCGTTGTAGAAAACCAGAAAACCGCCGCCCCCGACGCCCGACGATTGCGGCTCGACCAAACCGAGCACGGCT
>JACXTT010003296.1_pt1 | contig 24990 bp, 17 predicted proteins | sample 9270951 | NCBI WGS metagenome assembly JACXTT01 (sample SAMN15532306, study PRJNA645909) | rock metagenome | isolation source: weathered quartz diorite | place: Puerto Rico | collected 2017-06-21
ATGACGTAGCTCCCCGCGCAGGGCCGGTACCTTAGGGAACGCGTGCGGGGCTGGCGCCGGATGCCGAAGGCTAATGGAGAAATCTTAGCCAAGGGCCCAAGAGCGTCTAAGTGGCGACGCTGGTTCCGCTAATCGAGCTGGCGCTCGAGTTGCAAATCTCAGGAAGCGGGACGCTCCTGCTGGGGAGAAGCCTCAGGATGATGAGCGCGATCCCATGCGATCAAACCGTTGATGTCATAGCGATAGGGCCCGTAGGCGCAGAACGCCTTTTCGTCGAACAGACGCTTGATCCCACATCCGGTACAAACCTGGTAGGCGTATCCGTGGGCACGTACCGGCCAACTCATCTTGCTGTGCCAACAACCGCGCAAAAGCACGACCGCTGCTCCGGTAAGACCGGTTGCGGTTACACCCAAGGGCCAAAGCCAGCGTGATTTCTTCTTCTTCGACTCATCAGCCACAGCCTGTAAACTCCTCTGTATCAAAAGGATACGAAAATTTCAAGCACCGAGCAAGCACCTAGCACACCCGATTCAGCCTCAGCCCCAAGGGACCGCCCGAAGAGCAATCCGAACGCCTCACCTTCGTGCACAGTCCATATTGCGATCAGGACGATTCCACTGTAACTTAAAGGCTGCCATTTCGGCGATTCCCCCAATAGACGTACCGGGTCTGTGGTCATGTAAGTGCTGATTGGAGAGGGGGTTCCTCGGTAACAGATTACCTGCCGAGGAGCAGTAATCCACAGCGATTTCCACCGCCGGGTCAGAGATCAAAGCCAGGTCTGAGATCCTTGAATCCGAGATCCTTGAAGATGAGCGCCAATCCGCAAAACGCGCGTCCGGAGCTACCCGACTCGAAGATTGCGAATCCGGCGTCTACTGATCCAAGGCCAACCGCGGTTGGACCGGTTGGGGAAATTACGGGTTTGCATCCCGCTTCTCAAGAGGCTCCTCCCGCGATAAGCCACGGACACGGGCACGAAGCTCTCCAGGCTCTTCTTGCCTTCTCCAGCCTGCACGAGAAGATCCGCGAGCGCCGCGCCCGCGAGCGCCTTGGTACGCAGCCAGGGGCTGCCGGCATTTGGGAGCTGGAGCAATTTGCTCTGGACGACGTGCTGCAACTTGTTGCGGAACGAGCGCTGACACTTACCGGCGCGGATGGAATCGCCATTGCGCTGGCTGAGGGAAATGCCTTCGTTTGCCGGGCGTCGTCGGGAGGCATCGCACCCGAACCCGGAACTCGCCTGGATCCGAATTCCGGATTTTCCGGGGTTTGCCTGCGCACCGGTGGGATTGTTCGGTGCGATGACTCCGAGAAGGATCCCCGCGTGGACCTTCAGGTCTGCCGCCGACTGGGAACTCGCTCGATGGTGGCCATCCCAATCGCTTCGTCGCGAGCCACCATTGGCCTGCTCGAGGCTTTCTCGGCGGAAGCTTACGGGTTCAACGACAGCGACGTCCGTAGCTTGAATCTGCTTGCCGAACTGATCCTGGCAGCGATGAAGCCGGAAGAAGAAAACCGACTGGCGGAAATTTCCGAGCGAGTGGTTGGGAGCGAGATGGCCTCGTCGACCTTGGCGAATGAAGCTGTCGGCACCCCATCCGTCAAGGCCGATACGCACGCCGTTGGGCGGTCCGCGAGCGGCGCATCAGTGGAATTCGCTCCCACGATCCTAGTGGAATACGAGCAGAGTGGGCGGGCGAAGTGGCGTATGGGTGTTGTAGCTGCCCTAGTGCTGCTGGCGTTGGCGGCAGGGCTGTGGTGGAAGAATCGCAGCCGGGTGACTGCCGATTCGCGGGCGCGAGTTGAAGTGGTTGCGCCCGAGCAGGTACAGCCCCAGACTGCGTTACCAAATTCGAATGCCGACGGGATTTTGCCAGAGCCTGACAAAACGCGACCCTTGCAGCAGTTGGTTACCGGTATTTGGAATGTTTCCTCGCCAGACTCCAGCACAGTCATTATCGATTTGCAGGGAGAAGTTCAATACGAGGCCCACCGGCTGAGCGAGCCAGAACGAATCTATTTCGATCTCCACGGCACAGCACTTTCACACGGTTTGTTCGGCAAAACAATCGAGGTGGGAGATCCGATACTGGCGCGGGTACGCATCGCACAGCCGCGAAAGGGAGTGAGCCGGGTTGTTCTTGAAACGAATGGTGCTTCAAATTTCTCGGTCAGCTTGCAGTCAAATCCCTACCGCCTGGTGGTGGAAATCCGGAAGGCGTCGAAGGGAATTGGCGAACCAGAGAGCCGTGTACCACAGACTAACCTCCCCGATCCCGGTACTCACGACTCCAGCCCTGCGACACATCTTGGTCTTGAGCGTCGGCTGGGGAGCGGAGAGGAAGGGCGGTTACCCGCCAACATAGCGAAATTCCGCCTGGCACTCGACGCTGGACACGGCGGCTGGGATCTTGGGACGGTTGGCCGGAAGGGTCTGATGGAGAAAGACCTGGTGTTGGACATCGTGGAACGCCTGGGGAAAATGGTCGAAAGTCGTTTGGGCGCAGAAGTCATCTACACCCGACAGGATGACACCTATCTTCCCCTGGAAAAGCGAACTGAAATTGCGAACCTCGCGCAAGTGGATATGTTCGTCTCTGTCCATGCAAATTACAGCAATGATGCATCGGCCCGGGGGGCGGAAACCTACTACACCAACACGTACTCATCGCTGCGGGCGCGCACCGGGGATGGCGATGCCGGCGTCCCGGAAAATATCGACTGGAACAACGTCGATATTCGCGAAAAAGTGCAGCAGTCGCGGCGTTTTGCCGTGGCGGTGCAGCAGGCGATGCATCGTGCCTTGGCGGCGCAGATACCGGGCATGCGCAATCGTGGAGTGAAAAAGGCTTCGTATGTCGTGCTGACGGGGACTTCGATGCCCGCGATTCTCGCCGAGGTCTCCTTCGTCAGCAGTCCCGCGGATGAAGACAAACTAGAACGTTCGAGTTATCGCCAGAGCATCGCGGAGGCTTTGTACAAGGGCATCGCGGAATACGCAGCCACCACCCATCATGTAAATCTGGCAAGTGTTTCCCCCAAGCCTAAGGGACTGTGACGGTCGTGGGGCCGCCCCCTGCAGAGTTTTCCTCTGCTGGGATTCCCCCGTATTTCTTCAACCACTTTAGTTCTTCCCGCACTTTAATCTTCCCGTGCCACGGATTTTTATCCAGGGAGTGTCCTTCCCCGGGAAAAATCAGCAGCGTGCTCGGAACGTTCAAGGAATGCAGCGCGCGATCGAGCAGATAGTTCTCCAGGACGGGAACCCGAATGTCTTCGCCACCGGAAACAACATGGGTCGGCGTACGCACTTTATCGATCTGAAAGATTGCCGCTTCGCTCACATAACGCTGCGAAACCTCCCAGGGTCGGCCGCCAAGATCGTTGGCGTCATCCAGAGTCAAGTCATCATTACCCCAATTGGCAACATTCTCCACCGCGCCGGCACCGGTGACAGCAGCTTTGAATCGTGTGGTTTGCGTAATCAGCCAGTTGGTCAAGTATCCACCATAGCTGTATCCGCCAACCGCAAGATGATCGGGGTCGGCGATGCCATCTTTGACCAGTGCATCCACTCCCTGCAAAATATCCTTTCCCGGCCGCGAAACGATTTCCGGGACCATTCTCAGCATGAATTTGTCTCCGTAGCCGGTTGAGCCGCGGTAATTGGGCTCGAAAACCAGCCAACCCTGTGTCGCCGCCAAACGGTCCCAAACATACCAATCGGCCGTGAAGCGGTTGCCATCCGCGTCGGCTGGTCCGCCATGAATCAGGACAAACATGGGAAGATTCTTGGCTTCGAACTTCCCAGGCGGATAGATCAGCATGCCTTCAACTGTGACGCCATCCTCGGCCTTCCAGCGGTAAGGCTTGCCCTGAGGCAAATCGCGTTCGGAGAACAACTGGTTGAACGCGGTGAGCGGATGGGCGCCTTGCAGTTTGCCGATATCGTCGGCCAGATAGACTTCAGCCGGTTGGCCCAGGGCTGAGTGCACAAACGCAACCCGTCCGGAGTGAGCGGCGGCGTCCACCAATTCGTAAGTGCCAGGCAGACCAGCCTGGCCGGAAAAGGCCGAGTCGGGATTGGCCTGGGTGTAAATTTGCACTTCGGTGCCCAGACGCGCCGCCGCCAGCACGCTGCCATCGGAAGCGACCGCATAGTGAGCGACCTGTCCCGCGAAATCGGCGGCCCATCGCTGGACTTCGCCGTTATCGGCGTCCACCCAGTAGAGGCGAGTCTGCGTATCGCGATATTTTCCTTCCACGGAACCGTTGTCCACCTGGAACAAGACGTGTCGGTTGTCATTGCTCCAGCGAATTTCCTCTTCGATGGCTTCATTGTTGGTAAGCCTGCGGGGCAACTGATTCAGCGAAGCAGCCCTAAGATCGACAGTGTAGATCTCAGATTCGTATGCTTTTTCTGATCGCTGCGATACCGACACCGTCACAAATGCCAGGCGACGTCCATCGGGAGCGATTGCCATTTGCTGAATTCGCCATGGCGTGCTGGCCAACCCCTTCGCGCCCGCAGTGATATCGGAACCCGCGCCCGCATCTACCGGCTCACCGCCGCCGGCAGCCTGGCGGGCAACTGCATCCGAAACCCTCTGGCTGAAGACTTGGTCTCCCCGTTCCGCAGCCCGGTATTGCACCACATCCTTCCAGTCCTTCTCGTAGGCTTCCTTCTGCGCCTTGGTCCAGGGTGCCCTGGTGGCAAAGTACAGCGTGCTCGAGTCGGCCGACCAGGCAAAGGCATGAACTTCTTCGTCTCCCCGGGTGGCAGGAAAAGCCTCGCCGCCGGCGGCCGATATCAAATACAGATGCGCGCCCGGGCCGTCTTTGCCATGATCCCGGCCGGGGCGCCCGTTCTTGGATTTCTCTTTGCCGATCTTGAAGTCTCGGTCATTGCCGGGGGATCTTTCGGACAGAAAGGCAATCCAGCGGCCATCGGGAGACCATTGTGGACTGCTGTCATGACCAGAATGTGTGAACTGGGTAAGGGCGCCGGAGCCATTCTCATCGTCGCGATATAGCCAAAGATCATCGCGAAAAATATTCTGCTCCCAGTCGGCACGGTCGGTTGCGATCACTACTGCTTTGCCATCCGGCGACAGCTTTACACTGGTAATGTCGACATAGTTAAAAAACTCGTCGAGGGTGAGTTTGGGCTTGTCGGCGGCCTGGGCAAATGCAATGGCAAGGACCACGACGAGGGCAAAAGGCAAAGGCTTTGAGATGGTCATAAGGAGATGAATGCGGCGCTACTGTACCGGCGTAGGACTCTTTAAGGCGTCGCTGAGCGGCTGAATGTTTCTCACCGGACCACCCTCGATCACCCGCCAGCCATCGTCGTAGTGCACGAATCCAACAGTAGAGTTGTACTCTGTGTTTCTTGCGTAGAGCGCTGCGCCCACGTCATTGACCGCGGCCCATCGCCACTGGAAATCGACATCCGCCAGGCTCCCGTTCTTGTGAATTCCGGTCACTCCCACCAGTTCCCGCTGCGCGACGGGCACGCTAATGTACTGAGTACTGGCTGCTGTTGCAGAAACCCAGTCGCGTAGGGCATCCACACCCAGGGGAGTGATCACCACATCCCAGCATGGCGGGGACACAATTTCAGGAGGACAGGAAACTCCGTTTCCCGTAATCCACCCGCGGCGGCGTAACGTCACATATTCGGCAGACGCGTAGTCTTTGTTCGAGATCACGCCGGTTCGCAGCCAGAACTGCTGAGTCGTCTTGAAGGTCTCGGCGCCGGCAATGAGGTCAGTCGCAAGCCGCCGCGTGAGGAAGTCGCGAGGCGAACACGCCGTTAGACTCAGCAGTACCAGAACGATGGCAAGCTTCGACCGTAGCATCTAGCTGGGGATTGTAACCAAACGCGAGGTGGGATGTGGCAAGAAAGGGCGATCGGTAATCTGATCTTCAAACCTGGCGGCCCAGCGGCCTGGAATCGCCGTCTTGCACGAGGGACACTGCCCCTCTGAAGTGACGCGGTACTTCTGCACAAGATAACCGTGCCGCCGGATCAGCGTCTCACCACACTGATGGCAGCGCGTGTCTTCGAGGTCCCTTACATTCCCAGGCAAATTTCCAGCATACACATAGCGCAGACCTGCCTTCTTGCCGATCTCGGCCGCCCGCAGCAGATCCTGGGGGCGCGTGTTTTCGGGATCGTCCATTTTGTAATCTTTGTGAAACGCGGTTACATGCCAGGGAATGTAAGCAGAAACCCCGGCTAGGAAATCGGTCAGACCCTTCAGTTCGGCTTCCGAGTCATTGAACCCAGGAATGAGCAGGGTCACAATCTCCAGCCAGACCCCCATCTCGTGCAGGCTGCGGATGGTTTCGAGGATCGGACCAATGCGCCCCCCCAATTGATGATAATGGCGATCATCGAAGCTTTTGAGGTCAACCTTGTAGAGATCGACCCAGGGGCGGATATATTCCAGCACCTGCGGTGTGCCGTTGCCGTTCGAGACAAAGCCGGTGATGAGCCCCGCCGCCCGCGCTTGCTTGAACACCTCGATCGCCCACTCGCTGGTGATGAGCGGCTCGTTATAGGTGCTGACCAGAATTTTGGCACCCTGGCGTTTGGCGTCCTGCACCAAGGCTTCCGGCGAGGCCTGCAGCGGTGAGGAGATTGCATCGGGGTCGCGCAGGGCCTGCGAAGTAACCCAGTTCTGACAATAGGCGCAATGAAGATCGCAGCCGAGCATCCCAAAGCTGTAGGCCAGCGCGCCCGGGTAGGCATGAAAAAACGGTTTCTTCTCAACTGGATCGCATTGCACTCCGCCCACGTAGCCCCAGGGGACATACAGAATGCCACCCCGGTTGTAGCGCACTTTGCAAACCCCTGGTTGACCTTCTGGGATGGGGCAGCGATGCCCGCAGGCATAGCAGCGGACCCGCTGATTCTCAAGTTTTTCGTACAAATCGCCTTCGTGAACGTTGTGATAAATCAGGTCGCGAAGAGCAGGCACGGAAAACCTCTGTCGACATTCTAAACCCGCTTCCAGGAGGAGGGCGAGGAGAGAACCTAGTGCGAGGGGGGCACGTTGCCCGCCACTTGGTGATTGCGCAGCCAGTCGTTGGCCTGCTGCTGCGCCGCCAGAATGTCACTCCGGCTCATGCGGGAGGCCAGAACCGCAACCCGATACTTGCTGGCCTGGTCACCACCCGCCTGCGCCAGCGCAGACCAGAAGTAAGCTTTGGTTAGATCGGGCGCGACGCCGCGGCCTGCCCAGTAATAGGCGCCCAAAGTGGCCTGGGCCAGAATGTGTCCCTGCTCAGCCGCCAGACGAAACCAGCGCACCGCTTCGCTGTAGTCCTGGTTGACCTCCTCCCCCGTCGCATAGCGCGCACCCAGAGCAAACTGTGCGGCGGGATCTCCGCGCTCAGCCACCTGGCGCAGGCCGGCCAGGTTGCTGGCGTCGATAGGCAGGTTAAGCTGCCTGGAATGGCCCGAGGATATGTCTTCCGTCTTGGCGGCGGTCTGGGCGGCGCTCCGATTGGATGCTGCCATGCGGCTTGTAACCCAGGGGGCAACCAGCCACGTCACGGCCAACAGGAAAGTCAGGATCGCGAACGCGAGAACGATCTTGTGGGCGCTCCAGCGCGGAGAAGTTTGCTCCATGCTCGCGGCCAGGAAATCCGGCTCCGGCCGCTCTTCGCTGCGCTCTGGCAGCCTCCGTGGCACCGGCTCCGGCGCGGGCGACATTCTCCCAGCGGCCGGCGGATCAGCCGTGGCTAGCGACATAGGAGCTGCCGAACCCGATCCTTGCCGGCTGGAAGCCACAATGGTCCCGCCCAACTGCTGCAGCTCGCTGATGTCTTTGGCATTGAACGCATAGGCTTCGGAGGAAAACACTTCGAGAAGTCCGGTCACGCGGTGTTCGGATCGAACCGGCACGGCGATGATCGAGCGGATGCCCAGAACGCGGCAACTCGCGCGATCCACACGGTCGTCGGTTTCGGAGTCGTCACAGCGCAGACAGCGACCAGTGCGTACACATTCTCCGGAGAATCCTGAACTGGCTTGCAAACGCGAGCCCAGGGGCGGCGCGTCGGAACCGGCGCTTGCCTGGCAAATCATTTCCTCGCCTACCGACAACGCAATCGCAGCGCCCGTGGCCCGAGTCACGTTCAGCGCGCGCTCCACAATCGATTGCAGACTATCCAATCGATCGTCTCCGCTTTCGTCCCCATTCCCCTCCCATGGCTTCTGGATCGGAGGCTTCTCCGCCCGGTTCTCAGAACTCGGCCGAGCCGATCCTCTCGACTCAAATCGCGATGAGCCATTTGGCAAGCCTTGCCCGCTATGGCTCGTGCGACGCGAGTTCGGGGCGGCTACCTCTGCCTGCTGAGCCTCCGCCGACAACGTCCATGCTTTCGCATGATCGAAGGCAGTGAGCACGTTCACAAAGAGCCATTCCTTGAGCTGGCGCAAAGCGTGACTGGGGAGTTTCGTAAAATGAATTCCGGCGCGTCCCGAGTTATTGGACCAGACCACTTGCCCGGCGGCATTGATCTTGGTTTCAGTCTCTGAAAGATCCAAACTCAAGTTCAGATTGCGACCGACTTCCAACGGCGATGCAGTCTGAATCGATACACCGCCTTCGCTGACATCCAAAATTTCGCTGAGATCGCTCGACTTCTTGGCAGAGGATCCATTCAAGCTGGCATAGGCGGGACTATGCACGGCCAAGCGCGTACTATGACGGCGTTCGGTCACAGGTTTGGATTGCCGGGGAGTGCCGGTCGGCTTGGACCCGGTGAATTCCATAAATGTATCTACATATTACCCCAGACGGCTGGTGCGCACGACAGCACTTTGGTCGCACCCTGGAGGTGCGCTAAACAATTCTGTGACAGCCGCTTAGGCAGTCTGGCGGAGTCTCTGCGGGGAACTCGAAAGGCGGGATATGGCCGCCACCATGACGCTCGAAAGAAGCTGCATGGTGGCCACGTCGCGGGCACGGAAAGCGTAAGGAGCAGCGGAAAAAACTTCGAACACGCCGAGAGTACGGCGAAAATGACGCAATGGCGCGGCCAGAATGGATCGCACCCCCAGTCGCTGACATGCTGCCAGATCGACCTGTGGGTTCTTTTCCGCATCGTGACAAAGTACAACCTCGCCGGTGCGAACACAATCGGCCGAGATGCCGGAATTCGACTGAAGACGGACTCCTAGATCGGGGGCGGTACGGCCGGCACGCGCCCGGCAGACCATTTCGTCCCCTTTGCGCAATGCAATCGCTGCCCCGCTGGCACCGGTTAAGGTTTGAGCCCGTTCCGCAATCACGCTGATGGCCGGCTCCAAATCGATATCCGTGCGTCCAAACCCCGCGAGTCCGCTTCCGGTCGCGGAGGGCGACAAACAGCGGACATGACTTCGCCCGGGTGCGAGGGACGCAAACGACACCGGCAGATGACTCTCTTCGTCGGCTGGGGAAGGCGCGGGTACGGTGCGAAGCAGTTCGCGCACCAACCGATCAAGCTCCGCGTCAGCGATGAGATGAGCCGTCTGTTGCCCGCGCAACGATCCGCCTAGCACTCGCGACAGACCGATCAGAGCGGCGCTTCCGCAGGCCAAACAATGCGCGGTGTTATTTTCGCTGATCAATTCGCACGCCACGCAAAGCACCGCAGTTTGCAAACCAAGAAAGTTGGCGTCGCGTGCCTTGATCCAATCCATATTCCTGAACTTCTCCCCGTACCACGTGAGAGGAAAACAATAGATGGAAGCGGGCTCGCGCCAGAAGTGGCGCGGTTGGTTCCGCCTGTGGATAAGTGGCATGAAAGCTTGTGAGCGCCTGTGTGTACCCGCGATGCCGGGCCAGGAGATTTTGCCGTCGCTGGGCTTTGTGCGAGGTGCTGTCCGGAAAGAAACCTGCGTCCTGACCAGCGCACTCATGAGTCGGAGCTGCAGCCCGTTCGACAGATGGTCAGTCAAACACTCACGGCATTCAGCTCACACCATCGCTGCAGCACGTAGAGCGACCAGACGCGGGACCATGAAGTTCGATTGCTCAAGAATTCGTCCCACATCTGTAAGACGTACTTTTGGTCCAATACCGCTGCCAGCGGCCCTTCCTGGATCCTCCGCAATACCCCTTCAACTTCAGGACGCAAATCCTCACGTAGCCACCGTTCAAAGGGGAGAATAAAACCGCGTTTCTTGCGATGCACGATCTGGTCCGGCAGGACTCCTTTCAAGGCCGCGACCAGCAGGGGCTTCGGCGTATTTGCGTCAAGTTTCCAGAGACCGGGCATGGTCATCAGCTTGTCCGCAAGCTGGTGATCGATGAGCGGCACTCGAAGCTCCAGTCCGTGGGCCATGGTCATGACATCGGAGTCCCGCAGCAAGGTATTGAGCATGTAACAGCGAGCTTCCAGGTAGGAAACACGATTGATGGGATCGAGCGCATAGGTGTGGCTGAAGGCCTCCTGCAAAGGAGCCATCGCCCGCGCTTGGGCAGAGTCCGCGATGTCGGCCAACAACGCCTTACGTTGCTTTGAGGTGAACAGGGTGCGCGCCAGAAAGTAAGGATGAATCGCGTCATCGGTGAGCCCCGCCAACGCCGCGATTTTCCGGTTCCGATCGGTATCCGACGCAAGCGAAGCAAACATCCTTGCTGCCGGCTGGTGCAGGACTTTTGGCCACATACCCCAGAACCGCGCAAAGCCCTCCATGCGAGGAACGTCATGGAATGTGGAATAGCCGGCGAAAAACTCGTCACCGCCCAAGCCGGAAAGCGCCACTTTGATTCCAGCAGCGCGAGTTTGTCGCGCAATCAAATAGGTGTTGAGACCATCGATCGTGGGCAGATCCATGGCCTGGAGAGCGTAGGGAATCGCATCCAGCATATCGCCTTGCGAGACCATAATCTCCTGGTGATCGGTGACAAATGCCTGGGCCACCGCGCGGGAATATTCCGCCTCGTTGTGTTCCGCCTCGCGAAACACCAGAGAAAAAGTGTTGACTCGGATTCCAGCCCGCCTCAAAATGCCGGCGACGCTGCTGGAATCGATGCCCCCGGAGAGAAACAATCCGATGGGAACGTCACTGACCGTCTGCATGCGAACCGCCTCATCCAGCGTGGCATGCACTTCGTTTTCCAGATCCTTCCGTGCCGCTTGATTGCCGATCAAGTAACTCGGTGCTGCCCCTCGGGTTTCACGCACCGCCAGGTCCCAATACATGGAATCGCGTAGGATTCCGTTTTCCCAAGTCAGATAATGCCCCGCCCGCAGGGCCGAAACACCCTGGATCAGCGTAATCGGGTCGCACACCGATCCAAAATTCAGATAGTTGATCAAGCCTGCGCGGTCCAGACGGCGCGGCACGAGGCCCGTATCCAGCAGCGTCCGTTGTTCGGAGGCGAAAAGAAAATACTGACCGACCGAGCAGTAATAAAGCGGCTTGATGCCCATGGGATCGCGGCCGAGCAACAAGCGAGACTGCTTCGCGTCCCAGATCGCAAACGCGAACATGCCCCGCAGCTCTCCCAGGCAGCGTTCACCCCAGTGGGCATAGGCTTTCAACAAAACCTCGGTGTCGCAATGGCTGACAAAGCGCATTCCAGCGCTCTGCAGGCGTGTCCTGATTTCGCGAAAGTTGTAGATTTCACCGTTGTAGACAATCCAATTGCCGGTTACCGGGTCCTGCATAGGCTGACGCCCGAGGGGGGAGAGATCAAGAACGGCCAGGCGGCGACTGCCCAATCCAACCTCAAGACGTGGCGACGTGCCCGCCTGAATCACAATCGTCCCTCTGTCGTCAGGCCCGCGATGCGCTAGCGAGTCGGTCGCGCGTTCCAGCGCGGCTTTGGAAATTGAGCCGTTGGCCGCTAGTATCCCGAAGATTCCGCACATGAATGGAGATCATCTTAACTCGGAACCGGCGGTATCGTGGTGGACAGGAGAGCACGCAACTATGGGGACATGACCTTTTGCGATAGGAGTGCATTACCAAGCCGAAGATTGCTATGGCGGCGTAGACCGGGGCGTATCGAGGAGTGCGATCGCCAGCGTCCTACCCGCTCCACGAGCGGAGTCGAACTCGCGCAGCGAGAGATTGGGACCGTCGGCGCCACCGCCCCTACTGTTACCATTTGTGGTTACTGGCGTAACCGCGAACTGCGAAAATCTTCCGAAAAGCTCGGTGAAATCTGGAAATCTAATGAGACCTCCCCGTCCGAACCGGAGTTGCGGGCATGGTAAGATTCTGAAAGCGAGCTCTGTTTCCCATCATGACGACTTCTTTGGTTACGACCAGTCCTGTTACGGAACTGAAAAGCAAGATTGAACAACGCCAGGCGCGCATCGCCATCATTGGCCTGGGATATGTCGGTTTGCCCCTCGCCCTGCTCTATACGGAGCAGAAATTTCGGGTTACGGGTTTTGACATCGATCAGCGCAAGGTTACCACCTTGACGCAAGGCGGATCCTACATCGTGCGCATTCTGCCAAGCGAGATCCAGCAAGCTCGTGCCAAGGGATTCGAGGCGACTTCCGACTACGCCCGCCTCTCCGAAATGGACGCCATTATCATCTGCGTCCCCACTCCGCTCAACGAGTATCACGAGCCCGACTTGTCCTACATTACAGATACCGCCTCGGCCATCGCTCCCCATCTGCGCGCCGGCCACCTGGTAGTTCTGGAAAGCACGACCTACCCCGGCACCACCGAAGAGGTAATGGTGCCGATCCTGGAAAAGGGGAACAAGAGCGGCCTGAAAGCGGCCAGGGCGGGAGCCTCGAGCGGCAGGGAAATCTACGTGGCCTTCTCGCCGGAGCGCGAAGATCCCGGCAACACCAGCGTGGCGCGGCGCGACATTCCGAAAGTCGTTGGCGGCCTCGATTCTCAAGCAACTGAAGCGGCGGCTTCGTTATACGGAGCCATCTTCAACCGGGTGGTGAGGGTCTCTTCGCCCGCTGCGGCAGAAATGACCAAGTTATTGGAAAACATCTATCGCTGCGTGAATATCGCCTTGGTCAACGAACTGAAGCTGCTTTCGCTGCGCATGGGGTTGGACATCTGGGAGGTGATCGAGGCGGCTTCGACCAAGCCGTTCGGATTTCAACCTTTCTATCCCGGCCCGGGGCTGGGCGGACACTGCATTCCGGTCGACCCTTTTTATCTGTCATGGAAGGCGAAGGAGTGGGATTTCCGCACCCGTTTCATCGAACTGGCGGGTGAAATCAACATCGGCATGCCCTATCACGTGTTGGATTACGTGGCCAAGGCGCTGAATCATCAGAAGAAAGCGGTGAATGGCGCCAAGATCCTAGTGCTGGGACTGGCGTATAAAAAGGATATCGATGACCTGCGCGAGTCGCCTTCGCTGACCATTATCGAATTACTGCGGGAACAGGGCGCCGACGTCAGCTATAACGATCCCTATTTCGCCACCGTGGGAAAAGGCCGCAAGTATGATCTGCAAATGACCTGCACACCGCTCGATAATCTGGGCCAGTACGACTGCGTACTGATCGTCACCGACCATTCCGATTACGATTATCAACGCATCGTGCGCGATTCGCAGTTGGTGGTCGATACACGCAATGCCACCCGCGGCATTAAGAGCCCCAAAATCGTCCGCTGCTAGAAGACGGGGCTCATCCGCTGTGGGGGGCTGAGTGTCCCCAGAGCGCCTGCAGTCCCGGTATCCACACTGCGGAGCCGCACCTATCCACGGGCCTGTGCAAAATGCTTCCCTCCGCCGGTCAGGCTTTGATAACGTGGTTCTTACAAAAGCTGCATGAATGTCAAACCATCGCATGCCCGTCTCCTCCCTCAGGATGCTACTCACTGCATGATTGTGATGTGGATGAAGGAGGTGCCTTCGATACCGGACACAGACGAACGAACTTGGAGGAAGGATATTCGCCTCAGCTCAGAAGTTACTCACAAAAAGGCTGCCATCTGAGCAACTCTCTGGAGGGTAGGAACATCAGGAGGGGGGTAAGGAACATCAGGAGTATATTGCCCGACGGGATCAATCCTATGTATCGGGAGACTCAAGACGGCCCGTTCTCGCTGCTGCCCGAACCACCGCAGCCGTGGAAGGAATTCGCGCTGATCATGCTGCTGCAGGGGGTTGGGATCTTCGTGCTGGCCTGGGCCGGAGTCTTGAATTTGGGGGTATTGCCCGATCCGACACATGACTATCACTTTACTCGCCTGGTCGACACTCCACCTCCGGTAAACTTCACACCGGCACCGGTAAAAGAGGCTCCCGCGATGCAAGTGGCGGAAGTGGTCGCGCCCGCGCGTGAGGTGCTTCGATTGCCTGCGCCGGAAGTGCGCCCCAAGCCTCATACCGAAGATGCGCCCGTCGCGCCCAAGTTGGATCTGGCCGTCAGCCCGAAGCCAGTCCCTGTCCCTCCCGCCGTCGCCGTCATTCCGCGGCAACTTGTGAAGACAAATACGTTCTCCTCGGGGAGCTCGGCTGTGCCTACCGTCGCCGCCGCTCCGAAAAATGTCCAGACCGGAGGGTTTGGCGATCCCAACGGCATTCCCGCCCGCGAGACCAACGGCAAAGCGGTGAATATCGCCCAGTCCGGTTTGTTTGACTTACCGACCGGCCCCGGCTACGGCAACGGTACGGCAGGAGCCCGAGGCGTTCGCGGGGTAGTCGCCAGTACGGGGTTCGGCAATGGCACGGCTACGGGTAACGGAACTGGTAACGTCAATGCTACGCGCGGCACGGTGCAGAGCAGCGGTTTCGGCGACACGGCCGCGGTTTCGCCCGCCGCGCTCGCTCCCCGCTCCACTGACCAATCCAAGCCGAAAATGGTACCGGCCGAAGTGATCTCCAAGCCCACTCCGGCCTATACCACCGAAGCTAGAAACTTACGCATTGAAGGTGAAGTAGTACTCGAAGTCGTTTTTGAAGCCTCGGGGAAGCTTCGCATCCTGCGCGTGGTGCAGAGTTTGGGCCACGGGCTCGATGAGTCCGCGGCGCAAGCCGCCGGCCAGATTCGTTTCAAGCCTGCCAAGCGCGACGGACAACCCACTGACTACACCGCGCTGGTGCATATCGTATTCCAGTTGGCCTGAAATTCTCAGGAACGTCCGATGCGAACGCTCCCAAAACTGAACATTTAGCGCACGGGAAAGGGGCGAGCTTCGAGCGGGTGGTCTATCACCGCCGGGCCGTCGCCGACGAGATTGATGAAAAGGATTCCAGACGGGGAAATGGGTTGGAGGCTGGGAACCAACTCAGTCGAGCCTACTGGATCGCGCTTCCGACTGACGAAAACACGTTATTCGCGTTGGAGCCGATCAGCCGAATCGTGCCCACAACGATCACCAGAATAACCGCCAACATCACGGCATACTCAGCCACGTCCTGCCCCTGTTCGTCGCGCCACACTTCACGTAACCACTTCGCCATTGCCGCTCTCCTTGGAACTACGGTTCGGCCCTTCTGGGTTTCCTTGTCCGCAGGCCGCAATCGCTTGCAGACACTGAACTCAGAGTGCAAATCTTTTACTAGGGTAAACGCGGAGTGCCGAACTGCCAATAGCCCAAATGTGGAAAGCCATAGCACCAAAGTGCTAGCCCTCCTAGGCGATGGTCTTGATCGGTAGGGCCTGATTGACTGCGAAAAGGGCCAGTTCCAGGCGGGTTGAGACCCCTAACTTGTCAAAGATGTTACTGAGGTGATGCTTGACCGTGTCTTCACTGATCTTGAAATACTCGGCAATCTCCTTGTTGGAGTAGCCCGCCACTACGGCCGAGACGATCTCCAATTCTCGGGGAGTCAAGCCGAATTTTTTCTGTTTGGCCTCTTCTCCGGAGGATTGCACCAGGTTTCTGAGATATTGCACCAGGTTGGAGACGCTCTCTCGTCCCACCCAGTACTCTCCGGACATCACGGTGTGGATACTCTTCAGCAGCAGTTGGGTGGCCGAGTCCTTCAGCACCACACCACGAGCGCCCAATTGCAGGGCCTCGACAATCTGTTTCTTCTCCGCTGCGGCGGTGAGCAAAATGACGCGCACGGAGCCGGAGGATGTACCCGAACTCATCTCCCGCAAGGCTTCCAGTCCCGGCATGCGGGGCATCGCCAGATCCAGCAGCAGGATGTCGGGTTTTAACTGGCGGGCCATCTTCACCGCTTCGGAACCGTCGCACGCCTCCCCGATTACCTTGAGGTCGGGTTCGGCTTCGAGCAGGCGGCGCAAACCGTCGCGAAAGATCGGATGGTCGTCCGCCAGCAGAATACGCACGGTCTGGGACTTTCGGCTATCCATTTTGCGTAGCTACTTCCGGCTTCTGTGGGACGCTAATCTCGAGACGCGACCCTTGCCCCGGGTTCGATTCTATCGCGAGTTCGCCCGCAATAATACGGACCCGTTCCTTAATCACCAGCGGTCCCCTCCCCTGGGCGTCCAGTTCCGCCTGCGAGAAGCGTCCGCTGAAAGGGAACCCGCGACCGTCATCTTCAATGACCAGCGTCCATCGGCCATGGGTCGCGCTGAGTCTGACCATCACCGCTCGCGCCCGACTATGCTTGCGGACGTTCACCAGCCCTTCCTGTACGATGCGAGTCAATTCCCGGCAGACCGGTTGAGGCATGTCGGGCTCCTCGAGATCGGAGGAAAACCGCGCCGTAATACCGGTTTCGCGTTGAAACCTTTCCACCGTGTCCACCAGAAATCCGATCAGCTTTCTGGAATCGACATCGAGTGACTTCAGCTGCTGCATCAGTTCCCGCAGCTTGAGAACCTCTTCGCGCAGCAAACCCTGAATCCGAGCCAGTTCTTCGGGCACGATCTCCGCCCGGGTCGCGGACTGGCGTCGTAGCACATCGACTTGCATCTCCACTGCGATCAGCGACTGCACCGCGCCGTCGTGCAATTCGCGCGCAAACCGGGCCCGTTCCAGGGCCCCGGCGCGCAGGCGCAAACGTCTCAAAAGATAAACGTTATACACCGCCGGACCGATCTGCCGTACCAGCTCCTGCAGAAACCGCAGTTCTTCCGTCATCTCTCCCGTCGTCGACGGATCGAGAAAGAAAATCCGGCCTCGCCATTCCTGACCAAAGATGAACGAGACCGTCATGAGCCCGTCGAAGGGGTGCCGCTCTCCCAACGGAATCAGGGATTCGGAGGAAGGGTGCGGCAGCTTCAATCCAGCATGGTCCAGGCCGAGCACCAAGTAGTTGGCATTTCCCTGATCTCCGTTACGCCACGCATACCAAGTCTCCGCCGGACTATTGAACAGATAGGTCTCGCGATCCGAGGGCAGCGGCTCGAGCCAGCGAAAAAAAGAAGGCTCTCCATTGCGTAGCAGCATTTCACCCACATACACCCGCGCGCCGCCGGCTTCTTGCGATGCAATCAGAGCCCGGCCCGCGCTGTACATCATAAGCAAATCGCCAACGATCTCCTGCAGCGTGCCCCCCAAGCCCGCCTCCACTCGGACTTTGCCCAGGATTCGTGCGATCACCGCCTTTTCCGAACGCAACTGCTTTTGCTGTTCCGCCAGATATCCCAGCAGAAGTCCCATCACCAGCAGATAGATGCAGAGCATGAAAAGCCGTTTGGGCGCAAAATCGGTAGATTCCACATGCAGCAGCGGCAGGTGGAGCTGGGCCAGGTGAACGTCCACCCAATCAAAGAAGCCCTTCTGGAACGCCAGGCTCTCCAGCCATAACAGACTGACCGCCGACGCAGCCGTTGCAACCGTTTCCCATACGCCCCAGCGGTAAGCCGCAGCCGCCAGCACAAACACAAAGAACAGAAAAAAAGGATTAGCCTGGCCAGTGGCGAAAATGGATATCAGCGCCGGCCAAACGATGTCCGCCGCATGCACCAACCGGCGAAACGAAACCGTCGATTGCTCGCGTCGTCGCAGCAGCAAGATGACGATGACGCCCTGGGCGATGTAGAACGCGAGCAGGCCGTAGGCCCAGAAGGAGTAGCCGAGTTCTTCCGGATCAAGCCGGATGGCAAACAGGGCGGAAATAGCCAGGAAAACCCGGGCGGTCGCCAGCCATCGTTCGATGCGGCGAATTTCGCCGGGCCCGATGGGAGCCCTTTTCCGCCACAGGAACTGGTGTCGCAGCGCTTGAAATGACAGTCGGATACGACTCACCCGTCGATGCCCACGATACTATTGGCTGGAAGCGAATAAGAGCAAGGGGGAACTTGTCTCCACCGCGTTACTCGTCCATCACGGCTTCGACCGCGCGCTGGTTGCTTTCAGGTTCCGGTCAAAGAAGTCCGCCGTTGCGTTGTAGGCTCTGACCCAATCCTTCCACCTGAGAAAATCGTGGGTCTCGTCCGGAAAGATCAGCTCCTCAAAGACAACATGCTGCTCCCGCAGGCGTTGCGCTAAATCCACCGTCTGCCCGAAGGGGACATTGCGGTCGTCATCGCCATGAATTAGTAACACCGGTGACTTCCAAGCAGATACGGCCGCGTCCGGCGAAGAATCGAACGCCAGTTTTTCCGCCTCCTTCGCGTCGGGGGCTTCCGGACGATTCTCCCAACGAGGCAAGAAAACCGACCAGTCGTGTACTCCGTGCATGTCGACTCCGGCGGCAAAAATGTCGGAGTTGCGCGCCAGCCCCAAAGCGGTTAAGAATCCACCGTAGGATCCTCCCCAAAGCCCAATCTTTTTGGCATCCACCGTCGGCTGCCCCTGCAAGAATTTGGCTCCGGCCACCACGTCCTTATATTCTGCGGCTCCCCGCCAGCTTGCATTCTCAGCCTCCCGGAAGGCGCGGCCATACATGATTCCGAGACGATAATTCACCGAGAGCACAACATAGCCCCGGCTCGCCAGATATTGGTTCATCGCATAGGCGTTATGGTAGTAGTACATGTAGTGGAAGCCCAGCATCATCTGCCGCATTGGGCCGCCATGAGTGAAGATCAAGGCAGGGCCGGGCTGGGTTCGTCCCGTAGGCAGAAACAACTGGCCGTGGATCTCCAATCCGTCCTCGCTCTTAAAAAGCACTGGCTTCGGGATGATTAACTGGTTTGAGGGAAAATCGGCGGGCAGTGCGTCTTTCGCAATCCATTGTCTTCCCTCCGTCGTTACCTGGGCTGGCATGGGCTGGAACCGTTGCGCTCGAACTCAGACATACCACCTGATTGCCCTGTCCGGTTTCGACCGGAGTCCACTCCAGGCTCTCACCTTTGGTCAGGGCTTGCTGCTTTCCCCCTTCCAGACTGACACGCCACAGATGGCGGCGGTCGGCGTCATCCTGATTCGAAGAAAAAATCACGCTGCGGCGATCGGCGCTCAAGGCAACATCTTCCACCTCGAAGGATCCAGGGGTAAGCAGCCCCGGAGCGCCCCCCGACGCGGCTACGGAATATAGGTGATTCCAGCCATCCTGTTCGGAGGCGAACAGGAGCCTGTCGTTAGCGGCAAAATAGAAGGACTTGTCGGCCGTCTCGGCGGGAAATGAATCGCTCGCTTCCCTGCCGCTATGCCAGATTTCCCTCGCCTCTCCGGTCATCGAATCCGCCACCCAGATCGCCCACGAAACCGGGCGCGTTGGAATGAGTGGAAGTTTCTCCTGAGTTCCAGGACGACGGACAAAGGCGATGCGGCGTCCGTCGGGTGACCAGCGCGGCATAGCATCGCGATCTGTGCTGGGCGCGAGATAGCGGACGCTCTCCCCTCCAAAATCGTAGATGGCGATGAAGCTGTGATCGCCGCGCCGGCTGACCAGTGCGATCTGGCGGCCATCGGGCGACCATTTCGGATTCGAATTGTCGCCCCGAAGATCGATCAGCTGATGGGCCGGCATCGCTCCGGCAACCGAGGCGATCCACAGTTGCTTGCGTGTCGCCCACACTGCGAATTGCCCATCGGGTGAAAGCTCAATGTCCTCGCACTCCTCTTCGCCACAACCCAACTCCCCCAACAGTCGTGGTGCCCCGGCATCGACATCGACCGCCCACACCTGCTGCTTGCGCGCCCAAACTGCGCTGGTCGGATCGGCGATTCGTCCGCTTTCATTGGCCTCGCTGCCACGAACGTATACCAGTGTGCGGCCATCGGCGGTGATGCGCAGGCTGGCCAGTGGCAAACCCTCATCGCCGTCATAGTGGGTTATCTGCCGGGCCGCAAAGTTGGGTGCATCTGCCACCCACAGATTGCGCACTCCCTTCGCGTCAAAGACCCAGGCCACTCGACCACGGTGCGACGCCGCCACCAGATTTGAGGGAAACGGCGAACTCAGGACCTGTTCCAGCGTAAAGCCCGCCGCCGCGGCGACAGGAGAGAACAGAAACTGGATAAAGACCAATACGAATGCAACGGGTGCACGTCGCAGACAGGTGTGCGCGCGGAGTCTCTGCATAGGAGAAGAAGCCTACTCCGTTGATTTGTGATCTGCCAAGTCGCTCTGGCCTATGGGGAGCGAGTGTCCTCGCTCGTGCTCCTCTGCTTGGCACGCCCATGCGGACTTTGTCCGTCGCGCCGACTCCCGCAGCCTCTATAATGCTCGCTCCACCGAATCGGTCTTTCCTGTTCCCTGTGTCCTATGGAGGAAATGCATGCGCGCTGGCGTCCGGCTGTCCCTGCTGGTACTTTCCTGTCTTCTGCTTCTGGCTACAGCTCCTGACAACGCCCCGCCGTTAAGCGGATACTCCACGGCTTCGTCACGCAGCGAGCGCGATTGGGAAAGCAAGTTCCGTGCGATTCCAGAGCCACAGAAGCAGCGCGATTACATGCAGCGGCTTGCCGCCCGCCCGCACCACGTCGGCTCGCCCTACGACAAGGACAACGCCGAGTGGATGCTCGCCAAGTTCAAGGAGTGGGGTCTGGAGGCCAGCATTGAGAGTTTCGACATCCTGTTTCCGACGCCCAAAGCGCGCGTATTGGAGCTGCTTGAGCCGACCAAGTTCGTAGCCAAGCTTCAGGAGCCAGCTCTGGCCATCGATCCCACCTCAAACCAACAGGCCGAGCAGCTTCCCACCTACAACGCTTATTCCGGCGACGGCGATGTCACTGCGCCCTTGGTCTACGTCAACTACGGTATTCCCGAGGATTACGAGAAGCTGGAGCGATTGGGGGTTTCGGCAAAGGGCGCGATTGTGATCGTGCGTTACGGAAATTCATGGCGAGGCATCAAACCGAAGGTTGCGGCCGAGCACGGCGCGGTCGGCTGCCTGATCTACTCCGACCCCGCCGATGATGGCTACGTTCAAGGCGATGTCTTTCCGGCCGGTGGATGGCGCCCCCGCGACGGAGTACAACGCGGCAGTGTGATGGATATGCCCCTTTATCCCGGCGATCCCCTCACGCCCGGCGTCGGCGCCACCAAAGAGGCGAAGCGCCTCGATTTGAAGGATGTCAAGACCATCACCCGGATTCCCGTGTTGCCCATTTCTTATGCTGACGCGCAGCCCTTGCTGGCGGCGTTGCGTGGGGATGTCGTTCCGGATGCTTGGCGTGGTTCCCTGCCTCAGACTTATCACCTTGGGCCGGGACCGGCCAAAGTACACCTGAAGGTCCAATCCAACTGGGATATCAAGCCGCTGTATGACGTCATCGTGAAAATTCCCGGCTCGACGAATCCCGACGAATGGATCGTGCGCGGCAATCATCACGATGCCTGGGTGAACGGGGCGGAGGACCCGGTTTCAGGCACGGTCGCTCTGTTGGAAGAAGCGCGAGGTCTCGCTACTTTGCTCAAACAGGGATGGAAACCCAAACGCACCATCATTTATTGCGTGTGGGACGGCGAGGAACCGGCTTTGCTGGGCTCGACCGAATGGGGTGAGGCTCATGCCGATGAACTGCGACAGCACGCCGCAGCCTATGTCAACAGCGATGGCAATGGCCGCGGCTACCTGTCCATGAGCGGATCGCACACGCTGGAGAAATTCGCCAACGGCGTCGCCCGTGACATCGAAGATCCTGAAAAGAAGATTACGGTTTGGAAGCGCGACCAGCTGAAAGCCATCGCCGACGCCAAGACGCCGGAAGACCGCAAAGAAGTGCGCGAACGCCCCGACCTGCGCATTGAAGCTCTGGGTTCGGGATCGGACTGGACCGTCTTTCTCGACCACCTCGGCGTGGCTTCGCTGGACCTGGCCTATGGCGAGGAAGATGGCGGCGGCATCTATCATTCCATCTACGACGATTTCTACTGGTATACACATTTTTCCGATACCGACTTCAGCTACGGCCGAGCCCTCTCCCAGACCGCCGGGACCACAGTCATGAGACTGGCTGACGCCGACCTGCTGCCTTACGAATTCACCGGTCTGGCCGACACGATCCACCGCTATCTGGAGGAATTAGAGAAACTTCTGAAGACCCGGCAAGACGAGGTCACCGAGCGCAACAAGGAAATCGAGGAGGGAGTTTTTACCGCGACCGCCGACCCCAAGAAGACCTCGGTTCCCCCGCCGGTTGAGGAAGTCCCGCCGCATCTGAACTTCGCTCCCCTCGAAAATGCCTCGGACGCGCTCACTCACAGCGCCGAGCGCTATCAGCTGGCACTACAGAAGGTGACGAAGAACGGAGAGTTGACGGTCAGCCCCGCCTCCCTGCAAGCGGTCAACGCGCAACTTCTGCAAAGCGAGCGCAAGCTTACCTCTGCCGAAGGGTTGCCACGTCGCCCGTGGTTCCAGCACCTGATCTACGCCCCCGGCGCATATACCGGCTACGGGGTCAAGACGATTCCGGGAGTTCGTGAGGCCATCGAACAAAAAAAGTGGCAGGAAGCCGACGAGCAAATCGTGCGGGCAGCCAGGGCACTGCAGGACGAAGCCGCCCTGGTGAATTCAGTAGCTCAAACCTTGGAAAAGGAACCGTAGTGCCCCTGGTTTCCGTGCCGCAGCCGTTTAAGACACAGCCGTCAGTTCAACCGTTCGCTTCAATTGGCCGCAAGCGGCATAGATGTCCCGTCCTCGCGGACGGCGCACAAACGTCGGCACGCCCGCAGCCACCAAGATGCGCTGAAACCGCAGGACACGCTCCGAACCCGGTGTTTCAAATTCAATCCCCGGACCAGGATTCAACGCGATCAGGTTTACTTTCGCCCGTACCCCGCGAATCAGCTCGACCAGCTCACGGGCCTGCTCTGCGGAATCGTTCACCTGATCCAACAAGACGTACTCAAAGGTCAGCTTTTCCCGGTTCCGCAGAGGAAAATCGCGAGCCGCGGAAATCAGTCTTTGCAGATTCCACTTGCGGTTAATCGGCATCAATCGGCTGCGCACGGCGTCGTTGGAGGCGTTGAGTGAAATTGCGAGTTTGGGACGCACCACCTCGGCCCCCAGATCGTAGATGCGCGGGGCAATCCCCGCCGTCGAAACCGTCATGCGGGTTTCGGGTATGCCTACTCCTTCCACCAATAAACGAACCGCCTTCATGAAGTTGTCGTAGTTCAGGAACGGTTCCCCCATTCCCATGAAGACCAGATTCACCCGCTGTTGGGGAGGCGAAACTCTCTGGTCGTTGAGCACCGCACACACCTGTCCGACGATTTCCCCCGCGCTCAGGTTCCGCTTTACTCCAAGCAGCGCGGTCAGGCAGAACTGGCAGTCGACCGCGCAGCCCACCTGGCTGGAAACACAAATGGTGGCTCGCTCCCAGACGCGCCGCGTGCCTTCGGTCGCCTCGTCAGCCTCGCTGCCGTCGCCAGATTCTCCACCGTCGCCCTCGGGCATCCACACGGTTTCGACCGTCTGTCCATCGGCGCAGGCCACCAGATAGCGCACCGTTCCATCGCTTGAAACGAACTTCCGTTCCGTGCCGGGTAGCCCGACGTTGAATGCCCGCTCAATCAGGCTCCGGCGAAAGTCCTGCGGCAGAGTTGAAATCTGCTCGAGGGCTTCCACCCGCTGGCAGTAAATCGCCTCAAACAACTGCCGAGCGCGATACGAGGGCTGCCCGAACTCCTCGACTAGAGTCGTGAGCTCCTGCAAGTGAAGTCCCAACAGCGGGTTGCATGCAATTTGTTCCATTCTGCGCAAACCCTTAAGTCTCTCCAGGCGATTGTAGAGGATTAGGAGGAAACCCATCCGCCCCCTCAACGGCTCGCATGCTTTACCTTTTAAGCGGTTAACTTAATGATTCTAAATGATTAATGATGTATTGCCCCTGCATCCTGGCCGGGTATGCAACAATACTTATAAGGTCGCCTGGGCTTTGTGCCTGCCGACCCCAGTTTTCAGAGAATCCATCGGAAGATCCATGGTCCAGGAAGTGCGCAACATACGTCGCGAGGTGTTGCCGAACGGGCTCACCCTCATCACCGAGGAAATGGAACACATTCGTTCCGCCTCGATCGGAATATGGATCAAGACCGGGTCGAGGGACGAAGATCCGCAATCCAACGGCATTTCGCACTTCATCGAGCACATGGTCTTCAAAGGCACCAAACATCGCACGGCGGAAGAAATTGCTCGCCAGGTGGACTCAATCGGCGGCAATATGGACGCGTTCACCGCCAAAGAGTGCGTCTGCTTTAGCGCGAAGGTACTGGACGAGCACATGCCGATTGCCATGGACGTGCTCAGTGATCTGGTGCTGAATCCGGTGTTCGACGCCCAGGATATCGGACGCGAGCGCGGCGTAATCCTCGAAGAGATCAAGATGGACGAGGATAATCCCGACTACCTGGTCCACGAAATCTTCACCCAGAACTTCTGGAAGGACCACGCGCTCGGAAAACCCATCCTAGGGACCAAGGACACGGTAAAAAAATTTGAGCGCAGCGCCGTGCTCGATTTCTACAAACAACGTTTTGCTCCCGGCAACGTAATCATTTGCGCGGCGGGTCACTTCAAGCACGAACAATTCGTGGAGCTGGTGGGCCGGCATTTCGACCGCATGAGGCCGGTGAAAAACGGCTTCCACAGCCCCCAGCCAAAGATCGTACCCCGCATCACCATGCGCAACAAGAAATCCCTGGAGCAGGTTCAGATTTGTGTAGGCGTACCGTCGCATCCGATTGCCCACGAAAACCGGCATGCTTCCTACATACTGAA
>JACXTT010003297.1_pt1 | contig 24990 bp, 21 predicted proteins | sample 9270951 | NCBI WGS metagenome assembly JACXTT01 (sample SAMN15532306, study PRJNA645909) | rock metagenome | isolation source: weathered quartz diorite | place: Puerto Rico | collected 2017-06-21
GGGTTTTATTGAGGGGTGGGGTCTAATACCTAAATGGAAAAAGAAAAACGCAAAGAACTGACAGCTAACGTGATGTGTAAAATATCCCCGCACGCCCTACTATCCAATCCTCCAGACCCGAAAGGATTATTCCTATGGCTACCCTCGAAGCTCCGCCGCGCCCGCGAGTGAATCTGCATGAAGGACCATTCGTCACCGAACCATTTTTTGATTTCAGCCGGGAAGAGAATGCGCGCAAGATGCGCTCGGCGATCGCTAAAGTACGCAGCCAGTTGGGCCGCGAATACGACCTGATCATCGGCGGCAAACGCGTCAAGACCACCGACAAGATCCGCTCACTCGATCCGTCCAAGCCCTCGCAGGTTGTGGGAATCCATCAGAAGGCCAGCAAGGAGCACGTCGAGCCGGCGATGCAGGCGGCGCTGAAAGCGTTTGCGACCTGGAGCCAGACGTCGGTAGAAGAGCGCGCGTCTTTGCTGTTCCACACGGCCGACCTGCTGCGCGACCGCAAGATGGAATTCATGGCCTGGCTGGTGTTCGAAGTCTCGAAGAACTGGGCCGAGGCCGATGCCGACATCTCCGAGACCATCGACTTCTGCGAGTTCTACGCCCGCGAAGCGCTGCGCTTCGCGAAAGCGGAAACGCCGGTCCAGCTGCCGGGAGAGCGCGACAGACTGATGTACGTCCCGCTGGGCGTGGGCGCGGTAATTCCGCCGTGGAATTTCCCCTGCGCCATTATGGCCGGTATGACGCTGGCCTCGATCGTCAGTGGCAACACAGTGATCCTGAAGCCGTCGAGCGACTCGCCGACGATTGCGGCAAAGTTCATCGAACTGCTCGAAGAAGCGGGAATGCCCGAGGGCGTAGTCAATTTCTGCCCCGGCGGTGGCGCCACCTTCGGCGACGCGATTGTCTCGCATCCAAAAACGCGTTACATCGCCTTCACAGGATCGCGCGAAGTTGGACTTCACATCAACCAGTCCGCCGCCACGCAGCAACCCGGGCAGGTCTGGATCAAGCGCACCATCCTCGAAATGGGCGGCAAAGACGCCATCATCGTCGATGCCGACGCTGATCTCGACTCCGCCGTCGAAGGCGTTGCCCAGGCGGCGTTTGGGTTCCAGGGACAGAAGTGTTCGGCGTGTTCGCGCGCCATCATCGACGAACGCATCTACGACAAGTTTCTGGAGAAGCTCAAGGCGCGAGTCGAGCGCATCACCATTGGCGATCCCGCTGAGAACGTCAACATGGGCGCGGTGATCAACGAAGGCTCGATGAAAGACATCCTGCGTTACATCGAGATCGGCAAGAAAGATGGACGCCTGATCACCGGCGGCGAGCGCGCGACCGAAGCCGGCGAAGGCTACTTCGTGCGGCCCACCGTGATCGCCGACATCCCACCCAAGTCGACGCTCGAGCAGGAAGAAATCTTCGGTCCGGTGCTGGTCGTAATCAAGTCGCGCAACTTTGACCACGCGCTCGAAATCGCCAACGACACCGAGTTCGGACTGACGGGCGCCGTCTATTCAAGCTCGCGCGAGAAGCTTGACCGCGCCGTGCGCGAGTTCCACGTCGGCAACCTTTATCTGAACCGCAAATGCACGGGCGCGATGGTCGGAGCGCACCCGTTCGGCGGCTTCAACATGTCCGGCACGGATTCGAAATCCGGCGGCCCGGATTACTTGTACTTGTTCACGCAGGCCAAGAGCGTGGGCGAGAAGATCGTGTGACAGAAATTTGTGTGGGGACGGATCTTTGACCCGTGCAAGCCGGAGGCGAAAGCCTCCGGCTTTTTATTTAGTAGTTCCCGCAAAATAAATTTCTGCGACGCGGTCCGCGATCCTTTCGGGTTTCGCGTCGCCGAGATTTGTCAGCACCACCACAGTGAGGCGGTCGTCGACATAGCGTGAGATCTGGGTCTCGAATCCCTGCCATTGGCCTTCGTGCTCAACCACATGATGGCCGTTCTTGGTCCCGATGAACCACGCGAAGCCGTACTTGCCGGAATTCTGCTGCCCGTTCTTCAGTTTGGCCACAGTCCACATCTGCTCCAGCGTTGATCGCTTGAGAAGTTTGTCGGTGTAGAGCGCGGCGTCCCATTTGGCAAGGTCAAGGATGGAAAAATAGAGGCTCCCGTCTGCAGTAGTATTCAGCACAGGCGAGACCCACTCCTGGTTCTTGAGTTCTCCCTTGACCAAGCGGTATCCAGCAGCTCGATTCGGAATGATATCGGCCTCACTGATGATGCGTGTCGTGTTCATCTCCAGTGGCCTGAAAATCCTCTGCTGAAGAAAGTCACCATAAAACTCGCCGGTCACTTTGTGGATGAGGATTCCGAGCGTCAGATATCCCAGATTGCTGTAGCTCCAACTAGTGCCCGGCGGATACGCCAACGGGATGCCCTCGACAATCCTGATGAGCTGATCTTCGGTGTAGTCTTTGCGGAAGTCGAAGCCTTTCGGATAGTCGGTGAAGCCGCCGGTATGGCTGAGCAGTTCGCGAACCGTGACTTGTTTCCATACAGCGGGCGCGTCCGGGAAGTACTTGGTGAGCGGATCCTCCAGACCGATCTTGCTTTCCTCGACCAGCATCATCACTGCGGTTGCGGTGAACTGCTTACCGACCGATCCCGATTGAAAAATGGTCTCGGGTTTCACCGGGACCTGCAGCTCCACGTTCGAGAGGCCATATCCCTGCGCCCAGATCGGCTGACCGTTGCGGGATACCAGCAAAGCCAGCCCCGGAATATGCTGCCTTTCCATCTCCGCGCGGATGTATTCGTCGACCGCATCCGCAACTCGGTCTGCGGCAGCGCTTATCGACAAGGACAAAGCCAGAGCGAGCACAGCGCAATAGCGATGTTTCATTATTGACCTTTGAATTCGAGGATTACTTCATCGCAAACCTGAAATATTACTGTAACGTCGCAGAGTTGTGTGGATCACCGATCGTACCGCAAAAACTCACCGACAATAATCTTCTCAGTTAAGAACTACCGTAATTTCACAACCGTGTTATAGTTCCGCGGATGCGGACGAAATATGTGTTACGGAGTCGGATCCTGTGGCTTCTCATGCTGACGGCTTGCCTGGCGTCTGCCGGATCAGACGATCGCGAGCCGGCGCCTCGCTTTAGGGCCAAGACCCTCGAGGGCGAACAGTTCAATAACGAGTCCGTGAAGGGGAAGGTCGTTCTGTTTCAGTTCTGGACGACGTGGTGTCCGTATTGCAAGAGCGAAGAATCGCTGGTGAACGACATCACAGCAGAATTTGCCGACAAGGGACTGATCGTACTCGCCGTGGATGTTGCCGAGTCCAAAAAGAAAGTTCTGCAATACTTGAAAGAACATCCGCGCAAGTGCCGGATCGTATTGACCGACGATACCAATCTAGCTGCGATGTATGCCGCCAACTCCTATCCGATCTACGTCGTGGTCGATCGCGAGGGAAAAATCGTCGATACGCAACGTGGAGCGGGCGGGGAACGAGCATTGCGGCGGATGCTGGAAGGCGCGGGGCTGGAGTCCAAGGATTCGGAGTGAACGCCGCACTCGTCATGTTTGCGGCCAAGGGTGGAAGTGTCTCCTGCTCATGTTGACCTTTGCAAATCGCCAGCCTAGTATCCGCTTGTGACGGTCTCCACCCCCACGGTGGGCCAAGTCCTCGGCCACTACCGCATCGTCGAATTGATCGGCGTCGGCGGCATGGGGGTGGTGTTTCGCGCTCGCGATGAGCAGCTCGACCGCGATGTCGCTCTCAAAACTCTTCCCAAGCTGGCGCTTCTAAGCGAGGTAACGCGCCGCCAGTTTCGCCGCGAGGCGCTCAGCCTTGCCAAGATCGCTGATCCGCACGTGGCCATGGCCTTTGACTTCGGCCATGACGATGGAATCGACTACCTCGTCACCGAATATGTTCCCGGCTTGACACTGGAAGCGAAGCTTGCAGGCCGCTCGCTGCCGGAGGGCGAGGTTCTCCAACTGGGCAAGCAACTCGCCTCCGGCCTGGAAGCTGCGCATCGCGAAGGGGTGATTCATCGCGACCTGAAACCGAGCAACGCGAAGGTGACTCCGGAAGGACGCCTGAAGATTCTGGATTTCGGGCTGGCCTATCTGCTGAAGACAGGGACCGAGGTGACCGCCACTGCCCCCCTAACGGACACCTATTCCGATGCGGGAACACTGCCCTACATGTCGCCGGAGCAGATCAAAGGATTAAAACCGGACGCCCGCGCAGACGTATGGTCGGCCGGCGCCGTGCTCTATGAGATGAGCACCGGCAAGCGCCCTTTCGGCGATTTAGTGGGGACGCAGTTGATCGCGGCGATCATCGAAGAGACGCCCGTACCGCCTCGCGAAGTGAATCCGAAGATGAGCGAAGGTTTGGAGCGGGTGATCTTGCGCGCCCTGCAAAAAGATCCGAAAGAGCGCTACCAATCGGCGGGGGATCTTCGCATTGACCTTGCGAATCTGGCGACCGGCACAATGCCGATCTACGCAGTGCCGGCGCCGAAATGGAAACGATGGCTACCCGCAATCACGGCTGCAGCGGCAGTGCTCATCGCTGCGTGGACCTGGTGGAGGTACGATCACCCGATCCCTCCCGAAGAACGCATGATGGCGGTGCTGCCCTTCGAATCGGTTACTAACGATCCGTCGACAAACGCTTTGGGGTTGGGCCTTACGGAAACAGTGAACGCCAAGCTGGTGCAGGCGGTCGATGGCGGACATCTGCAACTCGTCTCCACGCGTGAACTGATCTCCCAGGGCGTGAGGACCTCAGAGCAGGCGAAGCGCGAGTTCGGCACCGACCTGGTGCTCGAAGGCAGCTTGCAGCAGGACGGCTCGCGGATTCGCATCACGTGGAGCCTGGTCGATCCGCGCACGCACACTCAAATCGCCGCCAACAGCATTACCGGAAATGCGGACGACATCTTCGGATTGCAGGACAATCTCTTCGCAGAAGTGCTCGAGAAACTGCCTCAGGCAGTCGATCCGGGACGGCGCCGGTCGCTGCTGGGAGGAGTGAGTACGAAACCGGCTGCTTACGACTTCTATCTGCGCGGGCGCGGTTATCTGGAGGACTACAAGAGAGCAAACAACCTGGACGATGCGATTGCGCAATTCGAGCGGGCCATCGCCGTGGACAAGAACTATGCCCCCGCGTATGCGGCGATGGGATTGGCGTACAATGCCGGATTTAAATGGAGTAACCGAGGCAAAGATTGGATCGAGAAAGCCAGGACGCAATGCGAGCACGCGCTGGCGATCACTCCTCAATTGGCGGAAGGACACACCTGCCTGGGCAATGTTGACTACTCCACGGGCCACTATGAAGAAGCGGTCCAGGAATTCCAGCGCGCGCTCGACCTCGATCACACCAGCGACGAGACGCTAGGGCTTCTGGCCGATGCCTACCAGAAGCTGGGCAAGGACTCCGCCGCGGAGGATGCTTACCGCAAAGCGATCGCACTTCGTCCCAACCATTGGAATGTCTACAGCAAGTTTGGAACGTTTTACTTCAACCGGGGCCGTTACGTCGAAGCTACGGGCATGTTCCAGGAGGCCATCAAACGGGCTCCCTTGAACTTTCGCGACTACTCCAACCTGGGCGCAACCTATCTTTACCTAGGCCAATATCAGGCGGGAGTAGAGAATCTGAAGCAGTCGATCAGCTTGCGGCCGGCGTTCGAAGCCTATGGCAACCTCGGGGCATGCTACTTCTATATGCGCCGCTACCTGGAATCCGCCGACAGCTTGCAGGAAGCTCTGAAGATCGACCCAAAGGACTGGTTGAACTGGGGTAACCTCGGCGACACATTGATTCAGATTCCCTCGCGGCGTCCGGAGGCTATCAGCGCTTATCGCAAAGCGATCGATCTGGCCCACGCGCGACTGGAAGTGAATCCGAAAGACTCAAGCGCTCTTGCCTTCACCGCCGATTATTACGCCATGCTCAACGATGAACGCCAGGCGCGCGAGCTGTTGGGCCGCGCTCTGGAAATTGCTCCGGCCGATCCCGAAGTCTTGTTTCGTGCCGCGATTGTGAACAATCACTTCGGGGACAAGGCAAAGACGCTCGACTTTCTCAACAAGGCTGTGGCTGCAGGATACTCGCGCACGGTCATCCGCGACACGCCGGACTTCGACTCTCTGAAAGACGATCCGCGCTTCCAGGCCCTGCTGCCGAAGGGCTAGGGTCCGCCGGAGCCGACGTGTACTCCGGGATCGGGGCAGGTCTTGGTGTCATCCTGGATCAAGTTGTACCCATACTCGCCGAAGAGGCCGAAGGACAGAGAGCATTGCGTGTCCCCGATCACTGTCTGTGCTTGTCCCGTGGGGGCGTCCGCCGAGGCAATCGGCTTTCTGCCCGGAAAATGGATGGAATAGCTGTGACCGTCGACTGGGTCGATCGTCCAGGTCAAGGTTTGCCCCTTGGGGACTTTCGCGGTGTCCGGATCGGCTTTGCAGTTGTTGATCTTCACAACATTGGTCAAGACTTCGGGGCCCTTCTTGACGTAGGCGCTCTTGGCACAGCCCGCGATGCCGAGCAGAAGGCCCGCCAGCAACAGGCAACTGCAGATTTTCAAGGATCTCATAGAATGTACTCTCTCTCTCAGGAGTACGTACTCCCTGTTGAACTCGCCAGACGGCTAGGAATTGTGGGTGCCAGAGGCAGCAAAGTCAAGATGATGGGGCCTGAGGGCGGGGCATCCACAGTTCTTAGTGCAAAGCCTGATTCGTTTCCGAGCGAAACCGGTCCTGGCACTCATGGGAGGCTGCGACGAGCTGGCTGAACTCGGGAGTACCGCGCAACTTCGCCAGCAACGGATCCGACAGTAGCGTGGTGGATCAGTTTCCGATAACGCGGCTTACCAGGCACTTGGCGCGGTTTCGTCATGCGGACTACTCCGTCGGTGTTAAACGCTTTGGCTTGCTTTCTACCTCGTCAGTCACAAACTCTACAAAAACGCATCGCATCCTGTTCTAACTGCAGCGTCGTGGAGCCGCGATTTTTTTGCCGATTCTCCTTGGCGCCGCGAATTACCGCCCGCCACATGAGTGGAACAGTTTCCATCGCCCAGTCGTAGGCTTGGCCTTTAGAAGCGAGTGCCTTTTTGGACGCTGAGTAAAGGATGCGGCACGCGGTAAGAACCGCGTAGGCATTGTGGATGAACGCTTTGTCGGACCGGTCCCCGACGTTGGCGGCCAGGTCCTCCTTCAGGTAGTTCAGTTCCAATTGCAGCGCCTCAACGAGGCATTGGTGGGGCACCTGCGGTGCGATCATCTTCGCGTCCTGGCCACACAGCGTGATGCCTGACTTCCCAATGTTCATCCAAATGATGGGGTTTCCATCCGATCCATGGCGGACGAGTCTACCGGTGTAGTGGCAGAAGCCGCAGCATCGCGAACTCTTGTCAAGAAACTCATGGTCAATGACGAAGCGCATGTCGATTCGTCTCACCCAGAGGTTGTTCTCGCCTTTGTTCTTGAACCAAGCATCGAGTTGGGAAAACTCGCGGTCATCGAGGTCTCGCCGCGTGACGCCAATGCAATCGACGTCGCTGCAAGTTTCGTCGAACGCCTCGTAGGTCAACGAGCCCCAAAGGTAGATGCCAACGAGATTGCCACTTAGGATGGCAGGGAAGTCCGTGGCCATTACCTGAAGAAGGTCGGACAAATCCTTCGGGATATTTTTTGGCAGGTTCAATTCTTGCGCCAGAATATCAGCTGTTCCGAAGCCCAGCCGATATGCTTTGAGGGTGCCAAGCTCCGGCAAAATCGCTAACCGGAAACTGAACCACTACGCACTGAAACCACCTCTTGCTTCCGAGCGCAATTCTTGACAGAATGTGCGGTCGCTCAGGTCGGGGTGGAAGCAGGCATCTTTCCAGATGCGGCCGCGAGTGCGTGATCCATGGAAATACGGTCGCATGACATTCTTCTTGTAGGAGGCGGAGGCGCAGGACTGCGCGCTGCCATCGCCGCCGCCGAAGTCAATCCCAAACTCAGCATCGCGGTTGTTTCCAAGGTCTATCCCATGCGCAGCCACACGGTTTCGGCCGAAGGTGGCTCGGCGGGAGTCGCCAAGCCCGACGACAGTCTCGATGAGCACGCTTACGACACGATCTCTGGCGGCGACTGGATGTGCGATCAGGACGCGGTGGAAGCCTTCGTCAAGGATGCTCCGCAGGAACTGTTGCAACTGGAGCGCTGGGGCTGTCCGTGGAACCGCGAACCCGACGGCCACATCGCGGTGCGCGCTTTTGGTGGAATGAAAAAGAAGCGCACCTGGTTTGCGGCCGACAAAACCGGCTTCCACATGTTGCATACGTTGTTTCAGACCAGCCTTAAGTATCGGCCAATCACCCGTTATGACGAGTGGTTCGTGACCAAGTTGCTGGTGGACGACGGGCGCGTGCAAGGGGTGGTTGCCATCGACATTATGTCGGGAAAGATTCAGGCCATTACTGCCAAGGCGGTGATCGTCTGTACCGGCGGCTGCGGGCGCATCTTTCCGTTTACGACGAATGCCAACATCAAGAATGGCGATGGCATGGCGCTGGTGCAGCGTGCCGGCGCTCCTCTTAAGGACATGGAATTTCTGCAATACCATCCCACCGGCCTACCGTTCACCGGCATCCTGATTACCGAGGCGGCACGCTCCGAGGGTGGCTACATGCTGAACAAGGATGGGTATCGTTATTTGCAGGACTACAACTTGGGCAAGCCGCAAGCCAAGCCGGTTCTCCGCTCGATGGAACTGGGGCCGCGGGATCGGCTGTCGCAGGCGTTCGTAAAGGAAGATCAGAAGGGGCGGACGATTCCGACCGAGTATGGTTCGGTGGTTCATCTGGATCTGCGGCATCTGGGCGAGAAGTTGATCAATGCCAAGCTGCCCTTCGTCCGCGAGCTGTGCATGAAATACGAGAACATCGACCCGGTGAAAGAATTGATTCCGGTTCGGCCGGTGGTTCATTACATGATGGGTGGAATCAGCACCGACATCCAGGGGGCAACTCCGCTGGCGGGACTGTTTGCAGCGGGTGAAGCGGCTTGCGTGAGTATCAACGGCGCCAATCGCCTGGGCTCCAATTCGCTCACGGAGTGCCTGGTATTTGGGGCGCGGGCGGGCCGTGCAGCGGCTGGGTTTGCTGCTGGGCAGAAGATTCCGAACGGCGGAGTTCTGGCGCAGGCCACCGACGAGCAGAAGAGACTGGAGCAACGGTATTTGCACAAGACCGGCGGGAAAGAGCGCATTGCGACGCTGCGCGATGAGATGCAGAAAGCGGTCGAGAGCGGCGCGGGGATCTATCGCGAACAGGCGACGCTGACTCAGGCAGCGAACAAGCTTCGCGAGCTTCAGGACCGCTACGCGAACATCAGCCTCGACGACCACAGCCAGACGTTCAATACCGAGTTGACCTCTGCGCTGGAGTTGGGTTACATGCTGGACGTGGCGCAATCGATTGTAGAGTGCGCACTGCATCGTACCGAGTCGCGCGGCGCGCATCAGCGAACGGATTTTCCCGAGCGCGATGACAAGCGGTTTCTGGCGCATTCGCTGGTTCGGCGCGGCTCTGATGGTTCGTTGAAAGTGGATTACCTGCCGGTGAAGATCACGCGCTGGCCTCCGGGAGAGCGGGTGTACGGGCAGGAGGAAAAGCCGGGAGACGCAATCAAGCAAGCGGGGTGACATGGCAGACAAGATCGTCCTGGAAATCGCGCGGTATGCACCGGAGAAGGACGAGAAGCCTTCGTTCCAAAGTTTTGAAGTGCCCTTCCGCAAGGAATGGGTTGTGCTCGATGCGCTCAATCACATCAAGGACAAGCAGGACGGCTCGCTCACCTACCGCTGGTCGTGTCGCATGGGCGTCTGCGGCAGTTGCGGGATGATGGTGAATGGTGAGCCCAAGCTGACGTGCGCGACGTTTCTCTCCTCGTACGGAAATGGGGCGAAAGTTCGCGTCGAGCCGCTGCGCTATTTCCCTGTGATCCGCGACTTGGTGACCGCGCTCAGCGACTTCCTGGTGAAGCTGCAAAGCGTGAAGCCGTGGCTGATCCGCAAGGACGAGCCACCACTCAGTGCAGGCGAATTCCTGCAAACGCCGGAACAGTTGGATCTCTACAAGCAATTCAGCATGTGCATCAATTGCACGCTGTGTTATGCGGCTTGTCCGGTGGTGGGATTGGAGCCATCGTTCGTCGGGCCGGCGGCGCTTGCGCTTGCGCAGCGCTACAACCTGGATAACCGCGATCAGGGTGCGCAGGAACGGCTGGGATTGTTGGCGCATCCCGAGGGCATCTGGGGATGCACGTTTGTCGGCGACTGCACTCGCGTTTGCCCGAAGCACGTTGACCCGGCGGGCGCGATCCAGCAGTACAAACTCAAGGCCGCGCTGGAATGGGTGAAGTCGTTTGTGCTGCCGCGCGGGCATGACGATGAGGGGAAAGAGGTCCGCTCATGACGATGCCGCCGTCGACGGAATTTCATCCACGCTGGTATCGGGCGCCGGTATCAACCTATTGGTGGATGGGTTCCTGGCGCTATCTGCTGTTCATTTTGCGCGAACTGACCAGCGTGGCGGTGGCGTGGTCGGTGGTCATGACGTTGCTGCTCTTGCGTGCTCTGCTCAAAGGGCCGGATGCTTACGCGCGCTTGACCCATTGTTTGCAGTCTCCCTGGATGATCGCGCTCAACGTTATCGCTTTCTGCTTTCTGCTGTTGCATACGATTACGTGGTTCAACCTGGCGCCGCGCGCGATGCCGGTTCGCGTGGGCGGCAAACGCGTTCCTGAATTTCTGGTGGCCGCTCCCAACTATGTGTTGTGGGTGGTTGCTTCAGCGGCGATCGCCTGGTTTGTGTTGAGGGCGTCATGAGCAAACCATCAAACGAAGGTTTCTTCTGGTTGCTCTTCAGTGCGGGCGGAGTGGTGGCCGCGGTGTTCATCCCGGTTCACTTGTTTCTGTTTGGGCTGGCGTTTCCACTGGGATGGCTTCCGCAGCCCAGCCACGAACATTTGTTGGCGCTGGTGCAATCGCCGCTTGCTCGGATTTATTTATTCGTGCTGTGTTCACTGCCCCTTTTCCACTGGGCGCATCGCTTTCGCTTCACGCTCTATGATGGGTTGCAGGTCAAGCATCTGAATGAAGTGATTTTCGTTCTTTGCTATTGCGGAGCTCTGCTGGGAACGTTGCTGAGTGGGTATCTAATGTTGAGAATATGAATCATGCCGTTCGCTGGCTGGAATTGTCATCCTGAAAGCGTGCGACTTGTTTCAAACTGTCATCTGAGCGGAGTAGTTGGTGCGCGAGGCGAAGCAGCTACGGAGTCGAAGGCCCCCCGGAACACATGGCAGCAGCAGAGGCGCTTCAGGGGGCTCGCTCCGTGAAGCGCGGGGAGAATGCCCTGCAACGTCTGTGGCCGTGTCGGCGTGGTAGGGGTCCTTCGACTACGCATTCACTTTACTTCGTGAAGTGAATACTTCGCTCAGGATGACAGAATCAAGAGTTACAAGTGCTCAGGATGACAGTTCCAAACAGAGGTTATACGCCGCGAGCGCATCGAAGGATTTGCAGCGTACCGGGATGAAGGCTTCCGGAAACTTGGAGGTTATATGGACCTCAAACTCAAAACGATCTCGAAAGACGGTATCGCGGAAGCCCTGTCCAAGGTCGAGTTGTACCGCTATCTGAACGAACCGGAAGAAGCTGAGTCGATCTGCCACGACATCCTGGCCGCCGATCCTGAAAACCAGATCGCGCAGCGCTTGCTGGGCCTGACGATTACTGATCAATTCGAAGGCCAGTCCTCCGACCGTTACGCAGAAGCGGAGAAAATCTTTCAGAATCTTGCCGACCCCTACGAGCGCCTCTACTATATGGGACTTCTCCAGGAACGCCGGGCGAAAGCGCAGATTCGGGCAGGGCGTCCGGCGCAGATGCTGGTCGGGTCGTTTCAGGAAGCGATGCGCTGTTTTGAAGAAGCGGAGAAGATTCGTCCGGCGCACAACGACGATGCCGTGCTGCGCTGGAACCGGTGTGTGCGGTTGCTGGAGAAGATCGGGCAGGTGGAGAGTGAGAGCCCGGAAAGTTTCCTCGAGGATCACGACATCGCACCGATGGAGATCATGCGGCGGCCGGGGCGGAGCGGGAAATAGAGGAGCCGGGCGATCACAGGCTGCCCGTCCTATGCATACAAAGGTCAACGGCGACGGACAGGAGTGTCCGTCCGACACGAACAACTTCACCTCAAACTGAATTCTAGTTCGGTACGCCTGCTCCTTGCGGCGGGGCTGGCACGGCATTGGCTACGGCCGACGCGGCTTCATTCAGAATGCGGTGGTGAATGGTGAACAACGCCAACTCAAGACGATCCGAGACGCCGATCTTGTCATAGACGTTGCGCAGGTAGTTTTTGATCACCTGCTCGGTGGTGCCGAGTTGGGTGGCGATTTCTTTGTTCTTGTATCCCTGAACGATAAGGGCGACGATCCGCAGTTCCTTGGCGGTGAGGCGGTCGCGGACTCTCAGTCCGACCATATCGTTCTCGGTCAGTTCGCTGGGTGCGGCCATGTCTTGCACCCACGTCTCGCCCCGAGCAACTTTGCGGACGCAGTCCACGAGAGCGGCGCTGGTGACATTGCGATAGACGACACCATGGGCTCCGGCAGACATGTAACGTTGTGCACTCTCGCCGGTATCGGCGAGAATCACGACTCGGGTCTTGTTTTTGTTGGCCGATGCGAGGACAGCGTTGAAGTCGGAGTGGAAACCTCCCGCAATGACGAGCACGGCGGCGCGGAACTTATCGAGCGCCATTAACATCTGTTCGGAGGTTTGCGCCTGGGCCACGATGCGCATTTCGTCTTCGACGGCCAGCACCTTGGCGATGCCGGCGCGGAATATCGCCTGATTGTCGGCCAGAATGAGCTTCAGCATGGATTGCGCTCCACGTTAAGAGTTGCGGACGAACTCATACGAATCAATGACGCAGGCCACACCCCGGTTGTCGCCGGGGGCAGCGCCGGCCGCGGGTTCATCGGTCCGCACGACGCGGCCGCGGCACTGAATGACGACATCTTCTTTGCCACCGGTGACATCCGGAGGAAGAGTGATTTCAAACTCGACAGGTGAGCCCACCTCAAGCGCAGCGTCGGCGCGAATATAGACACCGGCAGCGCTTAAATTGCCGGTCACGCCGCTGGCGTCACTCGCGGTATCGCCCTTATGGATCTTGATCGGCAATTCCAGCGGAAACCTTTTTCCCGTACGCGCGTCGGACAAGACTCCTCCTCTACCCTGGCCCTGGAGTTTTTCGGAAGCCAGATTCATGCGAATTCCCAGCACAGAGCCTGATGAGCAGCTTACGGCGGTTATATCACGGAAAACATCGCCGTAAAAGCCCGAAACCCTTGGGATCACGGTAAGAAGTAGGTACCTCCCCGCCTCCAGGGCTGCCTTCAGCGCCCCGGGAACGGGCGTAGCAAGCGGGATTAGCGAACTCCATGACAGCCATGGATTTGCGGCGAGGCCAGGTCGATCCGGCCGGCTTTCGGCCGGTCTATTGTGGAAGCTGTGGTTCTGCTCCTTCGGGGGGACGTTCCAGGATGAGGTGATGCCGGCGGCTCCGGCGGCGCTGCGATTCCGGGATCGCGCCCGATGCAGCGATGGCGCACAGAACATAGAACAGTGCGGCGTTGGCGGGAATCTGCAGATTGAAATCCAAGAAACTGTGTACCAGGATGCCAATGCTGCCCAGCAGGGCTGCCACCGTCAGAGTGCCGTTTACGGTTTCTGTCCAATTTTCCAGCTTGGGCCACGCCCGACGAAACGTGAGCACCAGAAACCACAGGGCAATCGCGAATCCGGCTACTCCGGTTTCAACCAGTAACTGTAAGTAATCGTTGTGCGCCTCGTTCACAAAGAAGGTGGTGTAAAAGGTGCGGAAACGCGGGTACACAACCGCGAAGGTTCCCAGGCCCCATCCCAAGAAGGGCTTTTCCCGAAACATGCGCAAGCCGTCGCGATCAATCGTGAGGCGTACGCCTCCGCCAAGTTCCTGTTGAGCTTCGGAGTGAATGCTGGCCAGGCGGCGAGTCAGTTCGTTGCCACCGATCCAAACCAGGAATCCGATCATGACCGCCACGAAAACACCCAGAGCAACGGGCTGCTTCCAGCCGCTGTGGTGTGGGCGGAGAAACATAACCAGCGCGACGACCTCGACTCCGAACGCCAGCATGCCGGCGCGGGAGCCGGACAGAAAAATCGTTCCCGCCATCAAGGCGGCGACCCCGGCCACTACCAGCTTGCGATTCCCGCCGGGATGGCGAGACAAGGCCAGCGCCAGAGGGAACGGAGTGAGCATCTCCATCAGCCCGGCGTAGTGGTTGTGATTGACGTAGGGTCCGTAGATCAGGCCGCCCTGTTCCAAAGGCCAGATCCAATAAAGCTTGCCGTTGGGAGCAATGCCCTGAAGCAAGGAAAAGGAAGCCACCACAGCGCCGTAGCCGCAAACGACCCAAGCCAGCGGTCTGAGTTGTGAAGAACGCCGCAGCGACTGAGTGACGACAAAAGCCAGCATCCCATAGCTGAGATAGAGCAGCAGAAGCGAGTAGGTCGCGTGACGGTACGCGGTGATCCCGGCCACTGACTGCACTAACACGAGCCCGCCGAAGGCCAGCATGGGAGCGTATAACGGATGCGAAACGAACGTCAGCTCGTGGCGGCTCCACTGGCGGTATCCCCAGGCGAGTAAAAGCAGGGCCGCGCTCGCCTCCAGCAAAAATATGGCCCAGGGTTGCACCGCTCCGAAGGCCAGGGGCGCAAACAGCAGAACGGCACAAGCGCCGCCCAGAAGCGTTGAAGTGGACAGCCCCGATTGGGGATGGGGTGCGATGCGTTCGGGTTCGGGCCGGTAGGCGACAGCGGAACTCACGGGTGGCCCTCCGCCGGTGAGAGCTGAAAGTCATCGAGCCAGAGCTTTCCGCGAATTGGGCTTCCGGCCGGGATGCGCTCAATGGTCAGGACGAGCAGAGTCGTGGAGGCCGAGGTCGTGACGCGCGAATGCACAGCCTTCCAGAAGTCCGCGCCGTTGAGAGGATCGCTGGTGTACACAGGTTCGCCAGTGTACACGTCGCGCAACACAATCTGTGGTCCGCCTGCTCCCTGAAATTCGGAAGACTTGAAGTAGGCCGTGAAGTCGTACGAGGTTCCTCCGTGTACCGGAATCCATTGCCGGATCCCGACGTCCGAAATGCCGGGCCCTTCGAAGGTGATGGAGAGAGAGCGCTGACCCTCACGGAAATCACTGGGATCGAGCAGGAGCCCAACGCCCGGCTGCGTCTGGTAAGTCCAGTCGAAGCCTCCGTTGAGGATGTTGAGGCTGAAGTCGCCGTTGACGATCAGGTTGTCGGAGGTGGGCAGGTAAGCGGCAAGGTCCAACGCGCCGGCGGATTGCTCCCAGGCCGTCCAGGCGGCGTCCGGACGGTGCGCCTGAATGAGATAGCGCACGTGGTCGAACAGATAGCGGGACTCGAACTTCTGGTGCAACTGGGCGATGCGGTCCCAGACCTTGATTGCGCCGTCGGTTTCCTGCTTGCTCTGGAGCAGCGTGAGGAACGCTATCAGGGAATCGACGCGGGGCGGGACCACGTCGCGGAGCAGGGTGTCGACATCGGGGCGCGCCCGCCAGCAGGATTGCAGGGCGAGTCCGCCGAGGGAAGTGTCATTTTCGATGACGACGCGAAATTCGCGCAGGGCCCGCTCCGTGTCTCCTTCTACCAGGAAGAAATTGGCGGCCTCCCAGGCGACGTCGGGAGCCGTGGGTTCGGCCTGCAAAGCATGCTCCAGGGAATCGCGCTGGCGGGCAGAATCACCAGCGATCTGGTAGGCGGCGGCCAAGTCAAACCAATAGCGAGCCTGGTGGGGATTAAGGTCGACGGCGGCCCGGTAGTTTTCCAGCGCACCCTGCGGGTTGGCGGCGACAAACGAGAAATAGCGACCAACGCGATGGCGGAATTCGGCGTTTCCGGGAGAAAGGCGCACGGCCCGTTCCAGGCTCGGCAGGTCTGGACGGAACGCGAAGTAGCTGGCGGCAAATTCGCTGGCGGTCAGGAACAGATAAGCGACGGTGAACAACGCCAGCCCGGCGAACAGCCAACATTGGCGCTCTGCAAGCGGAATGACCATCGTCCCGTCGGGGGAGTCCTGGGTGAAACGCAGTCGGTGTCAGGCGCCCGAAGCGGCCTGTGGGTGTTCCTGCGCATCCCCAGGCGTCTCGGGAGGATCTTCCTGATAGTAGTGACTGTACTTACCCTGGTACTCGTAATAGTAGTAGTAGTCCGGTGAAGTCAGGTCGACAGCGTTAAGAAGAACCCCGGTGACATGCGCATTGACCTGCATCAGGATATCGCGCGCCCGGCGCAGCGCCTGCTTGGTCGTCTGACCGGAGCGAATCACCAGAATAATCGCGTCCACGCGCGGGGACAGCACCACCGCATCCGTGACCGAGAGAGTCGGCGGCGTATCAATCACGATGTGGTCGAACCGCTCGCGTAACTCGTTCAGCACGTCCTTCATTTGGGTCGAGGCGAGAAGCTCGGCCGGATTCGGCGGCGGCGAGCCCGCGGGCAGAATGAAAAGACTGGGCAGGATTGGCGAGGTGGTAATCGTCTGCTCCAACGTGGCGCTTCCGGTCAGCACATTGCTAAGGCCGCTGCGTGGGCCCATACCCAATGTTTTGTGAACGCTGGGACGGCGTAGATCGGCATCCACGAGAAGCACGCGAACGCCCTTTTGGGCAAGCACGATCGCCGAATTGATTGCCGTAGTGGTCTTCCCCTCCTGCGGACGGGCGCTGGTAACCATGATCGCCTTGGGCGGCGCTCCCAAACTGGAGAGCAGGAGGGAGGTGCGCAGAGCGCGGTAGGATTCCGCCATTTGCGATTGCGGCCGTACCTGCGTGACCAGCTCCACCGCCTCCCGGGAAGAAGTCAGAGTCAAACGCTTGCCGTTTCCATTGCTGCCCGACTTGGATCCGAGCGGAATCATGCCCAGCGACGGCAACGCCGAAATGATTTGTGCCTGCTCCGTGGTTCGGACCGTATTGTCCATGCTCTCCAGCAGGAACGCCAGGCCCACTCCGGAGGTGATTCCGAGCACGAACGCAAACGCCAGGTTGCGCGGAATATTGGGTTCAACGGGGGCGGTTGGAGCTCGGGCCGCGTCCACAATGCGGAAATTGTTGGAGCGGAGGCCGGCTGTGACTCCCGCTTCCTTGAGCTTCTCCAGCAGGCCCTCGTAGAGCTGACGGTTGCTGTCGACATCGCGCTTGAGCAGGCTGTAGTCGATGGCGTTCTCGTTCAGCCGGTTGGCTTCCTGCTTCTGCTTTTCCAGTGCCTCGCGCAGCATGCCTTCGCGCTGCAGGGCCGCTTGATACTCGCCCCGCAGGCGATCCACTCCCTTTTTCATTTCCGACTGCAGCTGCCGGTCAATTTCCTTGAGCTGGTTATTGAGCTGGGCGACCTTCGGATAAGCCGGTCCGAACTGAGTACTCAGATCGGCAATCTGAATCTTGAGATCGGCCTCTTGCTGGTGCAGCTTATCGAGCAGAGGGAAGGTTCCTGTGCCGGCCAGGTTCGGCGTGGTATCGGAGTTTACCGCCGAGGCCACGGCGTCCGGATCGCCGGACTGGGTCTGGCGATAGACCGCCTCCCTTTGCATGCGGTCGGATTCTGCCAAGGTCAATTCCTTGTTCAGCTCGTCAAGCTTCTGGGTGATGATGTTTTGTTTTTCGTCCATCCCAAGGATCTCGTGCTCCTTCTGATAGCGCACGAGTTTTTCCTGTGAGGTCTCGACCTTCATTTGTAGATCAATCAGCTGTTTCGACAGCCAATCGGACGCCTGCATGGTGGATTCGAACTTGGTCTTGAAGTTCTGCTCCACGTAGGTGGCGGCGAGCGTGTTGACCGCATTGGCTGCGAGCGTGGGATCCGTGCTGCGGTAGTGGATCTCCATGATGCGGGTATTCGGAATCAGAGAGACCTTGAGGTTTCCCTTGAAACCTCCCAGCAAAGCGGTGGCGCGCGTGGTATCCGCCTGCAAGGGGTCGGCAACCAGGTTGGGCTGCGCGTGAGTCCCGCCGCCATATTCGGGGCGCTTGTCGAGATTCAGTTGGCGGATGACTTGCAGCGCCAGCAAGTCGCTTTGCAAGATGCGCACCTCGGTGTCGAGGTCGGTGGGGTCGTAGTAATCCATGACCGGCATGGAATCCTTGAAGGTGATGAGATTCGAATCCGCCTTGTTGACCGCGATGCGGCCGACCGCTTCATAGACCGGAGTCTGCCGCAGGCTTGCGATCGCGACGGCCGCGAAGATGCCCGCCACACATGACAGAACGATCCACTTCCGCTTGATCAGAACGCGCAGGTATTCCCGCAGAGCCGATTCCTGGGAGGGAAGAACATTGTAAAGCCCGGAGCCCAAGGGCTTGACAAGCTCGGCAGGTTCCGCCGGCTGCAACTCGCGGAACCCGTCGTTGCGCGGAACCAGGGGCCCAAATGCCATTCTTACTCCTTAAGGTCCATTCATCACCGCAGCGCGCGCTCTGCTCGGCTGTGCCGCTTTTCGCCGTGGGCACACGTCGGCGGAGTGTTATGAGGGTTTTGTTGATTCTAGCACTACTGGAAACACTGTCGGCCATTATTTCCGCTTTACCCTCCTGCTTGCGGGCTCAGCACGTAGGCCGGAATCCTCCGCTATACTAGCGAGCATAAAGATTTACCGAAAAGGGAACCGAATGGTGAACTGGTCACAGGAATCGGTGTTAGTGACGGGCGGCACGGGGTCGTTCGGGAAGAAGTTCACCGAGATCATGCTGCTGGACTACCGGCCGCACCGGTTGGTCATCTTCAGTCGCGACGAACTGAAACAGCATGAAATGCGCGAGGCCGGGTTCAACCATCCGAGCCTGCGGTATTTTATTGGCGATGTGCGCGATGTCGACCGTCTGAAGCGGGCGTTCGCAGGAATCACGACCGTGATCCACGCCGCGGCGCTCAAGCAGGTGCCGGCCTGCGAGTACAACCCGTTCGAAGCCGTCCAGACCAACATTATGGGCGGACGCAACGTGATTGATGCGGCCATTGACGTGGGCGTACGACGGATTTTGGCTCTTAGTACTGACAAAGCGGTCAACCCGATCAATCTTTACGGCGCGACCAAGCTGTGCGCGGAGAAGATGTTCGTGCAAGCCAATGCCTACGCCGGCTCCCAGGACACCCGCTTCAGTTGCGCGCGCTATGGCAACGTTGTCGGCAGCCGGGGCAGCGTAATCCCGATTTTTGTGGAGCAACGCAAGCGGGGAAAAATCACCATAACCGATCCGCGCATGACGCGCTTCTGGCTGACGCTTGGCCATGGTGTGAAGTTTGTCATCCGGTGTCTCGAGCAGATGCACGGTGGCGAGATTTTTGTCCCCAAGATTCCCAGCATGCGGCTGCTGGACCTGGCGGAGACGATTGCGCCCGGCTGCGAGGTGGAGTACATCGGAATCCGCCCGGGCGAAAAATTGCACGAGGTGTTGGTTTCAGATGACGAGTCGCGGAACACGCTCGAAACCGACGAAATGTTCGTGATTCAGCCCACGCATCCCTGGTGGAAGCCAGGGAACTGGATGAACGCCACGCGGCTGCCGGAGGGATTCCGGTATTCCAGCGATACCAACGAGAAGTGGCTGACGCGGCGCGAACTGGAAGAACTGGTTGCCCCCGAAGCCAGCGATGCGGAAGCGCTTCCGACCTCGGCTTGAGAGATGAGTTCCACACCCACAAAGCTGGAGACACTTGCCATCCACGGCGGCACTCCCGTGCGCGAGACGCTGCTGCCCTATGGACGGCAGAGGCTGGACGACGAAAATATCCAGGCCGTGGTGGAAGTGCTTAAGTCGGACTGGCTGACGACTGGGCCGAAGGTCGGCGAGTTTGAGGAGCGATTCGCGGCCTGGGTGGGTGCCAAGCACGCGGTCAGCCTCAGTTCGGGTACGGCAGCGTTGCACGCAGCCGCGTTTGCATCCGGATTGAAAGCTGGCGACGAAGCCATCACCACGCCGATGACATTCTGCGCGACCGCGAACTGCGTGCTCTACCAGGACGCAACTCCAGTGTTCGCGGAGGTCAGCTCCGATACCCTCAATCTGGATCCGCGTGAAGTTTCGAAGAAGCTCTCTTCTCGCACCAAAGCGGTTATCGCGGTGGACTATGCAGGGCATCCCGCGGATCTCACGGCTCTCAGAGAATTGGCTGCGCAGCATGGCTTCCTTCTGATTGAGGATGCCTGCCACGCGCTCGGAGCCGAATACTTCAACAAGCGGGTCGGCAGCTTCGCCGATATGACTGTGTTCAGCTTCCATCCGGTGAAACACCTGACCACCGGCGAAGGCGGCATGGTCACGACCAACGACTCGAAGCTGGCCGCGACACTGCGGCGCGTCCGCAATCACGGCATCAGCAGCGAGGCACGGCAACGGCAGGAGAGCGGACAGTGGTTCTATGAGATGGTCCTGCTGGGCTTCAATTACCGACTGACCGATATCGCGTGCGCGCTGGGGATCTCGCAGTTGGACAAACTGGAAGGGAATTTGGCGCGGCGGCGTGCGATTGCGAGGCGGTATGCGAGGGCGTTTCGCGAGCTTCCGGTGATCGTACCGGCGGTGCGCGAGAATATTACGCCGGCATGGCATCTGTATCCGATCCGGTTAAAGCTCGAAGCGCTGTCGGCGGGACGAGGAGAAATCTTCCGTGCTTTGCGAGCCGAGAATCTGGGCGTAAACGTGCACTACATTCCGGTCCACCAACACCCGTACTACCGCGAACGCTTCGGGTATAAGGGCGGCGAGTATCCAGTCGCAGAGGACGCCTACGAGCGTCTTATCAGCCTCCCGATGTTTCACGCCATGACCGATCAAGACGTGGACGATGTGATCGCGGCGGTGAGTAAGGTGTGTGAGGCGTACTCCACATAGGGTTCGTGGCGAGAGAATGATGACACCAAAGACAGCGTTCATGCGAGGTTCGAAGATCTACCTTCGTCCGCTCGAGCGCGCCGATGTGAACGAGACTTACCGCGGCTGGCTGAACGACGCCGAGGTTACGCGCTATATGGAGTCTGGCACGTTTCCTGCCACCATGCATGACCTCGAGAAGTTCTATCAGCAAGTGACAGGATCGAGGACCGAAGTCATTTTTGCGATCGCGGATCGAAGATCGCACCGGCACATCGGTAATGTGAAGCTGGGACCGATCAACTGGGTGCACCGCCACGCCACGTTCGGGATCATGATTGGCGACAAGAAGTTCTGGGGACGCGGGATTGGACGGGAGGCGACCCGATTGATGGTGGAGTACGCGTTCCGGCGCCTTAACCTGAACCGAGTGACGTTGGGAGTTTTCGCCGAACACAAATCGGCGGTTAGCTGCTATGAGGGTGTGGGCTTCCGAGTGGAGGGCCGATTTCGCCAGGACCTGTTTCAGAACGGCGAGTATAAAGACCGTGTGTGGATGGGTCTCCTGCGCTCCGAATACAAGCCGCTCAAAGCGGGCAAGGGCAAATGAGAGGGCTGGTTGTAGGCTGCGGGTCGATCGGCAGGCGTCACTTGCAAAATCTCAGGGTGCTGGGCGTGAGCGAACTGGGTGTCGTGGAGAGCGACACCGAGCGGCGCGAGCGTGCGGCCAGCGAATTCGGGATCGCTGCTTTCGCAGAGATCCCCGCAGGCCTGCGATGGTCTCCTGAGTTTGTGGTGATCACGACGCCGACCTATCTGCACGTCGCGCAGGCTACTCAAGTCGCATCCGGCGGCTTCGCCCTATTCTCCGAGAAGCCGCTTGCGCACACGCCCGTTGGGATTTCGGAATTGGCGGACGCCATTCAGCAGCGCGGCCTGATCTCGATGGTGGGCTGCAACATGCGGTTCCATCCGGGTCCGCGCAAGGTCAAGGAGCTCCTCGACCAAGGACGTCTGGGTAAGATCCTGTCCGGGCGTATTCATGCCGGCTCCTATTTGCCGGCGTGGCGTCCGGGAACCGACTATCGGTCGAACTACGCGGCGCGCGAAGAAACCGGCGGCGGGTGCATTCTGGATTGCATCCACGAGATTGACTTGGCGTGCTGGTACCTCGGAGACGTTGTGGATGTGTTCTGCGCCGCCGGTCATTTGAGTTCCCTTGAAATCGCCACGGAAGACGTGGCGGTCTTGGTCTCGCGACATTCGTCGGGCGCACTTTCGGAAGTCCATCTCGACTATGTGCAGCGCACCTATGAGCGCGGATGTCAGATCGCCGGCGAAGAGGGCTCGCTCTTCTGGGACTTCCGCGAAAAACAAATACATTGGTACGACGCGGCTTCCGACAAGTGGAACACTTTCGAACAGCCCGCTGCATGGCAACTCAACCAGATGTATCTCGACGAGATGCGGCACTTTCTGGACTGCGTACGAGAGCAAAAGGGAACGATGCTGCCGGTCGCGGAGGCAGCGCGGGTGATGGATTTAGTTTTTGCCGCCAAGAAGTCCGCAAGTGAGAAGCGGGTCATCGCGCTGGGCAGGGGAGTGGGCGTGTGATCGTAGCGATCGTGCAGGCGCGAATGGGTTCCAGCCGGTTTCCCGGGAAGACGCTGGCCGATCTGCGCGGGCGGCCTATGCTGGCTCGGGTGGTGGAACGAGTCCAACGCGCAGACGCGGTGGACCGCGTTGTGGTAGCAACGAGCACAACACCGCTCGATGATCCCATTGCCCAGTTCTGCCGGAAAGAGCAGATCTCTTGTTTTCGGGGCAGTGAGGATGATGTCCTCGATCGCTTCTATCGCGCCGCAAAAGAGCAAGACGCCGACGTGTTGGTGCGCATCACGGCGGATTGTCCGCTTATTGACGCCGGTGTGATTGAGCGGGTCATCGAACGCTTTCAGCGCGGGGATTGCGACTACGTGACGAACGCGCTACGGTACACCTATCCCGATGGCCTGGATACGGAAGTGTTCTCCATGGCTGCGCTGGAGCGGGCCTGGCGTGAAGCGCGAAAGCCGTCGGAGCGCGAACATGTGACACCCTATCTGCGGTCGGGAAAGTTTCGGGCGGTCAACGTCGAGAGTGATGTTCCCCTCGAGAAGAGTCAGCGCTGGACAGTGGATCATCCCGCCGACCTGGAGTTTGTGAAGAAGGTGTACGCCGCTTTTGACGGCCGAACGGATTTTGAATATCAGGAAGTATTGCAACTTCTGAAAGGGAGGCCGGAGTTGGCGGCTACGCAGACCGAGACCCCCACCAATGAGGGATACTATCGCAGCCTTTATGAGCAAGCCAAGGCTGGCGCTGCGCCCAAGCTGCGGCTGAGGAAATCGCAGGAGTGGCTGGCCCGCTCGAAAAAAGTGATTCCCAGCTGCGCGCAGACGTTCAGCAAGGGGTACACGCAGTACGTGCAGGGCGTCGCACCGTTTTTTCTCGAACGCGGCGAGGGATGCCGGGTTTGGGATGTCGATGGGAACGAATACATCGATTACGTCCAAGGCTTGTTGCCCAATATTCTCGGATACGCTCACGAAGAGGTGAACCGGGCCGCGACCGAGCAGCTTGCGCAGGGGCATAGCTTTTCCCTGCCGCATCCCTTGGAGGTAGAACTGTCAGAGCGGCTCACGCGACTGATCCCGTGCGCGGAGATGGTGCGCTTCGGCAAGAACGGTTCGGACGCAACTTCCGGCGCAGTGCGAGCGGCACGAGCATTCACCAAGCGCGAGCACGTCGCTTGTTGTGGATATCACGGCTGGCAGGACTGGTACATCGGAACGACAACGCGGAACGCTGGGGTGCCAAAAGCAGTTCGGGAGTTGACGCATCCCTTCTCTTACAACGATCTCCCAAGTTTGGAGAGGGTGCTGGCTGCGTATCCGGGGCAGTTTGCCGCCGTCATCATGGAGCCAGTGAATTTTGTCGAGCCGGCCGTGGGATTTCTTGAGGGAGTAAAGAATCTCGCCCACAAACACGGCGCACTGCTGATCTTTGATGAGATCTGCAGTGGCTTCCACTTTGGTCTTGGCGGCGCACAGAAACTCTTCAACGTTACGCCCGACCTGGCATGTTTCGGCAAGGCCATGGGCAACGGGTTTCCGATCGCATGTGTGGTCGGACGCGCTCAGGTTATGCAGGCTTTTGACGAGATTTTCTACAGCTTCACGTTTGCCGGGGAGGTCGCCTCGATGGCCGCGGCCATGAAAGTGCTCGACATCCTGGAGCAAACGGACGCGCTAGGGCGAATTGAAGCCAACGGGCGTACATTAGCGGACGGACTCAAGAGTCTGGCCAAGGAAGCGGGGCTCGCAGGGCGGGTCGATACTGTGGGACGGCCGCAGTGGTCCCTGCTCAAGTTCCGCAATCCTGACGGCACCGACAGCACGCTCATGAAGAACCTTTTCCAGCAGGAGGGGGTCAAGCGTGGCGTTCTGGTGCTCGCGACGCACAACATGACGGCGGCGCATGATGTGCCGGCGATCGACGCGACACTCTCGGCCTATGCCGAGGTTCTGAAGACACTCGCGAGCTGGATGAGTGAATCCGATCCAGCGCGTTTTCTGGAAGGGGCCATGGCACAGCCAGTGTTCAAGGTGCGTTAAGCCAAAACCGACTCCCCTTATGAAGGTTCTTGTTATCCATCCTGACGACATCCCTCTTTCCGGCCGCTGGGTTGGCCAGCGTTGGGATGCCGTCTTCGATCTCGCTCGAAGTGGCTGGACTGCGTGCGAACGCTGGAGCGACGCGCTGCGATGTCCAGTGAAGCCGATTGACGGAATTAGAGACGGGCTCGCCGAGATTCACAAAGTACGTGACCTACTGCAGTTGGGACTGGGGCGCCTGGTCGATCGTGAAGGGCTGGACTGGTGGGAGCTCACAGCCATCCTGGTCCACCAAAGGCTGGAGAGTCTGGTTCTGCTGTGGAAGCTTGCGAATGAT
>JACXTT010003298.1_pt1 | contig 24990 bp, 19 predicted proteins | sample 9270951 | NCBI WGS metagenome assembly JACXTT01 (sample SAMN15532306, study PRJNA645909) | rock metagenome | isolation source: weathered quartz diorite | place: Puerto Rico | collected 2017-06-21
GAAGTGCCGTTCATATTTAATTCTTGTGAACATTTGATATTTTAAGTATTCAAGACCGAAGTCTTGGCACCTTCATCAAACGCCCACACTTATCGACTGTTAATTTTTAAAGAACTTGCCGGGCACGCGCCGAGCGCTGCGCCTGACTTGCTGTTGTCTGAATCGTTGTGTTCAGCAGCAGAGAGGCGAGATTATGAAGCACTGCATCAAAACCGTCAACCCCACTCTGACATCTTTTTTTGAAAAAAGCCGCCGCGCAAGGCGCGGGCGGCTTCTTCATATCACAGCCTGACGATGACCTACTTTCACACTGGTTGCAGCACTATCATCGGCGCAGAGTCGTTTCACGGTCCTGTTCGGGATGGGAAGGAGTGGGACCGACTTGCTATGGTCATCAGGCATAAGGGGTAAAGCCATTGCCCCCAATCGGGCAGCAATGCCTTAAAACTGGGACGCAAATTATAGCGGAATCTGGGCCAGCAGACAAATTGCCGCAGGGAAATGGTGGCTGGGATTTAGGAATCGAAGTGCCGGCGGGTCTGCTTGAGGAATTCCTGGACCAGCCGGCTCGGCATCGACAAGGCTGAGGTCACGAAGGCGTACTCATTACTTAGGCGAGGTTCGAATCGGCACACCACCATGCCGGGACGCACATAGGAGCTTGCCAGCAACTGGTTCACCAGGGCCACGCCGAGCCCGCGCGCAGCCAGTGCGCAGGCCGTGCCCACGGTATGGGTTTCGATACGCACATCCAGCCGCGCACCTTGGTTTCGGAAGGCAGCCTCAATCTGCAGCCGCGACGACCTGCCCTGGCCCAGCAGGATCAAAGGCTCGCCACGCAACAACTTGGGATTGAGCACCGCGCGCACTGCCAGAGGATTGTCGGCTGCCAGCACGCACACGGTATCGCTGGACACCACTTGTTCGGCGCGCAAATCCGCGCGGTCCAGCGGCAGCTTGAGGAAGCCGCCATCGACGGCGCGGTTGGCGATCATGTTCTTGGCCGTTTCCACACTGCGCGAGTCAATCGACAGCCTCACCTTGGGATAACGCGCCATAAACTCTGCCACGATGGCGGGTAGGACGCCTTCAGCAAAACTGGGCGGCGCTACCAGCCGCAAGCTGCCCGTCCGGAAGTCGGCAATGTCTTGGATCAGGCTATGCACACGCTCGACACTACCCATCGACAGGTCGACTTCTTCAAATAGGGTGAGTCCCTCCTGCGTGGGCACCAGGCGACCGTGATCGCGATGGAATAGCTCGAACCCGATCAGTTCTTCGAGTTGGGCAAGCTGGCGGCTGACGGCCGGCTGCTTCAGGCCAAGGCGAGCTGCCGCCGCCGTCACCGAGCCTGTCTCCACAATGGCGTGAAAACCTCGCAACGCGCGGAAACTGATCTGTGCCCTGACGTCCTTCATGCCTACGCTACCTCACGCAGGCCGGGCAGGAACCAGCGGCAGCAAGAGATGGGAAGGGTGGTCATGGTCCAGATGGATGCGGTTGCGCGCCACCACCGGCTGGCCGGGATCGGCTGCAGGCCCGCCAGTATTCGGGTTGACGTCGAAATGGGGGAAATTACTGCTCGATACATCCAGACGGATCCGGTGGCCGGCCGCGAACAGATTACTAGTCGGGAAAGCCTGAATTTCAATCGCGTAGATAGCATCGGGCTCCATCAGCTCTGGCCGTTCGAAGGAATCGCGAAAGCGCATCCTCAGTATGCCATGCGTCAGATTGATCGCGCAACCGCGCGGATAGTCGCCACCGTCTGGATACACATCAATCAATTTAACGGTGAAATCCGTATCCAGCGCCGACGAAGACACCCATAGGCGCGCCACGATGGGGCCGGTCACTTCAATCGCCTCAGCGAGTGGCCCGGTCTGGAACACCAGCACATCGTCGCGATCGGCCAGCGGCATGAGCCGCTCGCTAGCACCAAAAATGTCCTTCGTTTCGACCTGGTCGAAAGAGCCAGCCGCCATCAATGGCGCGCCCGAGGCAATCGCGCCACCAATTGTCGGCACTGGATTGCGCGGATCAAATAGATAATCCACGCTCGCCCGTCCCCGCTTCGGCCTCTGCGTCGACAGCGAGCCGCCAGCATGCAAGTAGTAAGGTGTCGCGCGCGCGTCCGGCAGCGGCCAATCGGGCTCGCTACGCCAGCGACCTCCGTGATCAAGCCGGCCGTCCGGGTTCTTGCGACCGCTCCCGCCACCCATCACGAATAGGTTGACTGGCGCCTGCAGGTAGGGCGCCACATCGCTGCCTTTCAAGTGGCGGTCAAACCAGGCCAGGCGCAAGCTGGTGTAGTCCGGCGCAAGCTGGCCGTCTAGGGTCGCTTCGGCACCAAAGTCGACCTGGCCCGCATGAGTGACCGAACGCTGGCCATGGGTCCATGGCCCCATAATGAGCCGCACGGGACTGCGCTTAGTGCGAGAGAGTGCCGCATAGTTTTCCGTCGCAGTCAACGCGTAGGGATCAAACCAGCTCGACATGTGCACCATCGGGACATCGGGGAAATTGTCATAGCACCCCTCAGCATACAAGCCGGCCTGCTTCCAGTAGGGTCCAAAGCGCTCGTTATGCCACTGCTCCAGCACGAAGCGTTCGTATTCTGGTGCCGCCGCCAGTGGCGAGTGTCCAGGACGCCATGGGTTCACCCGCATCCACTGGCGCAGGTCCGCAGCGGTCAAAGCAGCACGGCGGACCGGATCTGCCTTGGTTTCCGGCGCCAGCAGGGCGTGCTTATAGGCCCAAGTCAGTTGCTTGAGTTCAAAGGCGCCCCCTTGGCGGATGCCGCTACGGAAAGCATTCGAGAACCCGCCGGAGTCAAAGAACATCGCGCCCAGGCCGGCTGGACCGAAACTGGCCAGGGCGCCCTGCACATGGGCGCCGTAGGACAAGCCCAGTGTGCCGACCTTGCCATTACACCAGTCCTGCTGCAGGATCCACGCCAGGGTATCGACCCCGTCTTCGCCCTCATTCAAGTATTTGGTGAATACGCCTTCCGACGCATAGCGTCCGCGACAATCCTGCAACACATAGACGTAGTCCCGAGAGGAAAAGCGCCGTGCCATCTCCGGTTTCGATGCAGGTTTCGGTTCCCTGGCGCTGCAGTCGGCATGGTTTGTGCCCCGCTTGTCGTAGGGCGTACGCTCCAACAGCACGGGCCAGGGTCCGGACCCGCATTCGGGCAGGTAAACATCAATGGCTAACAGAACGCCGTCACGCATCGGCACCATGATATTGCGCAGTTCACCGCCTGCGGCCTCGCTTGCGTCCATGGCGCTTCCTTCAGTAGCCGATAAGTACAGCGACCATCGTGGCGCCGATCGACAGCAAGGTCAACACGCCAAACAGGGGCAGTACGAAGCGGAACCAGCGTCCGTAAGGAATGCCCGCCGTGGCCAAGTAAGCCAGCAGCATGCCCGAGGTGGGTGCAAACATGTTCACCAAACCATTCCCCAGCAGGAAGGCGAGTACCGTCGTCTGTCCGCTGACGCCAACGGTCTGCGCAATCGGTCCGAGGATAGGGATGCTCAGCGCCGCCTTGGCGGACGTTGACGGGATCAGCAGGGTCAGGAACATTTCGAACACCATCACCAGGGGGGCGACGATGATGGGTGAAAGCCCATCGACATGTCCAGAAGCCCAGGCAATGATGGTGTCCAGGATGCGGCCATCACGCAGCACCAGCTCCACAGCGCGAGCCATACCAATCAGCAGGGCGGCCAACATCATCGACTTCATGCCGTCGACAAACGCGTGGGCGCCTTGGCGCGGCGTCATACCAGCGGCACCGCACATGATGACGCCGGTTAGCACGAACAGTGCGCCAAATTGCGCGTCGCGCCAACCCAACGCAGCCGAGCCGTAGATCAACATGGCCACGGTAGCGCCGATGGCCAGCAGTACAGCGAAGTGGCGCTTGGACAGGCCGACATGCACATGCTCGACGGGGCGCACCGGCGCGTCGCGTTCCATTCGCAGCACGATCCAGATCCCGATGGCCAGATAGGACAGCCAGATGGCCATCCTGAAGCCGGCACCGCTGAAAACGGGCACGCCGACAATGGGCTGGGCGATCAGCAGTGCGACCGGATTGGACACCGATGCGAGGTAGCCGATCTTGGCTGCCAGCGTCAGCATGGCAAAGCCGTACAGTGTGCTGCGGCCCAGGCGCTCTGCAAGCGCGATAATGATGGGGATGATCAGCAGGTATTCCGAGATCAGGCCCAAGAAGGTGCTACCGGCCGACACGGCAATCATCACCACGGGCGTGACGATCCAAAGGCGGCCGCCAGTTAGCGCCAGCAGCCCTTCAATGCCCGCATCCAGGGCGCCGGAGGAACGGAACACACCGAACATGCCACCTAACAGCAGGATCATGAAGATCAGTCCGGAAGACTTGGCCAGTCCGGCCGGGATCATCGTGATCATGGCGCCAGGCGACACCGGACTAACTTCCTCCTTTTTGGCTGGCCTGGCCAGTAAGGCATCGACCGACAGGGTCTTGTCAAGCTGGACAAAGGTGCCCGGAACGACGGGCGCAGTCTCCGAACTGCCTTTGCGCTGGTACTCGCCAGAAGGCAGGATCCAAGTCAGGGCAATGGCCACCGCCAGGGCAGCAAACATCATCATTACCGGATCGAGTGCCCAGCGTCTTCCTGCCTGTGCCTGATGCGCGTCACCGTGGCTCATCACCTTCTCCTGTCAGAACTTGGCAGAGACTTTAGCGTAGAAATAGCGACCACGGATATCGTAGGTATAAATATCGAAATTGATCGGATTATTGGCTGCCGATGCAGGAGGCTGCACGTCGGTGACGTTATCAATCCCGAAGCTCAGGTTGATCGCACCGCCTGTCAGCGTGTAGTTGGCTTGCAGGTCATGATAGCGCACGGCCGGAACGGTGCCACCATTGACGGCATTGCCGGGGATATCGCTGCTGCTGCCGATGTAGCGCAGCTTCCAGCCCAGGCCGTAGTTGCTGGCGATGTAGCGAACTGCCGCCTGGCCTTTCATGCGCGGGAAGGTCGAACGCGGCTGGTCAGACTTGCCCGTGCGGTCATCCACAGCCACTGTGCCGTCTGGCTGAGGCACGAAGGACTGATAGCGCTGCAGGTAGGCCAAATCGAGCGAGGTATCGAACTTTCCACCGGCTGCCGCGAAGTTGTAGCGAGCCGTTGCGTCAATGCCTTCTACCTCGATGCGCGACAGATTGACCACCGCCTGAGTCAGCTGCTGCAACTCACCCGTCGAAGCGCGCTGCACCAGGTTGCAGAAGGTTCCGGTACGGGCACATGAGGTCAGGATCTGCGAAGCACTTTGGGCAGCAATGGCATCATTGACTTTGATCTTGAACTTGTCCGCCGTCAGGCTGAAGCCGCGCAGTGATTCTGGCGTCAGCGTGAAGCCGAAGGCATAGGTGTCGGCCGTTTCCGGTTTCAGCTTGGTATTGCCCGCTGTGATGCCGCGTACCAGGCCGCCGTTGTACTGGTTCTGGTTATATGTGGCTGGCACGCCAGCGCAACCGGGCTGGCCTGCACCACCTCCATTGCAAGGATCGACGGCCTGGAAGTTGGTCTGGCGCTGGCCTTGGTAAAGCTCAAGGATCGAGGGAGCGCGGAATCCTTGTGAATAGGTCGAGCGCAGCAACAGCGATTTGACCGGGCGGTACAACAGGCCAAGCTTGCCGGTACTCTTGCTACCAACGCTGGAATAGCTGGAGTAGCGCATGGCGGCATCGACTTCCAGTTTGTCGACCATCGGCAGGCGGGCCAACACAGGCGCGCTCAGTTCCACATAAGCCTCCTTCAGGTCATAGCTACCACTGGTGGCGTCGCGGCTCTGTGCGGTGGTTGCTGCCTGCGGCGCGCCACTGACCAGAGGCAGGACGGTTGAAGGCGTCGCCGCAAAGCGGTCCGGCGTGTCGTAGGCCGACTCGCGACGGTATTCAAAACCCGCGGCCAGTCCAAGGCTGCCGCCCTGCAGGTCCGTCAAACTGCGCGTTGCGTTGAAACTGAAGTCGGTCTGCTTGGTGCCGTTTTCGTCGTGCGCGTTGTAGCGGATGTAGTTCGCCATCTCGGGCGTGATTGTGCCGAACAAATTGAGCGGAACGCAATTGCTGGCGGCGTTGCAGCTGGCCGGCGAAGCCAGGGCGCGATAGACGTTATCGAGATTGATCTGGTTGATGGCATCAAACGTAGCATCGCTTTTCGAATAGGTGAGCGTGGCATCCCATTGCCATTCTCCGCCCCACAGTACCGTGCTGCCTTCCAGTCCAGTCTTGAGGCGGCTCATATTGACCTTCTGCTGATTATCGCGGTTGCCCACTTCCAGCGGCACGCGCTGGATACGGAAGGTCGACCCGGAGAAGGCCAGGGCATTGGCCGCAGGGACCCCATTGGCAGTGCCAAAGGGATTGAAGGCCTGGTCCTTAGGAATGCTAAAGCCATTGCTGCCGCGGATATCAAGCGGGAAAGGCGCGAACAGTTGGCTCGACTCGCGCGAAGTCGTCAACGCTTCCACATGGCCCGTCAAGTCACTGCTCAGTTCAAAGGTGTAGCGGCCGAACAGTCCCCAACGCTTGCTTGGACCGGTGGCGTAGATACCTTGGGCCTGGGCGTTGTAATTATCCCCTGGCAGGCGTGCGATGTGGAAGCTGTCGTCGGCCGCAGTGCCAGCGCCGATGGCGCTCACACCTGTATTGCGCGCCACCGCATTGGCTGCATTTTGCGCAAAGCCGGCCGGCGTGCCAAAATAGGTATTGGCAGACAGGCCAGGCAGCACATACAGGCCGTAAGGACTGGTGCCCGGCGCCGTCAGTGGCGCCAGCGCTACGGCCGTCAGCGGGCGGTCCGCCGTCAGGATGGGTTTGGAATCGTTGAAGCTGGCCGACAGGAAGGCGCGGCCGGTGGAAGTTTTCTTGCCCCAGTTGAGGTAGCCGTTGACGTTACGGTTGTCACTGCGCGAGGTCTCGCCCAGGCGCAGGTCGGCTTCAAAGCCGTCAAGGCGCTGCTTGGTGTGGACATTGACCACACCGGCGATGGCATCAGCGCCGTAAATGGCGGAGGCGCCATCTTTGAGCACTTCAATGCTGTCAATGATGCCGATTGGGATGGTATTGAGGTCGACGAAGTCGCGGAAGCCGCGACCACCCGAAGCATTGACCCAGCGGTGCCCGTCCACCAGCACCAGGGAACGGTTGCCGCTGCCCTCTGCACTGCCAAGGTAGCGCAGATTGATGGAGCTGACGCCGAAAGACGTACCCTGGGTGCCGTTGGAATTCAGGCTCACGCCCACATTGGGCAGGCTTTGCAGCAAATCGCCCACCGAAGTCGGTGCGGCGAATTTCATGTCATCGCGGGTCAAGGTGACCATCGGACCAACGGTTTCCGCATCACGCCGCACAATGCGCGAGCCCGTTACGACCACCGCGGCCATGGCCGGTTCGGCAGCGGGCGGTGCGGATGCTTCCTGCGCCTGCGCCAGGTTCAAGGTCATGGCGCCGATAGCGATTGCGCGCCAGCTTAGTTTCTTCTTCATTTCACCCCCGGGAATAGTTCGTTGACATGAAACATGAGTGCTTCCGTACCTGGGGGCATAGTAAGAGCCTAAGTAAGGGGTAATCAATCTTATGTTGGATATCGATTGTTGTATTACTTTTTGTAATGATGTTGGCCTGGACTGCGCCGGGCACGTTGTCCGGCCAACATCGGCGTTATTGAAGCCAAACCGCGTAAAATGGCGCCTTCCAGTCCTGCTTTTGCCGCCCTTGCCATGACCATTCTGCTGTCCACCCTCAATGCCCGCTATGCACACGCGTCGCTGGGGCTGCGCTATCTGCTGGCAAATATGGGGCCGCTGCAGGAACAGACCCAGTTGCAGGAATTCGTCATCGGCACCAAGACGTCGGAGATAGTGCAGAAACTGCTTGCCCTCCAGCCCCGCATCATCGGCTTTGGCGTCTATATCTGGAATGTCGAGGAAACAACTCGCGTCGTCGCCCTGCTCAAACGACTCGCTCCTGAAGTGCGCATCGTACTGGGTGGGCCGGAAGTCTCATATGAATCGGGCGAGCAGGAGATCGTCAAGCTGGCCGACTACCTGGTGACGGGCTGGGGAGACGTGACTTTCCCCAAACTTTGCGAAGACATCCTCAATGGCCCTCAACCGCTGATGAAGGTGCATGCGGGCGTGCAGCCGCCGATGGCCGACATCGCCATGCCCTATTCGTTGTATACAGACGAGGACATCGCCCACCGCACCATTTATGTGGAAGCCTCGCGCGGCTGCCCGTTCAAATGCGAATTTTGCCTGTCCGCGCTGGACAAGACGGCCTGGCCCTTTGCCCTCGATACCTTCATCACCGAACTGGAAAGACTGCATGCACGGGGCGCCCGCTTGTTCAAGTTCGTCGACCGCACCTTCAACCTGAACATCAAGACCAGCCTGAAGATCATGCAGTTCTTCCTCGATAAGCTGGAAGCCAATCCTGACGATCCCGTCTTTGCCCATTTCGAGCTGGTACCCGACCATTTGCCGGACGCGCTGAAAGAAGGCATCAGCAAATTCCCGCCGGGGGCGCTGCAATTTGAAATCGGCATCCAGACTTTCAATCCTGACGTACAGGCACTTATCAGCCGCAAGCAGGACAACCATAAAGCGGCCGACAATATCCGCTGGCTCAGCACCGCTTCATCCGCCCACTTGCATGTGGACCTGATTGCCGGCCTACCCGGCGAAAATATGGCCAGCTTTGGACGCGGCTTTGACAAGCTGTGGGCGCTGGGCCCGGACGAGATCCAGTTCGGCATCCTCAAACGCCTGCGCGGCACCCCTATCATCCGCCATACCGAAGCATTTGATATGGTCTATGATCCTTACCCGCCCTATACCATCCTGGCGAACAATCAGATTGACTTCGCCACCATGCAAAGGCTGGTGCGCTTCGCTCGCTATTGGGACCTGGTGGCCAATTCTGGCCGCTTCGCACACACCCTGCCAGTCATTTTGGGCGAGACGCCGTTCGACAACTTCATGGCCCTGGCCGACTGGGTCTACGCCAAAACCGATGCCACGCACCGGATTGCGCTGGACCGGCTCGCCAACCTGCTGGCCCAGTGGTTGCAAACACGGGGGATGGACAAACAAGAAGCCGAAGCCCTGGTCGCCAGCGATCAAAGCCTTGGCAAGGCCAGGCAGGTCGTGGCGGCGCCCTCCAGGCAGGCGCGGCACCTGGCAGCGTAAAGCACGCTGATCCTTACGGTAGCCGCCGCTGCAAAACTCTTTTACACTTGGGTCCATGCAGACTGACCAAGCGCCATCGCTCACGCTACAGCAGCACGACCATGCCGCAGGCCAGTCGGTGGTGGCGGGCGGTGTCTGGCAAGTGCATGCCCTGGCCGAATGCGGCTTCATCGCCCGCCTCAGCGAAACCCTGGCCAGCCTCAAAGGGAACGAGGCCCTCGACTGGGACCTGAGCGGCATCGTCAGCCTCGACCACATTGGCGCCCAGATGTTCTGGAACGCCTGGGGCAAAAAACGCCCTGCCAAGCTCAAACTGGCACCGGCCCAGCAGGACCTGTTCAATCGCATTGAGCAGGCCAGTGCCATCGTGCTGCCACCGCAGCGCCCTAATCGCCTGACTTGGGTGATGAAGCTTGGCTTCGGCATGTTGTCCTTCCTCGAACACCTGGTCGGTTTTGTGCGATTGATCGGCGCTGTGAGCCAAGACTTGTGGCGCTTTGCCAAAGCGCCGCGGCGCGGACCGTGGCGTGAGATTTCGGCCAATATCTTCCATGCCGGTTTTGAAGCCCTGGCCATCACGGCCCTCGTTGGCTGCCTGATTGGCGTCGTGCTGTCCTACCTGTCGGCCCAGCAGCTGCGCACCTTTGGCGGCGACGCCTACATCATCAACATCCTTGGCATGAGCATCATCCGCGAACTGGGGCCCCTGCTGGCGGCCATCCTGGTGGCGGGCCGCTCGGGTTCCTCGATCACGGCACAACTGGGCGTCATGCGCGTTACGGAAGAACTGGACGCGATGCTGGTCATGGGCATCTCGCACGGCTTTCGCCTGATCATGCCCAAGGTGCTCGCACTGGCCATTGCGATGCCCCTGCTGGTGGTGTGGACCGACGCGATGGCCCTGATCGGCGGGATGGTCGCGGCCAAGATGGAACTGCAGCTATCGGTCCGCTACTTCTTGCTCAAGCTGCCCGATGCCGTACCACTGGCAAACTACCTGATCGGCCTGCTCAAAGGCGTCGTGTTTGGCACCCTGATCGGGCTGGTGTCCTGCCACTTCGGCCTGCGCATCAAGCCCAATACCGAGAGCTTGGGCCGCGGCACGACAACGTCGGTCGTTACCGCCATCACAGTGGTGATCCTGGCCGATGCCGTCTTCGCCATCATCTTCAACGGCGTGGGGTACTAATGGCCGAGTCCAAGAAACGCGCCGCGCCGCGCCTGACCAAGAAGCCCGAGCAGCCGGTCGGTGAGGTGGTCGTCGACATCAACGGCCTGTGGACCAAGTTCGGCCGCACCGTCGTCCACCAGGACTTATTCCTGCAGATTTACGCGGGCGAGATCCTGAGCATTGTCGGCGGTTCCGGCACCGGCAAGACGGTGCTGCTGCGCCAGATGCTGGGACTGGAACGCCCTGCACGCGGCTGTGTGCGCGTGTTCGGTGAGGACATCAGCGAAGCCGATGCCGACAAACTGCAACGCATGCGCAACCACTGGGGCATGCTGTTCCAGCACGGCGCCTTGTATTCGGCGTTGACCGTGTTCGACAATATCGCCCAGCCGATGCGTGAGTTGCACACCCTGCCTGAAGACGTGATCCACGACGCCGTGCTGTTGAAAATGCAGATGGTGGGCCTGGGCCCCGAGCACGCCAACAAGATGCCAGCCGACCTGTCCGGCGGCATGGTCAAACGCGCCTCGCTGGCCCGCGCACTGGCACTGGAGCCGCAGTTGCTGTTCCTGGACGAGCCGACTGCAGGTCTCGATCCCGACCTGTCCGACGCCTTTGTTGAACTGATCCAGTCCCTGCACCGTGAGCTGGGGCTGACGGTGGTGATGGTCACGCACGACCTCGACACCCTGTTCGCGCTGTCGACGCGCATTGCCGTCGTGGCTGAAAAACACGTGATCGCGATCGGACCGACGCGCGACATCCTGAAAGTGGACCATCCCTTCATCAAACACTTCTTCCTTGGCGGGCGCGGCCTGCGCGCGCTGGAAGTGCTGGAACAAACACCCCAGTCGGAGTAAACATGGAAAATCGATCACACGCCTTAATGACTGGCTTTTTCACCATCGCCCTGGTCATTGCCACCATCCTGGCCGGAATCTGGTTCAATCGTGACCGCGTTGAACGGGTCCCGTTCGAGATCGCCACCGTGCAGCCGGTGCCCGGCCTGAACCCGCAGGCGACGGTGCGCTACCGCGGGCTGGAGGTGGGCAAGGTCGACGCCATCGCCTTTGATACCAAGGTGCCGGGCCAGATCCTGGTGCGCCTGGCGCTTGACCCGGAAACGCCGGTCACCAAGACCACCTTTGCCACCCTGGGCTACCAGGGCGTGACGGGGATCGCCTATATCCAGCTGGACGACGAATCGCTCGGCTCCAACCTGCTCAAAAGCGATGCGGCCCATTTGGCCCGCATCCCCTTGCGCCCGGGCTTCCTGGACCAGCTGGAAAAGCGCGGCCGTGCCATCCTGGCCCAGACCGAAGAGCTCACCGCCCGCGCCAACGCCTTGATGAGCCCTGCCAACCAGAAGGCCATGGTTGGCGCCATTGAGAACATCAGCAATGCCGCCGCCAGTTTCAGCACCATTCCGGAACGGCTCGAACCGGTCCTGGCGCGCGTGCCCGAGCTGACCGAGAAGTTCGACCGTAGCATGACAACCTTCAGCGAATTTAACGTCAACGCCACCAAGCTGTCGAAGAATTGGGATAAACTCGCCACCGACCTGCAAGGCAGCAATGGCACGATCGCCAAGGTCAATAGCATCATCGACCGGGTCGGCGGCAATATCGAGGGCATCACCAGCGACATTGAGCTGCAAACCCTGCCCCACCTGGTTGCCATGACGGATGAAGCGAAAACCTCGATGCGGGCAGTTAAACGCACGATGAACAATATTAACGACCGCCCGCAAAGCCTGCTGTTCGGTGCCCCCGGCACGCCGCCGGGGCCGGGCGAACCGGGCTTTACGCCCCCAAGCAAATGAGGCCCGCCGTGAAGCGCACCATTCAATCTGCTTTGTCCCTGCTGGTGATTGCCATTGTGCTGGCCGGCTGTGCGGCCACGCACGGCGCCGAATCCAATATGCAATACGACCTCGGTCCGCTCACGCCGGCCAGCCAGGCCCATGCCGCATGGGCCGCTAAAGCCCGTAGCAATGTGCCGGCCCTGGTGGTCACCGACGCCAACGGTTTGCAGGTGCTGGATAACCAGGCCATGCTATACCGCCTGCTGTATGCCGATCCGCTGCAGGCCCGCACCTATGCCAACAACCGCTGGAGCGCGCCACCCTTGCAGTTGCTGACCCAGCGCTTCAAGAGCCGCATCGCGCAGGCTGGCATCAAGGTGCTGAACGTGACCGACGCCACCGGCAATGTGCTGCTATTGCGGGTCGATGTGGATGATTTTTCGCAGAATTTCGACACGCCATCGCAAAACCATGGCCAGTTGTTGCTGCGCGCTTCCGTCTTCCTGGGCCATACACTGATCGACCAAAAGACCTTCAGCGCCAGGGCGGCATCGACCAGTGCAGATGCGGCCGGTGGCGCGCGTGCGCTGGCAAGCACCGCAGACACGGTGGCCGATGAGCTGGTAGCCTGGCTGGCCACCCTTCCGCCCCGCCCTTAAGCCCCAGCGATCCAGATGCACGAGCCAGCCGCCCTGCCACGCCAGCATTCACCCAAGTTCGCCCGTGGCGCACTGGTCGCCTACGCGCTGCTGATCGTCTACGCGAGCTGGTATCCGTTCACGGGTTGGCACGCGTCAGGCCTGTCGCCGCTGGACTTCCTGTACCAGCCCTTGCCCCATTACTGGACGGGCTTCGACGTGATGGTCAATATCGTCGGCTACATTCCATTTGGTACGCTGCTCGTGTTTGTGTTGCATCCGCGCGTGCGTGGCTGGCCGGCCCTGGTGCTGGCCCTGCTATGCGGCATGCTGGTGTCGGGCACGATGGAGGCCGTGCAAACCTTCCTGCCCAACCGGGTGGCCTCGAACCTGGATTTCCTGACCAACGCGTTGGGCTGCTTCATCGGCGCCGCCATCGGCGTGCGCGGCGCACCCTCCTTCCTCGAGCGCAGCCACCTGCACTACCTGCGCCAGAAATGGTTCGCTTCCAACGTCAGCCACGGCATCGTGCTGGTGGGGCTGTGGCCGCTGGCCCAGATCTACCCGCAGAACTACCTGTTCGGCCATGGCCAGTTGATGCCCATCCTGTCCGACTGGCTATCCAGCCTGACCGACACCAATATCGACCTGGCCGGCATGCTGCGCCCCGATGCGCCACTGACAGTGGAACAATACTGGCTGTCTGAAACCATCATCACCGCCTGTGGCATGACGGGTGCCGTGCTGACGATGATGTGCCTGCTGCGCAGGACGGCGCCACGCAGTAGCCTGGGGCTGGTCCTGGTGGCTGTGGCCTTGCTGGTCAAGGCCCTGGCCAGTGCCCTTCTGTTCACGCCAGACAATGCCTTTGTCTGGCTGACCCCGGGCGCCCAGGGCGGCTTCATCATCGGCCTGATTATGCTGGCTGGCCTGACCTTTGCCCCGCAGGCGGCCCAGCGACGCCTGGCCGTCGTCACCCTGGTGCTGTCCTTGGTCGTGGTTAATGGTATTCCTGTCAACCCCTACTTTACGGCCACCCTGCAAAGCTGGGTGCAAGGGAAATTTCTCAATTTCAACGGCGCGGCCCAGTTCCTGTCCTTGCTGTGGCCGATTGCTGCCCTGTGGTTCCTGGCCCTGCCCCTGCATAAACAAAACCGCTAACGGGCGGGCACGGCCCGCCGCAGGCATGCCGAAGGAGGGCATAGTCTGTCCAGTCTACGTATAATCTCCACATTGCATTCATTCATCCACAAAGCAACCATGAGCGACACCCCTTATTACAAACACCACGTCTTCATTTGCATGAATGCCCGCGAAGACGGCCGCCCCTGTTGTGCCGACCGGGGCGCCCAGGCCGCCCAGCAGCACGCCAAGAAGCGCATCAAGGCGCTGGACCTGAATGGCCACGGCAAAGTGCGCATCAACCAGGCGGGCTGCCTGGACCGCTGCGAGGAAGGCCCCGTCATGGTGGTCTATCCGGAAGGCACTTGGTACACCTATGTCGACACCAGCGATATTGACGACATCATTGACACCCATTTAATCGGCGGCAAAGTGGTCGACCGCCTCAAAATCTGATGAACAAGAACTCGGACAAATTCACCCTGGTGGGCGGCGCCGGTAAGATGGAATGCCTGCTGGACCTGCCCAATGGCGCGCCACGCGGCATCGCCCTGGTGGCCCATCCACACCCGCTGTATGGCGGCACCATGGACAATAAGGTGGCAGCGACGCTGGCGCGCACCTTTGTGGCGCTGGGCTATGTGGCGGCGCGCTTCAATTTCCGCGGTGTCGGCGCCTCGGAAGGTGTGCATGACGATGGCCGCGGCGAAACCGACGACATGCTCGTCATGATGGAGCATATGCAGGCCCAGTACCCCGGCTTGCCCGTGGCCCTGTCCGGCTTTTCGTTTGGCACCTTTGTGCAATCCCAGTTGCAGCAGCGCCTGATTGCCGAAGGCCGCCCAGCCGAGCGCCTGGTGCTTGTTGGTACGGCGGCCGGCAAATGGCCGATGCCGGAAGTCCCTGCCGACACCATCCTCATCCATGGCGAGCACGATGAAACGATCACCCTCGCGCAGGTGCTGGACTGGGCCCGCCCGCAGGACATCCCCGTCATCGTTATTCCCGGCGCCGACCACTTCTTCCACCGCAAGCTTGGCCATATCAAGAGCTGGGTCGCCCAACTGTGGCGGCGTGACGGCGAGCAACCGCTATAATGATCCCCTCCTAAAACGGCAGGTCTGAAAAGGATTGCCGGAGTACCCACTTTTGATGTTGATTTCATGAAAAAACTGTTTGCCGCACTGCTCGCCAGTGTTTGCCTGATGTCCGCCGCCTTGGCCCAGTCCCTGCCGCCGCCGACCATTGCCGCCCGTTCCTGGATCCTGCTCGATGCCACCAGTGGCCAGGTGATTGCTTCGCAAGACCCGAATTCGCGCGTGGAGCCGGCCTCGCTGACCAAGATCATGACGGCCTACCTGACTTTTGCCGCCCTGAAAGACAAGAAGATCGACATCAACCAACTCGTCAGCGTGTCGGTGCGCGCCTGGAAGGTTGATGCCAGCAGTTCCAAGATGTTCATTGACCCGGCCACGCCCGTCAAAATCAATGACTTGCTGTATGGCTTGATGGTGCAGTCCGGCAACGATGCCGCCGTGGCCCTGGCCGAAGCGGTGGCTGGCGATGAAGACGCCTTCGTCAAATTGATGAACCGCGAAGCCGAACGCATGGGCATGCGCTCGACCCACTTCGCCAATCCGCATGGCCTGCCCCATCCGGAAAACTATTCGACCGCGCAGGACTTGGCCACGCTGGCCTCGCGCGTGATTGCCGACTTCCCCGAGTTCTACAAGATCGATTCGGTCAAGAGCTTCACCTACAACAAGATCACCCAACCGAACCGCAACCGCCTGCTGTGGCTGGACCCGACCGTGGACGGCATGAAAACGGGCCACACCGAAGCGGCCGGTTACTGCATGATCGCTTCGGCCCACCGCCCCAACGGCAATAGCGAACGCCGCCTGATTTCGGTGGTGCTGGGCACCTCCTCGGACCAGGCCCGCACGCAGGAAAGCCAGAAGCTGCTGAACTGGGGCTTCCAGAACTTTGACACCGTCAAGCTGTACAACAAGGGCCAGACCATTGCCAAGCCAGAAATCTGGAAAGGTTCCAAGAGCGAAGTGCGCATCGGCTTTGCCAACGATGTCCTGGTGACGGTACCGAAAGGCGTTGCTGGCAAGCTCAAGCCAGTGCTGGAGCGCCGCGATCCGCTGGTGGCACCGATCCAGGAAAATGGCCGTGTCGGCACGCTGAAAATGACGGTCGATGGCAAGACCCTGCTGGAGCTGCCCGTCGTTGCACTGGAAGAAGTTTCGCAGGCAACCGTGTTTGGCCGGGCCTGGGATTCGATTCGTTTGTGGTTGAAGTAAAGTAGCTGACAGCTTAGGCGGTCCCGTCCCATCATTACGAGAAAGGCAGCACGCTATGCAATGGAATTCGAAGCCGCTCAAGATCATTGGCACCATCGTTGTATTGCTGATCCTGCTGCCCATCGTGGCGCCATTCGCGACTGTTCCGGCGGGTCACCGCGGTGTGCTCACCACCTTCGGCAAACCGTCCGAAGAAGTCTATTCCGAGGGCATCCACTTCCGCTGGCCGATTGCCCAAAGCATGCACTTGGTGCAGGTAGCGATCCAGAAGGGCGAAGGCGATGGCGACGCGGCCTCGCGCGACCTGCAAACTGTCCACACCAAGATCGCCATCAACTACCATGTGCGCCCGGAAGCGGTGGTCTCCGTCTTCCGTGACCTGGGCAACCAGCCCGGTGAACGCATCATCGTGCCCAGCGTGCAAGAAGCGGTCAAAGCCGTCACCGCCCGCTTTACGGCCGAAGAACTGATCTCCAAGCGCGCACTCGTGCGTGACGACATCGTCGCTGCACTGAAGGAGCGCATGAATCGCCATGGCCTGGTGGTCGATGAATTCTCGATCGTTAATTTCAACTTCAGCAAAACCTTCAATGAAGCCATCGAAGCGAAGACCACGGCCGAACAGTTGAAGATGAAGGCCGAACGCGACCTGCAACGCATTGAAGTGGAAGCCCAGCAAAAGATTGCCCGCGCCAAGGCCGAGGCAGAAGCACTGTCCATGCAGCGCCAGCAGGTGACCAATGAACTACTGCGCCTGCGTGAAATTGAAAACCAGGCCAAGGCCATTGAAAAATGGGATGGTCGCCTGCCCACCACGACGGGCGGAGCTGTTCCATTTATCAACGTACAAGGAAAATAAGTCAATGACGCCCTGCCCCCGCATTTCCACCAATAAAGATGGCCTGACGCTGTCGCGCATTGTTGCCGGCATGTGGAGGATGGGGGAATGGGGCATGTCGCCACAGCAGCGCGTGGCCTTGATCGAGCAGATCCTGGAGCTGGGCGTGACCAGTTTTGACCATGCCGATATCTACGGCGATTATGGCGTGGAAGCCCTGTTCGGCGAGGCGCTGAAGCTCCAGCCCTCACTGCGCGGCCGCATGGAGCTGGTCAGCAAGTGCGGCATCAAGCTGCTGTCGTCCAAGAAACCAGACCACCGGATCCAGCACTATGACACCAGCGCCAGCCATATCATCGCTTCAGCGGAAGCGTCGCTGCGCCACCTGCAGACTGACTACCTGGACCTGCTGCTGATCCACCGCCCCGATCCGCTGACGGATTTTGATGAAGTGGCCGAAGCATTCACGCAACTGCGCGTAGCTGGCAAAGTCCGGCACTTTGGCGTATCCAATTTCAGCCGCCACCAATTTGATTGTTTGAACAAGCGCTTTGCCCTGGCGACCAATCAAGTCGAGTTTTCACCGCTCGAAACCAAGCCCATGTTTGATGAGACCTTTGACGGTTTGCAAGACGTGGGCGTGGCGCCGATGATCTGGTCGCCGCTGGCTGGGGGCCGCCTGTTTGGCCAGCCGGACGCGCATTTGGGCAATCTGCAGTCGGTGATTCAATCCATTGCAGACAAGCTGGACCAGCCATTTTCCAGTGTCGTGTTCGCCTGGATCATGCGCCTGCCCTGCCGTCCGATTCCGTTGACGGGCAGTGGCCGCATTGCGGCGATTGCCGAAGCAGTGAAGGCAACCTCCATCACGCTCGACCGCAATGACTGGTTTACCATCCTGCGCGCTGCGCGCGGACACGAAGTTGCCTAGAACATGACGGCGTCCCGTCTCTCATCCAAGGATTAGGCTTCTGGCGGCGGTACGCCGCGCCAGCCCCGGAACCAGGCCAGGTTCAGCGCCAGGGAAGCCGCAATATACACGGCAAAGAACAAGGCAAAGAACTTGGCCTGCAGCCAGGCAAACAAGCCGATGCTCACAACCAGCAAGACCAGCAGGCCCATGCTGCGTTTTTGCTTGGAGCTGGGGAAGCGTATCGTCGACACCATCATGCCGCCCAGCGACACCAGCAACACCAGCAAGGCCGCCGCCTGCCACTTGGTCTCCAAGGGGTTCGGCCACGCCACCACCACGGAAGCCGCGCAGGCCGCTGCCGCCGTCGTGGGCATGCCAACGAAATAGCGCGGGTCGGTGCGGCCCAGGTTGACGTTAAAGCGGGCCAGGCGCAGTGCCGCGCAGGCCACCAGGAAGAAGCTGGCCATGCCGCCCAGGCGCAGCAGCAAGGGCGTGTCCGCGCCCAGTTGCACGAAGCCATAGCAATACAGCAGCATTGCTGGCGCGCAGCCAAAATTCATCACGTCGGCAATCGAATCGAGCTGGGAGCCAAAATCGGAACTGGTCCCGGTGGCGCGCGCCACAAAGCCGTCCAGGGCATCAAAAAAGCCGGCCCCCACCAGCAGGAAAGCGGCGACACGGTAGTCTGCTGCTGAGCCAATGTGGGCATTGTCGACCGACATGACAATACTGCCAAAGCCACAAGCGATCGACAGCAGTGTCACCATGCTGGGCAGGGCAAATTTGGCGCGGTGCAGGCGCGATGTCGGGGCAGGTTTCACAAAAGCTCACTGAGTCAAAACGCGGCCATTTTACCCCGAGCGGCTGGCTTGCCGAACAAGAGAAACTCACCAAATCCCAAATTGACCTAGAATCGAGCTATCCACCGCGCCCCAGTGCAGGAAGCTCCATGAAGAATGTTCACCTCAAACCCGTCGTCGCCTTACTCCTTGCCGGCCTGCTCAGCGCTTGCGGCGGAGGCGGCGGCAGCGCGTCCAGTGCCGCGCCGGCCAGCGCCAGCACCCTGCCCAATGAGCCTGGCGCGCCCGCATTCCAGAACAATACGGCACAAGACGGCATGAACTGGATCAACTATCGCCGTTCCCAGCTGGGCGTGTCGACGCTGTTGGCCAATGCACAAATCACGGCGGCTGCCCAGGGCCATTCGGACTACCAGCGCATCAATAATGTCGTATCGCATGAGCAAGTCGCGGGCAAGCCGGGATTCACTGGCGTTGACCTGGGACAGAGGCTGGCGGCGGCCGGCTACAACTTGAGCGGCGCCAGGGCCTACGGGGAAGTCATTTCGGCGACGAGCAATAATTCCGGCTTTTATATGGCTGAGGAGCTGATCACGGCCATCTACCACCGCTTCGTCATGTTCGAACCCCGCTTCAAGGAAATCGGCACGGGGGCGTCCAGCGCCAGCAATGGCTATACCTATATGACGGCCGATTTTGCCGCCAATAATGGCTATGGAGCGGGCCTGGGCATTGGCAAGCTGGTGGTGTGGCCATTCCAAAACCAGACTTCCGTGCCAACCAATTTCATGAGCGACCTGGAGTCGCCTGACCCGGTGCCCGACGCCAATGAGGTGGGTTACCCAATCAGCGTGCATGCTGACATCACTTCCACGGTGGCCGTCCAGGCCTTTACGGTGAGCCCGCGCGGCGGCGCCAGCCTGCCCACCCGCCTGCTCAGCAGTGCCACCGACAGCCACACCACCCAAACGGTGGCCGCCATCATTCCTTTGTCCGTGCTCAAGGCCGCCACTATCTATGACGTCAGCTTCAGTGGTTCAGTGGATGGCGTACCAGTCAGCAAGACCTGGTCTTTTACGACCAAGTAAGGCAGGCATCGTAGGGAAGGAAGCGGACGGTGCGCCCAGAGCCCTTGACGACCGGGTCAAAGGCAAGGCAGGGAGCAAGGCGGGAAAATCAGCTCAGGAGGGGGGAGAAGCTTAGTGGTCGAACTCGGCTTCTTCATCGAATGCATCGGCGCATTCTTTGCCACAAAAGCGCTTGACGCTATCGAGCGGCTTGTCACAGTACCAGCAGGCGCCTTTCGGCGGCAGGCTTTGTCGCGCACAACGTGGCGCCGCCTGCGCACCAGCGGGTGGTTCGGCACCCGTTTCGCTTTGCGGCACACTTTCTTGACTCGTTCCCAAGATTCACCCCCTTTCCAGGCAGCACATCCAGTCTCACAGCAAGATTACTTCAGCGGACAAGCCGGGCCATGACACAGCACAACCCGGCGCCTTCCGGCAATTATTTCAAGTGCGTATTCAGCCACTCTAGCACGGTCCGGTGCCACAGCAAGGAATTCGCAGGTTTCAGGATGTGATGGTTCTCATCCGGGAACACCACCAGCTTACTCTCAATGCCCTGGCGCTGCAGCGCAGTAAAGGCTGCCAGGCTTTGCGAATAGGCGATACGGAAATCCTTTTCGCCGTGCAGCACCAGCATTGGCGTCTTCCACTTCTTCACATAATTGACCGGGTTGTGTTTTTCATGGCCAGCAATGGCATTGTAGTACGGACCGCCATGCTCCCACTCAGGGAACCACAACTCTTCCGTTTCATAATACATCGAGCGGTTGTCGAAGATGCCGGAATGGTTGACGATGCACTTGAAGCCGTCATTCCAGTTGCCGGCGATCCAGTTCATCATATAGCCACCGTAGGAGGCGCCAAGCGCACAGGCGCGCCCGGTATCAACCCACGGGTATTTGGCGCCGGCGGCTGCCATGCCTTTTTTCAAGTCTTCAAGGGGAGCGCCGCCCCAGTCGCCGCGGATGGCGTCGGTAAACTTCTGGCCATAGCCGGTCGAACCATGGAAATCGATGAACACAACGGCATAGCCGGCACCCGCATACACTTGCGGGTTCCAGCGATAGCTCCAGCTATTGCCAAAGCTGCCTTGTGGGCCGCCGTGGACCAGGAAGGCCACCGGATAGCGCTGGCCCTGCTGGGCATTCCATGGCTTCATCACGTAGCCATAGACGGTATCGCCCTTGGCGCCCTTGAACGAGAACTGCTCAAACTTGCCAAGTTGGATGTCTGCCATGCGCTGCGCATTATTGGCCGTCAGCTGGACGAGCGTGCCTGGGCCCACGGCATACAATTGGCTCGGCCCATTGAGGCCATTCATGGCGGCGACGATCTTGCCGCCTTGCACACTATAGCCACTGACCGAACCCTTGTCGCTCAGTGCGTCGACTTTGCCTGTCGCGGTATCGATCTTAAACAGGCGCACCTGGCCGACATCCTGGGCCGTGCCGTAGATCGCCTTACCATCCTGGGACCATTGCAGGTGGTCAATCGAACGGTCCCATTTATCAGCGACCTTGGTCTTCTTGCCCGTGGCCACATCGAGCAGCATCAGCTGGAAACGGTCGGCTTCAAAACCAGGGCGGTGCATGGCGCGATAGGCCAGGGTTTTGCCGTCTGGCGAGAATACGGGAGAAGCATCCCAGGCCAGGTTGTCGGCCGTCAGGTTGCGCGGGCTGCCACCGGTCGCCGCCACCTGGTACAGGTCGAAGTTGGTCGACCACGGTTCGCCTTTGCCTGCCACGCGCACGGAAAACACTACTTGGGCGCCATCGGGGCTGAAATTGTAGTCGGCGTTGTCGCCGTCGGGCTTGGACACGACATCGCCGTCGAGCGAACCGGACAGGTTGGTGACGTCACCGCTGGCAATGCCGTTGGCGCCCAGCGCGATGGTATGGAGCACATTGCGCTGGCCAGCGACAGCCCAGGTGTCCCAGTGGCGCACGAACATATTGTCGTAGGTGCGGGCGCCCGACTTGGCGCTGGATTTTTCTTCATTGCGCTTCACCGTGCAAGCCAGCGTCGGGCAGTCGCGGAACACTTCCATCGTCACGGCCAGGCGGTCGCCCTTGGGCGACACGCGGTAGGTGTCCACATCCAGTGGCAGGTCCGTCACCTTGACGGGTTCGCCGCCGCTGGCAGCGACACGCCATACCTGCGAGCTCTTCGAACGGGTCGACAGGAAATAGACGGCGTCGCCGGTGGCCGACCACGATGGATCGGTGTTATTGCCTTCGCTGCTGGTCAGTTGCACCGGTGCCGCCGTTGGCGTGCGCAGGTTCAGCATCCACAGTTCAGTATGGCCCTTGTTCTTGTCGATATCGGTACTGCGCACGGTGTAGACAACTTTACTGCCGTCCGGCGATACGACAGGGCTGCCAACGCGTTCGAGCATGACGAGGTCGTCAATGGTCAGTCCACGCTGGGTGGCAAGGGCGGATGTGGAAGCGGCGGCCAAGACGGCAGCGGCGATCAGTGAGCGGGAAAACATGCGAATTAAGACTCCTGCAAGATTGATGCGCAAACAAGGTGCGCACAGGGTGGTATTTCACCAAGAAAATGGTTGCGACAAATGATAGCAGGATTGCCGGCACGGGAAGCGTTTGCGTGCCGCACACAATTGCGCAAGCCGTTTGAAAGAGGTACGAATCAGACCAATGATTAAGCCATGAATCAGCCGACGCCGAAGTTCAGTGTAGAGAGCAATGAGAAGCGCTTCGATCGTATCGAGACGATGTTGGAGACACTGACAAGACGAGTTGGATTATTACTACAATGACCTTTATTTTGAACTATGCCACGCCGTTGGCAATGCAACGAAATTTACCTAGGGAAATGACGACTTGATCAGCACCGGTAACGGCGCCAACACCAACATCACTTCCCGATGCAAAACCGGCTAAAGATCACCCCGAGAAGGTTGTCCGATGAGAAGGCGCCGGTGATCGACGACAGCTGCACTTGGGCCAAACGCAGTTCTTCAGCAAACAAGTCGAGCGACTGATCGCTTTGTGCCGCATGTTCGCCGGCCAGGTCCAGGTGGTTGGCGGCCGAGCGCAGCGCGATCAAATGACGTTCGCGCGCCAGGTAGAGCGATTCCCCCGTTTGCTGCCAGCCCGCAATGCGCAGCAATTCCGTGCGCAGCAGGTCGATGCCGATATGTTCATGGGCCGACAGGTAGACGTGGATGGCGTCTTCGCGCACATCCAGTCCTGGTTTATGGCCGGACAAGTCAATCTTGTTCCAGACGCGCAAGACCGGTACGCCCGGAGGGAACTCTGACACGATCGCCTCATCGGCACGCATCGGGCCGTGGTCGGCGTCGAGCAAATGCAGGATGACGTCGGCCTTGGCCACTTCGGCCCAGGTGCGTTGCATGCCGATACGCTCGACTTCATCGACCTTGTCATCGATGGGGCGGATGCCTGCCGTGTCGATGATATTGAGGGGAATGCCTTCGATCTGGATCGTTTCGCTGACCTTGTCGCGGGTGGTGCCGGCAATCGGAGTAACGATGGCAACGTCAGCGCCAGCCAATGCGTTCAGCAACGAAGATTTGCCGACATTGGGCTGCCCCACCAGCACCACATTCAGGCCTTCACGCAATAGGGCACCCTGTGCTGCCTGCTGGAACACGCGGTCGAGCGAAGCGACGATAACGGCGAGCTGGCCCCGTGCATCGGATTTCTCCAGGAAGTCGATTTCCTCTTCCGGAAAATCCAGCGTTGCTTCCACCAGCATGCGCAGGCCGGTGACCTGTTCGACCAGGGTATGGATGGTTTTAGAAAAGGCGCCCGACAGGGACTGTGAGGCCGACTTGGCGGCAGCTTCGGTGGACGCATCAATCAAGTCGGCCACGGCTTCGGCCTGGGCCAGGTCGAGCTTGTCGTTGAGGAAGGCGCGACGGGTGAATTCGCCCGGCTCGGCCAGGCGCAGGCCCGATTCCTTGCCCGCTTCCAGTACGCGCGCCAGCAGCATCTGCAGCACGACGGGACCGCCGTGGCCCTGCAGCTCCAGCACGTCTTCCCCGGTATAGGCGTGCGGTCCCTTGAAATAGATCGCAATGCCTTCGTCAATCACCGTGCCATCGGCCTGCTTGAACGGGATATAGGTCGCGTGGCGCGGCGCCAGCGTCACTCCCGGGAACAGGGCCGCCATCAGCGGCACCAGCGACTTGCCGGAAGCGCGCACGACGCCAATACCACCGCGTCCTGGGGCAGTGGCAATGGCAGCGATTGGGGAAGAATCAATATTCATTGGAATAATTGTAAAGGATTCGGGAACAAAAAAGCCCGCGCTACGCACGGGCTTCATGGCGGGAGAGGGCGGCACCGCCGCCCTTCCCTGTTATGCAGGCGTTGCGGACTCGAACTGCTTGGTGATGGCCCACTGCTGGGCAATCGACAGCACGTTATTCACCACCCAGTACAGCACCAGGCCGGACGGGAAGACAAAGAACATGATCGAGAACATCAGCGGCATGAACATCATCATCTTGGCTTGCATTGGATCAGCAGGCGCCGGGCTCAGCTTTTGCGTCACGAACATCGAGATCGCGTACAGCACCGGCAGGATCAGCCATGGGTCATGCTGCGACAGGTCGGTGATCCAGCCCAGCCATGGGGCGCCGCGCATTTCCACCGACGCTTGCAGCACCCAGTACAGGGCGATAAAGACCGGCATCTGCACCAGCACCGGCAGGCAGCCGCCCAGCGGGTTGATCTTTTCGGCCTTGTAAAGCTCCATCGTGGCCTGGTTCATCTTGGCCGTGTCGTCCTTGTAGCGCTCGCGGATGGCTTGCATCTTCGGCGTCACTTGCTTGATCTTGGCCATGCTCTTGTAGCTGGCGGCCGACAGCGGGAAGAAGGCCAGTTTGATCAGTACGGTGAAGGCAATGATGGTCCAGCCCCAGTTGCCCAGGATATTGTGGATCTTTTCCATCACCCAGAACATTGGCTTGGCCAGGATCGTCAGCGAACCATAGTCCTTGACCAGTTCCAGGCCCGTCGTCACCTGCTCGAGACGCTGGGACTCTTGCGGGCCCGAATACAGCTTGCTCGAATTGGACACAAT